>Ga0307981_1002868_pt1 | contig 13519 bp, 14 predicted proteins | sample OrgLakmetagen987_FD_201849 | JGI IMG/M metagenome (GOLD analysis project Ga0307981, IMG submission 201849) | Saline water microbial communities from Organic Lake, Antarctica - #987 | ecosystem: Environmental > Aquatic > Non-marine Saline and Alkaline > Saline | place: Antarctica: Organic Lake... | reverse complement strand
TTGCCTGCTCCATGCCGCTCGGCTTCATACGCGGCGGACCCCTGAGGCCCTTCAGCAGCGCAATTTCCTCGCGCTGATCAGCCACGGTCTGCTTCAGCGCCGTAACCTCGCCCAACAGCTCCAGAACGAGGTCCCTGAGCTCAGCGCTCGGCAGATCATTGAGAGGGTAAAACGGTAGTTTCGACATCGCTCAATCAAGCCAGAAAACCGCCAGCTTGAAAATGCCGTCCCAACCGCCCGAGTCAATCGGTCGCACAATCAGCGCACAATCAGCGCACACGCCGCACTCTGACGCCCGGAGTTTTGCCCCTGTTGCCTTTTGATGAGGAGAGCAGACCTGATACACAAGGGTAGCCCGGCCTTCTGGAAGGCATTCATCTACATTTGCAAGACCGGCGGAGGATTGAGCGTCGTGCAGAGTATTTCAGCGTTTCATGAGCGCCGTTGAGAGCTTAGCCCAAGCGTTTCAAGGCGCAACCACCGCATGAACCCCATAGGATCCCCGGACCAGGCTGCAACGTCCTCGGGAGAGATTGGTTCGCCGATAATGGGGCGCTGTGGCTTGTTCAACGCATGCCGCACTTCATACAGGAGCAATCCCTGGCGCAAGGTTGGCGACAGAAGGCTTGCAAGCTGGTACGCGAGGCTGTTTTGGCCCTCAAAGCGGAACGGCAAAACAGTTGCACCGGACCGCTGGATCATCTTGGCGGTGAAGGCGCTCCATTCACGTTCAATGACCGGACCAAAGTAACGGTCTGCGGATGCCACAACGCCAGCAGGAAACAGGACAATCGCGCCGCCGTCTGCCAAATGACGCATGGCCGCGCGGCGCATTTCAATGTTCTTGCGCAAGGCATCGGGATCATGTGCAAAAGGCACCGGCAACATGAACCGGTCAATCTCGGCGATGCCAGTGAGCAGCGAGCGTGTCAGGATCTTGTAGTCGGTCCTGACGCGGCCGATGATATCGGCCAGAACCATACCATCCACAAGACCGTGAGGGTGATTTGAGGTGATCACCAGCGGGCCTGTGCGCGGAATTCTGGCGATTTCAGCATCTGGTGTTTGCCGTTCAATGCCCATAACATCAAGGGCTTGACCCCAAAAGGGCTGACCATCCGGGACTCCCATGGCCTCGAACTTGCGGATGCGGCGCAACAGATGCGGTTTTGCCGTCAAAAATTCCATCACCTGAATGATGATCTGCTGATAGCGGTTCGTAAAAGTGGTCGCATATGAAAGACGGCGCCCGTCATAAGGCTCGTCGCTCAGCCGGCCGCCATCCCCTTGACCGGGCATTGATATATCGATCAGATCGCCATCCTTGGAGGGCGAAGAGGCGCGTTTATCTTTTGGAATCTTTGTCACACTTCAAACCCTTCAAAAGGAACGCGAACACGTTTGCACAAAAATTACGTCAGCGCAGAACATAAACCGAGCAGGTCGCGCGCCGAACAACCCGAGAGGCCGTTGATCCCAGAAAATACTCGATCGCGCTTGGGTCATGTGCGCCAACGATGATCAGATCAGCTTTTATTTCACGGGCGACTTCTGGAATGCGCACACCAGCCTTGCCCGTCGTGACCAGACACTCAATGTCTTTCGCGTCGCCCACGAGCGCATTCAGCTTTTCCTTGATCTGGCTTGTGAGGTGGTTTTCGGACTTCACAGTCACAAATTCCGCTGCAAAACCCGGAATCTTTTCCAGCACAGTCAGGAGCGTGATACGCCCACCCGGTGCCAGCAGGGACCGGGCGCTGGCAATCTTGGTGGCGGCCATTGGCTCATGGTCGATGGCAATGGGAATGAGAATAGACATTGGCATGAAGATTTCCTTTCGCGGGGGTCAAGTGGGAACAAGGGGCAAATGCGTCAGCGCAAGTGCTACCACTGTCGCCAAAAACAGCGTCTCAGCCACCAACAGTGCCGCTGCGGGCTTCCCGACTTTCAGGATTTCGGCGGGGCGTGTCTTGAGACCGACTGCGGCGATTGCGGTCAGCAGCAGCCAGCCCGATCCGTCGACCGCAATGGCCAGTACCGGGGCCGGCAGGGTCACCAGAGAGTTCAGTGTCGCCAGCAGGATGAACGCCAGCACGAAACCCGGTATCAAAGGGGGCCGCGTGTCAGAGGCATCAGGGGTTGAGACGCTGCGCAGAAAGATCGACGCAAGGATCACGACCGGAGCCAGCATCGCCACGCGCAGAAGTTTGACCAGCGTTGCAGTTTCGCCCGCCTCCTCCGAGATCGAGAAGCCGGCACCCACCACCTGAGCCACATCGTGGATCGTCGCCCCCAGATAAATCCCTGCTGTGACATCGTCAAATCCAAGAAACTGGCTCAGGATCGGGTAAACGATCATGGCGACGGTCGACAGAATGGTGACGCCGACGACGGTAAACACCAGCCTGTCGTCTGATTTTTCGTCTTTTGGCAGAATCGCCGCAATCGCGAGCGCTGCCGAGGCACCGCAGATGGCCACCGCCCCCGCCGACAAAAACGCAAAGCGGTAGCGGAACCCGAAGAACCGAGATGCCAGCAGGCCGAATATAATGGTTGCAGGCACCATCAGGACGACCATTGCCACGACAGGCCACCCCAGTGCACCGACCATGTCGAAACTGATCCGCAGCCCCAAAAATGCCACGCCCATCCGCAAAAGTGTGCGCGCGCTCAATGAAATGCCCGGTCCGCACCGTTCGTCCGTGGAGAGAAAATTCAGGCTGATCCCGAACAGAAGGGCCAGCAACATCGAGGGTGCGCCATAATGCTCGGAAATGAATTTACTGGCCAGTGCGATGATGACCGCCACCATCACACCCGGCATCATCGTCTGGGTGCGGGCTGCCCAACCGGAAAAAATCATGTCTGCGGCCTTGGACCTAGAGGTGTGACGGGTCCGTTAACAGAGAGACTAAGCGCCATTGGCGAGTGACTTTGCAGCTTCAATATAATGCGCCGGAACAAACATCCCTTCTGTTTCAGCCCTCAGAATCTCTTGTTGCCTGCGCGCACCGGGAAGGCGCACCCCCTCCATTGACTGGATCATGTCCAAAAGCGCGCTGACCCGGCCCAGAAAATCGGAAGTGGCATCGGGGCGGATGGCGATCAGGGTCTGGCCCACGCGCGGTGCTGGCCCGTCCGCATCGAAAAAGGTTCCGGCCTGATGGCTCATGGCGCTGCCCGTAAAGGCCGCGGCGAGGATCTCGACCATAAGGGCAAGTGCGGTGCCTTTTGCTTCGCCAATCGGCAGCATCGTCCCCGCGAGGGCTTCCTTTGGGTCGGTCGTCGGGTTTCCTTGTGCATCCAGCGCCCAGCCCAGCGGGATCTTCTGGTTCGACTTGTGGGCGTTCATGACTTTGCCGCGCGCGACTTTTGACAGCGACAGATCAATCACCAAGGGCGCGCCATTGGCCTGCGGCGCGGCAAACGCGATCGGATTGGTGCCGAACAGGGGCTCCTTGCCGCCCCAGGGTGCGATCGCCTTGGGGGCATTGGCCACCATGATACCGATCATACCGGCATTGGCCATTTTCTCGACCTGTATGGACAGAGCACCGCAGTGGTGTGAATTGGCAACGGCCATGATGGCGATGCCCATCTCTTCGGCCAGCGGCAGGCCCGCAGCGAGTGCGGTATCCAGCGCGGGAAACGCAAACCCCTGATCCGCATCGATCAAAAGCGAAGCAGGTCCGCGAGAATACGTGTTGATCTGCGCACTGCGGTTGATCTTGCCCGACGTGAACTGCGCCGCGTAATCGCCCAAGCGTGAAAAGCCGTGACCGACCTGCCCTTCCGCCTCTGCCGCGACAATGGCTGTTGCCACGGATACAGACACATCCTGAGACACCCCCACCGCCATCAAGGCGGTTTGGACCAGCTGTCTTGCATCTGCGAGCGAAATATTGGTTCGTTCAGTCACCTGAAAACTTCCATAAAAACGTGAGTACGGGCGGCCCCAACGGCGGATCCGCCCGACTGTGTATCAGGCGCTGCGATACAGTTTGGTCATCGAGAATTCGCGGTGACCAAGTGCTTCGGCGGCTGTGTTGCGGCCATTGGCGGTCCGGCGGATCATTTCGATCAGCGCGTCCCCGGCCTCGTCGATGGTCTGCTCGCGGCGCAAAATGCCCGAGACGTCCAGATCCACGTGCTCGGACATGGTGCGCACGGTACGCGGGTTCGCCGTGATCTTGATCACCGGCACGATCGGGTTACCCACCACATTGCCCTGCCCTGTCGGGAAGGTGTGCAGCACAGCACCACCGGCAGCCATCAAGGTCACGCATTCTGCCGCAGCAGAGGACGAGTCCATGAAGTACAGCCCGTTGCCTTTGCCCGGTGCTTCGGCTGGCTCAAGGATATCGATATATGTCGAGGTGCGGCCAATTTTCTCGAGGTTGCCGAGGGCTTTTTCCTCGATGGTGGTCAGGCCCCCTTCGATATTGCCTTTGGTCGGCTGGCTGTCGCTCAGGTCATCGGTCTGATGCGCAAAGATCACATCGTCCTGATAGGCCTTCCACATTTTGTACCAACGCTCGCCGACCTCGGGGGTCGCTGCACGCTCTTTGCAGATATGCTCGGCACCGGTGATCTCGGAGGTCTCGCCGAAAAAGCCGGTGATGCCTTCAGGCAGCAACTTGTCGTACATGTTGCCAACTGTCGGGCAGGAGCCCAGACCTGTGGTTGTATCGCTTTCACCGCATTTGGTCGAAATCCAAAGCTCGTTGATCGAGCATTCCTCGCGCTGGATTTCGGTCGCATGGTGAACAAATTCCTTGGCGGCCCAGGACGCCGCACGGATGGTCTCAAAATCACCCTTTTGCTCGATTGAGAATTCGGCCACCGGCTTGCCCGTCAAACGGATGCCGTCAGCGATCTTTTTGGTCCAGCCCGGCTCGATCCCGATCACAACAACAGCGGCGACATTGGCGTTGGCGCCCGTACCGATGATTGTGCGGAAGTGGATGTCCAAATCTTCACCGAATTGCAGGCGACCGTAAGCGTGCGGTATCGCCATGGTGCCTTTGACGTTATTGGCAACAGCCTCGCAGGCCGCGTTGGAGATATCATCCACAGGCAGGATAATGACGTGATTGCGCACGCCAACCCGACCGTTTTCGCGACGGTAGCCTTGGACGGTGGTGTTTGAATATTTGGATGTCATGTTCAGGAATCCTTACCAGCGCTTCGTTTTGCAGTTTTGAGTGTGTACATGCTCGCCCTGACCGATATCGGCCGTGATCTTGCCGATGTCTTCGCCATATTTCATGGCGGTGTCACCGGCCTTGAGGTCTTTGAGGGCAATCTTGTGGCCGATCTGCACATCGTGCTTGGCGGTCAGCCGGAAAGTCGAGTTGTCGTGGGTGATGCAGCACAGCATATCGGTACCGGCAGTCAGACCCTCGACCACGACGACACCAACATTGTCGGCCTCTTCATGGACGAGCAAGTGCGGAATCTCGTTCGGGATGGGTTTGGTATCAGGCATAGTCTTGTCCTTTTATGCAGGTTTGAGAATTATTTTCGGTGCTGCGATCAGACCTTTGCGGATGTCTGAGAACGCCCGGGCACCCCCCTCGAGCGGGCGTGTTTCTGTCCAGTCCAGCGGGCCAAGCCGACCATCGAACATTGCGGCGCAGGTGTCGCGGAAATCCTGCGCGGTATAGGTATATGTTCCGATGAAGCTGATCTCTTGCAGTGTCAAGCGGCGGATATCGAGACCGGCGGTGCCCCCGCCCAGCCCCACATGCAAAATCACCCCGCCCGGGCGCGTGGACGCAGATGCCGTGGCGCGGGTGGCATCATAGCCCACACAATCCACGGTCAAGTCAAAGAGCATCCCGTCGATCTGATCGGGGCTCAAGACACGCACATCTGCGCCGAGAACCAGATACGCGCGGCGCAGCGCGTTCGGCTCTACCATGGTGACATCTGTCACGCCTTGCGCGATCAGGCTGATGGCGCTGGCCACGCCAATGGCGCCGCCGCCGATGACCAATGCGCTGTCCGCGCGGTCCCCGCCCAAATCCTCAAGCCCCAGACGGATGGCGTGCCAGCCAACCGCGACAGGTTCGGCCAATGCGGCCTTTTCCAATGTGAACCCGTCCGGCACGCGGATGAGGTTGCGCTCTGGCATGGTCACGAAATGCGCAAAAGCCCCCTCGCGCGGCATCATGGAGATAATCTGCCGCGTGCTGCACAGGTTGTCACGACCAGCGACGCAAGCGGGACAACTGCCGCATGTCACCAGCGGGTTTACCGTAACGCGGGCGCCATCCAGCGGTCCGCCTTGCACGGTGCCTGCGGCTTCATGGCCCAAAATCAGCGGTGCAGGCCGCCGGTCATCATGACCCAGATAGGCATGCATGTCAGAGCCGCAAATACCGACGCTGTCGATGCGGACCAGATGGTGATCGTCCGCCAAAACGGGGTCGGGAACATCGCGGAACTCCAACGTCTCGACGCCAGTATAAACGAGTGCTTTCATTTCGCGGTGAACCCCCCGTCGACCATGAGGACCTGCCCCGTGACATAGGCACAGGCGTCCGAGCACAGAAACAACAGCGGCCCATCAATGTCCTCGGGTTCGCCGTTGCGCCCGATGCAGGTCTGCGCCGCATTGCGTGCAGCCCTCTCGGGGTCATTGAACACGGCTGCTGTCAGTTCGGTGCGGAAAAACCCCGGACCGATGGCATTCGCCGTGATCCCGTCCCGCGACCACGCCTCTGCCATGGCGCGGGTCAGTTGTGCAATCCCGCCCTTTGATGCGCCATAGCTGAGGCCGCCCGGAAAAGCGCGGTGCGACTGAAGCGAGGCGAAATTGACGATCCGCCCCCACCCTTTGGCCCGCATGCCCGGCACAAGGTGCTGGGACAAAAAGAACGGAACCGCAAGGTTCAGGTTCAGCGTAATATCCCATCCCTCAGGGGTCACAGTGTCGGCCGTCTCGCGGGTGTTGATGCCCGCTGCATGCACCACGATATCTGGCGCACCAAAGGGCGCGGCGGCGCGGGCGGCCAAATCGGCCAGCCCTGCGCGGTCGCTCAGATCATAGGGCAAGGCGAGGACGTCGCCGGGCGCTTCCGCCTGCAGCGTCTCCAACGCCTCGGCGCGCCGTGCGATCGCGACAACCTTGGCGCCCGCCTGCGACAGCACAAGTGCCGCACGGCGACCAAGGCCGGAACTGGCCCCGGTGACGCAGGCCACATGGCCGCTCAGGTCAGGGTGATCGCGCGCGTCCATGATCTATTCTTTCGCCGTCAGATCAAAGTTTTCGCCCGGGAAGAACTTGGCCAGCCGGATGTCAGCCGTGCGGGCGTGTCCCTCCATGCCTTCCAGACGGGCGATGCGCGCTGTGGCCTGCGCAATCTTCTTGGCACCTTCGCGGGTGGAGCGCTGCCATGTGACGATCTTCATGTATTTGTGTACCGACAGGCCGCCCGTATAGGTCGCGGCACGGCTGGTTGGCAGCACGTGGTTGGTGCCGGATGCCTTGTCGCCAAACGCCACGGTGGTTTCCTCGCCCAGAAACAACGAGCCATAACAGCTCAGACGGTCCAGCCACCAATCGAGGTCCGCAGCCTGAACGGTCAGGTGTTCGGGCGCATACTCATCCGACGTCGCGGCCATTTCCTCGCGGTCCGCACACAGCATCACTTCGGCATAGTCGCGCCAGGCGGCGGTTGCATTCTCGTGGTTCACCTCCGGAAGATCGTCGATCAGCGTCGGCACAATGCGCATGACCTCTTCGGCAATGCTGCGGCTGTCCGTGACCAGCCAGACAGGGGAGTTATACCCATGCTCGGCCTGACCCACGAGGTCGACCGCGACAACCATCGGGTCTGCATCCTTGTCCGCGAGGATAAGGCTGTCAGTCGGGCCTGCGATCATGTCGATGCCGACGCGGCCAAACAAGATCCGCTTGGCTTCGGCGACGAACTGGTTGCCAGGGCCGACAAGGATATTTGCCGGCGGCAAGCCAAAAAGGCCAAAGGTCATGGCCGCGAGACCCTGCACGCCCCCCATCGCCATAATCTTGTCCGCGCCGCAGATATGCGCGGCATAGACGATCGCCGGCGCAACGCCAACGCCGGGACGCGGCGGAGAGCAGGCAACGATATGCTTGCAGCCTGCAACCTTTGCGGTGGTTACCGTCATGATTGCGGAAGCGATGTGCGAATACCGCCCGCCGGGGACATAGCAGCCCGCAGCATCAACCGGCATGACCTTTTGGCCCGCAATCATACCCGGCACAACCTCGAGCTCGATGTTTGTCAGCGTTGCCTTTTGCGCTTCGGCAAACCGTTTTACGTTTGCATGGCTGAACCGGATATCCGCCTTGATCTTCTCGGGCACAAGAGCAGCGGCGGCCTCGATCTCGGCGGCCGACAGGATGATGCTGCCTTCGTATTTGTCGAACTTGGCCGCATATTCAAGGGCCGAGGCGTCGCCGCCTGCCTCGATATCATTCAGGATGCCCTGCACAAGCTCGTGCACGTCCGACGCACCGCTGCTTGGGGTTAAGGTTGCTTTCTTGAGATATTCTCTGGTCATTGGATTAAGTATCCTATCGGTAAATGTCTGGAAGAAGGATTGTGGATATCGCAGGGATGTAAGCGATCATCAGGGTCACGATCAGCATGAAGCCCACGAAGGGGACGGCCTGCACCGCAATCTTGAGGATCGATTCCCCCGTTATCCCTGACACCACAAATAGATTGAGCCCCAGCGGCGGAGTGATGAAGCCCACACCGAGTGCGGTGATCATCATGATGCAGAACTGGATCTCGTTCATCTCGATGCTTTGCGCCAAGGGGAACAGGATCGGTCCGAGGATCACGATATTGGGGGTGGTTTCCATCACGCAGCCTGCGGCGATCAGGATCAGGATCATCATCAGGATCAGGATCCAAGGCTCGTCACTGACGCTGGTTGCGGCAGCAACAAAGCCTTGCGGCACACCCAGTATCGCCAGCGCTTGGGCAAGGGGCAGCGAAAAGGCGATGATCGGCAAGATCACCCCGTTCACCTTGGCCGAACTGACCAGCATCGGCGGGAAGTCGGAGAACCGCAGCGTGCCAACGATGAACCCGATGGCAATGGTCACAACCACGGCCACGGCACCTGCCTCGGTCGGGGTCAAACGGCCCGAAAAGATGCCGTAGAAAATGATGCCCGGAACAAGGAAAGCGTACCAGCCGGATTTCAGCGCCTTCCAAAGGTTGGCAGCCCATTCGCCAAGTGTCATCAGCCCGCCGCCCTCATAGGCGTGGCGGCGGTTGATCAGCGTGTTGGTGATCAGGATCGCCAAAAGCACCAGCAAACCGGGCACAACCGCTGCGAGGAACAAAATGGAAACGTTCACACCCAGCACCAGACCAATGATGATATAGGCGATGGAGGGCGGGATCAGAATGCCGGTACAGGCACCCGCTGCGACCAATGCACAGGCATAGGGGCGCGGGTAGCCGCTCTCGACCAGGCGGTGGATCGTCATGCGGCCCACCGCAGCAGCGCCCGCAGCATCAGACCCCGAAATAGCAGCAAACATACCGCATACGAGAACCGTTGCTGACCCGAAGCCGCCTTTTGCCCAGCAGGTTATGGCCTCTGCCACGTCCAGAAACTTTTTCGACAATCCGGTCCGGACCAGCACATCCCCCGTCAGGATGAACAGCGGAACCGCGGTCAGGGCAAAGTGGTCGATGCCGTGAAATAAGCTCTCGCCGACAAGGCTGAGAGGGAGTGCACCCGAAATCATGAGCATCAGGATCGCTGCCGATCCGATGGCGGCCCAAACCGGTACAGCGAGCGCAATAAGACCGACGAAGGCCATGATCGGGATATAGAAATCCCACCCTAGGACAACCGGTTGGTTCTGAAGATTTTGCCAAAGCATATGTCAGCCCCTCAATCGAACAGCGTGTCGCCTTCGTAAACGTCACGGTCGTTACGAAGATCTGATAAGTCCCGAAGGAAAGACTGGATCAGCCGAAGCATGACCAGCGCGAAGCCGAATGGCACAGCAAAGAGAAACAAATATTGCGGAACGCGCAAACCGTGGGTCACCGACCCGAATTTCCACGACACGTGAACCGTTTCCCACGACCAATACAGCGCGATGACGGCGACAACGAACATCACCACATCACCAAAAATATAAAGCAGGGTTTTAGCGGTCCGGGGGACGTAATTCATGATGACGTCGATCCGGATGTGCCCGCGCTGCTTGACCGCGGAGGCAGCACCGATCCAGGCAAGATAGATGAACGAATAGCGCACCATCTCTTCCCCCCAGATCGAAGAATATGAAAAGACCTCGCGGCGCACGACTTCGATAAACATCGTACCGACCAACATCACGTAGAAGACAAGCAGGAGCCAACGCTCACCGTTCTTGTCAAAGCCTTTGTATATCCTCGACATATAGTTCTCCCGTTCGGATGCACGCATCATGCGGTCCGGTGTCTGAAGTTCATGCTGTGGAGCAATTATGAGTGGGCTGGCACCATGGTGGCGCCAGCCCGAAGGATATTATGCGTCGTGGACGTAGTAGCGCCCCAGCGTACCGGCGGCCTCTTCGAGGCGCGCGAAGGTGTCCATGTCCCCGGCCAGATCGACCTTGAACTGATCCCAGTCGCTGTTCTGGTATCCGCCAACGGATTCCCATTCCGCCAGCTGATCATCGGAAAGCTGATGGAACTCGACCCCGTTGGCCCGCAATTCGGACATGGCAAAGCCGCGCGCCGCAGGCACTTTGGCAAGGTTCTGAGCTTGGGTAATCTCGCCCGCAAACTCGATCCCTTCCTGCACATCCATCGGCAGGCTGTTGAACCACTCCAGGTTGACAGAGTAGACTTGGCTGTCTGGAACGGCCTGCGTGAATGTCACGTGGCTCAGGATCTCGCCAAAGCCGAAGACGTGCAACGCGCCGACAGACGGATCAAGAGCGTCTGCAACACCTTGACGGATCGCCGAAGGTGTCTCGCCCCAGGCAACCGGTGTCGGGTTTGCGCCGACCATGCGGTAGTATTGCTGCAACATCGCGGATCCGGGCACGCGGAACTTTACGCCTGCCATATCGGCGGGTGTGATGATCGCATTGCCACCCTTGCGGACCGCAATAACGCGCGGGTCGATGACGATGTAGAACAGCGACTTGAAGCCCGCAGCAGCAATCTTTGGGTCAACTTCGGCTTTCCAGGCGTCCGAGCTTGTCAGGTTGGTGAACCGCTGGTTCGACCCGCAGAAATAGGGCAGATTGATCAGGTCAGCGACCGGCGCGAAAGGCGCAAAGTTGGCCAGAGAATGCTGTGCACACTGAATGGTGCCGCCTTGAACAGCCTGCACCAATGCGCCGCCCGTACCCAACTGGCCACCGGGGGCCAGACGGACATAGACTTTGCCGTTGGTCATGTTCTGGATGTTTTCTTTCAGATCGAGCTGCATGATCGGATAGCTGCGCGATGCACCCAGAACATAGGCCGTGGCCAGCGTCATGATATGGTCTGCGGCCGCTTCGCGGTCACGCTCTTCGGCGGCTGTCTGTGCAACCGCAGCCGACGACCAGAGCATCCCGCCTGCACCGGCAACCATTGCGGCTGTAAAACCACCGGTTCCTGCCAGTTTCAGAAAATTGCGGCGCTCCGTGGATACGCAATCATTATCAAGTTTCTTCATTTAGTTTCCTCCCATTGAGACGTTTTATTTATCGAATTCTTAGTCTTTCCTGTCGCGCTCCTCACGCTGCAGAATGCCGACAACGAAGGCTATAGCCGACCCCAGAAGGATCAACATCTCCGCGACATTGCCCACCAAAGGAGCGTCTCCGACCGCTCCGATGACCACATTCGCCGTGAAGGCCACGAGCAAGACAAACGCTGTAATAAAAGCCATATTGCACAACCTTTGCCTGTTTGAGTGGCGATTCGTGTAAAATTTGTAAGCGCTTACACGTTCAAAAGCAAGCGCTTGCATTGTATATTAAGGTTAAGTCGCCCAAGTCGGTAATGCGGTTTGCAGGTTAAGCCTCTGACACGCGTTCAAATATATGAAGATGAAATATGCATGGATAGTCTGCCTCCCGCCAAAGCAGTCGCGACACTCGCAGATGTCGCGGATCGGGCAAACGTGTCTACAGCGACCGTTTCGCGGTGTCTTAACCTGCCCGATCAGGTGACAGGGAAAACCCGTGAGCGGGTCCTGAAAGCTGTGGCCGAGCTTGGCTATGCGCCCAATTTCGGTGCCCGCGCCCTGGCGGCCAAGCAGACAAACACATTCGGCGTGATTATCCCGACGATGGAAAATGCGGTATTCGCCAGAGGCATTCAGGCCTTTCAAGAAGAGCTTGGCCTGCATGGCAAAACCCTGTTGATCGCGTCTTCGGCCTATAGTGCGTCTCTTGAGGACGCGCAGATCCGCGCGCTTGTCGCAGGCGGTGCCGATGCTCTGCTTTTGATCGGATATCATCGAAATCAGGACGTATATGAATTCCTGGACAAGCGATCTATCCCGGTTCTGGTCGCCTGGTCTTATGAGATGGATCGACAGCAGCCGGCAATCGGCTTTGATAATGTGAATGCAATGGCGGAACTCGCCTGGTTGGTGATCCTGCAGGGGCACAGGAAGATCGTGTGCATTTCTGCACCGATCGCATCCAACGACCGCGCGCGTGGACGCGTGGATGGCATAAAGCTGGCGATGTCCGAAATGGGTCTTGATCCAGCCGAATTGATCTTGAAGGAAACCCCTTACGGCATTGAGAATGGCGAGATGGCCTTTCGCGAAGCCCTTGCGATGGCGCCTGAGACGACAGCCGTCATGTGCGTCAATGACGTCCTTGCTGTCGGGGCATTGAGAGCCGCAAAAGAAATGGGTCTAAAGGTTCCAGCCGATATCTCTGTGACCGGTTTTGACGATATCGAGATTGCGCTGCTGGCCAACCCTGCGCTGACGACGGTGCACGTGCCGCACCGTGAAATGGGCCGGCGCGCGGCCAGCATGCTCATCCAGATGGTCAAACAGCGCAAAAATTGCGAGAGCGTGGAACTCCCGACTGACATCCGCCTGCGCAGCTCACTTGGGCCTGTACCACCATAATCGGCTTTTGGCGTGACGGCTTTCAGGCGTCGTCATATCTGCGAAGGGCCCTCTGACGACGGTGGTCCAGATATCACCGCCTCAGCCGCGTCGAAACGAAAATGTAGTGCATAATACGACCCGGTCAGGGTCTTGCCGCGCGGGACTGCGATCGGCAGGTTGCAGAGAGTCTAATCCGCGCTGCCCTCCTCAATGGCTTGACCGCTCTTGGCATTCCCCGAACAATGGCTGTAGGCTAATTTCGTCCGGGGTAAGGCGAAGTCCAGCCTCAGGCCGATTTCTGCATGTATGGATGCCCCCATTGGTGCAAGTGATTTTTGAACGGTGTCAATCGCAGAGTAAAAAGGGACCAGATCGCGGTGTAAAAAGGGGCCACTGCGTGTGATGTTATGTTGCGCTTTGGCGTGCGTGCTCGTCACAA
>Ga0307981_1002865_pt1 | contig 13529 bp, 9 predicted proteins | sample OrgLakmetagen987_FD_201849 | JGI IMG/M metagenome (GOLD analysis project Ga0307981, IMG submission 201849) | Saline water microbial communities from Organic Lake, Antarctica - #987 | ecosystem: Environmental > Aquatic > Non-marine Saline and Alkaline > Saline | place: Antarctica: Organic Lake... | reverse complement strand
CGGATGGGAGAGAACCGGTCGATTTTGCGACTGCCACCACCACCACCATGGACCTCACACTTTACACGTTTCCCAATCTCTCCCACGTGCTCCCTCTCAATCGAATCCAGGAGCCGATTGCTACCCACTAATCCCACTGTCTGAGAAAGCTCATGATCTTGTCTGCCTTCAGCTAACGCCAGTCAATCGTTCCACGAGTCCACGCCACTAGAAATGGATCCGAATCAGCAAAGTACGATCCTGCGAGCCATTGCCGTCTCGTCGCTGCATTTACCTCAGTTCACGGCCACGGATCGCCAAGCCGCCTTTACTATTCTCGAGGACCTCAAACGATATGACGGCAGAATTCCCCTCTGTCTCAGTTGGTTGCACGAGCAGCAGCACTTTTACGAGAACAACGATATCACGACGGCTACCAAGCTGCTGGCCCTTGAAATTCTGGGGAGCTTTTTGAACAAGGGTTACAGCACCATTCAAGAATCAGATAGACTCGCGCTTCGGCAAGCAGTCCTTCGGGCTGCGGTACTAGCTGCGACGATTCCCAGGCAAGAGGAGACCCGCATTCTCGCCAAGAAACTAGCTGTCGTCCTGGAGGGCCTCGTGATTCGAGACTTTCCGCAACGATGGACAACCTTTACGGCCGACGTCTTTGCACCGCTGCAAAATGGAGGCCTGTGGTACAATGAGCCCGGAGCAGCAGCGATCCAGCAGTCGTTGGGAGTCAAAATATGTTTAGAATGTCTCAAGTTAGTTGCTGAAGATTGTACCGACAGTGATTTCAACTCGAAAGTATCAACGACACGACGCAACGACGTCTTGATTGGACTCAACGAAGTTTCAGGGGAAACCCTACCACTTCTATTCCGACTGCTGGAACACTATCCAATCTTGCAACAGTCCAAAGCGACGTTGCACAATATGCACGTATATCTCGCTTCAAATGGTCGTACAGTCACCTCCATGACGGCAGAAGAAGCTACCATGTACCAGCAAGAATCGCGCCAGCGACAAGACACGGCTGTCTTGATTGCCGATACGCTAGTGACAATGGAAAAATTTTGTGGTTCCATGCCAGTGCAGTGGATGCTGGGTGGTACGCACGATTTTGTGGCCGCCATGATGCACCTGTTGCGCGAGCCCGATGCGGAGATCCAAATCCGCGCCTTGGAATGTCTGGAGCAACTCTGCCTCCGTGGCAAGCTCGAGTTTTCCCAATGGATGCGCTTGATTACGGAACTACCTATTGCCGTGCAAGAGGCAAATCAGTTGTTTAGCGTGCATCAAGAACAGCAGGAAACGGAGCGAGTCGCCAAACAGGGTCAGGGTGGGACGGGCCCAGATCCACTAACGTTGCAACTGGACTTTCACCGCGGCTTGTCTCGGATGCTGGCCAATGTTCTGTCATCGCATGTTGCTCATATTACATCCAATAAGAAAATGATGAATGGAGAAGGTGCCATGGGAGACACGTTGCACGCTTATTTGCGGCTTTTGGTCGAGATACTGCACCATCCGTCGGGGCGAATCTGTACCGAACAACTCAACACGTGGGTAGCAATTCTTCGCGACCCGCAAATTGTCAAGCACAAACTGTTGCGGCCCTATATTCAAGAAATTCTAACTTGCTACATGGAAAAAATGGTGCGCATACGCTGGGATAATGTCGAAAACCAGACGCACCCGCAGACTGCATTGTTGGAAGCGAGCTTTGACGACGAAGAAGAGTACGACAGTTGGATGGCAGACCTCCGGTCTCGTTCGAGCTTGCTCTTCAAGCTTATTGGTAACACGGAACCTCAAATTGCGACTACTGTGCTGAATACAAGAACCCAAAGCCTCTTGGCAGCATACGGGAGCGGCGCCCCGATTGATTTTGTGGAACCGTCCAACAACCAATTGACGCCCAAGAGTGAAGCTGTGATGCAGATCGAAGGCCTGTACCAACCCCTTGAGAATGTCATGAGCGGTATACCTATATGGGCATTGGATCTAGAGTGTAACGGTAGTTCCAGTTCCAGTAGCAAAGAGCAGAACGAGAATCGAGCGCGGGTGGAAACGCGGACCCATACGAGAGCGTCTCTCTCCGAGTTGGCTCAGGCGCTCGTTTCTTGGAATCCCACCTATCTATGGCTCAAATTTCGTCGGGCATCACTTTTGGATGCCCTGAAATACTACTGGAAGTACGACCCGTCCACTCTACTACAAGGCATCGACTCCTTGCTTCGGTATCTGGGAGCCGCGGATGAATGGCAAGGGGCAACCAATGGAGGAGCGGAAGATGGTCTCAGTGGTGAGATTGTTGGTCTCAAGAAAAAGAGCGGAGTCACGTTGGTTTCGGTATCCAAGATGGTCCCTCATCACCTTGTACCTTGGCTGTCGCAGTTGAGTGATGCAACCAAGGCGCTGTTGTCGTCGGAAGGTCTAGTCCCCATGAACCAAATGCACTTGTATGAGTTCCTTACTTGCGTGGCGACGGCTGTCGAGGATCCCGTCGCTCGTGCCAACTTTATAAGCAATGTCCTATCCAATGCCCTGGAAACTCTCCAATCGTCAGAAATTCAACAGAGTATAGCTTCGGTGCCTGCTCTGCTTGCTAGTTTGGGCGTCGCTCAGGCTGCGGAGCACCCAGAAAGTGTGACCGATCCTGCAAACGTCAAAACCATCACTGCCAACTACAATCGTCTCTTCGCTGCATTGAATCGACTCCTATCTGTGGGGAAACGATGCAATGAAGCGGCGCGAAAGCAAATTGTTACGAGGGGGTACCGTAGCACAGGTTCGAGTGGAATTCAAAACGTCGGCTTTAGCCCGTCTGAAAACCAATCCTTCGCAGACGAAGGTCCACTGAGTATTCAGGACTTGGCCGTCTATGACCCCTTTGTGCCCCTGTGGCCAAGGATTCTCCCTTCCTTGCTGCAACTCTACGAGTCCGTATCAGGCATATGGAGACCAGAGCACCAGGCGGTACTACTCCAAAATCGTTACCAGTGTTATACGTACGCAATTTCAGACGATGAAGCATATCTCGCTCGAATGCATGACGGCAAGTCAGGGGGCGTTTTTGGCGAGGATGGAACGGCTGGTAGTGTTGTTGCTGGGACTGACCGAAGAGACGTCAACATCGTGCCAAAATGGAGCGGTTGGCTCAACGAACTCAGAAACACTTGCTACCAAATGTTTGGTTTGCTCGCTACGGGAAGAGCAATGTTTTCTCCGGAACTCGCCAGTATGTATCCTCGATTGGTTGCAGTGATGGTCGATCCCATTAGTCTCAAGTCAATGGAGCATCGATTTATCACTCAATTTCTGAAGCATGTGGTTGAACTTCTGTTGGTGAGCTGCCCTTCCACGATGTATGCCACACACCTGGAACCTCTGATTGGTCCAATCTTTGAGCATATGCGGTTTCGTTTGGAAAAATCGTGGCTACCAGTAATCAGTCCCAATTCTTCGAATGTGAATGGATCCCTAGCAGAAGTTACCAGAGCTCTCACCACATCGGATCGTGAGAAAGCTGCCATGCTGGCTTCTCGCGGGGGCGATGACTGGTTCTCCTACTGCTATGCGCACTCTGGGCTTTTCGTCGGGGATCTTGAATCTGTTACCGCTGAAGCCGCGGTTGAAAAGCATAGAGTTGAAATCAGCCGAACGTTCAGTGATATTCTTCAAATAGCCCTCGCTCTCAAAGGAGATTGGGCTCTTGTGTTGGCGAACCTGTCGAAAGAAGAGCAAGCAACCAAACGTGGGGACGCGACAAAGCTCGCCACCGGGCCGCGAAACCGATTTCTGCAGCACGACGAAAACAGCGAAGTCAATGCAGATGGAACCCTCAAAACCCCCCACCAATCTGGAATTGATGCGCGCAAGATGCTTCGTATCAACGGCTTGTGCCACTTTCTTTTGCTTGAGAATGAGAGGATTGCGGGCAGTCTAACTGTGGCAGTCATTCAATGCTTGAGCTATCCTGACGCGTACACCTGCCGACGAATCACTAAAATTTGTCATCGAATCATCGAAACAGTCGCATGGTCTCCTCAATATTGCCAACTGCTCAGTCAGCAAATGTTTACGCTGGCGATCAAGAACATTGTCACGGAACCAAAATGGATGATTGGAATCGAGTGGGACATGATCAACGTCGTGCGCGACCTATACTGCCGACTCGTTCTTGGCCAGATCCTGCAACCGGGTGGTCTCGGTGCTGGGCAACAACAGTCCTCGGTCGGGCTCAATTCCAACCAGTACGAGCAAGGCAAGACAGCCGACCGACCACTGCAAGGTGGAGGCATCTTGGTGGTCTCTGCGGACGCTCCCCGCCAAATCCTTTTGAGTTTGCCTGGTATCGGAAGGGAAACTGTTGAGGAACTGGAGCGAAATATGAAACGAAAGCGTTCGGCGAAGGATCAAAAGGACTTAATTCGCGACCTGCTACGCGTCGCAGCCGACAATCTGAAGGATTTGAATCCCGTCCAAGTCAACGCGGCCGCCAATGGTATTTTCGACCGAGCTGTCGAAGAAGAGTCGCTCTTGCACTCCAAGAGGCAAGTCAAGGCCATTCCAGATTTGCCCGAAAAACTAGTGACTCGCTCACAGATTGCCATAGCTTCCATCAAGAAGTATCAGCCAGAAGTAGAAGGACTTTCGGCCTTTCAATTGTAATACAGAAAGATGATAGAGCTATGAATGAACCATATACAATATCATCACTCATTTCAAAGCTGCGATATATGATGGTACTAGCTCCTAGCTAGTCGAGAGATTGCTACTCTATCTAGAGTATGGAGCCAGCTGCTCGTCTTGTTTCGCTTTATCGCGTCTGTTCTTGGTTCTTTCGTTCACCACCGCATACTACGAATCACTTAAAGAATAAAATGACTAGCTACGGGGCTCTAGCAACTAGACAGTTGAGCTATTGCAGACTATCGTCCTGTTGGAAGAGAAGATGTGTTCTTTAAACGGTGGCCAGGGGACGGCTACTGCAAAAGATCGACACGTTTCATCCATTTTGAAGCTGTGCTAGCTGACAAGTAGGAAGGGTTCAGCAGGTTCTGCATCTCGGCTACTCATAGTAGTCAGAAATCGCTATAACTTTTTGGTATTGACATAATAATAATATGTAAGTTTACAACTTCGTCTACTTTAAAGTACCAATTACCAAGGTTCAAACCGTTCTTTTCTTCTCCATCGGCCGTGTCGTCGGCTCACCGCTCTAAACGTCGTAATTCGGAAGATTTCCACCGTCTCTTCGGTCGTTCTTCCACCATGTGACACTGGATCAGTGCCAATACCAATCTCGTAGACTAGACTACCAAGCGTTGCACAGCAGCCATGGTGCTCGGCGCGGCGTATCGTAGTCGCATGGTGCAGACTATCTAGTACCAGCTTTTGTTTCGCCGTACCAAGGACTATCAGCGTCGTTCACAATTGCTTGCAGGCCTTCTCGGTACGTTGGATACTCCAACTGGTGGTTGGAAAGGAGCAACTCTTTCATTTTGTGATTGCTCACGCGCTTTTGATCCGTTCGTCGTCGACGGGCGCGACCCGAGCTTGCCTCCTTGGCATTTCGAGTCTCGACTGCAACTCCAGCACTCTCCAATAAGCTAGCTGCATACTCCAAGACGATTCGTCGTGATTCCGGTTGATCGTCGGCTAGATTGAATATAGTACTCGCAGCTGATGAAGCCGCTGGCACATGCAGCTGCATGGACGCCACGACGGCTCGGGCTAGATCGTATTCGTGAATGCGATTGGTTAGATCGGCTGCTATTGGTGCTGGTGCCGATGACGAACGATTGTCGCTATTGGCTGGCATGCCTCTCTTGAAAATGGTATGCAAGGCTGATCTGGTCGGACCATAAATGCCCGCGCATCGAAAGATGGACAGTGCATGACTTCCTTTGGCAGCTTGCCGACACCATTCGGCCTCGTACTGCACAAACAGACTAGCGGTCGTTGGTGGCAATGCTACAGTGTCTGCTTCTCGAGGCGTCGTCTTGCAGTCGGACTCCTCCGTTACCCAGCCACCGTTGTAGTTTCCGTAGACGCCTGTGGTGGAAATCAGTCCTAACCAACAGTATGGTTGCAACTCGTTGGTGACAGCATCAAATACGGTATTCAAGTAGTTTCTGTTATCATCCTCAGAAACGGCAGGAATCGTTACCAACACGTGAGTGGTGCGGTCCAGCAGTGGACGGATTTCTGCCAGGTCGCAAGTGATTATCTGGACATTGCCTGATGATGATTGCTCTTCTGGTCGCTGTTGCTCCCTAGAAGTTCCCGTCACAGAATCAAAGTGCGGAGCAGCTTGCCGGGCGACCTCAGATCCAACTTGACCGAGGCCTAGAATGAGCAGATTGCGATAACCGTGCTCACGCGACGAGGAAGCCGCCAAGGCTTGGCTGGACGTGACAATGAGAGACCAAGTAGCGATCCACAAACAAAGGCAGGCAATGCATGCAGCTCTCAGCATTGTCACAGCTTTTCTACTGTACTGTAGCGTACCGCTACGATATAGACTGTCGCACTGTCGCCGTATTTCGTCTTTGTGGTCGACGTCCTTCCACAAAAAAAAATCGAACCGAATAATGAATCTCAGAACCTCCAAAAGACCAGGATCAAGGCGACTCAGCGGGAAAGAATACGTAGACTATGTATACACTTTCTATAGTAGGACACCATACTTGATCCCGCTGTCAATATCCTTTTTCGCTGGGGAGTAGCCTTGATCCCGTCTCTGGCGTTCCAAATGGTTCATCAACCTCTTCAATGACGTCATAATCCATTTGATATTTCGCGGTTTTCGCTGCACTACTTTACTGTAATGGCCATCGTCGTTTTTTTTTCACGTTTGGCGCTATATAATTTTAAATAAGTAAAACGTGACCACTTAAGACCGTCACACCGTTTACTTCCCGGCTGGCTCCCTCATTTTTTCCTCGGAGTGTTCCGCAAACCACTACTTTCCTCTCACTTTTTCGAGCACCAACAACACGATGATGAGGTCTTCTCTACTCGCGTTGTTTGCTCTCTCCTTTTGCGCCACAAACAGCGTTACTGCTTCTGATGGAACTACCGTCACCATGGTCCGTGGTCTCCGTGGTTCCCGACGTTTACAGCGTCTACCTCGTTCACTCGAGATTTTAGTAGCGCTCGATCGCATCGGCCAGTTTGAGAATGGTGACTTGGCGTTTGATGACCTCACTACCTCTCAAGAAGACAGTAGTCTTCCACCTACCTGGATTGTAAGTCTTGATGGTGTTGACGTGGGCGAGGTTGGCAGTTCAAAAGTCTTGAAGATTGAAGAGAATCCGCCTGACTTTATGTTGGAAGGGGGTATGGAGGTTTGCCTGCGCATTGAACAGGCCGCCATTGAACCCAACAGTGCTATTAGCGACACGACCCAGTCAGCAGTCATTGGAGCACCCTTGACTGAGGAAGAGGACTTGGTCAGAGAGAGTGATAACGCGGCCAGCAGTAATGCGGCACAATCGGTAGTTTTTGGCAACTCTCCTGCCTCTGATGAGGACGACTCTTCTCCGACGACTGTGAGTGACGCCACACAATCGGCAATCTCTGGTCCTACGCCATCCTCAGACACAGCTAAAATTGAGGGCGATGCTTCAGAAAGTACTCTCGGTGCCACTTCCGTTAGTAACGAAGCCGTATTGTCAATCTTTGGCCCGACGCCTGCGGCCCCCGCCGAATCGACTACGGCCGCAACCGAGGAAGAAGACGAACCTACCTCTATAAGCAGCATCAAAGTACCGATCATCTTTGGAACAAGCACACCACCTGCCCCAGCTGAATTGACTCCTACCGTTACAGACAACGAAATGCCCTCGGACACCCTAGACATTGACATTTCCGGACCCGTCTCCCCGTCGACTCCAGCATCCATGAACTCCGGTTCATTCGCATCGCCTATGTCGAAGACAGATACAATTGAACCAGAAGGTGCATTGTCTAGGTTTATTTCTGATTTCACCATGGAAGAAACCGAAATTGCCTTGGACCCAGAAACCAATCAGGGTCTCTCCGATACACTCCTTCTCGACGACCTTGCTACTAGAGACAGTCCACCGCTTCTACTCGCCAGTCCAATTATCGACGCGCTCAATAACGACGATGGTATGTCTTTACTTGACCCCAGCAACGTTGACGGGGCAAAGGAGTATTCGAAACAAACTCAACCAGAAGTCAAATTCATGAGTTCTGGAATCACTATCAATCCCGAAAGCGCTGCAAGTTCTGGGGATAGTGTGAGCTCCGAGAACAATGTGCGTCGGAACTTGCGAGTCTTTACCAGGGAGCCGTGCTATAAACTGAAGACATCGGACTTTATTTGGCGAAATGGAGTGCAGACGGCTACGATTCGCTTTAGCCTAACCCTGGAAGAGTCGACCGTTGCCGAAGAGAGGGAGGATGCTCTGCAGCCAGCTTTCCCGACTAGCGATATTCCTGAACCAGCCACCGCACCCGATGTTATAGTGTCGGCACCTGCACCAGTCTTTGCTCAACCAAGAGCGCCATTTTTCCAGTCGCGAGATCTATTTACACCAACAGCAAGACCCACCAGGTCTGGTCCCCCTTCTGAGGCTCCATCCTCTTCGGTTGTCCCATCCAGCTCTCCAAGTACGTTACCTAGTGCTCTACCCAGCACCACTTCATCTCCTACCACCACCATTTCTCCAAGCTCATCTCCTTCAACCGGACCGACTTCGATACCTAGCGCACTCCCCACCACCACTGTTGCACCCAGTGTACTTCCTTCGAGCTTTCCTACGGCTATTCCAAGCGCCATTCCTAGTATCCTACAGAGTGATTCACCAAGCATTAGCGCGGCTCCGAGTATCAGTACGGCTCCGAGTGACTTACCTTCGTTGGCACCATCATCATCGATTGCTCCTAGTGCTCTGCCGAGCGATACCCCTAGCGCCGTCCCTACTCGATCGATCGCTCCCAGTGTGGTACCAAGTGCCGTCCCAAGTGTCTCTCCCAGCAAATCGGTGGTCCCGTCTAGCTTCCCTTCGGCCGTGCCTTCGTTGGCGCCATCGGACCGCCCCTCGTTCGTACCAAGCGAGGTTCCATCGGCACCGCCCAGCGATTTCCCATCGGTGGTACCATCCTCGTTAGCCAGTCCTTCTTTGAGTTTTGCTTCTCCGTCAAGATTTCCTAGTAATTTCCCAACGTTGGTGGCATCCTCGTCTCCAGTGAGCGACGCCGAAGAAGCGCTGGAAGAAAACAGTGCCGTAGTGGTTGCAGCGAAGTTCGCAGCCGGGGGATTGTAGTGTCTTCACACACTAGCAACAAGCAGCTTCTTGTAGAAAATCAACTAAGTGGTATCAAACGATACACATCAGCAAGTCTTCCGATGGAGAGAGGCTACTCCAGTTCAGGTACCGGTACTGCCAGTTACGAAGTACTGTAAGAAGCTACAGTAGACTAGCGGTACAGGTACTGTACGATACGACAAACTAGACAACTACCGTTTGCTACAGAACTGTAGTGCGTAGGAGGAGGAGTCGAGAGCGAGAGTCCGTCTTCGCATTCTTCCACGTGGCACATAGAGCGCATCATAACCCACAAATATTTCGGGAGACACCTTCAATAAACTCGATCCACCCATCACCGGATCACCGGCCATCTTGCCATCCACAATTGGAAACCATGGCGAATACAACACCAACGAACGTGAGAAGGAGGATAATGATTCACTCGTCGTCCAGGATCGGTATCCTTACCACCTTGCTACTACTTCTAAGCTTTCACGCTACACCAACAGATGCCTTTGTCGTTAACCCTGGTGCGCCCTGTTATCTGCCGACTATCGTCCGATCGGTGTTCCAAAATCATCGATCCATCTACTTGCACAGCACACCGACCGAGGACACCGATGCATCCGAAGAAGAGATCACGGGCATCGATGATGATGCTGATAAAGATGCACCGGAAAAAATGATGAACGAAAACGACTTTGAGACACTCTTCAAGGAAGAAGTCCAAAAACAAAAGGTTGCTGATTTAAATTCCATGGAAAAGGCTTGGCGGTACGCCAAAAGGCCATTGCTGAGTGTCGGTTCCAAAGGTGCAACCTTTAGCCATGGCAATTCTTTGCGCCAGTTGTTGGAAGCTCACACGGCCGTCAAGGTCAAGGTTAACACGCGTCGCTACGAGGGATCTCTCGAAACCGCCTTTGCGCAGATTGTCGAACTAGCCGAAGAGTCTGGAGCGCCTGCCGGTATTGAAATGGTGCAGGTACGACAGACTGAGAATACAATTCTGTTTGGCATGCCTGGCACCTTGGCAAAGATTGAAAAGGGCGAATTTCCCCCGGCGCCCCCACCCCCATATGTGCCCAAGCCTAGACCAACCGAAGAGGAAGAATGAAGCGATCTGAATCCCTGCTCATGCTACCGCAAGCACATCCACAGCGCAGCCTTTAAAACAACCGATTGCAAGTACCATGCACGCGCACACAACAGTTATCCTTAGACCGCAAGTGTAAAACTAGACAACGTTGTAGAAGCCAACTTGTTATATGGGTTTGACTATATTTATTCTTGTTCTACTACGATACAGGAAAACCCTCTCGTCTCTAGTCGAGTATAATATACCCCCCTTTGGACATTCTTTTTACAGAAAGGATGCTAGTCAGCTTTGATCTAGTAAATCCTCTAGTTCTTCTTGTGGTCGTTGTTGGAGGAACTCGAGAACCTTTCTGATCACGTCGGACGCCGTCTCGGGGTCAGCGTGAAAGTGATGACTCCCCGCAAATGACTCCATGGCACTGGGCTGGAGCAAATCAGCGGTGCGCTTCATCTCTTCCTCATCAAATGGCCAACCATCGTGAGCCGTGAAGAGAGCTGTCGGGCACTGGATATCTTGGTAGATAGCTTCCGTCTGTTCCAGAGTAAAGTACTGCAACGACGGCCACTGCAAGCGAGGATCGTGACGAAATTGTATCCCTCCTCCTTCCATTGTTCGACTACCCCGAATAACCATTTCTGTTGCTGCTTCTGTGCTCAACCATTGGTTGCCAGGAAAGTTCTTGGCCGTCATGCACCGTGTCTCGACTGCTGTCGCCAGGTCGGGGTACACACGAGGTCCCTTGGCCGATTGATTGGCCGACGCGCGTCGATTGACGTGGGAACGAACATGTTTTGCAATGTCGCGGGGATTGCGCGATAAGGGACCGGCACCATCCAGCAGAATGAGTTTTTCGACTTGCTCGGGAAAGGCAGCGGCGTATACGCAGCCAACAGCCGCTCCCATCGAGTGACCTACGACAGTAAAGGGCGTGGACTCGTGGTTCCACTGCAATTTTTCGACGGCTTCGGCAATATAATAAGCACATTCTGCTAGAAGCGTGGGAGGTCCATCCATGGACTTGTGTGACGACCAACCGTGGCCGGGGAAGTCCAGCGCGACAAGTTCGGTTGTATCTGGAAGGCTCTCGATCAGAGCAGGGGCCAGACGTGCAAATGAGCGGCAGTTATCCATCCAGCCATGTAGGCAGAGAATCCTGTGCTTGCTACTGCTATCATTCTGCTTGGGGTTATCATTGGACAATCCTTTACTCCAGGATTGGGCAGCCAACTGTATACCGTCTGAGCATTGCAGTGAGAGTTCTGTAGTAACGACGGGCGACATGCTTCGGATGGTGTTTCTCGCAAGAGCACTCGCAATGGCAGAAGACATGAAGATAACCCCGCACGAGGCACGGTAAAGGCGTATGAGAAGTTTGGAAATGCTGAAGCAATTGTTAGAGATACCAAGCTTCGATTGTGACATGAACAGACCTCTCTCTACAAGGTATGTGGCTCACAACACTTGTTCACAAATCACAAGCAAGAAGCAAGTCGACGGTCGTGTTGTTCGCGGAAGTTCCATTGCAATTTTGTGTGACGAAAATATGAAGCAGCGATGACGCGGTCATGACTCCACAACGTTAGATGCAATGGCGAGCGATGAGGAATGGCACGACTGCCTCGACTCACTCGTCAACGATACGAACCTTTCTGCATGATCCGAGCTAGACTAGACTACCGGTACCCCGATACCGGCGTACTGGTATTGATCAGAAGCCTACTACAGTAGTAAACATACTGTAGTAACAGCATAATACTAAGCAATGCGGGACCTACATGCTACAAAGTAGTGAGCCAGGACGACGGTCATACGTACGATGGAGTAACAGATTACGCCCCAGCCAGCCAATACACAGCGGTGCGCCAGAAGGAGTAACAAGTGCTCTTACTTGTGCAGTTTGGCGGCCTCAAAGTCGATGCCTCGCTGGGAAATCACGAAGATATCCTTCAGATCACGGTACAGTTCATTGTAATCCAATCCATAGCCAATAATGAAGTGGTTGGGAATACTAAAGCCAACGTATTTGGCTTCAAAGTTCTTGTCATCCGGCTCGGGCAGTCGCTTGTCCAACAAAGTACACACTTGAATCGATGCAGGCTTTCCTTCCTTCTGCAAAAAAGGCACAATCATTGACAATGTCGTTCCTGTATCTACAATGTCTTCTGTAACAACAACGTGACGTCCCTCCAGATCCTTCATTGAGAGTTCCCCCATAATTTCCACATTGCCGGTCGAGCTGCGGCCGTTGTAAGAACTTGCGCGAATAAATTCCACGTCGTAGCCTTGCCTCAAGTCCTGCAAGGCGTCGAGCAAGTGCTGAAAAAATGGACAGGCTCCTTTCAAAGTACAAATCAAGACGGGTCGGTTGCCTTTATAGTCTTGGTTCAAGAGTGCCGCCAACTGCTTGATACGGTTCTGGATTACCTTGGACGAAAGCATCAAGCTGTCAAAGTGACCGTCGTATTCCTCAGGGTAAATATGCTGGGGGTGAAAGAATGGAGCATTCATGTGAGATCAGTGCCGACAGACCGCGTGTGGTGGACTTAGCGTAGTTCCCCGTGCCGCCGTCGCCTTTGAGATTCAAGTTTCTTACGTTTGTCTTTTCAAAAGTTTGAAGACCATTGTCATCGACAACTAAGGGTGCAAGGGATTCGGGGCTCTTGGCGTTGGTAGACATGGTTGAGTTGTGGTGGTATCCCTTTGTTGATGTTTGACTACTTAATTCTTTGGATGCGCAATAAAACGGATGGTTTTCACGAAACGAAACGATCCGGGAGTCGATTGGAAAACTCTTTATATACCTGCAAACGTGCCTAACAGTTGTTCGGAACTTCGGTTCCGATCTTTAAACAAACGCTTAACTATACAGAGAAGATTAGCATGGTCTCTGAGCAAGAATGACACGCATAATCGAAGAGAAGCGAACCTTTTTTTGTCTTTTGATCCCATGGCGATGGTACTGTAGTGTGGCGCCATGGTTGCCATGTGGTGGAGGCCGGTCCTATGTACCGATCGTATCGCTACGGTAACGGTATCATTCGTCACCTTTCGTCCCAAAAACTTATCCAAAATCTTGTGAGTTTGCCGCGCGACAGAAATCTACGACGGAGGGTTGTGGTTCGAATGGCTGATCTAGTTTTTTTTTTGCCTCCTTTCGTTTG
>Ga0307981_1002864_pt1 | contig 13534 bp, 11 predicted proteins | sample OrgLakmetagen987_FD_201849 | JGI IMG/M metagenome (GOLD analysis project Ga0307981, IMG submission 201849) | Saline water microbial communities from Organic Lake, Antarctica - #987 | ecosystem: Environmental > Aquatic > Non-marine Saline and Alkaline > Saline | place: Antarctica: Organic Lake... | reverse complement strand
GATCTTTTCGATATTCTGGTCTAAGAGGTTATTCTGCCGCTTGCCCTTCTCAAAATGCTCACTGGAGGTTGCGTTGATAAACAACACATCATCTGATTTCTTGCATCGTTTCAACACCAGGATACATACTGGAATGCCTGTCGAGAAGAACAGGTTCGCAGGCAATCCGATCACTGTGTCGATGTGGCCGTCCTTCAGTAATTTCGTGCGTATTTTGGCTTCAGCACCGCCCCGAAAGAGCACCCCATGTGGCAAGATGATCGCCATCGTTCCATCTTTTCCGAGAAAGTGAAAACCGTGCAGTAAAAACGCAAAATCAGCGGCGGACTTAGGTGCAATACCATAGTTTTTGAAGCGGAAGTCTTCACCAGAAGCATCAGAAGGATCCCAGCGATAGCTAAACGGGGGATTGGCCACTACAGCATCGAACGTGACCTTCTTGGCGGGGTTTTCCTCAGCTAGTATATCCCAATCATTGAGTAGGGTGTCTCCATGATGGATCTCGAATTCGGAATCCTTCACCCCGTGTAGCAGCATGTTCATCCGTGCCAGGTTGTAGGTAGTGATGTTTGACTCTTGGCCGTAGATTTTACCTATTCCATGTTCGTCCATCCGCTTGCGAACGTTCAAGAGAAGTGAACCTGAACCACAGGCAAAATCCAGCACTCGATTGAGTTTTGATTTTTTGCCAGTCGTGGGGTCTTGGCTGTCTAAAGTGACAATGCCGGACAAGATGTCTGATATTTGTTGTGGGGTATAGAACTCGCCAGCCTTCTTGCCTGATCCTGCGGCGAACTGGCCGATCAGATATTCATAAGCATCACCAAGCATATCCCTGTTAGTTGAGAACTGAGCAATGCCCTCAGCGACCTTGGTGATGATGGTGCAGAGTTTGGCGTTTCGGGTCGTGTAGTCCTTACCCAGCTTCTCAGAATCCAAATTGATCTCTGAGAACAAGCCACCAAAGGTGCTGGAGAAGGACTCATTCTCGATGTACTTGAAGCCCTTTTGCAGTGTGTGCAGCAGTTCGCCATCCTGAGTACGGGCCAACTCGGCAATATTGGACCAAAGAAATTCAGGTTTGACAACATAGTGAACCTTGAGGCGCATTTGCTTCTCAAAGAGGTCGATATCTTGTTGATTTCCCTCGTACCAGGCTTGCAGGTTGCTTGTTGCACCGGTCTTGAGAAGAATGTCTGGCGGAAGATCAGGATAGTCGCTCCCAAGTTCCTTTTTTGCTGATTTTTCGTAGTTGTCTGACAGATAACGCAAAAACAGGAACGAAAGCATGTAATCCCGAAAATCATCGGCATTCATTGCCCCGCGCAGCTTGTCAGCGATGGCCCACAGGGTTTTGCCCAGTTCTTTCTGATCTGTGTCGGTCATGGCTGGGCCTCTTGTGCTGTTGGTTCGGGAAAGATTTCGGGGTTGAACTTGTATGTGCTCATAAACCCGCTCAATATTTGGCTGAAATATTGCTTGTTTTCAGGTAGCATCTGCACTGGTTCGAAATGAGAATAATCACCATGGCTCAGCAGATTGATCAGCCGTGCGTGAATGATGCCATCTGGATCATCCTGCACAGGTTTCAAGCATGCGGAAAAATTGTTATATCCATGAAAAGTGGCACTTTTTTCAAGCAAACTGCGCAAGATTCCAAAATGATAGGTGTAAATATCCCCAGTTTCTTCAGCCCTACGCAGTTCCTTCAATATGGCGACATGGTGAAAGAACGGGGTTGCACCTGTGTAGCGCAGCCCATACGCAACAGCCGCTTCATCCTTGTTCAGGAAGTATTGCCCCAATAGCTTGGGTTTAGGTCTGGAAAGCTCATTGCAGAGTACGTTGAAGAACACAGTATGATGGGTCGAGATCACTGCCTTGGTCTGGTTACCTGAGTTCTTCAGGAGCAGCGCCAGTCGGCTGGCTACGGCGATAGCATTGTTGTCGTCCAACGACGAAATGGGGTCGTCGATGTATAGGAACTTCACCCAGTCATAAGGTTGCCCTTCTTGGGCATCCATAGCCAGTTGTGCGATGGCAAGGAAAAAGCACCAAACGAAGATCCGTTCTTCACCTCGTGAAATTTTGATATCCTCGACTACCACATTTTCCAGTTCGCCATCGTCATTCAAAACTTTGATGTTTCTGGAAAAGCTGATCGTCCAGTTTTCTGTATCGATCTTAAAATCAAAATCCACCAGTGGCTGTAGGAACCGACGAATGCGGTTATCCATTTCTAGTGCCTCGAGGCCCTCGAAAAAGCTGGATTCAGTGTTCAGCCGCAGTACTCGCTGGTTGTCGTGTTCAAGGTCATTGTCCCAGAGGAAGAGGTCTTCAGTGTAGGCGTTGAAGTAGAGCGTGTCACGGCCACCTGCCTGCTTCCCAGCTTCCTTGAACGCCATGGAGAGGCGGGTTTTGCCGGTGCCGTTATAGGCGAATAGCAACAGATATTTTTTGGCTTCGAGCTTGGTCCGTAGGCCAGCGGCCAGGGCGTCTAAATCGGCAAAGGTAGTGACAGGCGTGTTCATCAGGTTACCTCGTCACTGGCAGGGAAAAGCTGCTGCATCAGGCCCTTCTTGTGAGCTTTGAGCGCTTCGAGCATCTGCACCTCAGCTGAGATGAGATCATCAATAGCGGTCAGGCACTCAGCAATTTTTTGTTGTTCGGGAGGCTCAGGAACATAGAATCTATAGTTGAGAAAATTGCCCCCATTTATGGAGTTAATCGTCGCTCCCAAATCTGCGACTACTTGGTTCCTGTAGGCATCGGTTTGAAACAATTGAAAGATAAAATTTGGCTTTGTCGAACGGAAAACCGTCATAAATGCACCGTGTGTGCAAAGAGGCAATGCCTCAGGAATAAGGGCGTTCTTCCCTATAAGAGGCTTGGAACCATTTCTAACACAAATCAGTATGTCGTCGGGCCGTGATAGGTTCGCACCTTTTACATTTGGGCTGACAAATACTTTGTCTTTAAGGTCGATCATTCCATTTTGTACGTTGGATGATCTTAATACCAACAAGCCTTCGCTTTGCACATCGCCGGGTTGGTAAGTCAGGCCAGTTACCAGTTTACCAAGGCTTTTCAGCTTTTTTTCTTTCCAATCCCCGGCGTCGTGGAACTCGGGAAAACGGAAGCGGGGGGTTGTTTCACCTTCGCGAGGGAAAAGCTGCTGCATCAGGCCCTTTTTGTGGTCCTTGAGCGCTTTGAGCTTCTCCGCCTTAGCCGCGATGAGGTCATCAATAGAGGTCAGGCAATCAGCGATTTTCTGTTGTTCGGAAAGCGTAGGGCGGCAAATTTCTAGCGGTTCCAGAACTGCATAGTAGAGGTTTTTTACATTCTGGCCTTCCACGACTTTCGCAAAATCCAAATACAAATTTCTAAAGTAATATGTGTAAAATAGCGGATTTTGAGTGGTCTCAAACACACTAATCATTTCACCGATTGCGATGTCTGCAAACGGCAAATAGCTGCAACATTTTCCAAATTCTTCAGGTCTTTCACCAACCCGAGGAACCAGAATCTCTCCGCCCTTACTGAACCTCAAATTTTTTGGGTCAATATTGGTTTTTGAATACGTTTCGGTAATTTTGGCTCCGAAACGAGTGTACAGCTCACCATATCTGACGCATGGAGTTGGAGCATCGTCTGCCAAAGACCACTTGGGCGCGCTCTTTCCGTAATAGAAGCTTCCAATATCACCTATTGTCTTCTCTTCCCAATTTCCGTCGCTGTGGAACTCAGGGAAGCGCAGTTCGGGAACAGGGCCAACCTTACTCATCATAAGCTCCTAACCCAGAAATCTCCTGGCCACATGCCAACCGGTGCAACAGTGGTGTCAGCTCACTCATCAACGCCAGTTCTGCCTTGGTGCGGGCCAACCAACTCAGGTCTAGCGGTGCTAAAAGGTCACCAAGATGCTCGCCGTCAAAAATCATCCGCTCCATGATCCGATTAACGAAAGCCTGCAATGTGTCGGCTTCAAGCCCGTGCCTATTAGCGATGACAACCAATTCACGGTTGGATTTGTCCGTTTTGAAGGCTTCATAGCCTGCACGAATTTGTTTTTCATCAAGCGCTTTACCGACCTCAAGGCTGTTGATGTAGTCGCTAATATCTTCTCGTTCACCAATAAACTGGGCATCTGATGCAATCAGATTAACCAACTGTTCACGTGTCAGTTTTTGTTGGGCCGGTTCCGCAGATGTATAGTTGGCGATCAGCTGCATGATATAATCGTAGTCGATATCTGCGGATGCAAACAAAACGAATTCAAAATCCAGCTGCTCGACTGAGTCATCAGGACGATCAGTCTTGCCTTGTTTTGCCCGCAGATCCTTGGCGACATCCAGATAGGTGGATTTGAAACTGCGTAGGGTATCCTCGGCAATGGTCTGAGTGATTTGTTCGCTTTGCTGCTCATCCAGATCGGTGTACTGGTCTAGCCTCGTTTTCAGACGTTGAACTTCTTTGAAGCGATTAATGAATTCAACGCGGGCATTGTCACCCTTCAGGTTTGCGACTTGCTCAGGCTTAGGCTCAAGCCCCTGTGTCTGCATGAAGGTGTCGAGCTGCTTCACAGCCTGAGCGTAGTCGTCGATGACTTTGGGGGCAGGGTCCACGAGCCAGACTTGTTTGGCCTGATCCCCATGCTCGCCGGAAAAGCGGGTGATCGCTTTGTCCACGGCATCCCTCTGACTACGAAAGTCCAGAATATTGCCCCATGGTTTACTGTCATTGAGCACACGGTTGGTGCGTGAAAACGCTTGGATCAAGTTGTGATATGTCAGGTTTTTATCGACGTATAGCGTGTTCAGATATTTGGAATCGAAGCCAGTCAACAGCATATCGACGACGATGGTGACATCGATTTTCTGGTCATGGGGCAGGTCAGCATTTGGGTATTGCTGGTCTTTGATGCGCTTCTGTACGTCTTGATAGTACAGATCGAACTGGCTGATCTGGTGGTTGGTTCCAAACTGATCATTGTAGTCCACCAAGATAGCTTTCAACGCTTCCTTCTTTTTGTTTGGCTCTTTTGCGTTGTCTTCTTTTTCCTGGGGTAGGTCTTCTTGCAGCTGCTTCACGTCCGGGTTGCCTTCGGCCGGAGGGGAGAAGACGCAGGCAATGTTTAGTGGGCGGAAGTCAGGGTTTGCCGCTTGCTTGTCGGATTGAAGCTGTTTGAACAGCCGATGATACTCGATAGCTTGATTGATCGATGCCGTTGCAAGGACGGCATTGAATTTTCGCTTGGCTGTGACTGCATCGTGTTTGTCCAAAATCGCATTGACGATAGCTTCCTGGGCTAGGTTCTCGCCAGGCTTCGGTTTGGCTCCGTCGGGTTTGAAGTAGTCGATATGAAAACCCAGAACGTTACGGTCTTCAATGGCGTGGGTGATTGTGTAGGCGTGAAGCTCTTTCTCAAAAATATCTTCGGTTGTTTTTGCTGAGGCGACTTGACCGTCCACCTGCTGATAGTTGGAGTTCTCATCGAAGATTGGCGTGCCGGTGAAACCGAACAGCTGCGCGTTTGGGAAAAATTCCTTGATCGAACGGTGGTTCTCTCCGAACTGAGAGCGATGGCACTCATCAAAAATGAAAGCCATGCGCTTATCTCGAAGAGGCTCCAGCCGCTGTTTGTATTGCTTCTTGTTGCTGCCATCGAGAGCTAGACCAAGTTTTTGAATGGTAGTGACTATCACTTTGTCGGCGTAATCGGTGGACAGCAGGCGCTGTACAAGAGATTCAGTGTTTGTGTTCTCCTCAACACAGCCCTCTTGAAACCGGTTAAATTCCTCACGGGTTTGACGGTCGAGATCTTTGCGATCAACGACAAACAAGCACTTATCAATATCGGGATTGTCTTTGAGAAGCGTGGATGCCTTGAAGGATGTCAGCGTCTTACCGCTGCCTGTAGTGTGCCAGACGTAACCGTTGCCCCTGTTCTGATGAATACAGTCCACAATGGCTTCTACGGCGTAAACTTGATACGGGCGCATCATCATCAGCTTTTGCTCACTGGCGACCAAAACCATGTATCGGCTGATCGTTTCACCTAGCGTGCACTTTGGCAGAAATTGTTCGGTGAAATCATCTAAGTTACGGACTTTGGTGTTATCCTTCGTCGCAAATTGATAGACTGGCAAAAACCGTTCGTCGGCGTCAAAACTGAAATTTTTGCTCGGGTTGTTAGCAAAATACCAAGTATTACTTTGATTGCTCACGATGAAGATCTGCATGAAACACATCAAAGTATTGGCGTAACCGTTCCCAATATCATTTTTGTAATCGACGATTTGGGCCATGGCTCGGCGTGGACTGATGTCCAGTGATTTAAGCTCAATCTGGACTACCGGCACTCCATTGATGAGCAATATGACGTCATAGCGGTGATGGCTGCTATGAGTGTTGATACGCAGCTGATTGACCAGCTCGAAGTCATTTTTGCACCAGTCCCTAATGTTCACCAGGGTGTACTGTAAGGGAGTTCCATCATCTCGTGCAAAGCTGTTGCGGCCTCGCAGAATGGTGGAGGCAGAAAACACGTCTGGTGTAATTATCTGTTCCAGCAGCCTGTCGAACTCACCATCGGTCAAACTCACACGATTGAGTAACTCAAATTTGCGGCGGAAATTGTCCTCTAGAGCCTGACGAGTACGAATATCAGGGCGGTAAGTGTACTTCAGATCACTCAGCTTCTCGATTAGCTTTTTTTCGATGCGATCTTCTTTTATCATTTCTCTCGTTTAATCCCGTGCATTCAATAATTCAGCTGAGCAATAGAGGAGCAGAATACTCTCTGGGTGTGATGCTGGAAGCGTGTGCCTCAGCAACTTGTAGCGCTTTGCCATCAGCATGTCACATTAAAGTAAGCATCCCTGAGTGACTGCAAAGATTAGCAAAAAGCGATTACGTCCGACATTATCGATCAAAATTTGACAGAACCCCCTAGTCCCATAAACTATGCTTTTTGAGACCAGCGCCAAAGGACAAAAACCTCGCCCCAAAAATCATCCCAAAAAGAAATCCCACAATGTCTATGATGTTGTGGGATTTTTCGCGGGGGCTGGCTTGGCAGCTTCGATCGGCGCGATCTTGAACGGTGGCCGGACCAGGAACGCCACGTCAACAAGTAGCGCGTGACCGAGCATTTCGCATTCATCTATATCCATATCAATTTTGCCCGCTTCGATCTTTTCTAGCCGGTCGCTTGCCATACCGGTTCTTTCTGCGAAGGCCGCTACCGAGTATCCTTGGTAGCGTCTCAAGGCTGCAATATTGTGTCCGATGCGGCTTTTAATATCCATTATGCTTCATCCCTTACGCGCATGATAGTTTGTCGGCTGACGCCAATATCACGAGCAATGGCTGCGATGGCGTTGCCTTCTTGTAGACGAATTTTTACGTCAATCTGTTGGGCGTTGGAAAGGGCAGGGGGGCGACCCAAGCGTTTTCCCTCAGCTCTTGCGCGGACAAGACCTGCCTGTGTGCGCTCGATAAGAAGGTCGCGCTCGAACTGGGCCACGGCATTGATCACACCCATTGTGAGCTTTCCAGCTGAGCTGGTGAGATCCACGCCGCCCAGTGCAAGGCAGTGAACACGGATACCTAACGCCTCGAGTTTTGCGACGGTGCTGGAGACGTCGATGGCGTCACGTCCTAGCCGGTCAAGCTTCGTCACAATCAACACGTCGCCTTGCTCCATCTTGTCGAGCAAGCGAGAAAATCCGGCGCGTTTGGCAATCGCGACTGAGCCGGATACTGTTTCTGAAATGGTGCGGTGGTGTTCCACAGCAAAGCCAGCGGCTTTGATCTCAGCGATTTGGTTTTCGGTTTCCTGCTCGATGGTGGAAACGCGGGCGTAGGCAAATGTTCTGGACATGGTGTTCTTTATTAAGAAATAGGTGTCCGTAAGTGTATGGCTGTTCTTAAATGCGTCAAGCTAAGTTTCGGACATGGGGTAGGCGGGTGTCCGAAAGGGAACATATTCGGACATGCAGGGAAACTTTCTACAAAACATTGTTTGACCACCCATGTGGGAACATTTCGTCAGCCCTATTTTACAGGATTCAATAACCTCAACTCGCTACGAAATATCTATTTTGTCGAAAGTGGCAAAGTTATCTACCTTGAAGGAATCTGTCTGCGTAAAACTTCCTCCGTATTTCGAATACTCATCCATCCGTTATCAAAATCAGGGTGCTGTGCACTGATGATTACAAAGCCATCGAAGCCTTCAATTCTCAGAATAAATGGGCGCAGGGACGGCTCTAGAAGGCCGACGATACCATCTAGCTGATCGGCATCTTCGTGGCTGCCAGTGAACCAATACACCCCGTCAGTTCGAAGCTTTGCTCTGGCTTGCTCGACCTCAACCAAAACCATATTCGATGATCGCACAGGGTATTCGCGTTCTGATTCCCACTCGATCCAGGTGAACCATGTAAACATAGCTACTGCGCCGCACAAAACAGGAACGATTATTCGAAAGATCGCGTTTAGGTGGTTCATCATTACTCCACAAAGGTTAAAAATTTGCTAAAAATTAAATATTATCATATAATTAAGTCATTACCCCTAACAAATACGACATGGCTGAAGTTTTAACCTATCCTTCGGGAATCAACGATTCCGAACAAACAGAACCAAACCTCAAGGCTGAGGTTATCAGAGGTATTCAATTACTCGCGGAAACAGACGATACGGGAAGAAAGTTAGAGCAAATTAGCCCACTTCGAGCAAAATCTGCTGCAAACATTATAAGTATCCTAGAGAAGGTCCTCTAGATTACCCCGTCTGTTCCTATAACTCGCTGCTTCAAAACATCGGTTGCCTGTTCATAAACTTTGAAGTGCGAAGAGAGAAGTTTATCGAGACGGACTTGCAGCCGTTCAATTTGCTTGTCCCCACGTCCATACAGGTCTTTTTTACGTGCACCATAAATTTCAGCTGGTATTTTTCCTGAGCTTTTTCGATCATCTAGTTCTTGAAGGCGTTTGGAAACCATATCATCAACCTGGTCCACCTTCTTATCGTAGACATCGTTCAATGCAGCATCAATGTCGGCTGACATATTAAACATTTCCTGGTTTTTGACTTCAGCCTCGTGAAGATACTGAAGGAAAAGCTCCTTCTTTTTGATGTCGAGTCCGAGAGTACATTTCTGAACGATGGCTTCTTTCTGAGCTTCCAGCATCACAACGTATATCTCACCCATCTGGCGCGAGGCGATTTCACGACTCTTTTTATCTTCTTTCAATTTCTGAAAGAAGCTCAAACCTTCTTTTCTTTTTACAATTAAAGTTTCTGGATCAGTGTCGAGATATGTTTGCCTAATCTCGTTCTGTCTCTCTTCTGGAATATTCTCAAGAATTTCCATATACTGATTTTTAGGTCCGTCAGACATTTTTATCTCCTTTTAAATTGGCACTAGGTTGCTCTGCACCGTTTGGTACTAATTCTTCTCCAAACTGATGTTGGTGGCGTAGTTCTTGTAGTTCATTCATTTGTTTTTGTTTTTGAATCTCTAATTCTAGTAAGTCACGATCTTGCCGAGACTGCTGAACTTGTTTGTCTTGTTTAGATTTTCTGGCTGCTTTTGCTTCAGTTCTTTTGGAAAGCAAGTCTTGCTTTGCGCTATCTTTTTCCTGTTTTCTTTGGTTTACGAGTCCTCTGATCTCGCGGTCATGATTCTCTTTCAGCTGTACTTCTTGCAGTTTCGTTTTGCGGCTGTGAGCTTTCAACTCTGCTTGCATATCCTGTCGGCTTTTATCTTGGTAAACACGTTCTTTTGCATACTTATCTTGAACGGTATGATCTTTTTGTAGCCTATCTACTAGGTCTTCTCTTTGAGCATCATCACGTTTCCGACGCATCCGCATAGCAAGATGACTGAAGGGTGAGCCCAGGAATGCGACAAGCACAGGAGATAGCTCGAACAGGATGATCACATACCAAAGACCATTTGAGAAAGCCCGTGCAGCCTCGCCTTCTAGCTCAAGCTGGGTGATCTCAGCATCGGTTGCCCCCTCAGGTATTAGTGGATGATGCAAACGCTGCAAACCAACATAAAGCTCAAGAGGACCATAGTCAGCCTCTTCATAGTAGCCCGTGGCGCGAAGTTCGTCCTCCAAGGATATTAAAGATACTGCGTGAGCCGTACGTGTAACGCTCAGAAGGTTTTCCTGCGTTGCTAAATCGGTTTGCAGTTCAGGCAGGCCTTCTGATGTTGTCTGCACTTCGCGTAGACGGCTCGACACATCACTAAAGTCGCTGTTCGCTGTTCCCAATGCTGACTGGGTTTGTTGAAACTCCACCCGCACTGCTTGTAGTTGAGTTTCGGCACCCTGTAAAGCTTGAACATGTGTGTTGAGTTGCCCCTCTGCTACACGTTTTGCATCTCGAAAACCTCGCCAATTAGGGCCTCGACATCTATCTGTTCCAGGCGCTCCGCAGCGTTCCGCAGACTCTTCGAGTACCATTTGATCCGCATTGAATGAAACCCGCTGTTCAGCAGCAGCTACCTTACCTGATAGCTCGGTTACTAAAGCGTTTAAGCGTCCGTGATCAGCTCGCAGACTGGTCTGTCGAGCAGAAAGAATGGCGATTTCTTCTTGGGCAAGTGTAGTATTGCTGTTTAAGACAGTGATAGTGTCCTGAACGTTCGGATCTGAACTGATAGCTATCGAAGCTTCTAAACGCATGATCTCAGATTCAATCTGATCAATCTCAGTCTTTTGATCCGCTTGTAATGTATCTTTTCGTTGGAAATATTCTTGGTTTGCCTCGCGGGTGGTTTCCCGTAGCGATCTTTCAATGGCGCGGCTTTGGATAGTGATTTCCGCTAAAGTTGCCATAAATAATGCAATCACAACTGCATAGGCCGCTCTCGGCAGGAGCTGTAGAATTTTGAAGAGCAAATTTGCTGGCGCGTTAATAATCCAATAACGATGGAACTCACGGTGAAACATCCATTCAGACGAAATAATCGCCTGATCAATAAAAAATATTATCGCTGCGAGCAAAGCAGAAATGGAAACTGCCATCCAAAGCGGTAGCAAAAGATGCCAAGCATACAAAAATACTGCAAATACAAAGAGAACACCGAGCATCTGCCGCATAAAGGAAGCATAAATGAGGGTGCGTTCATAGGATGAGCTAGTCTGACCTAGCTCATCACGATCAACCTGTACGCAAAAATAAACAAACTTCCGAAACCAGCTCATCTGTCCCCATCATCTTTATAGATGACGCTGTACTCAAAGCTGTTCAACGAAACTGCTTTACGGAACGTGCCTGTAACTTCAACCTGACTACCGTGTTCAGGAATGCCCCCATTGGATAGTACCAAAATTGTAGATGAATCGTCTGTTACGACGAATCCACCCGTTCCAAGGACACCCACGTTATGAGATACGGTACCTTCAATCGTAACAGTTCGACCATCAAGCTTTGCCGCACGGGCATTGAGCTCGGAGACAGTCAAGGTCGTGAAGTCTTTGTATGCGACAAATCCACCGATCAGCAAAATTACTGTTAGGAGAATAAAGAAAATATTCCGCATGTTTCACTCCACAACGCGCAAAAAACCCTTCTTAAACTGTCTGTATGAACAGTTTAATTAAATCACAGGGTTTGCTTACAAAAGGTCGGTCAGAATGACTGTCTCATGTGGGATGTCAACCACTTATATGTAAGCAATGCGAGAACCCCCATGATATAGCTTACGCTTTTTTTCGGACTCCACTGATGCCTAGCAAGTCGAAATTACACATCCGCTCTAGCGATTGTAAACGGCTGCTTTTAAAGGTTCCCCAGAATACATCTGATGCGGGGACATTTTGTGAACGATCCATTCATCCAAGCGCTGGTAATGACAGCTGGTGTGCTTACGCTTACCTACCTTATTTTAATTATTCTCATCGCTATTTTGCGCCGTGCCTTGTGGCTGTTTTCCGGAATATTCTTCCTCATCGATGAATTCATGTGGTTCCTCTACAACCCGCTGCGCCCGCTCATGCGTAACAAAGAGGGCAAGATGAACCGTGTCGGATTTTTCTTGTTTTCGATGCTGCTTGTGAAACCCCTTTGGCAGCTTTCTGTCTGGATCCTGACCACGCCATTGCGCTTTGTAACAGCCCTTTATTTCGATGTGCTGATGTACCTGTTTGTGATGCTCAGCGACTCTGTGGATGAGCTTTTCCATCCCAAGCTCGGCAAGATGCGGCACCGCAAGGGCTTAGATTACTGGTGGCGCTGGCTGATCGGGTTTCCGATACGTTTGGTATGGCTGCTATGGAAAAATAGCCTTGCGATCTTGGACTCGTTCTTGATGTTTTTCGTGTCGCTCGTCTGGCCAACCTTCACGATGTATCATGGCACGCCCCGCGATGCGGCTTTTGATATCTCACAAAAGGGTCGTTGGCTTGTTGGTGGTGGAAACTGGGGTGGGTCCGGTGTTTATTTCGGACGGTCAGTAAAAATAGCCCGCCATTATGCAGGTTCGCGTTCCTCAAGCGTGGCTGATCAACGTATTATCATCGCGCGGGTGTCATTTTCGATGCTTCGCAACTGCGCGACCCTGCTTCAATCCAAGCGCCAGCACGTTGGAAAAATGGGGCAAGGTGGTGTCGACCTCGCCAAATCCATCAAGTTTCCATTTTATGCCACAGAGCTTTGGCGTGATGGCACCAAATGGTGGGAATATTGCATCCTCTTTGGCAACAAGCCCGGTGAATTTGTCACGAGTTGGCGTATCCGCGCGATTGGTTTCGTGCAGCTCAAGGGACAATCAAACGCCACAGGAACACTAGAACGCTTGTGGGGCGGCAAATCTCATTACTGCCTGAGCCTACCCAATATCATCGTAGGTGGCCTATCTGCCGGAGCCTCAATTTGGCTGATTTCACTCGTTAGGTAAGAGCCTTGTAGGCGTCGCGAACAGCTGAAAACGCTGCGGCTGACCCACCCTTATCAGGGTGGGTTTTAAAGGCCATCTTTCGCCAGGCCGCTTTGAGCTCGTTCGCTGTGTAGGTTTGGCCAGGGGTCAACTCGAGCGTCGAGAGGTATTTGTCGCGCAAAGCTGGCGACATCGTATAAGTGCTTGCCCCTGAGGATGCCGACTGGTTTTGCGACGTGCCTTGTTGCTGGCCTCCCGTCGATTGCTGGTTACTTTGAGATTGCGCCGAGCTTTGGCTTTTCCCGCGCGACTGTGAACCTGTTGGCCGTGCCTTACCGTTGCCGCTTGGTTTTGCGCCGGTCGTGGAGTGTGTTCTCGGTTTTTTCGGCTTGCCGCCTGGACCATCAGAGCCACGAGACTTCTGCTTGTATGAGGTGCTTCCTGCGGAAGACCGGCTTTTGCCTGAGCGCGACCCATCATTTGATGTGCTGCCACTGCCTGACTTTGGGTTTTGACTGAACCGGCTCCCGCGCGTAGCTTGTGCCCCGGGTGGTGGTGTAAAACCGACGGTAGCGCGGGCTGAGTAGAGCCTTTGCGTAGCTCAGGCGAAGCCCGCGCGGTTTTCTGGGCGGC
>Ga0307981_1002862_pt1 | contig 13542 bp, 15 predicted proteins | sample OrgLakmetagen987_FD_201849 | JGI IMG/M metagenome (GOLD analysis project Ga0307981, IMG submission 201849) | Saline water microbial communities from Organic Lake, Antarctica - #987 | ecosystem: Environmental > Aquatic > Non-marine Saline and Alkaline > Saline | place: Antarctica: Organic Lake... | reverse complement strand
CGCGTATCAAAACCGACAACAGCACAGCAGCCGGCATTGCCAATGACACAGTCAAACAACGCCGTTCCAAAGCCATCGACATGCGCTATTACTGGATCCGTGACCGCGTCCGTCAAGGCCAATTCATTGTCCACTGGAAGCGCGGCGCCGACAATGATACTGATTACTTCTCCAAACACCACGCGCCCGCCCATCACCGGCGCATGCGTTCCCGTTATCTCTATGAAGGGAAACCTTCACAGCTAGATTCAGTGTGAGGGTGTGTTGATGATACTGTCGTACCACCGTCCTACTGGCACTGAAACCATCTGACTCAGTTCACTTACTCGCTTACTATAAAATGACCCATCGCCGGCGCATCGGATAAAAGCTCACTATTTACTAAGATCTCTGTTTTCCTTACTCGTCTCTCTCTCTGCAGTAGTGACCTTGAGAGTTCATCTATACGACCGTCATTCCGTCAGTATGATTGAATCTCTGTGTGAGAGCTAGGTCTTTCCTAGGATAAATATGCGTAGAACTCGTTAGACCTACCGGTACCGATGAGTTTCATATTAAATAATCACTATCTTGTTGACTGAGGCCGACCCTTATAAGGATCGGGAAATCGAAGAACGAAAACCAAACTGCAGTCTCGTTCTCGTTTTCGTCCAACCGTAAGGCTCGGCCTCATCACAACTATATATCAACAACAGTTGCACAGAACACCAAAAATCAAAAACACAGGATCAGTGGCAGTCGCAATCGGCTGCACACACAAAGAAACTGACAGCGATGATGAATAAGGCCGTTGTCTTTCTTCTGTTGTTCTCACCCGTCATCGCCGTGGCTTTGAGATGTGGTGGTGCTTTGATCAAACCATGCCTCGGTGAGACCGACATTCGCTACGATCCAAAAGCTAGTAACGCTCTCAAAGACCAGGCGCTAGTCTACGAAATAAGCGAAGGATACTTTCGTTGTGAATAATACCTCTACAATGGCGTCACCGGGTTGCCTCTGATTGCCGTTGATCCCTATGGTAATCAGCGCAATCTCTTTCCTTACTTTAACTTATCGAACGGGACGGTGTCCGGATCTCGTTTGACTGTTCATCAAGTCAGCATCCATCAATCTCTGGTTGAAGACGTTGACGGAGTCTCCCTTAGAGTCGACGTTTGGTTCACATGCTCTTATGAAAAGGACGGCACTGCGATTAAGATTGGAGGTAAATTTGAAGAGGCTAACCTTGGAGAAACTTATTTACCTATGCTGTAGACAATTGCACAATTGCTTCGAGTGCAACTTAAACAGCGGAAGGAATAGAATTTTTTATCACCGCAGCCCAAGTGTGCTTGGATGATGAGTGCAATACGTCTTCTGGATATCAGGATATCTATGTTGTCGTTGACAGTATCGCTAGTCGTTTCACTCGGTCGAGACTAAGCTGTGAGAAGCTCGGTTCTGCCGAAGAATGGCTCGAGGCAATACAAGAGAAGTACGTCGAGTTCAGCGTCCCAGAAGCCGCCCAAGTGGTGTTCCCCATGGAAAAAGCGTGCCTCACGCGAGCTTGTCCCACCGAGAAGGATTGGTGCGAGTTCGACCCCGAATGCACTGTATCTCCCTACAGAGAACCTTCCGCGTCGGTTAAAGGCTGGGCGATTACCTGCTTTACTGTAGTGGGTATCCTGCTGCTTGTCGCCTTCTTGTACGTACTTCACGTCTGGCAAGTCAAGCAGCAGGTACAACGCTACACGGTCTAGTTCGCGAATAACCTAACACTGTTCGGAGTTCAATCCGCATCGTTCTCGAGAGGGTATCTTTATCGAAACTTTCGCGGCGAAGGTGTTCCTGATCGATCTTAACAAGGCAAGCCAATATACGTAAGAGGGAAGGACAACTCTCGCACGATCATACTTGAAATCAAAAGTCGTGAGAAAGAAGCCAAAAGATCTCATAATCATAACCGGTTTTCTTTGGTAACACGCTGCATTTCAGAACTAGGAAGCTACTCTTTAAATTGTAGGTTGTGGTGTCACTATTCATAACGTTCATAATGCGTTTCAGCCGGCGCCTCATGCAAATAATTGCTTATAATTTTAGTGCGCGTTGAATGAGAGCAGGCAGCTCTCCACTGTTTCTCTGCTTAATTGGCCCAGCTGGATCCGTACATGACAGTCTCGGTGTGTCCGTGCAATTCTTTCTTTGGCGGAACAACACCAGCATACTGAAATTCACCACCCTCTCGGTCGCGAAAGTTGACAGGGTCGCCCTTAATGTCACTGATACCCACCATGGCAGGTCCAAGTCCGGTGGAAACATCCATCAAGACTTTGGGGTCGTTAAAGTGGGTGACAGCCTGGACAATGGCGCGTGCCCGAGCCTCTGGGTTGTGGCTCTTGAAGATGCCCGATCCAACAAAGACACCATCCATACCCAACTGCATCATGAGGGCGGCATCGGCCGGTGTGGCCACACCTCCAGCGGCAAAGTTGACAACAGGAAGCTTTCCAGTGGCAGCAATTTCCTTAACGAGTTCGTACGGGGCACGCAACTCTTTGGCCGCCACGAAGAGTTCGTCCTTGCTCATGGCCTGCAAGCGCTTGATTTCACCCAAGACGGTGCGGGCGTGACGAACGGCCTCGACAATGTTACCAGTTCCAGCTTCACCCTTGGTGCGCAGCATGGAAGCACCTTCAGCGATACGTCGGAGGGCTTCGCCAAGGTTGCGGCAACCGCAGACAAAGGGCACGCTGTAGACAGTCTTGTCCAAATGGTGAACATCGTCCGCCATGGTCAAGACTTCGGATTCGTCAATGTAGTCGACTTCGCATGCCTCTAGGATCTGGGCTTCGACAAAATGTCCGATACGCACCTTGGCCATGACGGGAATGGTGACAGCGTTTTTGATCTCCTTGATCATGGATGGGTCGGACATGCGAGCGACGCCTCCGTCGAGACGAATGTCGGCGGGGATGCGTTCCAAGGCCATGACGGCAACAGCTCCGGCAGCTTCGGCGATCTTGGCCTGTTCGACGTTCATGACATCCATCTGTGTGTATTATTCGTATAGAATCATGGAGGTTGATTTGATTGAGTGAGTGTGAATTTGTGGTAAGTATGAGAGCAAAAGTGTGCAAAGGTTGAAAACAAGCTCTGTTGGGAGCTACAAGGCACGTAATCGCCAATTATGTTCCCGAAATGCTTCGCGGGATCATTGTAGGGACTCAGGGACTCGTCAGGCACCACGAAGCCTGCCAAACCCGACTTGCCGGAGGGCCATTGTCCCCATGTTCCAAATCCCGGTCCAGTGTTTGGGTGGAAGCGACCTTCGTCGCGGATGACGTGGAAGTCGAATCTAGTTCAAACTTCCTTAGCTTAAAAATTCCAGCAGTCCACGTCAGAAAATGGATCGACCGATGGATTTCTCCTCACGGGTTGCCAACAGGAGGTTCCAAGATGATGGAATGGAATACAGAGTACTTACAATCACTCCTCCCTTGAGCATCTGAGCAAGGCCCATCTTGACGCGGTCAGTACCAATGGTAGCGTGGACTCCATTGCCGTTTCCGTTGGTTCCAGTCATGGTGATAGTGTTTCTGTTGACGCGTGTTGTGTGTAATACGATTGACTTCGACGAACGAGTAAAAAAAAGTGAATGTATGAGGACTGGGATTTTGCCACCGCTGAAAATTGATGGGCGGCTTTCGGAGGAAGGTCTATAGTACCGGATCTCTCGTAGAAAATGCACGTGATAAATGAGTCAGGTCGTCCAGGACAGAAGGACAGACTGTCATTCTCGACTGTTCGCTTCTCGCTTTCTTCGTGATCTCCAGCTACCCGTACTAGTATGCCGTTCGGGTTGTTGTAGCACGTTCAAACGTGTCTCGCCTTCTCTACCTGGTACTACTCGTACTACCGTAGTAGACTAGTACCGGTATAGTTCGGTGGACTTGAAACCCGTACAGGTAGGTAACTACTAGTACTACTGTAGTTCTGTAGTCTAGGCGCAGTGTTCGAAAACATTCGAAAATATTCATGCCGCTCCACTCCTCGACACTTTAGCTAGCGCGCAACTACTACTACCAGACACTAATACTACTACTGTAGTCGTAAAAGACAGTAACTAACTGGACAACTGCAGTAGAAGCACGATATCATTATCTTTGGTTAATAGTGATTTGATTGTCCATGCCTTTTTTTTCTTCACACGCGCACATGCTACAAAGAAGAACAGTTTTTAGAGAACATTCATCGAAATGACTTCGCAACTCTGTACTTCGTCTTCCATCTCCAAAATCTTGTCCACAACATCGTCGGAAGAGTTGGCAGCTCCCATGACAAAGGTAGTCTGGATCTTCTTAATTCCGTATGCTACGTCGACCAAGTTAACGTTCTCTGCCCACTGGAGGCCATCCTGAACAACAGTCGTGGTAATCTTCTTCCACAAGACCATGAGGTCCTGCTCGACATCCCACGGCTTGACTTCAATCGCCACCAGCGTACGCTGCTTGGCTTCCTTCTTGGCGGTGCGTACTTCGGCTTCCTTCTTGAGTCGGGCCAACATGTCGGCGCGGCTTTCTTTCGGTTCGTCGTCTTGCTCGTCATCGTCGCCAAAGACATCAAAATCGTCCTCGTCGTCACCGCCAGCAGCAGGAGCAGCAGCAGCTGCTACCGGGGGACTACTGTTCAATCCACGGACTCCCTGCAAGGCAGCAATGTGAATGTACCAACGGTAAGCGTGCGGGTACTTGGTACTGTCCGGAATGGCAGAAAAATTGGTCATATAGTCCGAATCGGCCGGGGTAAAGGTCCAGCCTTCAATGTAGGACTTGGCGCCCATGAAACCGTTAAAGGCAGCCATGCCCTTGTCGGTGGAAACGTCAAACTGAAAAATGCGAGTTGGGTGCAGGTCGTGGGCAGCGATAATAAAGTGTTGATGTGAGAAAGGGAAGAGAAAAATAAAAGAATTCCGTTCCCACCGCCGTGGGCAGACACTGCTCGTAGACTACGAAAGCATGGTGACAAGAATGGTTGCGACCACGAGAAAAACAGCAATCGATCAATCGAACGTTCTTTCGCTTGGAACGACACACCCAATTGCGAGAGTTCAATTCATATTCCGTGCCGACATCGAGACAACCAGCGATATACACTACGTTCGCTTACCTTTGGTCCGGCCATGGTGAAGATAGTAGTATAGTGGCTTTCGTTCGAGCAAGTTGGTTGGTTTGTGCGCGCTCACGGCGGTACGGTAGTGTGCGGCAATATACCGTACTTAAACGGCGCACAAAGATTCGTGGCTATTTGCATCCGTCCATTTTTCAAGGATGGAAAACAGACCGATTGATATACTGTAGTTCGCGCGCCAATACACCAAATATGGCGGGAATGGAATCGGAAACGAAATGAAATGAAATGAAACGAAGGAGAGGCGACCGAGAATGCCATCCCAAAAACAAAAAAAGACATATTTCAAATTGGTTCAATGACCATGGCGGTACCACTGTTTCTACGACTAGCTAGATCACTCTTTCACTACTAGCTGTAGCTTAGAACTGTCATGAGAGTACGAAGAAATGAACCGCAGCCATGGATATCCATAACTTGTGTGGTAATGATGTTAATATGTCTCGAAATACTTACTCTATCGGGGGATTTCTACTTTCTCCTGTCGGCCGTGCACCACCACCAACCTCCGAGCCCTTCAGGATTAGTAAGAGTAGTAGAAGCAGCAGTAGTACCAGCAGTACCAGCCAAGGAAACTCCTGCACGCATCGAGACACTATCAGAAGAGCAACAAGGCAATAACAACAATAACAATAACAACAAGGACCGCGTACTCGCTGTGCTCGCCCAAGCTGGCATTACCGTCCGTCCCGAAATTGCCGCCAAACTTCCCACGTGGAAACAAGTCACGGATCAATACGGCAGTCAGCCGGTAGTAGCCGGCTTGGATCGGTGCGAAACGTTTCGGCAAACCGTGCCGGCCGTCCAGCGCATGATCGGTGCTGCTGGCATGTTTTCGACCGGCACCAACTTGCTGACGGTCCTGCTGAAACAGAATTGCGTCATTCCTGCCAGGTTGGGGCTGTACGGAGCCAACGCCACCAAGGAGCAACTGGGGATGCGGTGGCAAGTGCCATGGGGAAAACGTGAGTCAGTTCTGCCGTGTAAATTGCTGTTGACTCTTTTTTCTTCCTGACAATGAATCTATTGAGTACTACAATTGCTCTCTCTCTCTCTAACACACGTTTATTTACAACCAACCTCCCAACTAACCAACTAGATACACCTGCCGTCTACAAGGAACAGCACGCCGCTACCAAGGCTGGTGCCATTAACAAGCACGATATTTTGCCCGTCGTGACGATACGACACCCGTACCGGTGGATGCAAAGCATGTGCAAGAATCCGTACTCGGCCAAATGGCCGCATTTCACTAAGTGTCCTCGACTGCTGCGCGACAATGGCGTGACCTGGAACAATGTCACTGTGAAATACGGAGCCGCTTCGGACGGGTACCAGTCGTTGGCGCACTTGTGGAACGACTGGTACCATCAATACTGGACGGCTGATTATCCCTTTATAATGATTCGCATGGAAGATTTGGTGTTTCAAACCAAAGCGACCATTGCGACTGTTTGCGAATGCGCTGGAGGCGTCCTTCGCACAGATCGTCCCTTTCAGTACGTGGCCGACTCGGCCAAGAAGGATTCGCCGGGTCACGATACCACAACGGGATACGCGGAGGCGTGGATCAAGTACAGTCAGCCGCTGGCGCCTCGAGCGGGCTTTGCCGAGGACGATTACGAGGCATCCGTTCAGGTTCTCGACAGTGACTTGATGCAACGGTTTGGCTATCAGCATCCGAGTAAAGCGTGAAGCGCGACAGTCTACTAGAGTAGCTACGGTACAGATAATGAATGAAGGACAGTTCCAATTTGATTACACTGTATACGTTGTATACTGTATATGCTGTATATATTGTTTTTCGACTACTGGGACAAGTGCACGCCTTGGTTCACCTGCAAGAGACTAAACTTGTCCTTGGCCGTTCGTCCAAAGGCCTCGTAGTGACCAAAAATGGGACAATTGGCCCCGCACGTTTTTTCGTTGTACTCGGCCGCGGGTCCCGTACCCAGGTACTTTCCCGTATCCACGTGCAGCAATCGAATGGGTTGCCCCGCGTACCAGTACGTCATGACTGCCTTTGCCGTTTCGCACACTACGGTCCAATTGTCTCCGCCGTCGCCATTGCCATCGCCCGTGCCGTAGCCCGACACTTCTTGTTGATTGGACAAGGGACTCTTGTATCCGTGCGAATGGAGGTTTTTGAGAGTATCTTGGTGCGTCAAGCGAATGGTCGTTCCGCACTTGATTGGCTGTCCCAGTTGGCAAGTATCTTGTCCGGCGTATTCGCGGTCGTCGTCCGAATGAGGATCGTGTGCGGGTCGAATCCACCAGAGCGTATTGTGTGTGGCGGAGTTCTTGACGAAAGTGATAATCTGCTGGCCGCTGCCGCCGCCTAGAGTCTTTTGTTCCGAGGAAAGGTCGTAGCCTGTATCAGGGTTGGTCAACTTGATGAACGAGCCGCACGTAACGGTCGTGGCATCCTCGTCGGCGTTCGTAATCACTGCGACGACAGTCAAGAGGAGGAGTGCGACGAGCGTTGCGCTGCGTCCGAGAAGGAACGGCATGATGGTAAAAGGTACGTAGCAAGAAAAGTGACTCTTTGCTGCTGCAACAAAGATTGTGAATAAATCAAATGTATGCGCCATTGTCGCGCGTGCTTTTTCTATTCTCACGATCGCCCAATATGTAAAAGTTAGGAAAAACGTGGAGAGTTTTGATTGGACTAAACTTTGTCTGCTGTTTCAAAACCCGATCCCTCATCATTCCGTTTCAAAATCGAGCTTCGTTCCAAAGCACACAATAATGACCATGAGGAAGAGCAGGACCGCCATCGGGATGTACGAGTGAGTCTCGTTGAAACGGGAGTATCTTACAGAACAGGAGACAACTATAGCAATATGATTCGTCCGGCTGCTGCCTCCCATGGTCCCGATAATATTCAACAACAGCAGCAGCAGCAGCAGCAGCCAGCGGCTCCTCGTCGACAGCGACGACGAATTATGGGCAGTCGAACGACGACAACAGTAGCAGTCGCCGCTGGAATCGTCCTCCTCTTCCTTTGGACAGCTGTAAACAGTCGTTGGTGGTCACAACCGTCCACGACAAGGACAACAGTAAACGGTACTACTACAAGTACAACTACTACTACAACTACTAGTGAAGTAGCGTTACCCTCCAAGAGCGCGCAGTACGTTCGAACCAACAAGCGCGGCAAGGTGGTAATGCAGGCCATTACTACTGTTAGTCTGCAGGATTTGAACTTGGCCGACGCCGACTGGCCCGTCCCAGTGCCGATTGCGGCAGCCATGACGCTGGAAAAAGCCGTCGCGGGCAAGAAACCGCTATTGAGACTCTTGCGCGACGCGGGCGTTCAGCACCTGGACACGGCCGTGATTGCGCAACTGCCAACATGGAACGATATAGTGCAACTATACGGTCCCATGGATGGACCTGTCGTGGCAATTGGCTTGCGTGACGACGACAGTAATAACAATAATAAGAATAGTACCCGCGACAATATGTCGTCGTGTGCCCGCTTTCGCGCAACCGTCCCCGCCGCCACGGCCTACATTGGAACAGCCGGCTTGTACAACACAGGTACCAACGCCTTGACGTATTATATGCGCGAGAACCTGGTCATGCCTGCCAATACAGTGGTGGGTCACCACCAGGGTATTTTGACCCAGGTACCGTGGGACAAGCATTGGTTGTATAAAACGGCAACCAAAAATCACACGGTAGCAGCAGCAGCAGCCCATTATGCGCAGTATCCTGCGAAGAAAGTCTTGCCAGTGGTGATTGTTAGAGATCCCCTCACGTGGACCCAAAGTACGTGCCGACAACCGTACGATATTCACTTTGCAGCATCCGCTGACAACAAATTGGGGGAGCAGCAGCAGTGTCCCCGATCCATACAGCATTCGGCCGTGCAAATTCCCAAAATGACGGGCAATCGCACCTGGCCCACCGCGCTGAACCTATGGAACGACTGGTACAATGAATACTTTGAAAACAGCAAGGACGACCAGTTTCGCCTCATGATTCGCTTTGAAGACTTGCTCTTTCGTCCCAAACACGTCTTGGACGCGGTACGACGCTGCGCGGGTGCAGCCTGGAAAGACCCTGACGTTTTCACGTACGTGGTGGATCGGTCCAAATGGGAACACGCCCGACTGCGGCCTCACGTGCCACAGTCGGGCATGGTGGCGGCCATGATTCGGTACGGTCACGCTGCAACGCGGATGCGTGGAATGACTGCTGCGGATGTGCAAGCAGCGGCAACTCTCCTGGACGACAAGTTGCTTACAGCCTTTCGGTATCAGCGTCCTAACGTCGTGCAAGATAAGAATAAAGACTAGAAGAGACGTTTGTATTCGTTTCAATGATTGGTATAATTTATAAATAAAAGAGTCTCCGGGGATATATATATATGTATAGTTGTTGGTGTAAACGGTTCAAGGTACGTGGACCTCTTCTGCTAGAACCGCGAGATTTCTCGGCCGAAGCGTTTCGAGGCACTCCGGTATGCGGTAGTTCTGCGGCGTACACCGCCTTTCTCCAGAGTAGTGTTGTTATGAAGATCGCCGACCTTTGGCTTTGCCTTCACTGCCTTTTTGACACCGCCGTAGCTTTCGGAGACAAACTCCATTTGGTGTTTCTTGTTGCCGGTAATACCCAAAAGCATATCGTTGGATATTTTACACTGGTGTAGCTCTTGGGATAGTCGAGGCGATCCGCAAAAGGCCATGAGCGAGTACGAGGTTCTTCTGTTGTTGGTACAGATAAGATCCAGAGAGTGGTCCTCAATGATACGGCCAAAATCGGGGCGACCGAAACGGACGTTGCCGGACTGAAAGAGTGCCGTGTGATGAATATCGTCAATGAGAAGCTCCCGTGCCTTTGGATCCGTGTCTGTAACATAGACTGAAATACGACAAACAGAACGAGCATGTTCTTCTCCCCACGATTTCACCAACGTCTCCCTGATGGAATTGATGTCTGGTAGAATCTCGGCTACCAAGGAAGCCGACCGGGATACCCATACGATTTCGAGTCGCTCCATTGCTCTCACGCCATCGCTATCACCACTGTTCTGCCACGATCGGTGCCTTGGTCGAACAGTCATACTCCAGACACGAACCGTCATGTAGCCGGTCAAGAGACAGAATGTCGTAATGTCTGCCGGGCGGAGAACACCATACTCCTCGTACTTGTAAAACCAGAAAGCATCCGCCACAGGAGCCACCATGCAGATCACAACATCCACATAGGCAAAGAGTTCGTTGCCGTCCCACACAAAGAGTGCCACGATAGCAAAACAAACTTGAAAGAAGACGGTAAACGCTTGCAAAAACTCTATCATACCGCTGTAGAGCTCTATATCCATGGTGTTCCAAGAGATGGTGAGTCCAAGCAGTGCAATGCCAATCACCGGGAGACCGGCCAGAATGACGACTCCATAGATCGACCGGGTGGCGTCAAATGCGGCCTCTTTCATGTTCCGGTTGTTTTGCCTTAGCTCTGACGACCTCAAATCGAGGTCCTGTTCTTGACGACATATGATGCTGTTCCGAATGGACGTTCTCACGGAATCGGCACGAGTGCCGTCCTGAAGAGGAACGTGCTTCCCAAATGTAGAGCTAGAAAAACACGAACCAAGCACCTGCTTGGCAATCGATCCTTTCCGAGCTTCCTCCGCCATCTCTACCTCCTGCATCTTCAGCTGGTGTTCCCGAAGTGCCTTGAAGTGGTTTTCGGGCTCGAGACGCATAAGCTGCCGCACGTGCTGCTTGAAGATGCTCAGAATGGGGACAATGCCAGTTCCCGTGCCAATTGCCAAGGCGTGCGAAAAGTTTTCAGTCTTGCCCAAACTAGTTCCATAGGGACCCATGACTTCCATTTCGATCTGCCTTTGACTGATGCCTCCATCTCCGTCGCCTTGAAGCATTTTCCACAGTTTACTCGTCCATGATTTTTCTCCAAATACTTCAATGTAGAACTCGAGGTACGACGCAGCTGGTCCGGAGGCAATAGAGAATGGATGCCACTGGTTGTCAATGCAAGAGAGTTTCAAATACGCGTACTGCCCAGGCTTGAATTGAAACAGGGGAGGACGATGCAACTTGAGAATAACCATTTTGGAACCTTTGGATCCTGAGACCACAGATGATGACACTAGATGCGTCCTGTACTTGTGATTTAGATGCATTGCAGCACGGTCACAGGCGTACTAAGAAGTGAACGACAGAAACGAAAGGTGAGCAAGAGCTATAGCCGATACATAAGATTCCATTCCATTGAATCTGCGGTACCAGGATACTTACGTAAAGAAGTGTTGTTGAGAACCATTTGAAGGTCTGGCTACGATTTGCACGCCCCTTGCGCTGGGCCACATCGAATGTATGGGCAACAGTGATAATATACAAGGCAAACACAAGGTGGTGAACAATGTAGAAGACTTCGTATGGCATCTTATCCCGAAAGTATGAAGATCCACCGATGATCAAGAGCGTTGCAAATATGGCGTATCCAGTGCACATGATCTCGGACGTGAACTTGTCACAAAATGCTTCTTCGCCTTGCGCACAGAGCAGCCCAAAGAAGGCAAAGAAGAATAAAGTCGCAAAGAAACCTATAATCACCATGGTATATCCCAAGTGGATATGAATGCGGACGGATTTGTTGAGAGGGATAAAGCGGTCAAGGGTCGAATCCGAAAGGGCAGCAATGGAAAACCTCGCCATGGTGAGTGGCAACAGGGCCATCTGGAAGAGTAAAGCATGCATTGAACTAGGAAGAAAGGAGAGGATGAGATAATGTCACTGGACTGCTTCCGTTTATTGGTTCATCGCCTGGACCGACTTACCCGAATTCAAGCGTAGGCGCAATACGCTTCCACCAGTAGTGAGGAGCTCCGTCTGGAACCGCGTTCTTTTGCTGATCAAACTTGACCAATGCAAAATGACCCCAAACAATCATGGTTGCCACGAAATGCATCCAGAAAAAGACAAGGAGCTTCCTCTCTGCGTAAAAGTTGACTACAAAGCGAAAGAAGGCTCCGGGCTTGATGAACTCGTACGACTTTTGGAAAAGATCTCTCATGCTCTCGCACGTCGTCTCGGCGTCCGACTCGTCGCCGGATGACGACGTTCGCGGAGAAAGGTCGGCAAAGTCGTCGTTGATATCGCTGAGGCCCGGGACAGCACTTGCATTGCGTACCTTTAGAGAGGACTTGATGGTATACTCGGTCGAGGGTTTGTCCGAAAGAATGGCCTCTTGCGAGACTATGGATACGCGCTTGCGTTCTTGAGCCATTGGTATCGAGCCTTTCAGACTACTGGTAACAGTGTGAGGAGGAGGAGACTCAGTACCATCGTCGTCGTCGTCCTCGAGCCCAGGCAGTGGTGCAGGAGGATCGTTCGTCGTCCACGCTTCATGTGTATTCATCCCGCTTATTCTTGCCTTGGACATCTATCTCTGTTGTGATTGCTCCGTCTTATCAAATGATGGCCCTTTGTTGAGGCCTTCTCTTGGTCGAGCGAAGTTGTGAGGAAGAAAAAGACTAGGAGCGAGCAAACGGCGAGCAGAAAGCAAATTTGTTTAGAGATTTTCTTAAATACATGTATAAAATTCTATTCCATCAGGACTTCCAAGCGATAGAACTGTAGTACCGGACGTCCGTTTTTTTTAACTAAATTGTCAATTAGGCAGCTAGATAAATCAATTAGGATCCTTAATCGTCTGGGATTGACTTCAGTACCCGGGACACCGCCGTTTGGAACGTGCACCTTTTTTTGACGATTCTTTTCTACCGGCGGAGCGAAGATACGCGACGATGATTGACTTGCTCCCAAGCCCAAGATTAACTTTCATTCATTTGCTTCACACACGTTTGACTTGCGATAGTGCACATAGTTTCGTCGTCTTCGCACGTTCCCTACTTGTTCACGCCGGTGACTTTTGAAACTCAGTCCCCACCACGATCCATAATTCGACAACACCAAAGAACGTTTTCCAATTTCCGGTTCTTAAGACACCATCAACAGCCATCACCATGAGCGACAGCACTTCGGCTTCACCCGCTATCCCCCCTCCTACCAATTCGTTGGTAACACCCCTTCTCACCGATCTCTACCAAATCACAATGGCTTATGCTCACTGGTCCAACAACCGTCACAACGATCAGGCTACCTTTGAGTTATTCTTTTGAAAGAATCCTTTTGGTGGCGAGTTTACCGTTTTTGCCGGACTCGACGAATGCCTCAAGCATCTCGCCAACTTTAAGTTTACTGTCAGTGACGTTGACATTGGAACAGCCGGCTTGTACAACACAGGTACCAACGCCTTGACGTATTATATGCGCGAGAACCTGGTCATGCCTGCCAATACAGTGGTGGGTCACCACCAGGGTATTTTGACCCAGGTACCGTG
>Ga0307981_1002860_pt1 | contig 13557 bp, 15 predicted proteins | sample OrgLakmetagen987_FD_201849 | JGI IMG/M metagenome (GOLD analysis project Ga0307981, IMG submission 201849) | Saline water microbial communities from Organic Lake, Antarctica - #987 | ecosystem: Environmental > Aquatic > Non-marine Saline and Alkaline > Saline | place: Antarctica: Organic Lake... | reverse complement strand
CCGGCCCATGGACTCGTACGAGTACCCGGCAACCCGCGGCACTCCAATCGCCACACGCCTTCTGCAAGGCTTGTAGGGTAAATGCGAGCCGTCGTGCCGTGGCAACGACTGGCTGTTGCTCTTTCGTTTCAGTGCCATTCGCTGGAAACATTGGATGATGCATGTCGTCCACAACGACTGGGAAAACAAGTACCGGAAGTCTATACAAGTTGGCGAGATGACACGCTACAGCGAAACCAGGATTGTGCTGATGCCTCAGAACGACCGTGGGAAGGTACAGAATAAAGGAAGCGGGCAACGTTACCGACGGCGCTGTTACAGACGGCACGATGGGGCATTCGTTGCACGTGACATGGAGTCGTTCCTGTAACGTTGCGGGCAGTTCCAAGTCCCTCAGGACTTCGGTAAGTCGACGTTGGGTAATCATGGGCTTTGGGGGATATCTTTAGAACCCTTGTAGCCGTCGTATCGCCATGGTCGAACGCCTGGAAGTGGACGGGAATGAGGTGGTCGACGAAGATCAACGTAAGTCGTGACTTATTCACCCATCAGTCCCTGCTCTAGCGGATCAGACAAACTTGCTATAATCGCTCCGGTGAAGTAGACTAGTCTAGACTACGCATACACGGTACTTTAGTAGTCTTCCGGTACCGTACCAGGTAGCCTCCCCCCTGTTGTCTCTCTCCTACTACTGTACTGTACCATAGCAGCATAACTAGACTACAGTATATAGACTACCCGCAAAGCCTATCTACAATCAAGAGAGATGACACGAGATGCAACCTATCTACAATCTATAGAGATGGCACGAGATGCAACCTTGGACTCGATACATGCAACGACAATATTGCACCCTGTCTCTTTCTTAGATACTCTTGAAACCACAGAGTCCGTACAAGAACTCAATTGTCAAGAGCTGGAGTGTGGCCTGCGGAGCGAAACGTGCCCAGATTGGAAAGAATCCTCGCCAAAGCGACGAGACGCCCTCGCTTTTCACAGTCTTCGTCAAGCAATCCACAAAGCCATCGTAAATCTTCTTGTCTGTCGGCTGGTTCATAATCAACGTTCTCAATCGATCGGCCGGGGCGCTGCAAAACAGAAAGAAAGGAGGCGAGGACAGGTGAGCCAAAGCGACAAACAGTATATTGTCCCTACGCTACAGCTGCCTCTTTCATCGGGTGTATGTATGTGTGACCCTACTTACACGGTGCACGTCATGAAAAAGCCGGCAATTGACGCACTGCAAAAGGCGGTGCGTGGATCTTTGCGTGTCCAACCCGTCGCATCCACCACGTAGCCCTTGCTCAAATCGTAACAGCCCATCTTGGTGGCGTCTGTGTCACACAACACACAGCAAGCAAAAACATGACGTTAGTGAATATGAATGCATGCACGAATGAGTAGTCGACTATGTACCGTACTGAAACACGATACTTACTCAAGACGCAGGCACGCAAAATGTTGACCTGCACACCACGGTAAAAACCACTAACACCTTGATCAGCGTACATCTTTCCCACCAACTCGGTCATTGGAACGGACTTGGACGTAGTCGTTTGTGCCAGAGCTGTGTGGGTGCAAGACGACGGTGAGAAAAATACTAGAAAGACAATGTACGTAGCTAGCCGCTATATATGTAGCCACACACTATCAAAACAATGGAACTTACTTTTCATGACATCAAATGGGTTTCCCACAACGGAACCAACTCCACCGGTTATGGCTCCGGCCAGAAACTTGAGGTAAAAGGGAGCGTCGGCTCCTCCCGCGCCAATGGCGTCTCTCACGGGCGCATACGCTCCAAGCTTGATGGAGGCTGTAGAAAAATAAAAGAGGGAAAAGCATACGAGAGAGAGATATTGAGTGAGATGACCGAATGCAATCCGATGCTACCAGGACGAGGCAATGACTCACTGTACGAGAGCTCTCGACCGTACGCAAAAGGAAGGCCCTTCCAAAAGCTGGCAATTCCTTCCGAGTTGACAATCCCTTTGACCGTATGGCTAAATCCCAATCCGGAGACTTGCATGCGCGTCTTGACCGTTTCCTGTTGTAACGATAAATAACATCAGGGATAAGTTACAGCAAGATATGATAGGGCGTTAGAGACGCCAACAAAGGGGGGTATCACACGATACGACGGTATCTTTTGGGCTCTGTTCGCGAGCTCTCTGCTTCTTCTGCTTCTTCTTCTTCTTTGCGTTGATCCATCCACTGAACGCAGAACTCACAATGGGATGAGTAAAGTTGACGGCAAAGGCTGCGGCAGTTCCACCCAGCCCCATGGACTCCAAGAGCTTTGCTTTACGTGGTGCTGCTGCTTCCGCCATGGTGGCGTTCGCGTTGGGTATTATTGTCTATATCTTTCGGCAAGAGTGATGGTCGGTGCGCATGTCGGAACATCGGAACTTTTTTCTGCACGCTGATTGGGCAAGAATCCGGGTGCAGTTGAAGTTCTTCAGACAGACAAGAGACAAGGAGACAGACAGGATGACACAAACACAAACCCAAAGCGGCCCAAGGAAATGACCCGAAAATATCAAAAATCACTCATTCGTGACCAAGTGACTTGTTTCAAGTTTTGTACGATGAATGACCCGCTTTCGGGCTCAATGACCCTCACCACACCATGTCGCTTGGCATGCACACAAAAACACACAATCTCTTCAGAAGAAGAGAGTACTGTAGTCCATACCTAAACTGGTACGATACAGTCCATCTTCACTCTTTCCCTTTTTTACAACACCATGTTTCGCACAGCAATTACGCTTTTACTGCTGACAGAGCTGTCAGTGTCACCAGTGAATGGCCAAAAGTACAATGTGCACCTGTTTGCAAACGCCCCGTACGTAGAAACCGGCAACGGCCAGATGCGATTCCTCCAAACATCCGTGAGTAACACACCCGATCTCCAAGCCGCCGAAGACATTTGCAACATTCAACCGCCACGCTTTGTTTGCGAAGATACAGTCCGATTGGAGGCTGACGATTTGAGTTTCGCCGACATTACGATTAGTTTCAGTTGCCTTCTCGATAGCTTTAGTGCCTTTGATTACCGACGCAGTCAAGGATGCGGTTGCGTAGCCGATATTGTTTCTTCCGATCCAAACAAGCCCATCAAGACTTGTCCTTGCTCCATATGCCCAGCGGGCTTTGGTGATAGTCCAATTGCTATTGATTGTACCAAATATGAAGACAATGAAGACGGCATTGATCCTTTTTTGATCAACACGTGCAGTTCGCTGGACTGTGGGTTCAATTGCAACGGTACTTGTGCTTTTGATTGTGTCAATTCGGGACCGGAATGTGAGTTCTGTGGTAATGCCAACCAGCCTACTTCTGCTCCGACGGGTCAGGCCCTTAACGGTCAATTTGGTGGTAATGGTAATGGAAATGGTAGTGGTGGAAGTGGCGGCGGGGGTACATCATCGGGAATGCTTCATTCGTACGGACCAGCCACTGCGGCAATGGTCTTATTGGGAGCTTCCTGGACGGCTCTTTAGAAGAAGTTCAGTAGATCGTCACAGCCTGAATGGATGCAAGATTTGTACTTCTTGCTTGTCGTCGTTCGTCGAAACAGCAGCAGCCGTCCACCCCCATCGATGCAGTTTATCAAAATAAAAAAGGGAAAGAAAGCGTTACTCATTACTATTCTATTGTTCCTGTTGTTTAGTTGTAGCTAGCTAGCCAGAGAGAGACATGCAAGAGTCGCGAGCTCTAGCTGCATGAAAGAGGTAGAGAGACAACAGTTACACTAGTCTAGTAGTCTAGAGGTCTATGCATAGGGAAACTACCGCAAATAGGTCGAAATATACTTTTCTAGACAGAACAACAAGAAAAACATGACCTCTCATTCGCAGATCGTTTCATTCGGGTCATCATGAGACAGGCTTGCGACTTATTGGTGCGCTCCAAAATTTCGACCGACCTCCGGGTCTCCCGTGTGGTTCTGCCCGTTCAGATGTTCAAATAACGACACAACGTTCCGCAATGGCGACCAACACGATGTGGTGCTCTCTCTCGCTCTTTCTGGTATCCTTCCTTCTCCTCACTAGCAGCGTGGAGTCTTTATTCCATGCGACGGAAGAGAAGGAGATTGAAGTTATTCCGAATCCGTACGACTCTTCCAAAGCCGCTGAAAGTTGCACCACTACCGGTACGAGTCTCGACGGCTTGTTGGAGCCCTACCAACTCTTGACCAAACCCATTCAGACTCAGGCCGATACCTTTCAAAGCCTGGATTACGTAACCGTCTTGACTGTTCCAGTTCCCGTCTATACCATGAAGCAACCTGCTCGCTTATCGGCCGGTCAACTCGAGTTTCAACTCGTCTTGGTCCAACAAATAGCGTCCTCGGCCGCTATGGAGTCTCTCCACGAGGTTCCCGTGGACCCTGCTGCCGCCAAGGATTCGTGGTTTCCTGGATACACGTGGGCACCCCTGGTCATGACGTGTAACAGTAACAGTAACAGTGACAACAACGATACTGATATTGATACTGATACTGGCTATCAACACGTGGGTTGGAAGTTCACGGCGACTGCCGAGGATTCTGCAAGCACTAGCAGCAGTAGCCTGCCCTTTTTCTACGCGCTCATGGTGCACGTGGAGAAAAAGGAGAGCGTCACGCAAGCTGTTCGATTGGGAGGATTCAAGGCTCCCGGTTGGATGGTGACGGGGATTGTTTCCTAATAATTAATTGTAGTGTGTGTATTGTAAATTCGAATCATCCAAAAACCGTTTTATGTCCCCAACGTACCATATACAATTATGGTAGTACATTGCTAGTCGCTTTCGCCATCACAATCATCCGCACGTAGAATGAACTTGGACGCATCAATAGTATTGTCCCATCCAGCGTCTCGTATGATTTTGGAGGTCTTGTCGTCACTCTTCAACGCATTCCAAAAGGGACTGTCGGGGTCGGAGGATTGCAAATACCAGTGATACTGGTGACTTCCAGAGCGTTTGCTCCATTCCAGAGCCCAGAGTTTGCTGGCGGTCGCCCATTCTTTCGCAACGCCTTTTGTTAGGACACACGCGGGTCCGCAATAATACGCTGACCCAACGTTGCCAGTGATGGCTTCTCGAGTAGTCCACTCGGTCAAATCCAAGCAGCAAGCTGTCACCGGATCGCTGACGGCCTTGCCACATCCGTGGCACTGCTCGATCCAAACAACATTTGACTGCAGCTGTGTTTGCAAGATACGCGTGTCAAATTCAACTTTGGGAACAAAGCCATTCTTGTTGGGAATCTTCAACAAGGGGAGGAGCGTTTCGTTGGACTCGTCTCGCTTTCGCTTGCCCTTTCCTGCCCTTGCGCGGGCAGAGTGCAAGTCGAGGGTCCTCCAAGGAGCGATTCTCCACGTCCCACCTTGATACTGACTCATGCCAATGGTCCCTCGATCGGCGTTCAACACGCGTTCGTAAAGCTCCTCCACCGACCATGCGGCTCGTTTGTCTCCGTCAGCCAGGTACCGTCGACCCAGAATCAAAACGGAGTCTTGGTGCGTGAGATAGCCAGCGGAAAGAAATGACCCAAACTCGTTTTCTCCCACGGCCACCACGACCGACAAAGGCTCGGACTGTCCAGGAAGCCGCTCTTGCTGTTGGCCCATCAAGATGCAATGCTTGTCGTCTTTGTGTCGCTTCTTGTCGCGACCCTCCCCCAGATCCCAACCGGAACCGACCGTGACTTGGTACTTGGAGAGGCCGTCAATGTTATGCTATTGTTATTATTCTTGCTATCAGCAGTGCCCGTGCCTGCAACTTGGAATTGGTTTTCAGAAGCGACAAAGGCGGTAGAGTTCGGGGTCGGCGCTTGACGAGCATCCGCACAGTCCTCACAACCCACCCACGTGCCCTTCCATTCCATAGTAGTGGGAGTTCCTGTCGTCGCCGTCGCCGTCGCCGTTGCCGTGGCGTCGTAGCGGTCTACTCGGCCATGCCAGACAAACAGCGTGTCTCTCCAAGTACTTCCCGTCATTCTAGCTCTTGGTAGCATGCAGTACCCAGTACCGTAGCCATTGGATAGCGCACCATTGTGCTTGTTGCTTGTGTGCACTATCGACTAGCACATCGCACTTGCGGGTTTGGGAACTGGGAACTGGGAAATCGTCTCTGTAGTCGTAAAGAGACAAATTTCCTTTTGCTAGAGACTAGTGACTCATACATATCGAGTCGAGTCGAGCGCGCGACGCGGCAAAAGCTAGTTCTGTACGTCTAACTGTCTAACTGTATTTTACCAGGTATGTACTAGCTACATAGTTAGTTACTGTAGTCTACAGTATGTCCATAGATAGTGGATGAAGTGGATCGATGTCTTCCCGAGCACACGCATGCCCCACCATGAGGACCGCCGATTGATTCAATCGTGAATATACGCAACTAGACACCATTGATTTGCTGCGACCCCCGGGTGCTGTGCTAAAAGGAGATCTCCGCTTGAGTCTGAACTGACCGTAGCTACGCTAATAGAAATGTAGCTCTTTGACTGATCTGCGATGGGTGCCACATAATCGTATTTCAAATGCAATTCCTATCTATTTCTGTTACGCTAGACTAGTAACACAGCTGGTACCGTACCGGTACTGACACGAGAAAGTCTCCTTAAAATGCCCCAGCGTCGGCCATATCGAGGTCACCAGTTGCCATGACATCAAAGATGCAAGTGTCCATGTCAGGGCCACTATTAGCGCAAGCTTCTTCGGCTTCGAATATGGTGACCTTACTCGCACGGAGCATACGGCTCTTTGCCAATGTGGTAGGGTCGGGCATGGTGCACTCGACAGGGTACTGCGGGTGACGAATGGTCTGGAAGAGCATGGGCTCAGTGTCGCGGACCTGCCACTCCTGGCCAAACACGTTGGGACTGCTTTTGGTGCCGATAACAGTCTCACCATCACGGCCCAGCCTGGCTCCCTCTCCGAACGAACCCATGAGACCCATGCTGTCTCCCAAGTTCTCCTCTTGGTCTCCAGTAATGGACACCGACACCCACTCCTTGTACTCCTTGATGAGAATGTGACGATTGCCACCCATGTATGCATCAAAGTAGTGGTGCTGACGGCCGCTTCTGCCCTTCTTGGAGGTATAGGAGACGGGGAAGCCGGAAATGGTGCTGGGCATGTCGGCACCCTTCTCGCCATTCAAGTGATAGACACCATGACTTGCGACTTCGAGGACATCGTCGCCGATCTTCAAAGCGAGCGCGCTAATGTAGGTCCAGTTGTCTTTCATGGTGCTGCGAATGTGCAAGTCGAGGCCCAAGCCAGATCCAAACTGCTTGCTGTGGGCCAATACGAGGTCGCATTCGCCGTGGTAGTCGAACTGTTCTCCATCCCACTTTTTGATGTGCGGATCGCCGTGACCGCCAGGACCATGCTTATTGACCACGACATCCTGGAAGCAAACACACAAGAAGAAAGTCACACGTGTGAGTACGTTGCATCGGAGTCGAGTCACTTAAACAGGTAGGGACACCTGCTATCAACTTACCGTCTTGAGCTTAGCGCACGCGCACTGGGACTTGCTTCCAGGAGCCCTATCGTTCGAGGTGCACCGTTCTTCTGTCAAAAAGCGGCGATCGATGCTTACTCCACAGCTGCTACCGTCATCATTGTTCCTCACTGCGGAAACCAGCTTGATTTGCCCGAACTCTTCTCCAGCAACAATTGGCACAGAGCACGAGGTGTGGAATTTGATCGTTTGGATTACCTTGTTGTTTTCATCAAATATTTCGGTGTCAATATTGCTGTTGAGCTTATCACTATCTTCCACGACAAAGGTGTTGCCTTTCTGAACCGTATCATCAAAGTATACCTCTTTTTTTCCTTTCGTAACAATCCTGACGGACGACAAGCCTGTAGCTATCGGTACTGACGATGTCCCTTTGTCTCCTTGCGTGTTGGCATTGGAGTTCACACCCGTGTATTCGAATGTGAGTTTCTTGGGCTTTGTGCCGCCTTGGTTGGCGGAGCATGTGTCGCACATGTTGGTGCCGACGACTACTTCAGGCTTCTTGTACGAAACACAGTAGTCGATATCTAGTTTGTGATCGGTGTTCGGCTTGCATTCGACGGAGACCTTTTCGAGCTTGAGCGTTTTCATCCCGTTTTCAAGGTCCCCGCACTCTTTCTCTCCAACATTTGGAAGCTGGCCAGCATCCGTGTCACCTCCATCAGGGAAGAACACCTGAGTGCATTCCCCAGTGGTTTCGGCCGCTCCATCGACAGTGGCAATCCAGAGACCAAGGTCAAAGAGAGTATTGTCGCTCTTGTTGTCGAGTTCAATCTTCAGATCGACTTTCACCGTCGATCCCATGACGCACTCACTCAAATCGTCGTTGAAAATGAGCTTGGCCTCGAGGACTTTGTCGTTAGAGCCCGAATCGTCAGAGCCCGAATTGTCAGAGCGACCGAGACGGCGGTCGTCCGAACCACTGCCCGAACCACTGCCCGAAGAGCCGGAATTGTCGGAAAGCGCGTTAGCGCAAGTCAAGCAGTCCGTCGTGCCGCAACCTGTCACAAGACCGTTGCTAATGTCTCCCAGACAGGATCCCCCAGTGAGTTGACGGTGATGTTTCTTAGAAGCAGCGGCCTGGCCCGTTGCCAAAAGGAGTAGAGCGCAAGAAAAGAGGAGCTTCATGGTATGTACGTAGGAAGTCAAGTAACTACAGTACAACTGGAGAACGAAAAAAGAGAGCGAGTAAGCAACAGTCGGCACGCATCGATACGAGACCTACAGTGCCTCTAGACCAACAGTAAACTGCGATCTCTCAGTAGCACTTGCTCCTGAGTGCAGTAACGCAAAGACCGATCGTCGACTTACCCTTTCAAGATGGTGCACACGTGAAATTATGGAGCAATTTGGGGAGAAAAGCAAAAACGGGCTACTGATGTAGTCACGAAGCAAAAGAGTGTTGGGGAACAATTAGGCCTCGACAGAAAATGTGGGCTTGCATTCGGAAGGACACCGAAAAGTACTGTACAGCAGGCTTATATAAAGTACTATCGAAGTCTATGTAGATAGACGTTCAGTAGACGGACTGGCGCGCGCCTTTGACAAAATATCAATTCATTCTTTTTATTTCGTACATACAGTACGACTGTACTGTGGTCAAATAGTGTAATAATATGTCAATAAGTATCTCGCGTCTTGTCAGCGTCGACGTGTTTAATTTATTTTCGATCTTGATCCATTTTCCCCACGGGCATCCGGATGTTTGATCACGAGCGAGTCTTCGACTTTTTCGACCGTGACAAAATAACTCGCGCCATTTATCGATGGATGGATGGGACGATGGACGATGGCGGACGATGGCGGACGATGGACTATGGACGATGATAAAATCAAACGGAAGGATCGAGACCGATGAGCCGATGAGGTACAGTCTGTGTCTGTACGGTAGAGACTAGCCAAGCCTGTGCGGCATTGTATATTGTATTGGCTTCAAGCTGGGGTATTATGTATTATCACCGTAAAGATGTTCATTATACGTACCGTACCGTACAGGTACAGTATTACGTATTACAAATGGGAAATGCATTCATGGCTCATGGAACTTAGCAAACGCCGGTGCCGCTATACTTATCAATAGCACAGCGCTTCCTCCTCTTCCTCCTCTTCGGTTGCCGCAAACTCGGGGGCACCTCCATCGCCACCAGACCGGGGGCAACGACTGGCATCCATGTTCCTCTTCATACTTGGAAGTCTCCTTATCATTGTCGCCAGTGAGGATCTCAACTTCGGCAAATGTCTCCGCCAGTAATCTTTTCAAGAACACAGGCAACAATTTTCCGTTACCAAACGCAGCCTCCGCCTCGATCTCGGCGATACTCGCCAGTGGGCCGTCAATGGTCCTTTCGGCGGCAAATCGCCACACTTGGCGAGGGTGGTACATTTTGACTCTTGGCTCCGCCACTTGAAGTGGTTCGTCGGCGAGGACAAGGTTGCGGAGATGCGTGTGATGTTGCCCGTGTTGATCACTTCGTAGCAGTACGTGACCCTCTGGTCCATGGGAGCAACTACCAACTCACTGGTCAGGTAGTACTCGCCTTTCTTTTTCTTCCAGCAAGACTTTTTGTCGTCGCGGCCTTCGTAGACCGTCTTGGAGACGGTCAAGCTCGGTGAAAAGCTTACCTTGGTGGTGATTTCGAACGGCTCCACGTGGGTTCCGTACGCACAAGCACTTGTAAGCAAAATGGTGTCGCTCTTGATCTTCTTTGCGCCCGAAATCTTGACTTGAAATGCGATCTCGTGAGCACCTTCTCAAACCTTGAGCGCGAATGGATGCTTCTTGCCATCTCCGTCGAGTGGAAAGCCAGTTCCGTACGCGTCGTCGGGAATGACCACCTTTCCCTGGGGACACGAGTACGCAAGAGTGCCTTGAACGTGCTCTGAAAAGCTGCCCAGCTTGGCAGAGATCATGGCAGCAACATTCTCAATCTGGATGTTATACTCAAGCATATCTCCAGGCTGTGTGGTGTGTGCGGTGGTAAGCAAAACGAGAGAGGAGCCGTGTGAGCTAACGTTGATGCATTTTCAACGATCGAAAGCGTCAAGGAAACGTACGCTGACTACGCCATCGCTGTCGAGGTCGATAACCGACGCGATCTCGTTGGTGCGAATGTTGGCAGCAATCAAAAGGGGGTCGATAATCTTGATAGTCGCGGTATCCGTGTCCGTTACTTCGCCTAGACCGGGAGCCTCCACACCACCCTTCAACACGGGGAATGCGACGACAAAGGCCTTGCTCTCGTTGTCGTTGGACACTTTTAGGTCTCGATACTGTGACCACGAGTGGCCGGGTGCAAGTAATTTGCTCCGGCCCTTGGAATAAATGGACTCGTCTTGCAGCTGCATGCTTTCCAGATACGTGTTTCCAATGCTCGTCATCAAATAGCAATAACGCACCAAGCCATCAACCGGTGTTTCGACGAAATCGCTCGCCATGGAGCACGAGCCCTTGTTCTATATGACGGTCTTCCAAAGTTGGACGTAGGGGGTAAATATGACAGGCGTTGTCATGTCGAACGGGATTGTCGCCTCACCGACGAGGACGGAGCCGGTTGACTTGAGGCTATCTCTGACAAAGTATTTTCCGGATTTCAGTTGCACGGTATACTCCAAAATGTGGGCACCGCCACCAGCCTTGAAATGTACGGATTGCGTAGGCCATCGCCGTCCAGCGCAAAATTGCCGCCTCCGAGCCTCTTCTTCTCTCCGTCTGGGCTGGTGTAAGCAAATGACTTGCTGACGAAGTTGACTTGCGAGTCGATCGAATCGTTGATCTCGAGACCGTTCACAACCACGTCGTCACCTGCGACGTTCTCGATTGTAATGGTGTAAGTCAGCTTATCGCCAGGCTACGCGTTGATTTGAAAGCAAGTGAGAGGTGGATGGAAGGGTGAGTTGATGTGTTGCGGCTATATTCACTTTCGAAGATTGCCGACCAAACTTATGCTGCTTACTCCGTCTCCATCCGCATCCTCGAACAAGGCTTGACAGTGAATTGAAAGCGGTCGCCGACACCTTGACTGTTACACAATTTTGGGCAACCACTTGGTCAAATCCTTCAATCTTCTTTCGATTGGAATCAACGGCGCGAGCTGTCACGACTGCTCCAGGTTCAGTGGACGTATTCTGCGCGGCCACCAACCACCTGCCGCCGGGGCCTAACATCCGATTGTTGCGGTTCTTTTGAAAGGAAATCGACTGGTCTCGGATCGTAATCTTGTCCAAATACGTGTTACCGGTGTTATTAATTTCGAACTACGCACCATGGTAAGGACGAGAGAAGGCGTGAGTTAGGGTGGTACCGCCTGGCCGCATGCATTGCATACTTGTCATCGAGGGGACTTACGCAGTACGTGACCTTATCACCCTGTTCGCCTTCGACTGAGTCGCCGGCTCCATAGCACGACTTCTGACCATCATGTCCTAGGTACACGGTCGCCTTGACAAAAATGCTGGGCAAGATTTCGAAGCGGCACTGGTGCGTGGGGTCTCTTGCCCATAGAAGATAACGGCGCCGCCCGACGTGCCGGAATCGTCTTCGCAATCGAAACAAAGAGGCGTTGACAGTTCGAATTGGACCCTCGAGGTTCCAAACCAAACAGAGCCCTCATTAACAACGATGTTCTTCATAGTCTTCTGGGCCTTGTCAATGACAACTTCGAACGAAATCTCGTGCGTACCGCCTCTTCCTTCGAAGACGAACTCGCTCTTGATGCCGTCGTAATCGAGGGGAAACGCAGACCCACTGCTATCGTCAGCGGTTGTCTTGTCTTGTCCCGGACCTGAGTACACAAGCGTGCCTGGCACGTACGAGACATATGGATCCAGATCGTGAGTAATGCGCACTTCACCAGCTGCTACATTCGATTGGCCCGCGTTGGAGACTTGAATAGCGTATTTGAGCTTGTCGCCAGGCTGAAAAATAAGGTACTAGCAACAGGTTAGGTTGGATGATAATGAAAACGCGCATTCATTGTATGTTCGCATGATAACTTACTCCAGCCAAGCCATCAATGTCGATCAGCGTTGCGATTTTTTTGTCTGGAAAGAGCTAAATGGCACCACAACAGTGCCCAAATCGAGGGCACTCAGGTCGCTATTGGCGGGAGAGCGCTTGGGATCCTGCCCCCAAGCCGCGGCGATGGGAACAGGTTTTCCTCGGTAGAGAGCCCAGATTCGAGCTCCGGACATGTCCTTGTCGGCTTCATCCACAAGCACGATGCTCATCAAGTCGTAGACGTTCTTGATGACCTGATCCGCCACCCCGTCGTTGTATGTATCTACATAGATGTCTGCTCGGCTCAAGGGGGTCACGTAAGCAACGCTTCTTGCTTGCCCGTTGTTTGTTTCGTCGCTGCAATCCATTGAGGTACATCCGAAACCCCACCCGATCAGAACCTCGGGCGTCATTACGTCCATGGGAACAACTGGGTATCCCTGTAATAAAGCAGTAGAGAATTCATGTTGGTATTCGCCTTCGAGTACGGAGTTTGACGTACCAAGTATTGCCCCATCTTGCTCGTACTTACCCAGTCGTAAATTTCGCCAGAGCCGTTGGTGTCCGTCATGAAAAGACTAAGAAAGGAATATTTGGCCGTCAACTATGCGGCTGAGCTGGTGGGAATGACAGCAGTGAACTTTGATTGTCCAGCCGGAACGTCGATCCTGTAGTTCTTCTTCTGACCTTCTACGTTACGGTAGTCTACCCTGACCGAGAGCAGCGCACCGTTCGGATTGAACAAAACGATACGCGTCGCAGCCTCGGTGTCTCCCATGGGCGCAATGTAAGAGGTTGACCAGTCCGATGTTGGACGAAGCGAGTACCAGCGATGTTCATACTCGGAATCCTTGTCGCCGGTAATGAGATCAACCTTCACAGGCTTATCGCTCGTGATCTTGTCGGCTTCAATAACGGTTATCGTGAGGCTCTCTCCAATGCCGATCGTCCTGGTTGAACGGTCGGGAAGAGTTACAATGGTATTTGCCCCGGAAGCCATGATGTAGAACTGTACGAGCTCAAATGCGTCTGTGTAGGGACCA
>Ga0307981_1002859_pt1 | contig 13557 bp, 10 predicted proteins | sample OrgLakmetagen987_FD_201849 | JGI IMG/M metagenome (GOLD analysis project Ga0307981, IMG submission 201849) | Saline water microbial communities from Organic Lake, Antarctica - #987 | ecosystem: Environmental > Aquatic > Non-marine Saline and Alkaline > Saline | place: Antarctica: Organic Lake... | reverse complement strand
GCTGCTTTCTTCTCGCTTCCTCTTTGACAAAACTGTCATTTCTTTTTCTTTCTAGTTTTGGTTGTCGATGGTTTTATTTTTTTAGTTTCACAAACGCCAGTGTGGAGAAAAACTACAGCAGCCGAGATTTTGGGGGGTGATATTTAACGGACAACATGTCTAGCTCGCGCCCAATGAGTGGCGGAGAAAATTCGTTAAACTAGCTTTGATTTCAGCACTGATTGTGGTGAGGAGGGATTTCTTCACATAATTTGTAAACTCCGACGTCAGGGGCACCGTCTCGAGACATTCAAAGTCAACGAAATCTCCGCCGCCTTTGTTTTGGGTCGTTGAGATCTGCACCTCCTTCGACCCAATGACGACGTCATCGTCATTAGCCTCGACTTTGATGCGCGTCGCTTGTCGCGCGGCCTCGCCCTTATTTTCTTTGTAGAGTTGCGTGTATTCGCTGACTTTAGATTCTATTTTCAGCAGAATCTTACTTTTGACGTCCATGCAGCGCAGCCGCAGACACAACAACTTCCCGCGTTGATCGCTTTCGTCGTTGCAGAAGAAGCGCACCACGACCTCGAGCCTTATCTCTGGCCAGGTGAGACCGACTTGCTCCGCCGAAAGGTGTGGCTTCAAGGGACGGTGGTGCTTTTCATCTAGCGCGATTTCAACTCTGGCTAGGCCGTGAAGCGCCGACTGCACCACGAGGCAGGATTTCTTCTTGCTCAGCACGCTTCTACCGGCGCTCACGTATGTGTGAAACCCAGCCGACACACAGAGTGCGATGAACCAACACAAAACCAAATATTGAATCCCAAGCGGAGGGATCGGCTTTACGAGAAAATGGATACAGATAATAGGGGTCATAATGACAACGAGGAGTATATAGCTAGAGACGCAGAAGAAATCTACGCCGCGAAGTTTGAGACCGCCAGCAGGGGAGGAATCGTGGGAATCGTGCTGGGACTCGCGAGGGGCGTGACATATGCTCGACGAGTCGATCAGGGAGGAGCGTAATGCCTTTGTGATGTGTGTTTGAATGCCAGTCTCGTTGAGAATCTGGTCCCAAGGATCTAGGTGTTTGATGGCCAGGAGCTCCTGCGCTTGACGCTCGAGCAAGGGCATGGCCCTTGCTATCGCCTTGCGCGCGTGCTCGTGGATGGCGTTGAGGACCACCTCGGTCGACGGGACATCGGGGAGATCCTTGTCACCATCAGTCCACAGTTGTTCCAGTTTGGCGCGATCTCGTTCGTGTAACCGTTGAATGTTTTGGTCGACAATGGCGGACGACATCTTTCATGTTGCTCCTTAGGGCTCGTTTTCGCGACCAGCCGATGAACGCGGGAGTCGGCTCACCGTACATGTGATGTTATTATCCACAAACAACGGCTGGGAGAGGTTCATCGTTGTTGCTTTGCCATTTTCTTCCTCGAGGAAAAACGCGGGGAGTACATATTCCAGCGAGCGGAGCCGTCGAAGTTCGACGTCGTGTTCCTCTGGGGGGGTCTCAAAAGGCGATACAATGTGTGAGTGTGGAAGGTCGCGGATCGACATGAGACACCAGTCAAAATCTTCGTTTCGAGCGCTGGGGTGGCCAAAGTGAAGGCTTGACGACGCAACAAAGCGAAGATGGCGCACGAGTGGGAAGAACGCGATAAGCGACTGGTAGCGGCGAAGGTTCGAGTTGGCGTAGAGCGACACCGATAAGTGCGAGGGAATACATAAGATTTCATCGGCGAGCTTGCCGCAAATCTCTAGTCGCTTCACATTCACCGACGAAGCCGCGCAGAAGATGTCGTCGACCAACTCCTCGGCGATGAACATGCTGTCGTCGAAGCAAGAGAGCGAGACCTCTGTCATCGTCGATATCATCCGAGCAAAACGTCGGCGAGAACACGTGTCAAAGAGTTGGTCTACGGTTGTGATGAGGTTCAAGGACACGCGCGCACGGCCCCGGGCGCGCTGCACAATATCCACGGCTCGGGGAATCGTGTTGTACGGATGGTCGCGGCCCACGGGACTGCATAGGTTCAAAGCTCCCTCGAGGTTGCGCAAGTCCAAGTGCAAATCCAGTTTCTTAAAGCAAGTGAAGATCGACGCCATCGACAAAGAAGGGAGCCGTGGATCGGGGACCTTGCTTTTCACAAAGCCGGCCAAGTAAAACGCGAAGAAATTAGTGGCTCCGTACAGGCGTGCTTGCGAGTCGATACACCCGTTTCCAAGAAGAAAATCCATAACGAGCTCCGCCACTGGACACGGGAAAAATGCCAACGCAGTCGACGACGTCTTCTTCTTCCTCGAGTTCCTTCGACACGGTGCTTTGCAAGTATTCAGCGCCATCGACGAGGCCATCGGCGGCGCTGAGAGACGCTGCTTTTTAAAGTGTGGTGGCATTTGGAGCAATAAGTTCACGAGCCTCGCCGCCGTGAGGCTTCGGGGCTCCGGGAAACGGTCCTCGACCAAGCCCACAAAGGCAAAAAGCTCGTTCGTAAAGTCGCTTTTGCCTTTCTTTTGACAGAAGACTTCCATTCGCAGCGGCATCCAAAAGTTTTCGTGCGTCGCACTCCGCAACTCGAGATTTATTTGAGGATTTTGCTCTATGTTCCGCATCGTGAAGACGTTCTTGCGGTCAGCGTAGAGCGTGTATCTGCTGATTCTCGACATGCACGTGAGGCCCCGCAAGGCAGGAGGCAGTTCTTCGCCGTCGCCGCCGTCGCCGCCGAGAAAGCCTCGCAGTAGACCAAGCAACACAAAGGGGACATCGCTCAAAAACCGTTCGCGACACATCGTTGGGCCCGGCCAGCTATGGTCATGATGCATGCAAACCTCCGCGAGGGGAATCTCTTTGATCCGTCGCGCATATACGCGACCGATGCACAGCATGAAGTGCCGCGCAATGGGGTGCAGGAGCCGATTGCTTGCTTTTGTCGTAAAATAAGCAGCCAGGCAGGCATGTGGCGCGCGTGCTGTCAGGTCCTCCAGGCTAAACTCAAAGACTTCCGGCCAAATACATCGAGTGACGTTCTCGGCGGCAAACTTGTGAGACCCCACCACCAACTGCAGCATCTCATCCATCGTATGAGGCGGCCTTGGACGTGTGCTTTCTCTTCTGCTTGTTGTGCATGCACTTGCGAGACCATCATCATCATCGTTTAGTTTCTAGAGGGGTCCCCTTCTGAAAACCCAGGGCCCCCCTCTATAAATTTCCAGGGCCCCCCTCTATAAATTTCCCTCTCTCCCTCTTCTTTGCCGTTGGCGGTTTTTTTGATAGTTTCTGGAAGGGGCCCTTGCAAAAAAAAAAGTTGACGAAAACCAAGAGTCACCAAAACAAGGACGGAGCGGGAAATGATGGATGACAGCGACAACGAAAGCGACAACATCTTCATGGAAGATAATCTGGGGCCTAACGCCCGGTGTCTTGCGCTGGAAGACACGACCTCCAAGTTTGCGGTGGAGGAAGACCACTTCCAGAGCGACATCCAAGCCCCAGCACGACGCCTCTATGAGGCACTCTACTACGGTGGTGAGCGATCCAATAGCGTTCCGACCGCGATTCAGACGACGGATGTCCGGAAAATGATCGACCCGGTGGACGACGGCGCCGGTGACGAGCCGTACAAGGAGCGCGTCGTCTACTACCTCAAACTCTGCGCCTCGTTCCTCTCGGATCTCGGCTGTCCCTTGCGCGGGGACACGGTGAAGGACATTCCCATGAGTTTAGACGATCGCGCGTGTGAGGTGTACTTCAAGGCTCCGTTTGCTTCGGTGTTCAACAACGGCGTTCTGACGTCTCGAGTCGACGGCGGGCCGCGGGTGAACGACGACTTGATCGACGTTGCGTACGAGCGCGTGCGAGACAACCTCCAGATCATTCGCTTTAGCGTGAGCAATATTCAAGAGGTCGTGAAGAAGACGGCGGATGATGTGCTTCGACCAGAAGGCTCGGTGTCTTCATACGACGACGTGAATGACTTGTGCTCCGAGGTCCTCGAGACGCAGTTCCAGCGAGCCTGTGACGAGCTGGAGATTTATCGGACGGCGCTCAAGTCATCGGTGCGCTCCATTGCGACTCTGCGTTTTGGCAACGCCGACGCAAATCCCGGGGCGTTATATCGATTCCTGCGGCCCCACGGCGGAGAAGATCCCGTGAATTACCACGCGCGCTTGATCATGGATTACTTCTTCCTTCATGGCCTGAAGCGTCATATCCGTACGATGTGGCAGCCCAAGAAGAAACATAACACAAAGGCGTTGCCGGTGAAGGAGGAGTGCGACGGTATTTACCAGCGCGTGACGGTCACGGAATTTCCGGTCAGTTTATTATTCGATACAGAGCGCAATCTCATCGTCGGTTTAAAATCAAAGTACTTTGACGAGGACAACAACCAGAAGGCAGCAATGCCGGCTTCGTTGAATACCGACAACATCGCCGTGGCGACGAAGTGTGCAGGCTGTTGCTTCCACGGCAATAATTTGTACGGAACGAATGGCATGTGCTGTGACCTCTACCACACGAAGGTCCGCAGGCCCGACGACCGCTGGAATCTGGTGGCGGACGAATGGAAGAACTGCCGCAATTGGGATCTTTCGAAGAAAGCCGACGACAACGATCCCCACCATGCGCACTGCTTTGCGCCGACCTTGATCCCCGTGGAGATCGATGCCGATGCCGATGGCGCCGATGGCACTGCGCAGAGGAGGCCGGTGGTGTCGATTGCCACGAGGGGCTACTCGAAATTCGCGACGCTGGACGACTTTGTGGATCGATGGTTTTCGAGTCGCAATTCGGAGCAGGCGGAGATCGACGCCCTGACGCATGCCAGCTTGAAGAGCCGCATCAAAGAGCACTTCCGCTGCGCAGATCTCCCAGAAGCCCTCGAGCTCTACCCGAACGACTTTGTTTACATGTTCGCCGACGGGTATCTCGTCTGTGATAACACACTCGTCGACCTCCCGCAGTTCTTTCCGCTAAGCTCGAAGGAATTTCAGACGGGGCGCTTTCGCTCGGTAGACACGCTGAACATCTTCAGCGACATTGTCTTCCGCTACGACGAATACCAGGCGGCCTCGCTGGTGCTGCAGGACCAACAGGCGGGAGTGGGTCGTTGCCTGCATTGCGGTTGCGACTACGACACGTGCCTGCGATGGCAACGGGACTACGAGGATGAAGTCTCGCGGATGGTCTTTACGTTCAGTCGCCTCTGCGAGGTGTACCCCGAGATGGTCGACGACGGCGATCTCCTCGAGGAAGTCGATGCCGATGCGGCCATGGGCGTGAACTTTGCCTTCACGGTCAAGATCGGGGACACGAAACACAGCGACGGCGCGCACATCATCGGCCCGCACGTGCCTCGAGTATACCCGGACATTCCACGCACGGATGGGTCCAAAATGGCGCTGAACCTGGACTTGGGCGTCATCGACGATATTTTACTCTACCAGTACGACTGGCAGAAACCCTGGATAGATCTGCCCGAAGACCTCTGCGAGGAGCGACCGGACGGGCGCTTCTGGGCCGAGCAACTCCCGCGGATCCGCAACGAGAGTCTCTTCCTCTGGGGTCGGAACTACTATCGCCAGGGGCAATTCTACACGCTGACGGAGAAACCGGACAAGCTCCAGATCATGTTGGGGACTATTGGGACCTCGAACACGGGCAAGTCGACGATCCTGAACATGGTCAAAAAAGGCATGGATCCCAGATCAGTCGGCGTCATCGACTGCGCGACCTTTGAGGAGAAGTTCGGCATGCAGCAGATCTTTAACAAGCGCCTTGTCATCATGAACGAAGTCGAAATGGACTCGCGGACCTTCACGGCGGGTCTCTTCAAGCAGTGCACCGACGGGAGTATCATGTCCGTGCCCCAGAAGAACAAAGAAGCTCTCACGGGCAGTCTCCAAGCCCACATGTGGTTCCTCGGCAACGAGCGCCTCTTTTCCTGCGATCCCTCGGGGGCCATCGGCCGGCGGTCCGCACTCATGTATTGGGAGCGCGAAGTCTCCAAGCAGCGCATCGACCCCCAGCTCGAGATGAAGTTCCATCTGCACTTTGGCCACTTCCTCGCCGCCATGTTCTGCGTGTACTGGGCCGAGATCGAGCAACACGCCGACCGCGACTTCTGGTACAAGGAGAGCGGCAATCGCTACCCCTACTTCTCCTGGATCTGGCACCACCAGCGCGACAAGGGAGAGACCACGACATCCAAGCTCAAGGGCGCTCTGCAGAAGTTCCAGACGAGTGTCCACGAGTGGAGATTTTCTCCCAAAGACATGGTCACATCCTTCCGCGCACCCAAGACAAAACCAGTGTCAGAGCAGCGCTCGACCTTTGAACTCGACACCGACGACCCCGCCGTCAAGGCCGAATGGGAGGACGCCGCCACCGGAGAGTTCAAGGTCGCCGTCGCCTACATGCCCTTCGACGCCATCGGAGAAGCCACCGGCAGAGCCTGCCGCGGTTTCAAGTACTTCTACAACCAAAAGCTCAAGGACATGTTCCCCGGCTCCAAGCCCCGGCCCCAGGACATGGCCTGGGACCGCGACAGCGACTTCTACGGACGGGACTTTGACAAAGAAGGCATCAAACTCCTGAAACAAGGCTGGCTCCCGTGGCCGCCGAATGGCAACCTCTGCATCAACTGTGACTGGGTCATTGGCTGTTGCCACCTCGACATCTTCAAGGACTCCAACGGGCAAACCGAGCAAGACCTCTGGGAACAGATTCCTCAACGCCGCGTACACTTCTCGAACGTCTAGCTAGCAATTACGACTACAACTTTTTTTAAGTTTTTATTTTGAAAGTTCCGAGGTTTCTCTAGGGCAGCGCCACGTCGATGTCGGCCCTCGAGAGGAGGCTCGGCCAGACCACTGCGTTTGCCCCGATCGTCACGACTTGTCCGACGTACGAACCTTTGCTCACCGGGGCCTGGATCAATAGATTCGCGTTCGGGACAAACACGCTGCCGTGGAAGGGCGCAGAAATATCAGCGTCTTGGGTCGAGTAGACCGTGAGCGGCCGAAGCCCCTCACGTCCGATGAGCGTCCCCGCGAACTCAAACGTCCTATTGGTGACGATAACGACGCCCGCCGGGAATGACAGGATGCCTGTTCCATGAACCTTGAGGTAGCGCATGTTGTAGGTTCCAGCCGTCGTGAACTGAAGCGTACCGTTCCGAACATCAACGCCGCCGTAAACTCCCGGTGCGATGGGCTGAACCTCGCTCAGGCGGACGATGATCTCGTTGCCATCCGCAATCTCTGCAAAAGGTGCCGCAGGCATCGTCGGAGAAACTGGCGCTTCGAGGACACCGCTTTCCAGTGATGTCCCGGAAACGTAACCGCTTCCAATGTTCGTCACGTCTATCGTCGTCTCGGAGGTGACGTCGCCATCGACGATGACTTTGCTGTTGAGTGTGATGGTGCCACCAGCGTTCACATCCTCGGCAAAGGCTTCATCGTTCATAACGACGCTCCCACGGCATAGGATTTCCCCGTTCACTGTGGCGCGTGTACCTATAATCACACTTGACTCACCCAAGAGGTAGAACTTGTCAGCCGCAGCGATTTCGGCCTCCGTGAAGACCGCGTCGTCGGCATATGTCGCGAGATCATCGAAGGCGCCGTCGGCCCCCGGGGCCAGCGCGGCGGCTATCGGCGAGTTCATCACCGACAGGGCCTTGAGGCCGCTGACTGCTGTCTGCAGCGTGGTCACGGCGCCAGCGAGCTGCGCGGTGGCTTCGACACCCATCTGAAGTGTGTTGATATCCTCCTCAATCGCGCTCAAGTCAGTTGCGGCCTGCACCTCGCGGATTGCCTGTGCAAGTTCGCTCTTGCTCCTTTCGCTTGCGCTGATGTTCCGACTCGTGATCATGGTCAGAATTCGTGTGGTGTGGTGCCCCTTTGCCTTCTGTGCCGAAAAAAAAACTCTAAAGTTTTGCTACTTGTGTGGAGGCTTTGAGGAAAATGCGAGCCTATTCTACGACGATCTCCTTTGGGATCGTGCACCGGCCCCGGTTGTCCGGGAATCCCGGGAACTTCAGAATCACTGAACCGAAGGGAATGAGGAGCAGCAAGGCCCACACGATAGCCAAGGTGACCGCCGTTCCAAAGACATACCCAACCTGATCACTCGTCCACGGGACACCTTGGACCGTCTCGATGCCATTCGCCGCGAGAGATCCGATGCCCAAGACTAAGATGGCCGCGGAAAAGGAGCCAAAGGCGATGTTCAACGTCGTCTGCGCATACCACAAACGCTTCGCACCCGACTCCTTGACGCCAGGGCTCACGGCCTGCGTGACAGTCCCAATGTAGTCAAAAGGAACCTGCTTATACGCCAAGGCCGAGGGCTCCTTTGCGTACGCAAGCTGCACAAACCCCGCCGTGGCGACGTTGAGAGACGCGAAGAGCAACACCGCCAGCGCAGCCAGGAGAAGGTAGAACGTCCACTTCCACCTGGCTATGAGTCCCGGATAATAGATCAGGAAAATCGAGCAAAAGTAGCTCCCGTAAACGATGGGGTAGATGACGAGCTGTGCCCAGCGCACCCCACTCGGCGCGCGCCCCATCGGGAAAATACCAGCACCCACATCTTGCAGGCGGGTGCAGCCATCGGACCGAGGACCGAAACTCACTCGCCGCCGCCACTTCAATCCTGCGCTCAGGATGTCGTAGGGATACACAAGACGTCGAGACGACAGCATGTTGAAGTACACGACGCTTGTTTGGTAACTCACGTAGCCCACTGCCAGCACAAATAAGATCATATACGCTCCAAAGGCCATGTCTCCTTCTTTCCTTGTTTGTAGCGGGAGAATTTTTCCGTCACAGGCAATCGCGTCCGCCGGCTCTCACTTCTTTTTCTTTCTCAAAGCAAAGATCGGCGAGAGAGATGGCATCGATGATGGTGTACTTGCTGTCCATCTCCCTCATCATCGCCATGGGAATACTCGTGCTCCGGGCCTATCGATACGTCTTCCCTCCCCCGCTGACGACGAGCGCCGCCGTCGCCGCCGCGACGCCATTCTCCAAAATCGCCGTCTTCATCTACGGGTCTTCCGCCACAGCCCTCGCCGCCACCGTCGAATCTCTCTTCACGAGCGCCGCCAATCCCGCGAGTCTCGTCGTCGGGGTCGTCCAAAGTCTAAGCAACAACGGCACCGGAAATGTGACCAGCGAACTGAGGCGCAAGGGCCTCGAGGCTTTGGTACAGCAAACGCGCGTGACCCTCTCCAAGGAAACTCAAGAGAATGTCCTCTGGCGCATCGCCTTCGACGAGCTCTACGACGACGAACCCTACGTCGCATTCCTCGCGCCCCACTTCCTCCTCCCCCGCGGCTGGGACCGCAAAGGTTTGTCCACTTTTGACGCTGGGAACAAAATCATGTTCTCCGCCGGCTGCGACGCCGATTTCCCCGTCTGCGCCGGAGTCCACCGCGGCATCCCTTTTTTCGAAGGACGACAACTCAAACTCACACACGACCGCGACGTAGCCTTCCCCATCAGCGCACCCTTTGTGGACTTCATGCTCTGCCCCGCGCACGTCGCAGCCAGTGTCCTGCCAACGTTCCCAGTCCCATTCTGGGTCCTCCCAAGTGTCATCGCCGCACGACTCCACCGCCGTGGGTGTCACCTCTTGTCCATGCACGCCTTCGACATCACGACACACGCCGACGAGGAGTGGCAAAAACCGGAGCCACACAAACACGAACGCTTCGAACTCAAACCCATCCTCGGCGAAATCAAACCATGGAAGCCCGTCCTCGGCTGGGACTACGACCTCGACCAACCCACCGGGCGAGCCCGCATGGGCCTCCTCGAAAACTCAACACTGCTCGAGCGGAGGCTGAAATGGGGCGAAGAAGACCACTTCGACCACATGCGGTCCATCGCCATCGGCGCAGCCCTCGGCGACAACGCTACATCGGCACCAGATCCGACGCCGGCACGTACTTGAGGAAATGTACAGCCTCCTGGAGATCCGAAAAGGGATCTTCCACGAAGAGGCAATCCAACTGACCGTCAGCGCACAGCTTACGCACTTTCGTCGGAATGTCGTCGCACTCCTCGAGGTACGTCAACGCGCGGGTCGCTCCCTTCGGAGTCAGCAAAAAGGCGTTCTCGCAGAGTTCCGGGGACCCGGGCCTACACTTGCTCCCAAAGACGACCAAATCACTTTCCGACTTCTGAAAGCCATCGACCGCTGCCAGAAAGATATTGTGGAACTTTGCAGGATGCATATTGGGAGGCAGCCGCGTCGACGTCGGGAAAAGAACGATGTTTTCGTCGCTGCCCGCAGCCTCTTCAAAGCCCTGAAATACGAGCCCAGATGCACATGCTGGCGCCTCCGTCGACGCTAGGGCGTGGCATGTAACGCCACTCGGATGGCACATCTCACTAAGGAGGTCTGAGACTTCTTTCTCATCCGGTGGATAGGTCTTGGGAATATAAATAGTACGCGGCGGAAGCACAGTGGGCATTTATTTGTAATTATGTAAATATGCTTGTATGAGTGGTAGAAATATTCCACCGTAATTACGACCTAGGTCTCAAGGAAAGAAGAAGAAGAAGAAGAAGAAGAAGGAGAAAGCAGGCTTTTACGTCGTCGCGCGTTCTGCCACATGGGTCACATCACCATCGGCTTGGAGAGTCGTGTCGGAAAAGCGAATCGCCGCGGGGTTTTGCGCCACCGCCAGCATAACAATGCTCTTGTCACTTTTGAGGCTCGCAGAGGCATATTTGAGGGCGAGCCCTTCCTGCGCAACAGCACACGCCACGAGTTGATAGTCGTCCCTCAAGGCTTCGCTCGCAAAACGGAGATTCTCGGCCCACTTCCCAACGGCAATCAAGGCAAGCTCTCGATCCTCGGCTTTCTTGTGGTCTCCAAAGAATTCCGCAACAAATTCGTAGGCAAGGCCGCTTTGAGCGACGGCGATGGTCGCGATGCGGATGTTTTGTGCCATAGAAATAGGAAGAAATTGGATTGCTTGGCCACAAATTGCAACCGCACGCAAGGCAAAGGCCTCGCTGTTCAGAAGACGCCGGTGGGCAGAATCCAAGGCTCGGGGGTACTCACGCGTCGCCGCTAGAACAATGTTCTCGTCTTTCTTGTGCATGCTACCCGCAAACTTCAGCGCGCGGCCGTCGTTTTCGACCGCTTTCGCCACTATACTTCTCTCGTTGCGTCGAGCCGTAGCTGCGTACTCGAGCGCCATGCCGTGACTTTTGACCGCTTTGGCAACAATGGCTGGGTCTGCCTTGCAGGCCGCACTCGCAAACCTCAGCGAGAGGCCCGCTTGCTCCACGGCGGCCTCGACCACCGCCTTGTCGTCTCTGATGTCCTCTGCCGCAAAAGAAAGCGCCAAGCCAACATCTCTCACAATGCGCAGCACCACGTCACGCTTGCGAAATATCTTCCGAGCGAGGTCACGGTACTTCTCATGCTTTGAAAAAAAAAGAAGATGTGCCTGGCTCATCGGAAGCGCAAACGTCTTGACGCCCGGAATACGCACTACTTCCTTCACCGACGCATAATCGATGTCTTCGCAGCAATCCTCCTCATCATCAAACGCATCCTTCCCCGGGGGCTTTCCCCAGTGAGTTGCTCTCATAGCTCCGTGCCCATCAAAAGCATCCAGGTGATTCACAAAGCCCAGAGGATTCACATCGAATTGCGGCGTCTCTGCTCCTTCAAAGAGTATGGAAGAGGAGGCCTCACAGAGGAAGCAAGACAACTTTGCTACTCTCCGCTTCTTGGCAGCAGGCCCCTCCTCCATCTCCTCCTCCATCTCCTCCTCCAAGGCATCAGGGCTCGCCGCATGAACACTTGTGTTCACACCCATCGTAGCAGCAGCTCCTGGTCTGTTCTGCTGGGCCTCCCCAAAAAAAAACTCCCTCTCTCTCTCCTCTCTCTCCTCCCTCCCTCTCTCTTCGCCCTCTCTCTTGTCTTTCTACAAAGCTGTCCCCTAGTCTAGCTCGGGCACACCGAAGCGGCTCAGCCAGGAGAACAACCAGGCCTTGCCATCGTCTGTAGCTTCTACATGATGTTGTATCCCAACCCACCCAAGCCACTCCCACTCCATCGCTAAGACCTTTCCATCTTTCCGGGTGAGGCGCACCTCAAAGGGATGGGGCGGCACCACCACATAATCATGGTGGTTCAGCATGACTCGCCCGAACTCAGGAAGCACCACCTCCCCCTTCATCAACTGCTCGCCTCGGATGACCTCTCCGCCAAAGACTTTGGTGAGAATGTGCATGCCGTAGCAGATCCCCAACACGCCGCATCGCGCCTTCGAGTGCGCCTGAAGAAAAAACAAGAGATCCTGGAGGATTCGGTGGGCGAAATGGCCCTTTGAAAAATCCGTGTTGATACGGTCGTTGCTCCCCGACAGAATCACCGCGTCGATTTCCTTAAAGTTTAGGGCTGCGTATGACTTGAGGACGAGCACGTCACAGGACTCCTGGACAAACGCGATGAGACGGTCTGTCATCTGCGTTTTCGTCCTAGAGTGGCAAGGAGGACTACTGCTTTGGCGGCGTTCGCGCTCTCCTTCGCCCCGGTTGTCGAGGATGACAACGCGCATTGTGATTTAAAAAACAAGAGTCTGTTATTTTTTTCTTTAAACTTATTTTTTGAGGCTACTGAGCTCTTCTAGCGTTCCTTTGATGTCATTTATAGCTCTTCCCGAGTAGGCCACGAAGCCATCCGAGACGACGACGTAATAGGGGACGAACTTGAATCCCAGCAACGCCCGGAGCGAGTCGCGGGTCTCTCCGCTCGCATAGTAGTGCGTGACATCGTTCCACCGCGCGCCCTCTAGGAGCTCCTGCGCGAGCGCGCGGTCGTCGCTTGATTGCTCGAGGCAAATGGACACGCATTTGACCTCGCGCCCACCGACGCCCTCCTCTTTCACCTTGCCCGCGAAGGCATTCAAGTGTGCTAAAGCTCTCGGACAGTTCCCACAGCTAACAGTCCACAGATCGACGACCACGAAGACGCCCTTGTCGACCTCGTTGCTGCTGCTCAGCTTCGCGAGTGTCGTCGCACCACCTGACGTCGAAGAAGGTAAGAGGAGATGATCGAGCGGAGCATCCATCGAAAGACTATGTTAATGAGCGAGCCACAAAAACATGTGCTTGGAATGAACGTAGTAGCAAATCCACTTTCAAGCGATAATTATGTCGCCCACCAAAGCCATGAATTCCTTCGACGCCCGAACGCTCGGCGGTGCTTCTTCTAGAATTTGCCACTCCTTTTCTCGACGCAGCAGCGAGAGCCAAAACGCCTCGCTACGCTTGAGCTCATCGCCGGCAAAAAACGCCGCCACGAGCGAACCCTCCGCGTCGCAGAGCCGATGGATGAAGACTGAATCGTTCATGAGACGTCTCGAGGCATACCTCAGGACATCATAGGTCTTCGCGAGCGACGACACGGCCGCACGACAAGTCGCTAGCCACGCCAAAACAGTGTCGCCGTCGTCGCGGAGGTCTGCGGGAGCGAGGCGAAGATATTCGTAGTTGTAGACTATAAGCTCCTTGAAGAACTGACGGAAGAGTGTCGGAGAG
>Ga0307981_1002857_pt1 | contig 13559 bp, 14 predicted proteins | sample OrgLakmetagen987_FD_201849 | JGI IMG/M metagenome (GOLD analysis project Ga0307981, IMG submission 201849) | Saline water microbial communities from Organic Lake, Antarctica - #987 | ecosystem: Environmental > Aquatic > Non-marine Saline and Alkaline > Saline | place: Antarctica: Organic Lake... | reverse complement strand
GGGCGACTGATCGCGACCCATCGTCTCGTCGACGGCCGGCGTGTCGACGTGTGGGATCCCGCCCACAAGTTGGCAGCCGAAGCCCTCGCGTTGGGTTGGGACCCGAACGGGCCGGACCTTCGCGTGGTCGCCAACCAGAGCGAACCTGCAGCGGTCGAACGCCTCGAACTCGCCGGCGACTACGACGTCGCGCCGCCCGACTTGGACGGCCGCTACACCGTCGACACCGACGGTGAGGAGGTGTCGGCGTGAGCGTCTACGAACAGATCAAAGCCGACCTTGGCTACCTGAAACTCGACGCCGCTGCCGGCGCGTTCGCGATGCTCGCCGAGCAAGCCAAGATGGAGGACTGGTCACACATCGAGTTCCTCGCACGACTGGTCGCTGAGCAGGCAACCGCGGATCGGGACCGACGCCTCGCCGCACGACTCCGCTACGCGAAGTTCCCCTACCGGCGCACCATCGACGACTTCGACTACGAGTTCCAGCCGTCCGTCGACCGCAAACTGATGGAGGACCTCGCGACCTTGCGGTTCATCGACGAGAACCGGCCGATCCTGTTCCTCGGTCAACCCGGTTGCGGCAAAACACACCTCGCCGTCGCCCTCGCGACTCTGGCGGTCGAGGCCGGCTACCGCGGCTACTTCACCACCGCCGACAACCTGTGTCGAACACTCGTACGCGCCTCCATCGAGGGGAACCTGGCATCGAAGATGAAGACGTTCACCGCGCCGACCGTTCTCGTGATCGACGATGTCGGGCTTCTACCGATCGGCGGCACCGAAGCCTCAGCGGTGTTCTTCCAGGTCGTCAACAGCCGCTACGAGAAAGGCCACCCCACCATCGTCACCACCAACCGAGGACTGCCGGACTGGGGGACTGTTTTCGGTGACGCCGTCGTCGCCGCAGCCGTCCTCGACCGGCTCATGCACAACGCCATCGTGTTCAACATCAAAGGCTCCAGCTGGCGGCTACGCGAACACAACGCCCTCGAAATCGCCACCACGATCCCTGCCGCCGGAGGCGCCCGCTAACCTCACCAACCGCCGGCCAGAACACCGACCCCATGTCGGTTTTCGATGATCGCCGATGACGGGTTTCGCTGATCGCTCACACCTGCCTTGGACGCTTCAAGTTTGCTCATCGTGCGATCTTGGCAACATTCGGACCGGCGGGTACCACGCGGGTGTTCGACACGGCCCGAATTTCTACGACCACGACGGCGATTTCGCCGAGTCGCTCGGCATGGACGACGGTTACGTGTCTCGAATCCTCTACGTGCTGATCGAAGAGTTGATGATCGAGCGCCAGCCACACCAACCGGTCACGGCCGTCAACTGGGAAAAGCTGGTCAGACAGGGCACCCACGGCTACTCCCTGTTCAAAGATCACACCTGATCGACGCGGGCAACGATCATTGGCTCATGAAGACAGAGCAAGTCGCGCGGAGGAGCGAACACGACTATGCGCCCCTGGGGTCGATCACGCCCCTGAAGACTCGTCGGCCAGACAGCTCGTGGACACTTCGATACTCTCGACCAGATGTCGAGATGGGGACAGGTACTGGCAGGGGGCATCCTCGCCGTCGGACTCGTACTCATCGTGTCCGGAAGTTTCGCCGACGGCTACGCCCAAGGCGTGCTGTTGGAGGTGGGCGCAGCTTTGGTCCTCGCCTCACCGTTGGTGCTGTTTGAGCGGTACCTCGAGTCGAAGATCGAAGATGCGCGGGAGGCGTCTCGGGCCGTCGCCGCCGAGGTGGCTGAAGTGAAGCGCGAGGTCGCACGAACTTCTGACCGTCTCGACGAGCTCGCCGCATCGACGTCCGAGCGGCTGCAGGCTCTCGCTGACTCCGACGAGCGGGTGTTCCGAGCAGTCGAAGATTCCGTATCAGCATCATCGATTCGAGATCTGCTGGATCTGGGTATTCGGTTGAACGCAGTTTCGGCGTTTGGCGTGAGAGTCCAGGTCCCGCTGATGTGGGACCGGCTGCGATTCGAACCGAGCGCCATCAGCCCCGACGGCGTGACGGTTCATATTGAGGGGGTCGATGGTGGTGCCCAGCACGAGTTGGAGTGGGCCGACGATCAACCAGCGTCGGATCTGCTTCAACAGATTGCCGAGTTTCTTCAATCGATTGATCACTACCCAGGCAACGACCCGTTCAACGGAACGGAGATGTTCGCGCGTCTTCTCAACACCGTTCGGACTCCGGTCGACATGAAAAGGCGCGGGAGCAGCATCAGTCTCGCTCCGGTGGTTGAGATTCCGAATGAGCAGTGGGCGGTCACAGTTTGGGGTCTGGAGTGTCTCGAACACACCTATCCCATCTCGGCCGTCCAACTAACCGAGAGCGACACCAAGCCTCATGTGATGGCGAAGACGTGGGTCTCGGACGATGATTTCTATGACGCCTTCTTGGTCGCCGAAAGGCTGCACGGAAATGGAGCCCCCGATTGGATCGTGGCTCAGCGCTCAGAATATTCGTAGGTCGGAATACGACGTCGTGCGTTAGTAGTACTCCCGGATGTAGCCGTAGGCCCGATCGAAGAGGTCTTGATCCTGATGGGGTTCGTGCATGTTCGGCGCTCGAAGCCAGATGGAACCCGAACTCCCTCTCGGAGCGATCCGAGATCGCTTCCGCGCCTTCGAGTCGCTTCTCGTCGATCTCGCTGCCACGCCCGCCGTCAGCTGAGAGCGCCCGCGCTCACGTCCACTCCAACTCTTGGGACTGCGAAGTCGTTCGGTCGTGGCTTCGAGGGCTCGCTCGATGTCGGCTCCGGACTGCTCCGCTCGAAGACATTTCGCGCGTGCCGGTGATCGAACGCCATCCGCCCGCACGCTCGCTCACCTCGTCCGGTTACCTGCCGGGTCGACGCATCTTCTCTGACATCTGCTCATTCTCTCAACGGGCTGGGCAGTCACCGATCCAGGCGGGCGGTTCGCGGCGACCCACTCGCCGGTAGCTCGGCAGTCCTACATTGAGAACAACACGCCGGGGGCGTGGCGGGTGTGGTGGCAATGGGACAGCGACGAACCCGACACGATCATCGTGTTGTCGTTCGGGCCGCACCCCAAGTAGCTCGCACCAAACCGCTGGTCGATGACTGCAGGGCTGTCGGTCAGTTCGTTGCGGTCAGTTCGTCGAACGCGGCAGCGACACGTAGGCGCTCATGACGAGCTTCGACTCCGAGTTCGTCGTGACCTCACCGCAGATTCTGGACGAATGCGTGCCCCTGGGTCACCGTTGCGATGATAGTTGGGGCTTTGTGGTTAGGTAGGGCTAACAACAGGCAGAAGGGCGCAACCAAGCGGGGCGTTCGCACAACCAGCCATCACAACCAGCCATCACAACAAGGCATCCCGTGAAGGCGCAGGAGACGAGTTAGCGGGTCAAGTGAGGTTTCCCAAGGGCGAATCCATATCCAGAGAGCCGATTCAGGTTGGACGCGGTGCAAACATGATCACGGCGACGCCACCGAGGCAGATGGCGGCGCCGATGAGGTCGTATCGGTCGGGTCGGAATCCGTCTGCGATCACGCCCCACAGGATCGACCCGACGACGAATACGCCACCGTATGCGGCGAGGATCCGCCCGAAGTTTGGATCGGGTTGGAACGTCACGATGAACCCGTACCCGGCGAGAGCAGCGATGCCAGCACCAACCCACGCGACGCCGCGATGTTCGCGGACGCCTTGCCAGATCAGCCACGCCCCGCCGATCTCCAATACTGCCGCTGCGGCAAACAACAGGACGGAACGGACCGTGTCGGGCATGTACTTGACGGTACTTTGTCGCCGATGAAGCCTTATCCCCCGATGTGGCTCATCTCGACCTTGGCCGGACGGGCGGCGGGCCGGACGCTGAGCCCAGCGGTCAATCCGTCGGTGAACGACGACCGGGTCTCGGAGTAGCGGTCCGTCCTGTCACTCCACAGTTTGTGGATCCGCTCGTCGAGTGCCTCGTCGACGGTGCGCCCGTCGTGGCTGCGCCTGACCAACTCGCGTAGGTCGGTTCCGGCGGCAGCGAACAGGCAGGTGTAGAGCACGCCTTCGGCCGACAGGCGAGCCCGGGTGCAATTGCCGCAGAAGGGCTTCGTGACGGAATCGATGACCCCGACTTCTCCGGTGCCGTCTCGATACCGCCACCGTGTGGCCACCTCACCGGGATAGGACGGTTCGATGGGTTCGACACCGAACTCGCGGTCGAGTACGTCCACGATGCTGGCGGCGGTGACGACGTCATCCAATCGCCAGCCGTTTGTCGAACCGACGTCCATGTACTCGATGAAGCGAAGGGTGTGGCCGGCGTCTTTGAAGTGCCGTGCCATGTCGACCACTGATGTGTCGTTGACACCGCGTTTGACGACCATGTTGATCTTGATCGGCCCGAGCCCGGCCTCGGCAGCGGCAGCGATGCCGTCGAGCACCTGGTGCACCGAGAAACCGACGTCGTTCATCGCCATGAAGACGGCGTCGTCGAGCGAGTCGAGGCTCACGGTCACCCGCCGGAGCCCGGCAGCGGCCAACCCCGAGGCCTTCCGTTCGAGGAGGGCGCCATTGGTGGTCATGGCGAGATCGTCGATCCCGGGAATGGCCGCGAGGCGGGCGATGAGATCCTCGAGACCCCTGCGAAGCAACGGCTCGCCGCCGGTGAGACGCAGCTTGGTCACTCCGTGGCGGGCGAATGACCGGGCGACGCGCTCGATCTCATCGAAGTCGAGCAACGCGGACCGAGCCAGATACTGGAAGTCGCGATGGAAGACCTCCTTGGGCATGCAGTACGTGCAGCGAAAGTTGCAGCGATCGGTGACCGAGATGCGGAGGTCCCTGACGGGACGGCCGATGGTGTCGGTGACCGACCCTGCGTCACCCGTCACGAGAAGGATTTGCCGCACCCGCAGCTGCGGGTGGCGTTGGGGTTCTCGACGCTGAACCCGGCTCCCTGGATGCCGTCGCTGTAGGTGAGGGTGGCACCGTCGAGGTGCTGACTGCTCGCCGAGTCGACCTTGACCGTCACGGTCCCGAAGACCGCAACGTGATCGTCGGGGTTGGTTTCCGGGTCGAAGAACATCTCGTACGAAAACCCCGAACACCCACCGGCCTTTACTGCGATGCGGAGGCCGAGCTCTTCGTCGCTCGATTCGGCGGCGATCAGTTCGGCCACCTTGGTGGCTGCTTCGTCGGTGAGACTGATCACGGGACGAATGGTCGGCTCAGTGGTGATCTCGGTGGTGCTCATTGTGTGTGGCTCCTGTGGTTGGCGCTGCGGGTCATGGCGATGGGACTGGCGCTGGTCGACGGCGACGACCCTGGCGGATGGAACGGCGCGGTGCCACTGGCGTGGTCCGTGGTGTCGACGATGGCGGTGATCTCCGGGGCGACCAGGCGAGCCATCGTCTCGAAGCCATCCCGGAGGGTGGCAGTGGACGACGAGCAGCCCTGGCATCCTCCGCTCATCTCGATCGACAGGACGCCGTCGGTCAGATCGACGACGGTGATGGTGCCGCCGTGCGAGGCGATCGACGGGTTGACGGTGCGAGTGAGCAGATCCTCGATCGCGACGCGTACCTGTCGTTCGCTACGCCCCGAGACGCCTGGCGCTCCGCTGTCGGCGACACTGTCGATGATCACCGGGGAGCCAGCGGTCAGATGTTCACGGATCGCAGCCCCGATTCCTCGTCGGAGGGTGTCCCACGATCCTGCTGATGACTTGCTGACCGTGACGGTTGGGCCGGCAATGAGCACGTGCGTGATCTGACCGAGCCCGAACAATCGGGCGACCAGTGGCGCATCGTCGGTCGGATCGATATGGCGGTAGGCGAACGGCCCGCCCGGATGGACGACGCGGTCGACGGTGAACTTGCACGAGTCGGGATCGACGACCGAGGTCTCAGCCTTGATCGCGATGGCCGTGGCTCCTCCGCTGATGCCGCTGGCCGAGTCAGACATCTTCCACGGCACGGGCGCCGATGCGGTCAGCAAGCATCCGCAGGTACTCGAAGGTGTAGATGCCGGTGCTGTGGCCGTCACTCCAATTCAGCGTGAACGCATAGTTGCCGACGGTGGTGATGACGCGTGGGCTGACATCGGGGCTGATGCTGGCCGGGTCGAGCAACGGACGACCGCTCATCTCCTCGACGCAAGCGGCGCACCGGCACGCCAGGCGCAGGTCGCGCACGTCGAGCTGGTCGATGCGTCCGTCTTCCCACAACATTGCCAGCGTCCGCGGGTCGTGACGGGCGAAGCCCAGGGGGACGGTGGGCGACCCGCTGGCGTGTGTGTGCTCATCGAGCCACTCGGGAGACCCCGCGTCGGAATCCCAGGTCCACGAGAACGACGGGAGCTCAGCGTGGCCGCTGCCTTGCAGCTGGGTGTGGAGCCGCTCGGCGATCCGTCGGTAGCTGCTCGCCGCCACCGACTCCGGCCTGTCGACCACGATCGGGTTGCCTCCGTCGCCGCCCAACACGATGTCGGCATCGAGCGGGATCGCACCGAGGAAGGCCACACCGAGATCGGCGCTCATCTGCTCGCCGCCGCCATGGCCGAACACATCGGTATCGGCGGAGCAGTGCGGGCACGTGAACGTGCTCATGTTCTCGACAATCCCCAAGATCGGGACGCTCACCGTCTCGAACATCCGCAGGCCCCTTCGCGCGATCTTCAGGCTGACGTCCTGCGGGGTGGTGACGATGACGGCGCCCGACAGGCGCAGGCTCTGTGCCAGCGTCAGCTGCGTGTCACCAGTGCCGGGCGGCAGATCGAGGATGAGGTAGTCGAGCTCACCCCATACGACCTGTCCGACCAACATCTGGAGGTACTTCGACACCATCGGCCCGCGCAGGATGGCGGGATTGTCGTCGTCGCGGAGCAGCCCCATGGACACCGCTTTGATGCCATGGCGTTCACCGGGGACCATCCGTCCGTCCTCGGTTCCGAGTGGTCCGCCGTCGAAGGGGAGGCCGAGCATGCCGGGCACGCTGGGCCCGTGCACATCGGCATCGACGAGACCCACGCGCAGACCACGACCGGCAAGCGCGATCGCCAGGTTGACGGCCACGGTCGACTTGCCGACACCGCCCTTGCCGCTGGCCACCGCAATGATGTCATGAATACCAGGAAGCTTGTCGCCAGTGGCTGCGTCAACAGGCGCAGCCTTGTTGGTCAAGGTGATGGACTGTGGCGTCATCGACATGGTGTCAGTTGATCTCGATGAAGATGCGTTCGCCGGGGCATTCCTCGGCAGCCGTGATCACTGGTCCTGCTCGACGATCATGTGCGTCACGCTATCCAGTTTCAATAGTAAAAACTGTTGAAACAAAGGAAAGCCCCCCGCCCGACGACAACTTCCTTATGATCAAGATGATGACTGCATTGGTTTCACCAGCACAACGCCGCGTTCTCGAGGTGCTCAAGCGACATGGTGAAGCCACCGCGGACGAGCTCGCCGACGCGCTGGCGATCTCGCCCGGCGCCGCCCGCCAACACCTCTCGTCGCTCCGGTCTGCCGGCTACGTCGACGCTCGCCAAGAGCGAGGCCAGCCAGGCAGGCCGGCCGACCACTTTCACACCACGGACAGGACCGAGGCGATGTTCGCCGCCAGGGCCGAGACCTTGTCCATCGAGCTCCTCGTACACGTCGAAGAAGAGGACCCCGAGCTCGTCGCCCGCGTCTTCGAGCGCCAACGCCGCCGTCGGGTCGAGGCCGTTCGCCACCATCTCGACGGCAAGAACCTGGCCGACAAGGTCGACGCTCTCGCCGTCCTGCTCGACGCCGAGGGGTACCTGGCCGACACAGACGGCAGCAGCCCCAAGTGCTTTCACATCAACCTGCACAGCTGCCCCATCTGGGACGTCGCAACACAGTTCGGCCAGGCATGCACCAGCGAACTCGAGTTCATCCGCGATCTGATCCCAGAGGCCCGAGTGGAACGGGTAGCCCACAAGGCAATCGGCGCTCACACCTGCATGTACGAAATCCACGCCTGATCCAGTTCGGCCTGGGCACGTTGCAACGTGCCTGACGTCGTCAGTGTTGATGACGAAGGCCGGTTCAGGCCGAAGCGGCCTCGGCCTCTCGTGCGACGCGGGCGGCCCGGAACGACTGAATTGCCAGCACCAGGAAGGCACCCGTCACAACGATGGTGGCGAGTTGCGTAAACAGGGCCAAACCGGTGCTGCCGCGACCGATTGCTGACCCGGCGCTGGAAAGAAACGCCACGAACGCAAGTGCTGCGGCGGCATGCATGAGGTGGCGGTTGAGATCCGGCTTGGCGCGCCCCACGGCGCCGAGCACTACGAAGATCACGCCGATGAACGCGGGGATGAGCGCCGTGATGCTGCCGGTATCGGACACGATGCTGCCGAACACACCCACCACGATGAGCGCAGCGCCAGCAATGATTGACTTGTGAGCCATAGCGACAATTCTACGGCGGGGTCATGATGCTTGAATCGTGGCTGACTCTCGGTTATGTGTGACCGCTGTCGTCTGCGGTGTGCGGCGGCGACGTCGGGGTGGTTGCGCGGGTCCAGCCTTCCAGCTCGTCAAGGTCGCAGTGCCTTGGAGCGATGACCAAGAGCACGTCGTGGGCGGCAAGTCGGGTCTGGCCATGCGGAATGATTGTGGTGTCGCCTCGGTGGATGAGGGCGACACGAGACTCACCGGGCGGCGGCGAATCCTGGAGTGTTGAGGTGTCGAGCGGTGAACCGTCCGGCACGGTGACCTCGACAAGGTCTGCGTCGTGCGCGTCGATCGGCACGATCTCGGGGCGAACCGTGGGGATTGCGTCGGAGACAACACGGAGGCGGCGAGCGAGAGTCCCGACCGTCGTGCCTTGCAGGGCGACAGAGAGCACGACGACGACGAACGTCACGTCGAAGATCAAAGCACCGTCGGGGTGTCCGGCCGTGAAGGGGATCGTCGCCAAGACCACGGGGACAGCGCCGCGCAGACCCGCCCATGAAATGACCGCCATTCGACGCATCGGCGTCTTCGACCACACCAGCACAGCAAAAACAGCGAGCGGCCGAGCCACCAAGATGAGCACTGCGGCGACGACGATCGATGTTCCGAGGTTGTCGATCAGGTCGCTCGGGAACACCAAGATGCCGAGCAGGAGGAACAGCACACCTTGGGCTGTTGCTGCGAGCCCTTCGTGGAAGTACAGGACTCCACGCGTGGAGCGCCGTGCACTCGCCACGACCACGCCGGTCAAGTACACGGCCAGGAAGCCGGAACCTCCGCTGATTGCTGCGGTGCCGTACGAGATGGCCGCAGTGGCGAGGGTGAGCACGCCGAGCGACGACACTGCGGGCCCGGTCAGCCGGGCGAGAATTCGCCGTCCGAGCCAGCCGACTCCGAGCCCGACGATCACGCCGACTCCCAGCTGAGCGCCGAGAAAGGTCGCCCAATCCCAAGCGGTGGGATTTGAGCGCCAGACCTCCACCATGCCGATGGTCATCAGCACCGCAACGGGGTCGTTCATACCCGACTCGAGTTGCAGGATCCGTTGTGTGCGGGGTGGGAGTGGGTCGGAACGGAGCGCTGAGAAGACAGCGGCGGCATCGGTCGAAGCCACCACCGACCCGAGGAGCAGCGCGGTGGTCGGGTCGAGGTCCAACACGAACCATGCGGCTGCTCCGACAATGCCTGCGGTGATCGCGACGCCGACCGTGGCCAAGAACCCGGCGGGGATCCCGGCGGTGCGGAACGCAGCCGGCTCGGTTGCGAGGCCTCCCTCGAACAAGATGATGACGAGCGCGACCGTCGCGATGTTCTGCGCCAAGGCTGCGTCGTCGAAACGCACCAGAGCCAGGCCGTCGTCCGCCACGAGCATCCCGAGTCCGAGGAACAACAGCAGGCTCGGGATGCGGAATCGAGCGGCGAGGCCACTTGCCACCACGCCGACCAGGAGCAACGTGCCCGCCAGCAAGATGCCCGGGTCCACCGAGAACCCTGAGGTCACTGAGTCACATCGTCACGCTGCTGTGTTGGACTCACTCGCGAACCGAGGTGGTCCGGCGCTGCGATCATGATGCGAGCGTATGAGGCCACGAACACCGAACAGTGCTCGACGGCGGGTTGTCGGGTGAGCGTTCAGTGATGTGCTGAGCGCACTTCGAATCCCGTTGAGCCACTGGAACCGCAGCCACTGCGGGGTTCGGTCATGTCGCCTCGGGTTCGTAGGTCCAATCGGGGCACTTCCTCGATTGGGCGTCATCGAGAACGAATCGGCCACCGACGAGGTCGACGATCTTGGTGAGTTCCAGTCCTCGCGCTGGACGCCGTGATGCGGGATCGTGCATGTCCGACAACAGGCTCGTCACGACGCGCTGTTCCTGTGACGGCAAGAAGCAGCGCGACGCATCGGTCACGCTCGCCAATCGTGCCGAGATGTCGCCGTACACGGAACCCTCGGTGACATCATCGAGACCGGACAACAGCTCGGTGACCGCTTGACAGCCGAGCTTGCACGCCGAGCACTGGCCGCACGACTCGACACCGAGAAACCGCGAGACTGCGTAGGCCAGCTCGGCTGGGTCGGTGCGGTCGTCGTACACGATGAATCCACCCGTCCCGAGCCCGGCGCCGACCGATTCCATGTGTTCGTAGGTGAGCGGGGTGTCGATCAGTTCGCCACGCAGGACCGGATTCGAGACGCCGGACAGCACGTACTTGATCGCTCGGCCGTCGGCCATACCGCCACCCAACTCGGCAATCACCGTCGCGACCGGTGTACCGAGTTCGAACTCGCCGACACCGTGACGTGCCGTGTCACCCGACACCGTGCACACCATCGTGCCGGGCGACTCCGCCGTCCCGAAGCCCCGATACCACTCTCCACCGTTCGCGACGATTGCCGGGATCGTCGACAGCGTCTCGACGTTGTTGACAAGCGTCGGATTCGACCCGTCGGGCCCGACGCCGGTGAGTGTTCTGCCCGCCGACCAACCCACCTGAGGGCTGGTGGTGAACAACCCGTACAAATACGGTGGGAACAAGCGCGGCAGCGGCTCTTCGCCCTCGATGACTTCGAGTAACGCCTTTTCCTCACCGAACAGGTACTCGTCGGGGCCACGGACAAGCTCGACCTGCACGTCGTCGACCCACCCGGCCGCAGCCATCTCCGCCGCGGCCAGAGCGACCACGTCCGCCTCGGACTCGAACGACGACTTCAACGCAACGAACACCCGCCGGGCACCGACCGTGTGCGCCGCGATCAACAAACCCTCCAGCAGCAGATACGGGTTGTGGCGCAACAGAGCCCGATCCTTGAACGTCCCGGGCTCACCCTCAGCACCGTTGGCCACCACGAACCGCTCACCGGCTTCCTCGCCGCCAGAAACGATCGAACGCCACTTCAGCCCAGTCGAAAACCCGGCGCCACCACGACCCCGCAAACCCGATGCCTCGAGTTCATCGAGCACGTGCTCGGACCCAGCCTCGACCGCAACACGCAGGGCAGCGCCGCCACCACGTTCGACATAGTCCTCAAGCGACGCAACCGGCGCACCATCAAGCAGAATCATGAGGCAACCACGTCATCAAGTGAGAGACAGAACTTGACAGTCATAAGCGGCACACTACGTTTCCGCGGGAAATCCGGTCCCAGTCGACTACCGAACACCGGTTGTCGATCGATCCGGTTCTTGGTTCTTGGTTCTTGACAACCAAAGCGCAGCCACCGTTCTGCGGCGAGCGCCTGATGGCCAATCGTCTGTTGGAGGCGGAGGTTCTCGGCAAGGTGTTGACTCCATGTTGGGCGTGGACTGATCGGTCCGCGCAATCTCAGCCGGTACATCGGTGCGTGAGAACATCAGCTTTTCCGCCTGAGAACACGGATCCATCCCGGCGCCGGCAGCCTCGTGACCAGGGCGTTTCCACGATCGGCGTGAGCCAGACCGGCGATTTCGCCGTGATTTCACGAGCGGTCTAGGCGCGAGCAAGGCATGGCTCCGGCAAACGACACGGTGAAAATAGCCTCTGACCAGGCGTTATGTGGAGCGGATGACGGGAATCGAACCCGCGTTCTCAGCTTGGGAAGCGCTTCGAGGCTGATCGTGTCGTGCCTGCGTGTGGGGTGTTTCGCCAGGTCAGCCATGGTTTCTTCGAGCGCCGTTGTTGTGCGGTGTTGCGCCGTATTGCACCCTGTTGAGCGTTGTTCTAGGCACGAGTTAGGCACGGACGCGTCCTTCGATGGACGGTTGCATCACGGCTCTAGATGTTCCAAGGATCGGGCTCGAGGCGGGTAGATCAGTCGGGCTGAGGTGAGTTTGACGTAGTCGTCGAGAATGTCGTCTGGCTCGCGATCGGACTCGTCGTAGTCATCGGCGGTTGCGCCGGCATCGCCGAAGATCGCCACTGCGTGTGGGCCGACTCGGTTGTCGAAGCGTGATGCGTACAGGATGCCGTCGAAGCCAGCTGCGTCGAACGCTGTTGCCCAGGCTTGGGCGAGTCCGTAGTCGCCGGTGGTCAATTCCTTGGTCATTCCGAATGCGCCCGCTGCGGTTGGAGCTGAGACGTCTGCGAGTCTGAGCTGCCGGTCGAACTCAATGGTCGTGAAGCCCATCTTCGCAACGATCGTCGGGTCGATCTCGTGGCGAGCTGCAACGTCAGGTCCGAGGCGCTCGGAGAGACCCGCAAGGTCGTCGTACCCGGCGTAGAGCGTGCCGCGCGGGTGAGCGAGATCGAACCGCCCTGGGTCGGGGTTGGGTGTGCTCGAGAACCACCACGGCGAGCGAGGCACAGCAGCCTCGACATCCCAACCGGTCACACGATGCAGTGGTGTGTCGGCCTTGATCGTGACAACGGGGAAGCCGCTGAGATCTTGGGGTGGCGGTTGGAGCGCGAGTTCGGAGCGGGCCATTCTGCTACCCCCGCTCAGCGGTCAGTGTGACCAGCGGTACTCGGCAGCGGCCACCGCTGGTTCGAGTTGGTCTGGTTCATCGAGGAGTTCGCGCGGTTCTCGACGGTCGATCTTGTCGTTCGAGGATGCGAACCAGACGGCGAGCTGTAGGTCGGTCGTGAGTGGCAGCAGACGCTGCACCGTGCTCGGCACTGCACGGAGTAGTCGTTTCTCGTCGAGGTCGAACTGATAGGCGGGATAGACGTAGAGGCGGCCGCTTGCTGTCGGGACAGCGAAGATGTTGTGCTGCTTCGAACGTCGTTCGGTGAGTCGAGCAGCGGAGATGTCGAGCAAGTGGCGGACGTCGCGAGGAAGCAAGATGGGACCGAGGGCGTCACGTACCCACTCCTGCTCAATCAGCTCAGGGTTCGAGGGCTGCTCGGCGAGCAGCTTCGATCGGGTCGATGCGCCGGCCCCGTGCCAGGCGTTCGAACTCCGTCGAGAACGTGTCGAGCCAATTGTTGTCGACGAGCTGTGCTGTGCCGGCCATGAAGGAAGCATACCTCTTGCTGCCTCTTGCAGCAAGAGGTTGTGGCGGGACATGTCAGACCATGAAGAACGCCTCGTCTGCAGTCGACTACTGATCCAACCGAAGTGACGTCGCGCCCAACGGTGCGGGGTGCGTGCACGCCAGACGACGATGCAACGACGGCC
>Ga0307981_1002856_pt1 | contig 13559 bp, 11 predicted proteins | sample OrgLakmetagen987_FD_201849 | JGI IMG/M metagenome (GOLD analysis project Ga0307981, IMG submission 201849) | Saline water microbial communities from Organic Lake, Antarctica - #987 | ecosystem: Environmental > Aquatic > Non-marine Saline and Alkaline > Saline | place: Antarctica: Organic Lake... | reverse complement strand
ACCGTCACGACGCCGTCGGCGACTGCGCCGAGGCTGAGGACCGGTCGTGGCCGTCAGCCGCGCGGGCCGCGGGCGAACACCGCAACAGCCTGCTTGAGCGGCACGAGCGCCCCGGAGTTCGACGGAGACATCGCCTTCTCGGCTTCGCGAATGGCGTGCTGGGCGATCTCGCGAGCCTGCTCGAGCTCGGTGCGCAAGCGGGCGTTGTCGTTCTCCAGGCGCATCACCCGGCGAATGCCCTCGAGGTTGAGACCCTCGTCGGTGAGTTCCGAGATCCGTCGGAGCAACGCGATGTCCTCGTCGCTGTAGCGCCGATTGCCGCCGTCGGTGCGCGCCGGCGACACCAGACCTCGCCGTTCGTAGATCCGCAACGTCTGGGGATGCATCCCCGACAGTTCAGCGGCGACCGAGATGACGTAGACGGCTTTGAGCTGTTTCTTCACGAGGCCTCCTCGCCTGACGCCATCGTCGCAGCAGCGAATGCTTCGACAGCGGCGCGCTGGGCATCATTCAACTCCATCGGGACCGTCACGTCGACCGTGACGATCAGGTGTCCGCGAATCGAACCACTCTTCGTGGAACGCTCGATCCCCTTGTCCTTCACGCGGTGACGCGAGCCCGACTGTGTCCCGGGCTTGATCCTGAGCTTCACCGGACCGCTGCGCATCGTCGGCACATCGATGTCGCCTCCCAGTGCGGCCTGGTCGAACGAGATCGGAACGGTCACGGTCAAGTCGTCGCCATTGCGTCCGAATCGGGCATCGGGCAGGACCTTCAAGCGCACGAGCAGATCGCCGGTGACACCGCCGTTTCGCCCGGGAGCTCCACGACCCTTCAATCGGATGGTCTGGCCATCCTTCACGCCGGCGGGAATCCGCGCCTTGACGTCGCGCGGTCGCTTCTCGACGCCAGTCCCTCGACAGGTCGCACATTTGTGTTCGATGATCACGCCGTTGCCCTGGCAGCTTCCACAGGGTGACGACATCGCGAAAAAGCCCTGGTTGTCGTCGACGACGCCTCGTCCGCTGCAGTTCTGACACACCTTCGGCGCCGTTCCTGGCTGGGCTCCCGACCCGGAACATCCCGAACACTGCGCATCGGACGTGAGGAACAGTGAGGTCTCCATGCCGGCGATCGCATCTTCGAACGCCACGCTGAGATGCGCTTCGATGTCGGCGCCGCGCTGCGGTCCGACTCCCGCCGACGATCCTCCACGATTGCGCCCACGCCCCGTTCCACCTCGGTTGCCACCGAACATCGAGCCGAAGATGTCCCCGAGATCACCTGAGCCACCGTTGTCACCCACGTTGAAGCGGAATCCACCGGGGCCACCGCCGCCGTTGCGTCCCACGGGACCCATCGACCTGACCTCGTCGTACTCGGCGCGCTTGGTGGCGTCGCCCACCACGTCGTAGGCAGCCGACGCCGCCTTGAACTTCTCCTCGGCGACGACGTTGCCGGGATTCTTGTCCGGGTGGGACTCACCGGCGACCTTGCGGTAGGCCTTCTTGATGTCCTTGGGCGACGCATCCTTCGGCACACCGAGGATGGCGTAGTAGTCCTTTTCGAACCATTCACGTTGCGGGCTCATGGGTGGTGGCCTCCTTTCGGTGCCTCGGTGCGCCGAGCGTTACTGCGCTGAGTGCTCAGTCGCTGGTCCTCACCATCGCAGCTCGAAGCGTCTTGCCCTTCCAGCGGTAGCCGGAACGCATGACGTCGGCGACGACCGCCTCGCCGCCGCCACCTGGTTCGTGCGCCACTGCTTCGGCCACTTCCGGATCGAATGGCTGGCCTTCGAGTTCGATGATCTCGAGTCCGTGTTTCTTCAGTTCGACGAGCATCTGATTGAGCAACGGTCCGATCTCTTCCGGATGACGCAGGAATGCGGCTTCTGCCGCATCGAGCACCGGGAGCATCGCTTCGGCCAGCCGCCCGGTCGCCCGGTCGGCGTCAGCCAGCGCCCGAATGCTCGACTGCTTCCGGAAATTGTCGAAATCAGCTTGGATCCGCTGGGCCATCGACTTGAACTGATCGCGCTCATCGAGTAGAGCGAGCACGTCGACGTCACTCAGGTCGGCATCGACGACCGATTCGTCACCCATCACCTCGCCGTCGAGGATCCGGTTGATCCCCGCGGTGACATCGTCGACTTCGCTCACTCGACCGTCATCGTCTTGGCCACCTTGCCCGCCACTGCCGTCGGCAGCGCCAGCCGAACCGGATCCCGAACCGATGTCGGGATCGTGAACGTCGGGGTCGAAGTTGTCACCATCGCCGGTGCCACCGGGTCGGTCCGTTGAGTCGGTCACGAGCAGCTCAGTTCTCGTCGTCGACGATCTCGGCGTCGACGATGTCGTCGTCATCGGCAGCGGTGGCACCGGTGTCGGTACCCGTCTCCTGGCCAGACGCCGATGATCCGGCGCCGTCGGCATCCTTGGCTGCGGCTTCGTAGAGCTTCTGGCTGAACGCCTGACTCGCGGTCATCAGCGTGTCGGTGGCGGTCTTGATCGCCTCGTTGTCGTTGCCTGCAAGCGCCGTCTTCAGGTCGGCCAGTGGCGTTTCGACCGCCTCCTTCTCGGCAGCATCGACGCTGTCACCCTGGTCACGTAGGACCTTCTCGGTCTGGTGCACGAGCGATTCGGCGTTGTTGCGGACTTCGGCCTCTTCGCGCCGGACCTTGTCCTCCTCGGCATGCGCCTCGGCGTCCTTCACCATCTGCTCGATGTCGTCCTTGTCGATCGTCGATTGACCGGTGATGGTCATCGACTGCTCCTTCTTCGTTGCCCGGTCGGTGGCCGACACGTGGACGATGCCGTTGGCGTCGATGTCGAACACCACCTCGATCTGGGGCACGCCGCGCGGCGCAGGCGGCAGGTCGACGAGCTGGAACTTCCCGAGCGTCTTGTTGTAGCTGGACATCTCGCGTTCGCCCTGGAGCACGTGGATCTCGACCGACGGCTGGTTGTCCTCGGCCGTGGTGAACACCTCGGAGCGCTTGGTGGGGATCGTGGTGTTGCGCTCGATCAGCTTGGTCATGATCCCACCCTTGGTCTCGATGCCGAGCGACAGGGGCGTGACGTCGAGCAGCAGCACGTCCTTGACGTCCCCGCGCAGTACGCCGGCCTGGATGGCTGCGCCGATCGCGACGACCTCGTCGGGGTTGACGGTCTTGTTCGGCTCCTTGTTGGTCAGGCTCTGCACGAGGTCGCTGACGGCGGGCATGCGGGTGGATCCGCCGACGAGGATCACGTGGTCGAGTTCGCCCTCTTTCACGCCGGCGTCCTTGAGTGCCTGTTCGAACGGGATACGACAGCGTTCGATGAGGTCGGCGGTCATCTCCTGGAACTTCGAGCGGCTGAGCGATTCGTCGAGGTGGAGCGGGCCATCGGCCGTGGCGGTGATGAACGGCAGGTTGATCTGGGTGCTCTGGGTCTGGCTGAGCTCGATCTTGGCCTTCTCGGCGGCTTCCTGGAGGCGCTGCGCAGCCATGCGGTCGGCGGAGAGGTCGACGCCGTGCGCCGCCTTGAACTGATCGACGAGCCACTTGATGATGCGCTGGTCCCAGTCGTCGCCACCAAGGTCGGTGTCACCATGGGTGGACTTCACTTCGAACACACCGTCGCCGATCTCCAGCACCGAGACGTCGAACGTGCCACCGCCGAGGTCGAACACCAGGATGGTCTCGTCTTCGGAACCCTTCTCGAGGCCGTAGGCGAGTGCCGCCGCAGTGGGCTCGTTGATGATGCGGAGCACTTCGAGGCCAGCGATGGTGCCGGCTTCCTTGGTGGCGGTTCGCTGCGCGTCGTCGAAATACGCAGGCACGGTGATGACCGCCTGGGTGACGGTGTCACCGAGGTAGCTCTCGGCGTCGCGCTTGAGCTTCATCAACGTGCGTGCGCTGATCTCTTGCGGCGTGTACTGCTTGCCGTCGACGTCGTCGGTCTTCCAGGCCTCACCGATATGACGCTTGACCGAACGGAACGTGCGGTCGGGGTTGGTGATGGCCTGACGCTTGGCGACTTCGCCGACGAGCACCTCGCCGGTCTTGGAGAACGCGACCACCGACGGGGTGGTGCGTGCGCCTTCGGAGTTCGGGATGACGACGGGGTCGCCACCTTCGAGCACCGAGACGACGGAGTTGGTGGTTCCGAGGTCGATTCCGACTGCCTTGGCCATGTGGGGGACTCGCTTTCGTGGAGATGGGGCCGCAGCCCCAGGTGTTCAGATCTTGAATGGTTGACACTCAAGATATGCCCATCGCGCGGCAACTCCAACCACCCACGCATAAAACATGAGTGTGATCGACTCAGCTTTTGTCGGTGAGACCCACCTGGCTGGATCGCTGCGTCACAGGAGGCGATCCGGGCCGAACGACGACGGCAGCAGTTGCTCCATCGTGAACGTGGCGACCGCTCCGCCCACCGTCGTGGTGTGGATCACGGTGGCGTCGTCGCTGAACTCGCGGATCTTCTGGCGGCACCCGCCGCAGGGCGAACCCGGCGTGTCGCCCGCCGTCACCACGACCACCTCGGCGATCGTCGGGACGCCGGTCGTGCCCACCACCATCATCGAGATCGCCCCGCCCTCGGCACACACGCCTTCGGGAAATGCAACGTTCTCGACGTTGCACGCGGCAAAGACCGCGCCGTCCGTCGTACGCAGCGCTGCACCCACCTGATACTTCGAGTACGGGCTGTAGGAGTGGTTGCGTGCAGCGAGCGCAGCCTCTCGAAGTTCGCGTGTCGAATCGTCCATTCGGTCATCATCGCACCACAGCAACGGTCAGCCCTGCCGGAGGCCGGTCGCACGTCGCTACGGTTCGCTTCGTGGTCGGCCCGAAGGATCTCGTACGCCGGGCGCGTGATGCGTCTGCCTCGGTCGGCCGGCGTCTCGCCGACCAGCGCAATGAACTCGGCGGACAGCGCACCACGTCGACCCGCAGCGTCGATGAGATCCGTACCGAACTGCACTCCCTCGTCGGACTCGACTCGGTGAAGGACCAGGTCGACGCACTGGCAGCGCTCATCAGCGTCCGCCAACGGCGAGCCGAGCACGGGCTCGCCGTGCCGGAGTCGAGCCACCACCTCGTGTTCCTGGGCAATCCGGGCACCGGCAAGACCACCGTCGCCCGACTCGTGGCCGAGATGTTCGGTGCGGTCGGTCTGCTCGATTCAGGGCACCTGGTCGAAGTCGACCGGGCCCGCCTCGTCGGTCAGTACGTCGGCCACACGGCGTTCAAGACCAACCGGGCAATCCGCCGCGCACTCGATGGCGTGCTCTTCATCGACGAGGCATACGCCCTGGCTCCACCGGGCCCGAAGAGTCTCGACTTCGGTGCCGAGGCGATCGAAACGCTGATCAAGCGGATGGAGGACCATCGAGGGCGATTGGTGGTCATCGTCGCCGGCTACCCCGATCTGATGAACCGATTCCTCGACTCGAATCCCGGACTGCGCTCGCGTTTCGGACGCGAGATCGTCTTCGACGACTACTCCGACGTCGAACTCGTCGCGATCACGGCGAAGTACGCGGCTGACGCCGACTACGTGATCGAACCCGACGGTGCGCAGGCGCTCCTGACGATCTTCGGTTCCGCACGGCGAACCCCCGGTTTCGGCAACGCACGCCATGCTCGAACGCTCTTCGAACAAGCGGTGAACCGACAGGCGCTCCGTCTCGAACGCAGCGGCGTCAAAGACCTGACTCGTGACCAACTCCTCACCATCACGGCCTCGGATCTCACCTCGGCAGCATCGGCCGTCTGAGCCACCCTTCGCCGGTGGCCCCCGGCCGAATGGAGTGATGGTCCTAGGTTGGAGACATGAGCTTGTCACTCCAGCCTCACCCGTCGTTCGCTGGCAGACCCGGCCCGCTGCTGGTGGTCGTCGCCGACGGGGTCGGCGTCGCGCCGCCCGGCGCGTCGAACGCCGTCACCGAGGCGAACACGCCGACGCTCGACGACCTGTGGTCGGGCGAACTGTCGACCGAACTCGCCGCACACGGCCCCGCGGTCGGACTGCCGTCAGACGACGACATGGGCAACTCCGAAGTCGGACACAACGCACTGGGCGCCGGGCGCATCTTCGCCCAGGGTGCCAAGCTCGTGAACCAGGCGATCGCCTCGGGTGCGATCTTCGACTCCGACGTGTGGGGTGACGTGATCGAGCGCGCCACTGCCGACGGAGCCACCCTCCACCTGATCGGACTGCACTCCGACGGCGGCGTCCACTCCAGCCTCGAGCACGTGTATTCGCTCCTGCGTCGAGCTGCCGAGGCCGGGGTGGTGAGCTGCGCCGTGCACATCCTGCACGACGGGCGAGACGTCGACGCCCGCTCGGCGCTGCGGTACATCGACCGCACCGAACAGGTGCTGGCCGAGCTGAACGATGCCGACGCCACGCGAAGTTTCCGCATCGCATCGGGCGGCGGGCGGATGAGGATCACGATGGATCGGTACGGAGCCGACTGGGACATGGTCGAGCGCGGCTACCGATGCCACGTGTACGGCGAGGGCCGAGCATTCGTATCGGCTGCCGAGGCCGTCGAGACGATGTATGCCGAGTCCGACGCCGGTGACCAGTACCTCGGCGAGTTCGTCGTGGCCAGCGACGGCGAACCCGTCGGACAGATCGTCGACGGTGACGCCGTCGTGTTCTTCAACTTCCGAGGTGACCGTTCGATCGAGATCAGCCGAGCGTTCGAGGAGGACGACTTCGACGTGTTCGATCGCACCGGCGCCGACGGCCGACCTGCTCCCGACGTGTTCTACGCCGGGATGCTGCAGTACGACGGCGATGCCCTGGTGCCCGTGCGGTACCTGGTCGCCCCACCCACGATCGATCGCGTCATGGGGCAGTTCCTGTGTGCCGCTGGCGTCAAGAGCTTCGCGATCTCCGAGACCCAGAAATTCGGCCACGTCACCTACTTCTGGAACGGCAACCGCTCCGGGTACATCGACGAGTTGCTCGAGCACTACGTGGAGATCCCGTCCGACAACGTCGAGTTCGACACGACACCGGCGATGAAGGTGCGCGAGATCACCGACGAGACCATCGACCTGCTCCGCTCGGGTGAGTACCGGTTCGGGCGACTCAACTTCCCGTCGGGTGACATGGTCGGCCACACCGGTCATCTCCACGCAACGGTCGAAGCAATGGAGATCATCGACGAGTGCGTGGCCCGCCTGATCGAGGTGATCGACGAACTCGACGGCGTCCTCGTCTTCACCGCCGACCACGGCAACGCGGACATCATGTTCACCGAGGACGCCGACGGCGAACGCCAGCCCAAGACCAGTCACACGTTGAGCCCCGTGATGTTCTCGATCCACGATCCGAACCACGACGGCGAATACCACATGGTCGACGCGGTCCCCGGCTCCGCACACGGTCTCGCCAACGTCGCCTCGACCGTGTTCGAGCTGCTCGGTTTCCAGGCACCCGACGACTACCTGCCGGCGCTGATCGAGTTCTGAGCCAGCCCGTCCGTGTCCGGCGTGCCCCGCTGATCCGCCTATGGTGACCGAATGGCCACCAAGAAACAGCACCTCGAAACCCTCAAGAGCGTGAGCCTCTTCAGCAACTGCTCGAAGAAGGAACTCGAGACCGTCGCGAAAGCGTCCGACGAGGTCACCATGACCGAAGGCACGTTGCTCATGGATCAGGGTCAGATGGGTCGCGAGGCGTTCATCATTCTGATGGGCGACGTCGCCGTCAAGCGGAACGGCCGCAAAGTCGCCACGCTCGGACCCGGTGACGTGGTGGGCGAGATGTCGCTGCTCGACAAGGGCCCGCGCACCGCTTCGGTGATCGCTACATCCGACGTCACCGTGCTGGTGATCGACAGCCGACGTTTCCTCGCGGTCATCGACGACATCCCGTCGATCGCGCACAAGCTGCTCGCTGCGCTCGCCGGTCGGATTCGCGAGTTCGACCGCCAGACCTACGGCTGAGCTCGCTGCACTGGGGACGCCGACGTGAACTTCGTGCAACTCCCCGACGACTGGCCGGCCGAACGCGACACGCTGCGGCGTCTTGCCGCCCATGTGCTGGCGCGCTCCCAGGCAACGGTCACCGGGCACATCGCCCTGACGGTGCTGCCGGGCGGTTTCGGGACCCCGCAGTTCGGATCGGATCGACGTCGCGTCCGCCTCGCCGGTGGCTCGATGTTCGTGGAGACCGCAGCCGCCGAACGCTCGGGCGAGGCCGCAGCGACGACGACCGTCCACATGGTCGCCGGGTCGACACTCGCCACGCTGTGTGCTGCGGCGCGCTGCACTCCCGACGACGTCTTCTCCGTCGGTGACGACACACCAGCGCTGGGCGACGTCGACGAGACGATTCGCCTCGATGCCGACTCGGTCACCGTGCTCGGCGACTGGTTTCACCTCGGTCAACGCGCGATCGATGGGTGTCTGGCGTCGCTGCCCGACCCGCAGGCATCGGTGGTGCGCCTGTGGCCGGAGCACTTCGACCTCGGGGTCGACCTCGCCGTCGACCAACGAACCCGGCCCGGTGTTCGGGCCAACCTCGGGGCTGCGGCCGGCGACGGCTTCCACCACGAGCCGTACCTGTACGTCGCTCCGTGGGGTGCGGAGCGGCCGGGTCCCGACGGCTTCTGGAACGCGCCGTTCGGGGCAACGCTGAGCTTCGGAGAACTCGATGCCGCCGAGAATCCGCTCGCGATGGCCAGCGAGTTCTTCTTGCACGGCATCGCCTATCTGCGGATGTAGGCATGCGGTCCGTTGATCGGTCCGTCACACGTCGCTCCCACGACGTGTGACGCGCGGAACCTCGGGACCGTTGCGGCCTCGCTCGGTACCCGCGGGTAACCTCACATCTTGATGAGTAGCACTGCTGAAGCATCGACGACTGCGCCGGCACGGCGCGTCAAGCCGAACCAACTCGCGCTCGTGATCTTCACGGCGATCGCGCTGTTCACTCTCGTGTCGGGCGTCATCCCGCTGGTCACCGGATGGAAGAGCGACAGCCCGATCCACCGGACGGTGTTCGTGAACATCCCGGGCCCGCTCCAGATCGCGTTCTACACCGTGATGCCCGTACTGCTCGTGTGGGTCGGCTGGCAGTTCAGTCTGCGCATGAAGAACTGGGAACGCGGCGCGCCGTCGCAACGCACGACCACCACGAAGAACGCTGCGCAGCGCCTCAAGGACTTCCGCGCCGGCGTGTACATGAAGACGCTGCTGCGTGATGCCGGGGCCGGCCTCATGCACTCCATGATCTACTTCGGCTTCCTCGGCCTCCTGGCCGTCACCACGGTGCTCGAGATCGATCACCAGATGCCGCCGGCACTGAAGTTCCTGCACGGCGACGTGTACCGCGGGTACGTCGCGTTCGGTGACACGGTCGGACTGATCTTCCTCGGCGGTGTCGTGTGGGCGATCGCTCGCCGCTACATCCAGCGCCCGTACCGCATTCGCATCAAGTCGAAGCCCGAGCATGCGGTCATCCTCGGCACGTTCTTCGTGCTCGGCGTGTCGGGCTTCGGTGCCGAGATGTTCCGCATCGCCGTCGAGGGCCAAACGCGTGACGTGAGCTACGAGCGGTGGAGCTACGTGGGCTACCCGCTGTCGACGCTCGTCGACGGGATGAGCCTCGGTGCCCTCGAGACGTGGCACCAGTGGTGGTGGATCGCCCATGTGGTGAGCTTCATCGTGTTCCTCGGGATCCTGCCGATCACGATGCTGCGCCACATGTTCACGTCGCCGATCAACATGTACCTGAAGGACAAGGACCGCCCGAAGGGTGCGATGCGTCCGATGGCGAACCTCATGGAAACCGAGCTCGAGAGCTTCGGCGCCTCCACTGTCGAGGACTTCACCTGGAAGCAGCTGCTCGACCTCGATGCCTGCACGATGTGTGGACGGTGCACCAGCGTGTGCCCGGCCCACGCCACCGGCAAGCCGCTCGACCCCCGTGAGATCGTGCTCAAGGCCGGCGAAGTGATGGCTGCCACCGGCTCGCCCGCCGTGTCGCCCCCGCTCGGCACCGACAAAGAGGTGACCGTGTCGGCGAACTCGCTGTTCGAGCGGATCACCGCCGAAGAGATCTGGGCATGCACGACGTGCAAGGCGTGTGACGAGATCTGCCCGGTCAACATCGAGATCACCGACAAGATCTTCGACATGCGCCGCTACCTGTCGCTGATGGAGTCGAACTTCCCCGCCGAGCTGGGCAACGCCTACCGAGCGATGGAGAACCAGGGCAACCCGTGGGGACTCAACCAGGGCGAGCGCGCCGACTGGGCCGAAGGCATCGAGGGCGTGTCAATCGTCGATCCCGGCGAAGCACTGCAGTCCGAGTACCTGTACTGGGTCGGTTGCGCCGGTTCCTTCGACGACAAGAACAAGAAGGTCACCCAGGCCATGGCGAACCTGTTGCGCCGTGCAGGGATCGACGTGGCCGTGCTCGGCCCGTCCGAGATGTGCACCGGAGACTCGGCTCGCCGATCGGGCAACGAGTACCTGTTCCAGATGCTCGCCCAGCCCAACGTCGAGATGCTCAACGGCATGGGTGTCAAGAAGATCATCACCCAGTGTCCGCACTGCTTCAACACGCTCCTCAACGAGTACCCGCAGATCGGTGGCAACTACGAGGTCGTGCACCACACGCAGCTCCTCGAACAGCTCATCGACTCCGGTCAGCTCGACGTGAGTCAGGCCACGCTCGACGAGCGCATCACGTACCACGACTCGTGCTACCTCGGTCGCCACAACGACGTCTACGTCGCGCCGCGCAAGGTCGTCGGCTCGATCAAGGGTGTGGAAGTCGTCGAGATGCAACGCAACGGCACGAAGGGCATGTGCTGTGGCGCCGGCGGTGCACGGATGTGGATGGAAGAGACCACGGGCACCAAGGTGAACGACGAGCGCGCCGCCGAGGCGCTGTCCACCGGCGCCACCCGTGTCGCGACCGCGTGTCCGTTCTGCTACATCATGATGGACGACGGCGTGAAGGGTGCGGGCGTGGAAGACGACCAGGTCAAGGTCGCCGACATCGCGATCCACCTGGTCGATGCACTCGAGCAGGGCGAGGCCAAGTTCCATGCCGGTGACGCGCCGCTGGTCGAGTCGGAGCAGGCGATGGCCTCCAACGCTCCCGCCCCGACGATGGCCGTCGTGTCGTCCGACGCCGACGGAGCACCAACCGCCGTTGCCTCGCTCGAACGCACCGACGACCAGGTCGACTGACGCAACCGTCACGGTCTCGACCCGACGAACGAGCCTGACCCAGGTGATCTGATGACTGCGACGATCTTCCACGATCTCGACGCGTTCGTCGCGACCTCACGCATCGCAGGGCTGGCCATCAGCCCCGACAGCAGTCGCCTCGTGGTGTCGGTACAGGCCCTCGGCACCGACTCGACCGGCTACGTCACGACGCTCTGGGAAATCGACCCGGGGGGCGACGGCCTCCCTCGACGACTGACCAGTCCCTCGTCGAGCGCCACGTTCGCCGGGTTCACGGCCGAGGGCGACCTCCTGTTCACGGCGAAACGGCGCACGACCGTCGGCGACGCGAACACGGTCGAGGACGTACCGGGACTGTGGCGGCTCCCGCGCAGTGGCGGCGAGGCGGATTGCCTGCTCACTCGCCGAGGTGGTGTCGGCGCCCTTGCAGTCGCAGCCGACGCCGGAACCATGGTGATCGGTGTGCCGACACTGCCGTCCACGGATGTCGACGCACCGGCCGACGACGATTCGTCGGTCGATGCTCGGTCGACGTCGAAGGTGTCGGCGATCCTCCACGAGCGGTACCCGGTTCGGTTCTGGGATCACGATCTCGGTCCGGCCACACCACGGCTGTTCGCTGCCGACCCGGTCACGCGCACCGACTCGGCCGGTGTCGCCGACCCAAGCCTGGACCTTCGCGACCTCACCGGTGACATCCCGGGTGGACTGAGCGACGACGGGTCCCACCACATCACCCGCGACGGATCGGTCGTGGTCGCCGACTGGACGGTGCCCGAAGCTGCTGCGGGCTCTCGGGCGAGCCTGATGCGCATCGATGTGGCGACTGGTGATCGGCGCCTCCTCGCCGACCACCAGGAATTCGAATTCGAGTCGCCCCAGATCAGCCCGGACGGATCGTCGGTTGCGATGATCCGGTCCGAACGTTCCACGCCGGAACGTTCGCCGCACTCGACACTGGCCGTCGTGCCGATCGACGGTGGAGCTGTCCGGCTGATCGCCGCCGACTGGGACCTGTGGCCGAGCCGGCCTCGCTGGACACCGGACGGATCCGACCTCGTGGTCGCCGTCGACGAACAAGGCCGCGGACCGCTGTACGTGGTCGACGTCGACTCCGGGAGTCGCCGACGCCTCACCCACGACGACGCCACCTACGCAAACCACCATGTCGCGGCCGACGGTCTGTCGGTGTTCGCGCTTCGCACCACGATCGCCCAACCGCTCCAACCCGTGCGGATCTCACTTGCGGACGGGTCCGTCACGATGATCCCGTCGCCGGTCCCGAGTCCGGAGATCCCGGGTTCGCTCACCGAGATCACGTCGATCGCCGACGACGGCACGCCGCTGCGCGCGTGGCTCGCACTCCCTCCCGAGGCATCGGCGGACACGCCCGCTCCGCTGTTGCTCTGGATTCATGGCGGCCCGCTCGGGTCGTGGAACACGTGGTCATGGCGGTGGAATCCGTGGACCGCCGTTGCCCGGGGATACGCCGTGCTGCTGCCCGACCCGGCGCTGTCCACCGGCTACGGACGTGACTTCATCGAGCGCGGCTGGGGGGCGTGGGGTGGAGCCCCGTTCACCGACCTGATGTCGATCACCGATGCGGCCGTCGCCCGTGACGACATCGACGACACGCGCACCTCGGCGATGGGCGGGTCGTTCGGCGGGTACATGGCGAACTGGATCGCCGGCCACACCGACCGTTTCGACGCCATCGTCACCCATGCCAGCCTGTGGGCCCTCGACCAGTTCGGGCCGACGACCGATGCGGCGTTCTACTGGGCCCGCGAGATGACCGCCGAGATGGCGGCAGCCAATTCGCCGCACCTCCACGTCGACGCCATCACCACACCGACCCTCGTGATCCATGGTGACCGGGACTACCGGGTGCCCATCGGCGAAGGTCTTCGACTCTGGTACGAACTCGTCCGCCAGTCGGCTGACGACGATGGCCGAACGCCCCACCGGTTCCTCTACTTCCCCGACGAGAACCACTGGATCCTGTCGCCGAACAATACGCGCGCCTGGTACGCCACGGTCTTCGCGTTCCTCGAACAGCACGTGCTCGGCGGCGACTGGGAACGACCGGCGGAACTCGCCGACTGAAGCGCGGAGGGTCGCAGGACTTGCAGGCCCGCCGAGGTCCGCCCGTACCATCAGGTGTATGACCGATGAACAGGTCCCCACGTCCACACCGACGCCCGCCGAAAACTGGGACTCGGCCGCGACCAACATCGGCGGATACTCGGCGTCGACGGCACTCGTCGTGGTCGACATGCAGCACGACTTCGGCCATCCCGACGGCTCTCTTTTCGTCGACGGCGCGCCGGCCATCGTGGGAGCGATCAAC
>Ga0307981_1002854_pt1 | contig 13564 bp, 9 predicted proteins | sample OrgLakmetagen987_FD_201849 | JGI IMG/M metagenome (GOLD analysis project Ga0307981, IMG submission 201849) | Saline water microbial communities from Organic Lake, Antarctica - #987 | ecosystem: Environmental > Aquatic > Non-marine Saline and Alkaline > Saline | place: Antarctica: Organic Lake... | reverse complement strand
GGGTGAACCGCAATGGCTCCAAACCAAACCTCTGCATACCATCAATGCCAGTCTTGTCAATGAAAAAAATGAGAAAAATCAGAAACTGGCACGAAGGGTCCTTGATTTTATACCAATAGGCATTTTGAAAGCTAGAACCGAATGGAACTTCGTTCAGCAAGTTGCCAGGGGACTCGTACAAAGCGTAGGGGTCTTTCCCAGACAACGGCTGGTTGATGACAAGATTAGGTGGCTTCATCAGAGAGCGGTCCAAAAACATGGAGTCAAGCGCATGGCTGAACCGTAAGCGAACAATTTCAACCGGTTTTGCATGTGTTGGGACGAAAACTTCAGAGACAAACGGTCGAAGACCTTCCATTCCCATCTTTTTTGTGAGAGCGGCAACAACACTGCCACGTTTGTTTCCTATGGATCCCCGACTGAAATCAAAGCTAGGCTCGCTGGTGGCAAACTCGGCCCAATCCATGATAGCCTCATACGCCTCTAGCGGACACTGGAGCCTCTTCATCAGCACAAGTAGGTACGTCTGGACACGCTCCAGGTGCCCATGGCTGATAGGCTCGAAGTCACATGGTTCCATTACTACCGGGTGGTCACCAGGTACCTCACCATCGTCAGGAGAATCCATGGGGTCATCGTCATCTAGGCCGGGGTGGAACCGGCAAATATCAGCGGCAACACAGTCTGGAACTGCATCAACGGCTTCTCCTGCCGCTGGGGTATTCCCGTAATAGTCGTCATGATCCGTACCAGCACCACTGCCATTTGAAACCCTAAACGCCAGTTTATAGGCGTGATACTGCTGCCAATACTGTTTTCTTCTTGGACTGGTGCGCCGCTTTCTGCTTCTTTCCTTACAATACTTTGGACAGAAAAACAGTCACCTTCATCAAGACTATCGTTGTCTAACAAAAGAGCGGCACCATCTTCTTCCAAGTCACCGTGAGTGTCCCGTCATCCGGGGGGCAACAACTGGGGAAAAAAGTTGGGAACTCCGGCAACAGGAAGCACACTACCAGAACCACCAGTTCTACCGATTCTTAAAGAGGGAATGCGGTTGGAGTAGGCGGCATTCAAATCTTGTGGTGGTTGGTGCAATAATCGGCCAGCAGTGAGCATTGCATGTTCGCGGCATGCAGCAATGGCAGATACATGCGTATTGAGACCATTCTTGGAACTGAAGTACGCATAACAACAGTTGCATGATGGCATAGTGGTAACAATAATACGATGGCGGGAACTTCCGGACTCTGGCTTCGGTAGCAGTAACAACAACGAATAATTTGGAAGAGATGCACTTTAAGAAAACTCTTCTTCGTCACTTGGATAATTGCAATTAATCCAAATATTGGATGGTAACAGGACACCGCCAAATAATTCAACCGGCGGAGTATTAAACAACGAGACAAAAATCTTAATTCAAGGGAAGAAAATCACATAATCAAGGAAGACGACAGGAGGTGTGCTACCACTAAAAAAAAGATACTTCCGGATTAACGGCTTTCGGAACCAGCTAAAAAACTGAAGACAGTAATTATCAGTTAGCTGCGCTATCTGGCAAAAATCGAGGGGTGAGTGCGGGGAAATTGAAGACGAAAGATTGTGACTGGTTTGCCACAAAATCCGTGCACACTAGAACTATTTAACGTAAGTAAATAAAAAATGGAGAAAGTGACTTGCACATAGCGGTTTGGGAATTAAATGGAACAAGCACAAACCTTGAATAAAGAACCATGGAGGAAATAAAGACAAACACCTCTTTGCTGTCTATAATTATCTTAAAATAGACGGCCATACTGAAACCCCCCTTGTGATGTAGCTAGTAACAGCAGATGTAAATTATGAGCTCTTACGGGCGACGAAAATAATGTGCCTTGCAATCCACCTTGCTCTCAGAGCTCAGAGCTCTTATCAGCAGTAACGCTCTTCTCGGTTAGCACCGATAGAGCTGGCCGGGCATCCTTTGTCGAAGAAGCTAAACAAGTTCTTACGACTCGGGCGACGGGAGGACGGCGAAGTAGGTGTCACGATGTCAGCTGTTCAGTTCAATCTGTCACAGAACAAGACAAGAGGGACAGGGACCATGGCAACACTACCCCACACACAAGGCTTGGAAGCCGCATTTGCACCCACGAATCGCTTTCGAGACATCCTTGCTGAATCAGGACGGCCTCCTTTACCCGACGATTTCGAAGAAGTCGAGTTCACCGGCTATAATTTGAAGGAACTATTGGCGTCACGAAAAACAACAACACCATCAGCAGCCGCAACATGGGAAGGTTTTCACGCCTTTGTAGGGAACCGCCGGATTATCTGGACTAGCTCGGGGGCCTGCGTCGTTGGTCATGCCCATACTCCCATTCAGGATCTTGATTCGTTGCTGGAGCCGTTTATCGTGAGTCAGGAGAAGACAGATTTAAAGCTCATTGTTTTTGCCTGGTCTTCGACGCAGGCAGCATCCACTTGTGACTTTCTCCTGGGCTTGTTGGCGCAAAGCAAGCAACCAGATACGAGACTTTGGAGTGCGTCGAATAAGGGAGATAATGAGCGCATGCTTCTTCCATTGTCAGCGGATGCTCTTGCCAGCTTCTTGGAGCGGAGTAACGCCAATCTTTCTTTGTTAACTCTGGAGAAAGTTACATTGAGCAAGAATCATTTCCAAGCCATGGCGGCTGCACCAGGCAGGCCACGTCTTGACCTTTACCTGAAATCCTGCACAGTGTCGAAAAAAGATTCCAATGCTTTTCTTGATTGTGTCCAACACCATCGCGGTCCGACCAGTCTTGTAAATTGCGTGATTGGTGTCAACGCTCTCGCAGAAGCATTGCGAACAAGCACTCACCTCAAAAGGCTTACTCCCCGACAACTTGGAAATCATGGCTTTCGCATGCTCACTCGAGCCCTGACAGGAAACCAGTCATTGGAGAAGCTAGATATGAGCTGCTTTAACATGCTGTTGGACAGCGACTGGATCTCACTTTGCGACTCTGTTCAGCTACACCCTAATCTCAAAATGCTCCATTTTGGACACTATGACTGCTGGATTCCGGATGGTTCCCGCACTGCAATATCGGGTGAGGACATTGAACTCAGGATGCACGCTGTGACGAATATGCTGCACTGGAATACAGTACTTGAAGAGCTTGGCTTGCCATATGGGATATCAATCGACTGCCACAAGTCAATCCGCCCTCGCTTGGAAATGAATCGAGACGGCTTTACCGTACAGTGTCAAGCCATAAAAAGTGCCCCCGTTGCCCTTCGTCCCCAGCTACTCCTTGGTGCGGTGACCAGGGTGCGGTTCAATCCAACACTGGTTTGGAAGTTTCTCTCACAAAATGTCGATGTTGTTGCTGCAGCCAAGAACGACGACTTGAACTGGAACTGCTAAGCACAGCCAGAGCTGCCGTACATTATAGCATATACGATCTCTATGTAATGTAATAGCTAGAGATCTGTTAACCTATCCATATCTGGTCATTTCCCCTTCAACAGTAGTCTAGACTACAGTACTTCTAAAAAATGAGGCAGACGAACCTAGTCTACCGGTAGCAAGTACCGGTATCGCATCGTACATGCGCAGGCAGGACCTCGCAGAACCTCGCACAAATAGATGAGCTATGAGCTTCGAAGCGAAGCGGTCCTTTTTTCTCCTTTTCCTCTCTGTTTCTACGGTATACTTTTAACTTTTGTCTCGCAGTCGCAAGCACGCTACTACTAGCCACTACCAGCCACTACCATGGCCGAAGCACCATCAGCTACTGCTGCCACGCCCCTCGCCTCCCAGAATGGCAGCATTACATTGTCTTCTTACAATGCAACTGCCGTCGAAAAGAGTCCTTTGCTAGGTTGCCCAGGTCGCCTAATCGATATCACCCGAGCCGCGAGTCGCGCCGACAGTAGTGACAGTGACGATGTCAGCTTTGACGGCGGCGAACACAAGACAACGTGGTGGCAGACTTACATTCACCTCTTGAAAGGATACATTGGTCCCGGATGTCTGAGTCTACCTTGGGCCGTTAGTCAGCTCGGGATTCCTCTCGGATGCGTCGCCATTGCTGGCATGGCTTACTGGAGCTCGTATAGTACGTCAAGAATCGAGACGGTCATGAGTCATGATGTTGCGCACCCCTGGCTCTGGCTCTACTGTCTTGCGGCTTGAAAGCCCACGTGTCTCTAATATTATCTTTCTCTCTCTTTCCTTGGCTTTATCTTAGATTGCTGGACCGTCGTCAAGTTGAAGCGCTACGTTGAACGGACAGCCAGCCCCATACTCCCCATGGTGGACGATGGAGCAACTAGCGACGCTCCGTCCACTGCTACCGTCAATACCAACATCACTTATCCAGACCTTGGCGAGTGGGCCTTTGGAAAGCAGTTCTCATCCTACGTCTCTGCTTGTGTCTGTGTTCAGCAACTGGCCATTTGTACCGTCTTCTTTTCCTTCATTGGCGAAAACATCCTAGCCGTCTTGGAACGCTTCGTGGCAGCCGGCAGTATCTTGGATAGTCATACAGCCGTATTGACTCTGGCTTTACCAGCTGTTCTCAGTTTGAGTTTTATGCCCAATCTTAAATCCTTGTCTCCCGTCATGGTGGCCGGAACCGTTCTCATGTTGGTTGGCTTTGCCTTTCTGGGCGCCATTGGCTGGAAGGAGTGGGATGATCGACCGGATGAAACACCAACCATGAACCTGCCACAAATTCCGCTGGCCGTGTGTGCTATTTTGTACAGCTACGAAGGTATTTGCTTGGTACTGCCCGTGGAATCGGCCATGAAGGAACCACAACATTTCAAGTCGGCCTTTGTTTGGAGTATGATGAGTGTCGCGTTCATTTTGGCAGCCGTTGCTTCTCTCTCCGTGTATGTCTTTGGAGATGTCAACAATGGAAGTATTACCGCCTTTTTATTGAATGCGTATCGCGACGATCCATCCATTACCTTGTGGCTCATGCTGGCCAATACGGCTGTCAGTTTGAGTATCCTTCTGACGTTTCCTTTGCAGTTGTTTCCTGCCCTAGAGTTGATGGGACCGTGGTTGTCCAGACATTTGCCCTTTTTGAAAGCGAAAGCTATCCCGAATGATGTAGCCGAAGATAGTGATTTGGCCGAATTTGAACCTCTACCTCCCATTGGCGAGCATGAAGAGGCCTCCCTCGGATCGATTCCCGCGCAGCACGACTATGGCGATTACGGAATGGAAACAAACGACGAAGCAAAAGCTGATGTAGAGGACGACGACCTTTCGAGAACCATGGTGTCGTCCGTCACATCCATGTTTCCCGAAATGACCATGCCAGGTGACTCGCCGCTGTTACGAATACTCTTGGTGCTGTTGACATACTCAGTTGCTGTCGTGGTCCCCAATGTGCAAACGCTCATTTCGCTGGCTGGAGCCGTGGCAGGTTCGTCCGTAGCCTTGCTCATTCCCCCCGTGCTAGAGCTGGCTTGGATTCAACAGCTCCAGAAAGACTCGAAGGATGACCAGAGTTGTATCGACAGGTATCTACTACCAAAGATCAAGAACTGGCTCCTTCTCTCATTCGGTGCGGTCTTTATGCTGATTGGGTCGGTGGCGTCGATTACCGATATCGTTCGCATTTATTCTGGTGCCGTTGCATCCGACTAAAAGCTCGCATCTTTTTCAAAAGCATTGAATCATCCATGTTGCATCGTCAGAACCTATTGCGTGCCAGTTGTCTAGTAGTAATACACACGCTTTAAACAAAATGAATCTCTATTGATGAGTGACGCTTATTTCCAAGAGCAAAACGAAACAAGCCAGCTATCCCTAAATTCTTTGGATGATGAGCTTTTTCCGGTAGTCTACATGTCTCCCGACTGACTCATGCTTCAATACGTATATGTATACACAAATCCAGTCGAGCAGAGCAAATGGATGGGTCATAGTGCGCCCGAGCAGGCACACAAGAGCGGCACTATTGGTTTCCTTTTTTCCCTTCTCTCAAGTCCCCGATCGTGGCTGGATTCAAACGCAAAACGTGATAAATCGTATCCATATCATTGTCTGCTTGAGCCGCTAACATGAATGGAAACAGTTTTGTTTCCACGTCCGGCACGACAAGCGCTTCAGGATGCACTTCAATCAACGGTTTCACACCTTGGTCTAAATGCTTGCCAGTCGCCAACGCCCAATGCAACGGCAATCGTCCCATGGGATCAGGAACACAGGCAGCAGCCGACGCTGACTCTCGATTAGCTTCCAGCAGAATCTCAATCACGGAGGCTTGTGGTCCTTTATTTTCCGTGCTTGGATCCGACGGCCAACCATCAATTCCATGTTCACCTTGAACTTGCTCCTCCTGTCCATACACGACATCATCCAGAGCGTATCCATCGTCGGACAAGTCTCGGTCTTTGAAAATGGGCGATTGCGCGGCAATCATGACGGGCGTCATGCCGTTCTCGTCCTTTTCGTCCAATTGTCGTGGATAGACAGATGCCGCAATCTTGACAACGGCCCGGGGACAATCGACTGCCGCGGCCGCGTGCACAGCTCGAAAGGTACTGCCATTACCATTTCCATGATTACTATTGTTGGTAGTCGACAAGGCTCCACCGTGCGCCGCCGACAAGAGCAGCTCGGTCTTGTTCCAAGCATCCCCCAGTTCTCCGTGCAAATCCGCCGGTCCCTTGACTGAATCAATCACGTCCGTTCCCAGGGTAACAAAATACCGGACCCACAAGCGCTGAATGGGAGTGAGACCTTCGTAATCGCGTTCGTAACAGACAGTGGGACAAATTTTCAAGAGAATCTCCAAGACTTCCAGTGGCGCTCCGCAACGACATGCCGTGTGCAAGGGCGTATCGCCATCCTCGTCGCGCATCGTACACTGTCTACTGTGACCACCTTCAACCAAGACACGCACCACATGGACAGAGGCGTGCTGACTGCTGCACGTAATGTGGAGCGGATTCAAGGTCGAGACACCAGTATGCAAGGAAGCCTCGGGGTATACTGCCAAAAGGGATTGAATGACCACGGCGGGGGCGTCATTCTCGCAAGCCATGTGCAAGGGAGGACGACCCGCCAAGCCGATGACGCATGTTTCCATGGGATGCGAGGCAATGCGTGCCAGCGTTGCGGCCCAGTCGCAGGATTCGACGAGAGAGAGCAGGACCGAGTCTTGCGGTTCCACCGGGACTGTGCTCCCATTGTTTTTAGGGTATTCTGCGGCGGCGATCGCAGCGGCGGCCGCGCTATGATGGGTAACGTACATGCTACTGCTGTTGGAGGGAGAGTCTGCTAGCATGGTGGTTGCCGCACAATACAGTCCAGCAACGGGGAACTGGTAAGGGGTAGGAGTGTATCTGAAATAAGGAGGTCAAAGGTGTCTTTTTTCCTTTTCGTTCTAAATTTGTAATCGTCATCGTGACGCTACAGTATCATTCCCTGAACGAAAAACACTTTGTCCACGTCAGCGCCGTCAGAACCAGCTAAAAAAATTATTGACACACCACGTCAGGATAGACTTCTCTTTCACGAAGACAACGTCAGCAAATAGAAGAACATATAATGGCGCGAACAATTTGGCGCGAAAACACGGCCGGCGCGATTATTACTTTTTTCGCATACTGACCAGCGCAATTCGCACCAGACGAGAAACGAGAGTTTGCCCTCCTTGCTTTGTGACTGGCACCGGCACGGGGGTCGGTCACGGTGGTTTTGGTGGTGGAGGGAGGAAAGAGAGATTCGTTCGGCGTCGACGGTACACAACCGAGTAACAGTCACTGGTACTCCTTCGCTTCACTCGTATCTCTCATTCATTCGGCTGCTGTCGCCTTCAGAGCAACTCTGCTAACCTCATATCTACAAGACACTTACGACATCCCACTATTCGACCTCACTTGTTCTTGAACCATATAACATGTCGAATCCCGAAATCGAAAAGGCCAACGACGAAAAGGCCCAAGCCAATGGCGGCACTGCCGTCGTCGACAAGACTGCCCCGGGACCAGCTGCCGCTGTTGTTACTAGCACGGAGCTATCGACAGCCAAGCCGTCCACCACGCAAATGACGGCTGCAACTGCCCCGGAACCAGTCGAAACTGCCCCCGTCTCCACGTGCACGACTGCCACCCCTGCCGCGTACACTGCTGATAGTAAGGAGAACAATGACGCGAAGAACGACGACATTGACGACGACGAAGACAAGTCTCCAGTACCACCCGAAGAAGAGGAAGAAGAAGAACGCTTGTTTAAGGATCTCGAGCACGAACGAGAAATACACGATGCAACCGCTGTTGTTCTCCAGTCCAAGGACGTGCAGCAGGCCCCCAAGCTCTTGCAGGCCGCCTTGCAGCAAGGTGCCGTTCCAGCCTTGTCGGATTCCGAGCAAGAGTCGGATCGAGAGCATTCTGCTGCTGTTAAGGACGCAGCGGCTGCCGCCGAACCTCATTATCACCAACGGGTAAGCTTTTCGAACTATTATCACTGCTGTTTTACGACTGCTTCATTCATTCGACACTCGTGGCTGTTGTCTCTCTCCCTTCTCACGCACATATTACACTACAATTTACAACTATTCCACACAGGGCAACCAGTTGGACTTTCTCTTGTCCAAGGCTTCCGAATACTCGAACTTTATCGCTCGAGACCTGGACGAATTGCAGGCCGCAATGGCCGACACGGCCCAGCGTACGCTCGACAAGGCGGAAAAGGGCATTGGCAAGAAGCGCAAGGGCAAGGCCACTGCGGCTAGCTCGAAGAGGAGTAAAACCGCGGCAGGGGCCAAAACGTTGGTCGCGGCTCAGCAAAAGGATGCCGCTGGCCGAAAGGGTGCCGAGAAACCGATATTTACGCAGCCCGAGAATCTCGCGCAGGGTTGCTATTTGAAGGACTACCAGTTGGAAGGTGTCCGCTGGTTGGCCAGCCTCTACGAGAATGGCGTTAGTGGGATTTTAGCGGACGAAATGGGGCTAGGTAAGACCATTCAAGTGATTGCTCTTATTGCCCATCTCTTGACGATGAATTGCTCGGGACCGTTTCTTATTGTGGCGCCTCTGGCAACCTTGCCGAACTGGGTTCGCGAGTTTGAAAAGTGGCTGCCGAATCATCCCGTCGTACGCTACCACGGACCAGCAGCGGATCGTGAAGCCATGTTCAAGGGACCGCTCAACCCCAAGCTGGCCAAGAAGGAAGGCTACCCCTTTATCGTGACGTCGTACGAAGTAGCCATTCGCGACCAGAGCCGACTGGAAAAGATCTCCGAGTTCACTTACGTGATTGTGGATGAAGGACATCGTCTCAAGAATCACAGGTGTATGCTGCTTACATCTCTAAAAAAACTCAAGGCGGCGAATCGTTTGCTTTTGACGGGTACACCGATTCAGAATACCTTGGATGAGCTCTGGAGTTTGCTCAACTTCGTCAACCCCCAAATTTTTGACGATTTGAATGTCTTTCAGAGCTGGTTTGGTTTCAAGGATATTGGTCAAGGTAAAAAGGGCTCATTGAGTGACGAGCAAAAGATTGTGGCGGAAGAACGCAAGAATTCGACGGTGACCAAACTGCACGAAATTTTGCGTCCCTTTTTGCTGCGCCGCATTAAGTTGGATGTGTTGAAGGAAATGCCTCCCAAGAAGGAAGTCGTGGTGTATTCGGGGATTTCTAAATTGCAAGCAGGTTATGCGGACTTGATTGACAAGGGAACGCTTCGTGACACCTTGTTGAGTCAAGGTATTGAAGACGGACGCACTCTCAGCCAAACCAACAAGATGATGAATCACCGAAAGAATGTGAACCACCCATTTTTGTTTGGCGAGCCGATAGACCCTGCTTCTGGTGTCCACTTGGGTACCTCCCACCCACAATTGCTGGTCCGCGCCAGTGGCAAGTTTGCCTTGTTGGATCGCATGCTGTCGCGCTTGCATGCGGACGGTCACCAGGTGCTCATTTTTAGTCAAATGACTAAAGTGTTGAACGTCATGGAAGACTACCTCAACTATCGCCGTTGGAAGTACTGTCGAATTGACGGATCCACCAACATTGACGTTCGCCAGGAGCAAATGGACGTCTTTAACGCCGAAAAGACCAACGGCGATAACGGTGGTCGCAACTCGGCCGACGATCGTCATTTTTGCTTTTTGCTTTCGACCCGTGCGGGTGGTTTGGGTATCAACTTGACGGCTGCCGACACTTGCATTATCTTTGACAGTGACTGGTACGTTTTTCGTTCAGCTTAAATCCGCTTTGGAGTTCAACAGCGGAGCTTCATTCATTGTAGACAGTCCACTAACGTATCTACCTCTCTTACCATATACAGGAATCCGCACGCGGACAGTCAGGCGATGGATCGATGTCACCGGATGGGACAGACCTTACCCGTGGCCGTATACCGACTCCTGACTGTCAATTCGGTCGACATCGAAATGATGGAGAAGCAAATCTCCAAGAAAAAGCTTGAGCGTATGACCATTGCCGGTGGCGACTTTCGTAAGGGTGGAAGACGATCGCGAGGAGATATTTCCTTTGACTACTTGCAATCCTTGCTGAAGAGTGATATTGACAATTTGCACGGCAAGGGAGACGACGTAGAAGATGTCAAGATCTCGGACGAAGAGTTTGAACTCATTATGAACCGCAAAAAGCTGTTTGGTACTGGCGGGGATTTGATTCGATCCGAAGGCCACATGTACGATGTAATTGAGGCCGAGTCGGGTGATATTTTGGGCACCATGGGTGCCGACGAGTAAGCTTGGTCCGGGTTGTTAACATCTAATCTAAAATCCAATAGGAATAAAGAAATCTACTTTATTCAACTAGTCTACGACTAGGTGGGATGTGACCCTACAGCTCGTCCGAAAGTGTCACTTTTGCTTTGCCATCGATTGGGTTAGCAAGCATCTCTTCGTCAAAGGTGCCAAGGGCCGCATCTTCAGTCTCCTGGATAAAGATATGCTCAGGCTCCTTGCCGGCAAGAAAGTCGTCCCATGCTGTCTGCAGACCCACTTGGAAGTTCTTGACGTACCGTGCCACATCCCAATAAGGATGCATTGGATTTCGTTGCAGCGCCGAGTCAATCAGCTTGGTTCGTGCCTCTTTGAAATGAGTGGCATTTTTGCCTAATTCAATGGCAATTGCTTCGTACTGCGATGCACCATCGTAGGCATTGAGTTCTCCCAGGTCCAGTACCACATTGGCCGAAGTGGACACACGTGAAGCCATGTCGTCGCCATCACTCCGCGTCACAATAGGAACACCGCCGTACAAGGAATCCTGAGCGACAGTGTGACCGTTGTACGGATGAGAATCCAACATGACATGGCAAAAGTCTTGGTTCCGCGCTTGGTGGTCAAACGGATTGGCCTGCCAGGGCAAAAAGTGGATGCGATCGTTCAGCTCGTCTCCGTCGCCAGCGATAAAGCTGTCGGAGTCGTTGTTGTTGTCCGAGGTGCCGGCAGCCTCATGAATAAACTTGCGTAGATAAGGAACCGCTTCTATAGGGTACTCGAGTAGGCATATCATGGAATCAGGTACTTCGCGGAGGATACGGATCCAACTGCGAACTGTTTCGGGGTTGTTCTTGAGAAGCTTATTAAAGTTGCAGTACACAAATGATGGTTCAGCTGGCCCTACAGTCTGGGGTGCCATGCATCGGTTTTCTCGCGGACTTCCTTTCCCAAGTTCGTACGCCACCTTGTCCTTTGCAACGTATTCGTAGGTTGGTCTCTTCACTTCGGGCTGCATGGCGTGACCTTTACTAAAGAAGTGATTGGGCATGTAAATGAGCTTCTCGGTATACAAATAGTCCAGCGCGGGAGGTGACGTAATGGCATCGGTAAACAAGTAATCCACATAGAGAGCGCCACTGCTCCCCAAGTACTCTTGGTGCAAGATTTGAACCGGTGCTGGGCGAAGCGCAAAGAGACCCTGTGCTCGCTCTCCCTGTCGGGCGTAGCCGTCCCATTCAATCAAAATGTGAATCGTCTTATCGTGAATAAACTTTGCTAATCCAATGTGATCGTCCGTCATGTCTCGACAGTCGTGAAAGTAATGTACATTGGCCTGGACGCGCTTTCGCCAATCAACTCCCCGCATACCGTGCTGAATAAACAATGGCTTGTCCTCTGGGCCCATGGAAAAGACGTGAATTTCAAAGCGAGAAGGATCAAAGAACCGAAACATATCTTGCGATAGGTACAAGACGGCCTTTGAATTAAATCCACTTCCGACAAAGCCAACGCGGATGCGACTGGGTGCGTTTCCACCAATGAAACGCTCGAGGTATTCGGAGCGAATATACGGCATTCCGTCCGGTAATGGAGGTAGCTGGCCATCCACCATGCCTAGTCCAGCTCGAGCCATTTGTTCGTCCATATAAGCGACTGATTCCGTCACGTATCGTTTCAGCATGGGCGTAACAGGATAGGACAACATCATGTGTGGGTGTACAGATGTCGCTCGTCGCCAGGTAAAGTGCTGTCCATCCTTGGATGCCAATCTATACTTCTGGGCTTCCATTTCTGACAGTTCAGAAATTCGTTTCATATCGGTATCAAACACAGTCCCATTGAAACCCCAGTCGGTAATCATGTTGCGACAATACACAGCGTTGGCACAGGATGGCCCCAACCGTTCCCCCGAGCGTAGACAAGAGATCTTAAAGATATCGGCACACTCTTCGTAATTCTTGGCCGCAAAGTGATCACTGGCAATTTCGTACAAGTTTTCGGGAGTCTTTCCCACAAAGTCTTGATCATCATCGTCGTGCTCTCGTGTAGCAGCAGTAGTTGCATCCGTCTTAGCGCCACTGGCTCCACCACCATTGAATTCCTCTTGAATGGACAAGGCCGCCGCGTTATTCGGGTCGATGGATAAGGCTTGCTGCAAGTATTGTCGTCCCATATCCTTTTGGCCCCTTCGAAAGGATTGTTCCGCGACGTAAGCCAAGCCATCCACCATTTTACCTTGGACAATGTAACATTGCATAAACTTCTCAAAGACTTTCTGCACGTCATATTGCTTGTCGGGTGGAATATTGCCGTGCATCAAGACGGCCATCCAGTACTCTTCAGCCGCCTCATCGTACTGATGATTGGCAAACAAGCGGTCTCCTGTAGAGAGACTCTCGAGCCCGTCGGGCGTCTCATGGCCGCTAGTCGCTGTGGAGAGCAACACGAGTAGTATCCAGGCAACGAGGGCCGCCCACGTTGTGACTCGTCGATTAAGATGGCGCGTGTGTTGTGGCATTATGATAGAAAATGTTGTGAAGGGAGTGAGATAGTCGCTTTCTCTCGTCTCTGGTGTATCCTATGGTCTCTGTATGGAAAGTAAGACGGCAAAAGTGACTCGCTCCTCTTGTTCATCCTTGGGTATAACCCGGCAGTAACTCCAGTCAATGATCCATATCCAGACCTGCGCAACCAGCAATAAGATCTCAACGCCGGCCGACATGCCGTTGCCTCATCTATCGCTGGACCAGAACATCGTAGCTTAAAACCATCACTCGTGATGGCCATTATTAACGAATGTCCTTTGTCTCTTCTTTCTTCTTGTAAAGCCCTCAAGCCTAGATCGTATTGAGAGCTTTAGCAGACATTC
>Ga0307981_1002853_pt1 | contig 13565 bp, 9 predicted proteins | sample OrgLakmetagen987_FD_201849 | JGI IMG/M metagenome (GOLD analysis project Ga0307981, IMG submission 201849) | Saline water microbial communities from Organic Lake, Antarctica - #987 | ecosystem: Environmental > Aquatic > Non-marine Saline and Alkaline > Saline | place: Antarctica: Organic Lake... | reverse complement strand
ACCTGGTAGCGTTTACACAGGGGTCGTGTGGTTCGTGATCAATATTTTATGGAGACGAATACACATACAATTCATATACTATTGTTTAAATGACACACACAATAACATCATCCCTACAGGATCTCGGACCATGGCGGCGATCTTGCCAAAAAGCAATGTTTTCCGTGGGTGGTGGTGCCGGCATGGTTGTGGGACACATGGCTAAATTTTTACTAAGTGACGTGAACGGATATGAAAGTCACACCGGCAGAGACAAACCCGAGTGTGTTTAGAGGAAATATAATTCCGTTGGCCAAGCAAACAGGTCAAAGAGTTTTCGCATTCATGGCAAATGCCGACACAACTCCGAGTAGAGACCATGATGAAAGGTTCCGTCTACTTCATCCTGCTTCTGAGTGGCTGGGCGAATGCCTCCGAGAGGCATCTACGAGAAGGATCGAGTGGTAGTCAAGAGAGAGATCTTCAGAGGCGTTCTACGACCCCTTTTCAGTTTCCACTTAATGGCGTGTTTACAGAGATCATAGCCCCTGCTACCACAACGACAAATGGATTTGGAGGCTTTGGTCCGGACTCTCAGCTTGCTCCCGAGGAACCTGAAGAGCCAACATCTACCGAATGTCCCGAAAGTAAGACAGCTGAAGCCTGCGCCACGTTCGTATCCGCAAGCGCTCCTGTGTTGTGTGGACCCAATAAGTGTGAATATGGTAGCTTGTGTGCTGCGTTTGGTGCTTTTGGTAGCAGCGTGAGCTTGGGAAACTGCGTTCCGAAGCCTGCGGGTATAGCAACTGCCGCTCCAATCAGCTCTCCAACAGCAAGTCCTGTATCGAGCCCAACCTTTGCACCTACATCCTTCCCAACGACTTCCACTCCTACCGATGTGCCCGTTGTCGCTACAGTGATTACTGAAGAACCCACGTTGGGCCCTACGCTTGCACCTACATCCTTACCGACGACCTCCATTCCAACGGGTGCTCCCGCTGCTGGTATGACTGAGATGCCTACTGTGATTACTGAAGAACCTACACCTCTCCCGACCCTCGACCCTACATCAGGTCCTACGCTTGCTCCTACGCTTGCTCCTACGCTTGCTCCTACGTTCGGTCCGACGCTTCCTCCCACACTTCCTCCGACGCTTCCTCCCACACTTCCTCCGACGCTTCCTCCCTCACTTCCCCCGACGCTTCCTCCCACACTTGCCCCTTCATTCGGTCCCACTCTTGCACCCACGACCGTCACGACGCTTGACCCTACGTCCAGCCCAACCTTGAGCCCAACCATCGTAAATCTCCCTCTAAACGCCACCAGTATCGCTTCGTTTGTGGCAAGTAACCCCAACTTGACGCAGCTAAACCGCGCCATCCAACGAGCGGGTTTTGTCGAGCCACTTAGTAGCGGGGGTCCTTTCACTTTGTTTGCGGGAACCGACGAATCCTTCGCTTTGATTCCAGACGTCTTCCAGCAGATTCTCTTTGAAAACGCCGAGTTTTTACCTCATCTTCGAAATTTGCTTCTGTACAGCGTTACGAACGGCGAGGTTTTGGTGGACAACCTTGCCGAAGGGGCATTGCAAGCACTGAACAGTGAAGACGTTCAAATCGCATTGAATCCGTTCAGAGTGAACGGGCTTACCGTGATTGCACCGGACAATGATGTAGGCAATGGCGTCGTCCAAATCATTGACGATGTCCTTACACCAGCATGGGTTGAGAGGTCGATTTCAACTCGAATTGCGGAGGATCCTGACTTGAGTATTCTGAACGAATTCGTAGTACTATCAGGACTCGACGTTGATTTGCTGAGCGAGATTGGTACAGAGTTCACATTTTTTGCACCTGTCAACAGCGCCTGGGAAGCGTTACCTCCTGAAACGCTTGCGGGATTGCGTGCGGTAGAAAATGTGGACTCGCTTCGAGCTCTTCTTGCCTATCATGTCGGCGTCGGTATTTTTGTTTCTTCAGAGTTCTTTCCGCGACGAATCGACACGTTCGAGGGAGGGTTTCTGACCGTGGCCGTTAGCCCTCTCCGCATCAACCAGGCGACTGTCTTGACGGTGGACATGCTGGCAAACAACGGTGTGCTGCATAGGATCGACCGTCTCTTGGAAATTGCTCAAGGTGTTAGAGGCGAGTCAATTCTCGACTTTGTCGCGGATAACCCAGACCTCTCGCTTCTTTTTGCCTTACTCGAGCGTGCTGGCTTCAGCGAACCACTGTCCCTAGATGGTACCTTCACCTTCTTTGCCCCTGTCAATGCAGCCTTTGCGGCATTACCACAGCCCCTCCAAGAAATTTTGTTTTCGAATGATGAGTTTATTTTACATCTTCAGAATCTCTTGCTTTATCATCTCTTGGGCGCCGAGGTCTTTGAAGCTGCCTTCGCAGATGAGAGAGGGACAGCCTTGAACAACGAACCGATTCGTATTTTGACCAGCCCTCTTCGGATCAACACCTTCCCTGTGATAACGCCCGACAACGATGCCACGAATGGTGTCACCCATACACTGGACGGCGCTCTATTACCGAGTTGGGTTTTCAACAGCCTGACGACTCGCGTGGAAGGGGCTGCCGCTCTCAGTATTCTTGGAGAATTTTTGGTCTTTGCCAGCATTGATCTCAATGCTGGTGGTGCACTAACTCTATTTGGACCAAGAAACGACGCCTGGAACGCCCTCGGCGAAACCCGACTTGAGGAATTGAGAAATGATTCGCAGCAGGTACTTTCAATCCTGGCGTACCACGCTGTTTCTCCGATCTTCACTGCGTTTGAGCTGTCTGCAAATCTCGTATTGACCACTTTTCAAGGAGGTACTATTACGGTTACAAGGTTTGATCCACAGAATGGTATCATCAGGTTGAACGAGGTTGCGGGTGCCATTGCCCCTGCCGGACTCGTAGGGTTTGACATTTTGGCGTTCAACGGTGTATTGCATGTCATTGACACTGTTCTGGATCCAGCGGATAGCCCTGCAGCTTAGTATGACCTGTAGGTATAAACTAATACAGTGCAACGCTAGGAAGATAGGAACTCTTCTCGTTCACTCCCTACAGTAAAGACGACGTTTGAAGCTACAGTGCAATAGCCGGGTTCAGTAAAGTACGTCGTAGTCGTACCCCGTCAAAATCAAAGCTCCGCTCGCGCGCTCCATCAGCCGATCAGCCATCATCATCTATCATCAGCCATTGGTAAGCACGGATGGAAGGCTCTTAATTAGTGAACTGATTACTTAGGACCTACGAAGCAACAAGCGCACAATGTCGGGACGCAGCGCAACTCAGCGACTCGACGTCGTATGTGGAAGCCGTATCTCTCACCCTCTTTAGCGCTCGCGTTCTTGTCGCACCTCATGATTGCTCCGTTGGAACAAGAGGGAGTCGAAACGGAGTATCGAAGCATGGTAGACCAAGCCAGTTTCGTCGTGCTCGCACGAGAGCTAAGCGAAGATACAGGTACCCGGCACGAGACGCCCTATACCACGGCGTTTCTTTGGATGGATCAGCTACAGCAAGCGAGTTATCGATTAATGCGAGACATTCATGCTCTCGTGTATCACCGGCTACAGGCGTTTCTGGAGCTTCGTTTGCATTATCGTGTCGTTTGGCTTCGTAAGTTTGTCCGAGACTGGTATTGGGATGTTGAGTATTATATCGAGACGACGTTTGCGGAGAATCGAATGCTGGCAGCTCTATTCATCGCGCTAATATCCTTCGCTGCTCTCCTCTGGATGCAACGGAAACGATGGCAAGAACAGCAGCGACCTAGAGCACGAACCCTCAGCGATAGTCAACGTCCGTACAACAAGGGCCCCACTGTCACGAAGAAGCCCTCACGAGTTCGCTTGTGGACTTCGAGCAGCAGAGATCAACTAACAACGAACGGATCATCCACCAATGTATTTCACCGGTCCTCAAGGGATCTGATTCGAGAGCTGGAACTAGAGGAAGACCCGCAGCAAAGGGCGTTCATGGAGCTCCAGAACAATACCGCTCAAGTCAAGGAGTACTATTATGGACCGTCCATCGAAACTATAGTCTACGAAACCTTTACGCCACCACCATCGTGGGGCGAAGCAAGTCGCAAGCTTTATCCTCAGGATCCGACGCGAATGCAACTACAGCGTGAAATATCGCTGTCACTGACAGAGTCGGCCAGTCTTATTATTCAGGAGCCCAGCAAGTCAACTGGATCCAGCCACGGACGGCGCGAACATGGAGATCGTCGTCCACCACCTCTACAACTACCTGTTAACCTATGCTCCGTTCATCCGCAGCCTCCAGCGGGCGGTGGTGTATTGGAGATTTACGTCAAGGACTCTCCGCGTGACGAATGGATGGAACACACCTTTACCTCGGCCCATGACGCGGCCCAGTTTCAGATTGATTTGCTAGCCTTGCAGCTGCTGGGCGATTCCACAAATAACATGTTTCAGGCCCTTCGAATCGTGCATCAAGGGAGCGTGGCGCACGCCGGTAAGGAGTTTGTTCTACACGATCGCGTTCTTGAAGAGAAAGTGGACGACGCCGGTACAACAAAGTCAGCTTGCATTATGGGCGGAGGTATCGCATGGGACGATGTGATGCGGTGTCTGGGCAGCAGCTTTCCTGTCGTCAAGTCAAAGCTGGAGAGACTGTGGTGGATTTGGTGGCTCGAAAAGGTGCAAACGGATACAGCCACGCCATCGGCGATCAACGAGCTAACGGAATTGCCCGCAAACACTGATTCAGCAGCAGCGACTAGCGGGGACGAAGGCGCAGAGCATCAGCGTTCGCTCCATCCCGAGTACTTGAATAAACGAATGCTACTGGGTCCGGTAGACTTTTTTCGCCTTTTCGTCCCGAGCCGACATGAAATGGAAGTCCCTCAAAGCAAGAGCACTCGCTCAAGAATGGAACAGATGCTTCGCTGGCGAAAACGCGTTGCTCGTGCATCAGTACTAGTTCAAGCCTATACCCGGGCGCGAACTGTTGCTAATAAGGGATGGAGCTTGAACCGATCCGTTCCTGAAAACTACTTGAAGACGAGGCTAGCCTTTGATGATAACGTCGACAACTACCTACGCGATCAGTCCGTCACGAACGAAATGTACGAGGCGACCGTCTCTCGGGATGTGATTTGTCACGTTCGGAGTCCCGACGTTTTAAAGAGTAAGCCCACGTGGTCATTTGGCCTATCTGGACCGAAAAGGGCTGCTTTTGTCAGCGGTTATCAAGGGTACACGTTGGTGGCTGCTCACATATTTCAGCTGCCACCGGAAGGTACAGAGGATCCTTTTCGGTTAGACAGGGACCCATTGCTTTCGATCCCGTCGCTTCGTGCTGTCGTCGAGGCCAACCCCGACGTGGAGTTTTTTGTGTCGAGCATACACTCAACTATGCGAAACGCTGCTTGGGTCTATCTATTTGCGCGATCACTTCCAGTTGGCATCGATCCTCAGTTTGACAATGTGGTAAGCAATAAGGAAAGACGCTGGAGTTCGTCACGTGTAAAGGAAACAAACTAACACCGACTGTTTTTCGCTTGTAGGTGGATCGATTTAAAGCGGGAGACGAGGAGCTTCGTAACAGAAAGCTAGAGGTTATGTTTCAACTTGGAAAAGACCAAGCTGGAATGTCGTACATATCTTGGGCTATGTTGACGCTACTATCCTTCTTGCTACGGTGGAACTTTTGCAGTGGAAACACTCGGGTGCCCCTTGCGGCGGTTACGAACGAGAGGACTCCCATACCAGCAGTCAAAGTTGCCAATTGCGGCGAGACACACCATTTTGGAGGCTTTTTGCAGTCTAATCAATCGCTGCCCATAAATTATGTGGCGTTCGCGCTCCGTCTGGATTCTCGTCTACAGACGAGTTTTGTGACACGAATTCTCCTGACGTACCTAGAGCAAGAAGGCGGTTTTGCCAAGGATGTAATCGACTTTACTTGGGTTTTGGCGGGCGAATTGGAAGACGAGCTTCCTGAACGTGCGCTATGTACATATCGGTTGGCCCACACGGCCACATCTGAGATTGCTCTCCCTATCGGCCATAACATCCCCAGCGAAGTTGCTACCAGACTTACGATGGAGCAAGAGGCGAGACTGAAGACCGCCAGTCTTTACTTTAGAATCTTTGTTACTGATCCTACGATGGCCGCTTTCTCCCCGGTCGTTCGTGGCTCCTCCCGACGTCGCAGGAGACTCGACGCGAGCCCTGTAACGTCAACAAACGTGCAGCAGCTCGTGAAGGCATCGACCAGCGACTTCGATACTGTCGATGTCGTCGATACAGTGGATCCTATTGAAAAGGCAGTCAACGCACTCGTCGAGATCCTTGGTGATGTCACTACTCCTGTCCGCAAATCCCAGATAACGCATCCTTTCGACGCGTCTAGCGCTGATGCCAAGCTCACCATTAGCAAGGCTGCACCAGCAGCTAGTTCAACGGCACAGATCTCGATCTTGCGGAAATTAAGTCGAAGTGACATTCGTCGCTTCTTTATTGCGAGCAACTGCAGCCTGAAGCAAGCCGCTGTACGGATTGTCGAGAGCACCGCCTGGCGTGGACTAACGTTCCCTATCTCAACTATCTCCTGTCGTATAGAATTGCAAAACGGCCAGTTCTTTCAACAGGGAAGAGATCTCGATGGCAACCCGGTCTATTACTTTCGGAATACCTTGCTTGGTCCTTGGCGCAAGGACGAAGACGCTGTTATCGCTGCAGTCCTGCACCGATTAGAAACGAGTATGACTGCGTTTGCGAGAGAGAGCCCCGACGTTCGATGCACTCTCATCGTGTTGATGGGAAAACCATTTCGAAAGAAGCGGAGGAAAGGGATGAGCGAGGATAGTGCTGTGGTAGAAACTGCTACGGAGCCAGGCGGTGGTAGCGTCGACGACAAAGCGACTGCAGGAGGGCTGGGGAGCATTGAAAGAGAGAATGTCGGCTGCAATGAAGGGGCAACCATCGAATGCGAGAGCGCTGCCAGTGCTCTGGTAGATGCTGCTCCCATGCCGTTTGTTAGCAATCCTCGAATACAACCGGATGAGCAATGGCTTACCCATTCTAGCAAGCAATTGATCCGTCGCCTCATCGATACCGTCACAGCGCATTATCCGGAGCGGTTGGGCAAGGCTCTGGTTGTCGTTGGGAAGGGAAACACCGCGTACACTCGAACCGCCGTAGGTGGCATGCTCTCGTTGCCCAAAGTGCTCGGCCCGTCTCGAACTCGCGACAAGGTGCGGTTTCTCATTCGCTACCCGGATTTACAAGACTATGTCGCCAAAGATGAACTTTCGGTTCTGGTTGGCGGGAACGCACCTTTGGACCCTGCAGTCTTCGAAGTGCGATGACGCTAAGCGATGTTTTCAGCGTGCGCCAGCTTTTAAGTGGTCGCGCTGGCCTATGTCTCACATCAACGAATTTGAGATGTTACAGATCTAAGTTGTTGCTATAGGCCTTACAAAGAGTAATCAGGTTCACATTGGACGTCGCTACTCTACTAGACTGGCCAAGGCTCGAGGTGTGTTCGAGACGTTTGCACGTAGTTTCTCCTGAAAGCTCGAGGCAGGATGCAAACGAAGAACGGGCGATGGCTCGTGTGGTCGGGGAATTCAACAGAAGTGGCTTATGCGGGCAAGCGGAATGCTTGGTAGCGACATGGATATCCTATCGTGAAATTGCACATTGCCGCGTCATCCACGTTCGGCGCAATTTCGTTCGATAATCTCGAATGAACGCATGGATAAGGAGCTATTGACGGCATACACGGCTCCCATGGAACAGCTCGCCAGTCTTGTAAGATCTTTGTGGCTTTTAAGGCTTGACATTTCAGTCGAAAGAACACAAAGGTTCATGAAGGTTGTGTTGCGTTTGCGCTCGCAACCTTGACGACATCTAGCTGGATTGGAGTCGGGGCTGTCACTTGTCCTAATCTAGCAGAACGAATGGATATTTTTGCGAAATGAGACATTACCAAGTGGTTACTCATAACGAAGGATAGAGTGGGCAAGAATGCTGCTGCTCGTCGTTGGTGAAAGACAGGTACGGAATGTGCGCGACACCAGCATCGCGAGCATGTAGAAACGAAACGCGTCCTCTTCGACGGCGATCTAGAAAATTGATTCAGAACCAACTTAACAACGCGCTAGGGCTAGTTAGTAGACGCACAGTACCATAGATACAAAACAGCAAACACGGGCGGTATTACTCGGTTTTGTCGCCATCCTCGTTTTCCTCTTCTTCGTCCTCATCGTCGTCTCCAGCCAAGCCGAGAACGGCACCAAAGCTGTCAAAGAGACTACCAATGGGGATAGCGTAGAGCGCGATACCCACAACACAGAGAAACAAGCAGACCATTCGGCCTGGCCATGTGAAGTCGACAACGGCCCACTCTCCACCGAGAAAGACAGCAGTATAAAACAAAGAATTGGGCATGTCGACGAACGAAGACTGGCTACATAGGCCGGGATAGACATCATTGCAAGCAGCGGTCGAAGCAAAGTCGTAGCAACCCGGTTTGGAAAGGTTTGTAGAGTGCGGCGAGATAGAGTCGTCGCATTCACGCCAGTTGGGATTGTTCTCTTCAAAGATATAGAACAAGGCACCGCATACAACCCAAATGATGAGCGCCATGAGCCCCGTTGCTTTAAGAACGTCCTTTGAAGCTCGAAAGACATTGTCAAGCTTGCTAAACGCCGTAACGAAATCTTCGAGTTGGAGGATTCGAAAGATACGAAAGATTCGGAAAATTTTGGCGTTGTCGCCATCAGCGTTTAGATTGCCCGTCGCAATGAGAGCCTGTTCAAGGAACCAAGGAGCCGTGCTTAAAAAGTCAACGATACCAAAGCTGTCGAAAGAGTGGAGAGACAAGTCGTGAGTTCGCTGGATCGGTTCCGCTTCTCGCTCGTCGATTGTCGCGAGATACTTACAAAGTCGTTGCATAGATGAACGTGCTGTAAAGGGCTTCTCGATTCTTGGGCGCACAAAAAAGGCGAAGTATGTACTCCGACGCAAAGATCGTGACAGAGAAAGCTTCAAAGACATCAAAGAAATTGCGTTTTCCATTTCCCACGGCCTTGTCGATCCTTGGCATACTCTCCAGGAGGACAGCAAGCACGTTCGCAATGATTACGGCAAAGATAAAGACGCGTCCTGAGTAGGAAAGTGGAGTCCATTGAGTATGGCCCTCGGGACCATCTGGACTTTCCTTGCCATTGAGAAACTCGTTGACGGCATACTGCCAACGATCAATCTTTGGGCCGAGCTTCGAGGGTGGTGGATCAACTCCTTCTAGGTCGCTGTACCGGAACTCGTACCAATCGTCACCAGCCCGACCTTGTTGTCTCGGCTGGGATACCGGCTCTCCACGCCGTGCCTTGTTCTTGCTCTGCACAATCTCAACAAACCCGCTTGCGATGAGACCACTCGGGACCGATACCACTCCAACGGCAAAAATCACCATGCAGAAATTGATACAGCGTGCGGGCCAGGAATAAGTAATGATGGGGTAGTCGCCCGTCAAATGAATGCCTGTATAGACCTATGGAGAGGGTTGGTTTGTTTGAAAAGGCAAGTGAGTTGCACCGATCGACTAGTCGTTCGCTCTGTCGTCAGGACAAGGAGAAACTCACCATGCTATCAAAAAAGTTTTGAAACCGATCAGTCATGGTGCAGTCATCATCACACCCATACTGAGGGACAGGATCAATACTGTTTCTGTAGTCCTTGTGCTCGCTTAGGAAAAGAGCTGCGGCAAAGAGAATCCAGAGGGTAATAGCCGCAAAGAACGCAACCTTGAGAGTGTTGTACTTTAGCCGAATCACGTCGTCAATCAAGCTGATACTCGGTGCGTATTGGTCAAGCTTGAAAAGCCGCAGGATACGGAGCATTCTCAGATACTCGTCGTATTCGTTCACCATCGAATCAGGCAAAGCCACAGCGAGATAAAAAGGAACAATGGCCAATAGGTCGATAATAGAATAGACAGAGATCATGAAACGTAGTCGAGTGGAGAACGCATTACCACCCTTGGCAAACAGAGGATCTGCACCCGCTCCAATAAAACGCAATAGGTATTCAACGGTAAATACCAAGACAGCAACCCATTCAACCTCATGAAACGCATCTTCTTGACCTTCTACCGTCTGCCAAACGCCCACTGCGACCGCAAGGAATATAAACACGTAAATCAACGCCTCGAACTTGCGAGCCCAAGCCGAGCCTTTTCCATTGACAAACTTGTAGCACGCGCGTTCCCATGGCCCCCCAACCTCCTCTAAATAGATCCAATCACCTTCGGTGTCATCCGTAGCGGCTGCGAGTTCCTCCGTGTTGTCTTCATTCTCTTCGTCTACAATCTCTTCGAACCCGGCGCCCAAGACACCGATTGGAATTCCAAAGATACTGCAGAGGCAAAAGAGTAGCAGCAAGTGAGTGAGTCTACAGTTTTGTACGATAACGGAATCGTGTCGGCTCCTTTTACGCACCCTGTCGCGAACAAGCCCAAGATACCCGTCGCTACTTTGCCAGCCCCCGAGTACTGACAGAGTGGAGATTCGCCTGCGAGATTGAGAAGGGTAACCCACATACTGTTTGGTACCGTCGAATAGTTGGAGGCTACCTCATCGTCCGGATTGTCACGCTCTGTAATGTAGAGAAAGGCCGCGAACAATATCCAAAGCAAGAGCGCGCTAAAGGCTGTGACCGTCAAGACGTCCAAGTTGCGAGAAATGACGTCGTCAAAGCTGGTAAATGCGTGCGTGTATCGTTCAAATCGGAGAATACGAAGCAGTCGGAGGCTCTTGACAAGGTTACTCCAAGTGCTGGACGAGTCCGAGCGCGCTGTGATGACCTTTCCAGTCCAAAAGACCTCCAGACAAAATGGTAGAAAGCTCAATAGATCCACCAGCGAAAGAAAGGTCGTCATGTAGCGCAAACGTCCGCCTGCATGGTTGTACTTTGGGTCTTCACCTGCCGAGTACAGACGCAAACAATACTCAACGGTAAAAATGGTGACGGATATCAACTCCAAACTATCCAACACGACATGAATCCGCCCGCTTACTCCGTAGACCGTATCCAACATGAACGTGAACGCTGTTGCAACCACCAAAGCATTGATGAAATAGTCAAACGAAACGGCTCCCGGTACCGTCAGCCCGTGCAAAAAGTTGTACACGCGTCCTCGACGCGTCCGGTCGTTCGCAACAAACCCGAGAGTCATGCCACCTTCTTCCACAATGGGTCCAGCTGCTCGATTCGCATTGCCATTCGCAGCTTTCCGTGCCGCAATCACGTCTTCAAAGCCATTGCCAATGATGCCCGCCGGCAACGCAAAGACTGCCACGGCCACAACGGCCGTCAAGGTGCCCACAATCTGTCCCGCCGACGAGTGCTGCGTCGCCACAGGAAACTCGCCAAAGAGATTCAAGAGCGCATAGTAACTGGCCATGGGAATAGAGTTGAAGAGATTGTAACACGGCTCTGGATTTTCTACCGTCCCTGGACACCCCGCGGCTGTACAATTAGTAATCCCCCATTCGTCAATGATGCAGTCTTGGACATTGATGGTGTCGGCATTGCAATAGTCGGGAGCGGCGCCGCAATAAATCATGTCGAGGTTGCGTCGTTCGGCCGTATAATAGAGGGCACTGACCGTCATCCACGTGGTGACACCGACAAATAAGGCCGTGCCCAGAACGGCCTTTTGCTGACGGTAAACATCGTCAATCATGGTCAAGGCGGTATCGTAACGTCCTTCGACGCGCATCATTCGTAACAAACGAAACATTCGAAGGAAGGAACTGGCTTCAATGTCCGAGTGTGTGAGGATGAAGGAATCAATGTAAAAGGGAACGGTACTTGCGAGATCGATCATGCTGAAAAAGGTGGGAATAAAGCGTAGTCGTCCGGTCCATCCCTGGTAGCGGGTATCTTCCAAGTCTGCCGTACAGAGACGAAGTAGGTACTCGACGGTAAAAACGGCCACGGTAAATATTTCCAAGACTGATGTGGAGCCAATACCCAAGAACTGCAAGGCGTTGTCGCCAAAGTTTCCAAACCATAGCGAATCGCATAGATTACCGCAAATTCCCCCGTCTCGGGCGGCCCATGCTTCAGTGTTGTACTTTGGGATAAAGAGACTGCCCGCAATAAAGGCCGCCACATTGATTAGAATGAGGACAATGATAAAGGTCTCATACTTGAGCCCCGCGGGGGTCTTGGCTTCGAGAAAGGCAAAGAGGTTGGCGCGTGACGTTGTTGGGGTAGATGTAGCTGTAGTGTTGGGAGAAGAGGCTCCTCGGCCTCGGCCAGCAGCCAACAAGGGCGTATCTTCGGATGCCGCTTCTTGGCGGTCAGCAGAACCCGACATGAGTTCCAGTGCAGTGGGAACGGGCATGTATGCGAGGAGAGTAAAGAATACTACTGTATACTGTGCTGTAGAGAGACACAGACACTTCCCAGTTGCTGGTCGGTGTCGAGTGTCAAGAAGCAAGATAAGAAGGATACGAAGGATACACCCCGTCTTTGATCGGATGCAGAGACAGCAATGGTGCGATCCGATTGGATGACCGTATGATACGCTGTGCCGGTACCGTTTATTTACTGTTTCTTCGCAAGATTGGTCGTCGGAACGATCCGGTACCGGTATCTCTGCAAATATTCACGTTTCGTCTATCTACCGGTACAGTACGACAAGTAGACTAGACGTTTGTGTTCCGATTTTGGACTTGCATTTTTATTTTCAGCTTTTCTACCAGTACGACAGTAGTAGACTACGTCGAACTATACTGTAGATCATCGAAGTTCGCAAAGCCTGCGTTTGATTTGGGACGTAGACACTAAGGGAACTTAGAGTCCCACTCTTTTAGGAATAGTTGGAAAACTATCTGTCTTTCTACGCGTAGCGTGCGTAAGGGATTTCGGCCTCACGTGTGGATTTAAACGGTATATCAGACCCAATATAGGATTAGTAGTCACACTAGAAAGTGTGGGAGGAAGTCCCGTATAAAATAGAGCGAAAAAGGGCTTTGTTCCCGCAGAATTATTGGCATCAAGCGGCTAAAGGCCGAGGGGGACGTTGAGCAAAATCGTTCGTGCTTGAATTTAGGATTCCTGCGCAGCATACGGACACGAACGGCTTACCTCAGTACTGGAGTTAACAAAATCGTTGTCTACGTACAGGAGTGGTGGAAAAGCACGGTAGGTGTAAGGCGAGAGACTGATCATCTCGAGTTGACCGGAATAAGCCAGCGTTTCCGTAGCGCAACCTGTGGTATTGCAGGAGTACCGGTGGGAGAGAAATTAGTACCGCTCAGAGTACTACGTCACGCATTGCGTGCATCAGTACACATACGCGCGGAAGGATCCGCAAAAAGGACAGAATCGTATCTTTGATTGTTGCGGTTTGTACGCGCACTCTTTACGAAGAAGTTACTTGTATTGTGCTTAAAAGAATATACTAACCATGGCTAACCAACCTCCCGTCAACCCAAACCACGATGAGATGCGTAATACGCTTGCGGTGTGTGGCATTGATGTTGCAATGGCAAACTGAGTCATTGATGCAAACGGTGATGGCGTTGATTCT
>Ga0307981_1002851_pt1 | contig 13567 bp, 12 predicted proteins | sample OrgLakmetagen987_FD_201849 | JGI IMG/M metagenome (GOLD analysis project Ga0307981, IMG submission 201849) | Saline water microbial communities from Organic Lake, Antarctica - #987 | ecosystem: Environmental > Aquatic > Non-marine Saline and Alkaline > Saline | place: Antarctica: Organic Lake... | reverse complement strand
GAATAGGGTAACTCTTGTCGGAATCCAAAATCTCTCCGGACGGACTCCATTCCGACAAGTCTCCGCATGCCAAAAAGGGCACCATGGAAGGATGTAGCATTGTGGAGTCGTCAGGTTCTTTTCCAGGTTCGGCCGGTGCTACTTCTCCAATAGTTTCCCTCAAGTCCAAGTAACCTCCAACATCCAAAGGTAGATTCATGTACGGTGCTCCTTTAAAGTTTTGACAAACAACAAAGGATTCCATGGACGAGTTACGAGAACTACTTGGCTTGGCCACACTCACGCGGTCAAAGAGGAGACGCAACTGCGCGTAGAGAAAGCCAACATTGCGGCCCCGAAATATCTTGGCCACAAAAGTGCCGCCCTCAATTAATACGTGCGTCGTAATGAGCATGGCTGCTAGTAACAGCTGTCCTTGGAGATATTCATCAACGTCGTGCAGCCCCGTGACATCTGGAGCTCCGTCGCAGATAACTAATTCAGCCCGCTGGCCTTGAAAGTGCTGAATGATCTGTTGGGCTGTTTCCAATGAAGTAATATCGCCTTGCAGACATCTTACGCCTTCGATGGGTGCCATGGGTTGCAAGTCGACAGCCACAATTTTTTCAATGGAATCACTGACTGTAGAGTCTTTCTCGTTAATGATGGTTGTTTTCTGCTCTTTTTGAACGTCGTCCAAGAGCTTGTCGGCCAACACTTGACTCCAAGAACCAGGAGCTGCACAGAGATCAACGGCACGCGTTACTTTAGCCGAAGCTGTAGTTACTTGGCTTGTTCTGTTGATGGTGTGGTGCGTAAAGAGATCAAACTCGGCGTCAATCTGCAACAGTTTAAAGGCCGACCTTGCTCGGTACCCCTTTTCCTTGGCGAGACGGTAAAAGACATCGCGTTTGTCTCGTGAGAGTCTTCCCATTGTCTCTCTTGTTTCGTTCGAACAGTCGTAACTTGTTGCAGTTCTCTGGGTCTCTGGGTAATGGTCTCTCTTGTTTCGTTCGAACTGTCGCAACAGTTTTCTCTGGGTATGTGGTACTGTATGGTCTATCTCGGGGCAATGGCAAGAGGAGCAGGGAATCGATAGTAGTGGGAGATGGGAGAGTACTATAGCCGCTGTAGTACTTAATGAGAGCCAAGAATGAATGGAGGCGCGGCTTCGCGCTAGAAACGGACCAATAAGTATGAAACGGACTTTTTTCATCAATTTACGTCAGCTTTAGAAACGTGCGACAGACAACTCTAGGAGTACTAGCCGGTAGCATTCCGACGGCCAACGACATCACCATTGCCCCAGCCACTTGTTTGAAAGAGGAGGTATATTAGTCGATCATTAGTGATTACTCTGGATAGTCTAGCTAGTTAGTTGAAGCGCTGTAGAAATAGATCCTCGTTAAAGTCAAGCGCGAAGTAAAGCAGAAAGAGTTCCCGAAAGACCGCTGCTCTCGCACTTTGCTTGCCGCCGTTTCAACAACGAGAAATTCCTATCGGCATGACGCCCTACAGTCAGATTCGCTCCTCTGGACAGCCACTGGCACGTCTATTAGCACTACCACAACAACAACATCTGCAGAGCTACTCTCGATCAATCCGGTGGCGACGCTCCTTTTCCTCCAAGGACGACTCCGTCACCACAAAGAATAGCGCTCCACCCAGCAAGGAAAAGAAGAGGATCCGAGCAGGCCCCGTCTTTATTAAGGACACGCCACGCAGTGCTGCTTCCGAAAGATTAAGGCCGACGGGGCGCCTCGAAGGCCCCAATCTCGAGGAACATCGCACACCTCATATTGTCAATGGATCCTTGACGGATCCTTCCGGCCACCGCGACTCGCTGATTTACGGAGATACTCCGGCAGATTCCAAATATAAACGTCCGCGCTTTCAATTGTCGGATTACGGTGAAGAATCTCTCTATACCTTGATCTTACTGCGGCATGGCGAGTCGGAATGGAATTCCCAGAATCGATACACGGGGTGGTGCGATGTAAATTTGACCAAAAAGGGAGAAATGGAGGCACGCACCGCGGGGCGCTTGTTGCACCAAAATGGCATCGAAGTGGACCACGCCTTTACGTCCGTCTTGCGCCGCGCGTCCTTTTCGTGCAACATGGCCCTCAACATGGCGGAACAGCACTGGGTACCTGTGACCAAGACATGGCGACTCAATGAACGACATTATGGTGCGCTGCAAGGTTATAACAAGGATACGGCTTTTGAAGAGTTGAATTTGGATCAAGAGTTGGTGATGCAAATGAGACGAAGTTACGACGTGCGACCTCCAACCATGGAAGACGATCATCCGTTTTGGCATGGACATGATCGAAGGCAAGTTCGTTTGAACGGCTGTAGTTGGAACGCCTATATTAGTAGCTGCTTATGCTCACTCCCAACCTTGTTCAACCTATTTTTGCTTTACAGATACCGCAAGCTGACACCCGATCAGTTGGAACGGTCGCGAGCCGAGTCGCTCAAGGACACGGCAGACCGCATCATGCCCTTTTTCAACTCTGTTATTGCGACATCCATGCGAGCGGGAAACAAGTGTATCATTGTCTCGCACGCCAATACGATTCGCACCCTCATTAAGCAGATTGACGGTATCAGCGACGAAGATATCAAAGGTATGACGATTCCGACAGGTATTCCGCTCTTGTATCGACTAGACAAGAACCTAAAACCGGTGGATCCGCAGATTGAGCTAGAATTTCGGTATATGGTCGAGCCCAAAGGGTATGTGATGGCGACATTCGATGGATTGATGGATTCTCTGCACGCCATTTACTCGAAAGGATGCAACGCACTTCTTACTTACACCCACAACGCTCTCTATATGCTGCTCTCAGCTTTACTTGGGGTACATCTCGGGCGCACGGATTCCATGGAGTGTATCTTGGAGACTTGGAGCGACTGCAGGACATCCAAAAGAAGCGAGACGTGACGAATCGCAACTGGCAGCGAATTATTCTCAAGAATATCGGAAAGACTTTGGGTTGGAATTTTGACGAGCTAGAACCGGCCAAACCGGCTCCCAGAACCCTCTTGGATCCGCACGTAATTAGTACGCGACAACTGTGGTGGCAGGTACATAACAAGATGCAGTCACCCGATTACCGCAACATGCTTTTGCTAAACCGAATGGCTGACTTGCTGGAGGATCTAATGCACGATCGAAAGCAACGATTCTTGACCAAGGACCGCTACGAGAAAATTATCGACAAGCTTCACCTTGATGCCGAAGGTAGTGTGGTTGAGCCCTTTGTCGATTTGGCCGACAGGGTGGATCGTGACGAACGCCAACGTCAATGGGAAACCAACATGGCGATGGATTTGGAAGAAGAGTGCCTAATCAAGTAAGGATAGTGCACGGGTGTAACCAATTCATTCCGATGGCAGTGTAGACTAAGAATGCGTTGTAGCTATGAGAAACGACTGTTTGTTCATTAGATTATGCTCTTAGCTCTAGCTGTTAGGAGTAGTCTAGTGATTGTTTCGTGGCAGGTTATTTGGGATGTGCGTTCGGTTCGGTTCCAATAAGTTGCTGTAGTTACAGCACTAATACTAGCTAGTAGTAGTCTAGCTATATTAGAGACTTGTGGTCGCTCTCGGGTAGCTTCTCCATCGTTTCGTATGGTTGTAACTACAGTACCGTACTACTTACCGGTAAACTACTATATATGTACGGTACGGTACGTAATACTTGTGCAGCATGACTCACTCGGCTAGCATAAAAGCGCGCGAACGTGCCCAAAATTTGGTTGGACAAGGGCAAGCCTGCATGTCACACTAGAACTAGTCTACGATAATTCGAAACAACCTCGGCGATCTGCGAAATGTCGATTCTCAACGGCTCTCGCGCGATGCCTGCGTTGAAAAAGACCGGCCTCTCCTCGTCTCGATATTGTCACGTTCTCACACTTTCGATTGTTATCGTCTTCGTGCTAAAGAGCAAAGCAAGTAGGCACCATGGGTCTTACTTTCTCCCGCGTATGGGAGCGCATGGTAAGGAAGCAATAGTAGTAATGGACGAATTAGTTGCGCGGGGCAACAAAAACAAAGCTTAGAAAGCGCATGGTGACGAAGGTCGCGCTGCTGCCTTCGCGTGACCCGCAGCGCCGTAGAGCCCGTGTAGAAAGGCTACCAGCCGGTCATTCCGTCGGATCCGATCTATTGCGTTCCGCAGCTACCTGGTGGAATTGTAAAACCTCTTGTTTCTCTTGTACTCACCATGTTATATCCCTTCTATCACTCAGTTTGGAAAGAAGGAGATGCGTATCTTGATGGTTGGTCTTGATGCCGCCGGTAAAACCACCATTCTCTACAAACTCAAGCTCGGTGAAGGTGTGTGTTTTCGACCGTTGTCTTTTGCCGGCGCTCCGTGCCCGATTGTCATGCGGAGTGCATTTGTAAAGGGATGGGCGTCTTAGCTATATACCCTTTTATTGCTTACATCACGATTGCTGACCCCGTTCTTTCTTTCGACGCCCTCTATTTAAAATTAACAGTTGTTACCACCATTCCGACGATTGGTTTCAACGTTGAGACTGTCGAATACAAGAACATTTCGTTTACAGTCTGGGATGTGGGAGGTCAGGACAAGATCCGTCCCTTGTGGCGTCATTACTACCAGAACACCCAGGGTCTCATCTTTGTCGTCGATTCCAATGACTCGGATCGTATCGACGCAGCCCGCGACGAACTGCACCGAATGCTCAACGAGGACGAGTTGCGCGATGCCGTTCTCTTGGTCTTTGCCAACAAGCAGGATCTGCCCAATGCCATGTCGGCGGCCGAAATGACCGATAAGCTGGGCTTGCACGGACTTCGCCCGTCATACCGTCAGTGGTACATTCAAGCCTGTTGCGCGACTACCGGCGACGGTCTTTACGAAGGTCTGGACTGGCTCTCGGCGACATTGGTCAAGAGAAAGTAAGTGCCTTTGGAGGCTCTACATGTCTGCTCATTTATATCTTGCTGCCGCTTCATCACTAACCAATTCTCTCTCCTTTCAATCACGTAGCGGCTAATTACTTTGGGCATATAAATTGATGGCCTCGTGATTACATAGCTCTGTCCGGCTTGACATGCATCCATAGTATTAATCACCGCGTTGATGTTCTACAGTTGCAAAGTATCGATAAAGGATTACTCTCCGTATGAACCTAGTCTGTCATTATATCAGTTAGTTTACCACTTACTACATGTCTAGTTAGACCTTTCAGTAGTCTACGATGTGGAGACAAGTCTAACGCCGTGTTCGACTCGCATCCCGAGCTCGCTTGCCCTTTCGGTTCGCACCCGAATCGCTAAACGTCTTCTTCGTCCCCGCAGCAAAGTTACCCTTGGAGTTAAAACCAGACATGTCGTTCATACCCTTGGCATCGTTCTGCTTGAAGCGTCCCTTCTTGCCACCGTGGCCATACTTTTTATCAGCGTTTTGTCGCTTCTTGTTGAATTCACGCTTTTCACCAGTACGCGCACCATACGGACCATCTCCGCTGTCGTCCTTGCTACCACGCCCACGGTTCGAAGCAGCCGATTGGGCCCAATCGTCCAGTTCCTTGAAGTGATCCTTCTTTCGCTTGGCCTTTTCCATCAATTTGTTGGATCGAGTCTCCACGGCACGAAGCTTTTGTTCCTTGTTGGATTTGCGTTGCGTAACAGCTTCAATCTTTTTGTTTTCAAAGATGAGGCGGTCCTTGATCTTGGCCATGTGATCTGTAAACGGGAGAGAGCAAGAGTGTTAGACAGGATTGGAGGAGCACAATATGACAACATGACAGCACACCGCTAGGGCGACAACAAAAAACGTACCATCGTCCTTAACCATTTCTGCAAAAAAGTCATCGGGACGGGTGAATGGAATACCAGCCTCTTTGCATAACAAGCGTGCTTCAGTAACTGATTCCAGAGCCATGTCGTAAAAGGCTACCTCCCGCTTGAGATCGTCATGGATACCCAGCTGTGCTTCGCCTTCCGCATCCGGTCCAAAGGGTAGTGGTGTTGGAGGGACGACGAACAGCTGTTCGGCCCACGGCACATGCTTCTTTGCTGCTGCAAGTTCTTCAGTAACAACAAGGAGAGCCTTGGAACTCATATCATTCCGTCTGTCGATGGTGTCTTCTTCCTCGTCGTCGTCGTCGTCTTCTTCCTCTTCGCTATCAGACGCAGCAGCAACAAGTTTCTTCAAGTCGCCAGCCTCTTCCTCGCTCGAACTCGAGTCGTCTTTATCCTGCTTCACAGCCTTTTCATCCTCTACTTCAACATCCTCATCGTTGGCATCGTCTTCTTCTTCAGATTCCTCATCGTCGTCGCCCAAGACAACTTCTTCAAAGGATTCGTCGTCGTCGTCATCATCGTCGGCTCCCTTTTTCTTTCTGGAATTCTTGACAAGACCTTCAAAAGCGCCTTCGGCAATGGCTTGACGCAACGCACGGGCCTCTTTATTCCATTCTTCTTCCGGAGGCATTTCGTCGCCAGAGGAAGCGTCTTCGTCCAGTGCTTCCATCGTGACGATGCGTTCCTTTTCGATTTGTTCTTTGGTAGCCGTCTTGCCAGTTTTTCGCTTTTTGTTGGAACTTTTCGCCATGATGAGACAATGCCCTCTCAATTTCTTTGAATATAGTGCTTTTATAATCTATACGGTAGTCCTGAATTGTTCTATGGGGTCAACAACCTGAATAACGACCACAACGAAGAAAAATGTTACTTCACTTTTTCTTTGGTGAGAGTTTCGGTGGCGGTGATTCGCGGATCCTTCGTGCGAAGGACGATCGCAAGGTTTACTCTCGGGCGCTTGCACTTTCCAAAACGTATCTTGAGAAGAAGCCGACGAAAGTTCAAAGATCGCCTTTAATATATCACCGACATCATTATTGAGAGGTCCTTTGTCCTTTCCATACCACATACCACCAATCACTTATCATAAACCAACAGCAGCCATGAAGTTCTCGACCGCTATTACGTCCCTCCTCATCGCTGCCTCAACCGTGTCGGCCTTTGTGCCCCTGGCGCCCAAGGCTTCCTTCTTGAACCGAGCCGCTACTACTATTGCACCACCATCCCAAGAAACGCTTCTGTTGGCAGCTTCCGAGGACTTTGCAGCATCCGCTTTGACTATTTCTCAAGCTGCCTCGACGCTCCGAGGCCAGACGATCGTCGTCAAGTATGGAGGAAATGCCATGACTTCCGAAGAACTCAAAGGAATGTTTTGTGAAGATGTAGCCGCTCTACAAAACCTTGGGATTCGCGTGGTGGTGGTGCACGGTGGAGGGCCACAAATCAATGCCATGCTCGAAAAGGTTGGCGTCGAATCGCGATTTGAAGGAGGCATGCGTGTCAGTTCCAAGGAAGTTGTTGAAGTTGCCGAAATGGTGCTCTGTGCGCAAGTCAACAAGGAAATCGCCTCCAAGATTTGCAGTGCCGGTGGCCGAGCTATTGGCATTTCGGGGAGAGACGATTCGCTTCTTCAATGCACCAAGCAGATCAACAAGGATGGTTTCGATCTTGGGTTTGTGGGCCAGGTTGAAACTGTCAATACTAAGTTGTTGCAGTCGCTCTTGGATATTGGCTTGTGCCCGGTTGTTAGTCCGATTGGAACTGGTATTGGCGACGAAAAGAACGTTGCTTACAATGTCAACGCCGACGTGGCTGCCGGCAGAATCGCAGGCGAAATAAAGGCTGCTCGTGTTCTCTTTCTGACGGACATCGCTGGTGTCTTGGACAAGGAAATGAAGTTGCTCAAGAGCCTGAGCGTGGAGGATATCAAGGGTCTTATCGATGACGAAACCATTACGGGAGGCATGATCCCCAAAGTTTCGTTCGCGACCAATGCCGTTCAGTTGGGCGTCAAGGGAGCCTTTATTACCGATGGACGTGTCCCGCATGCACTTCTAAAGGAAGTGCTCGGCGGTGGAGCCGAAGGAATGGGATCTGGCGAGGGTGGTACCGTCGTCACCCTGTAAACCAGTTGTCGACTAAACGTACGTTTATATATCTAGCTACGATACTACCTACATCATGCTACTAGTAGTAGAGGCGACTCTGATATAGGCAAAGCACAACGCCAACCCACTGCACTCCGATCGTTTCGATTCAGCTAGCTAGCAAATAGTAGCTAGGCAGTAGTAGTTCTTCCAAACAAAGAGGGATTCTTAGGATGCCGAATCTCCACGACCAGAGACCATTTTCACTCCCTCTGGAAGTAATTGTTTCATGCATGGGTCTTGTGAGTTCTTTCGTGCGATCTAGTCTATCATGCCCATCCTATTGTCGATCATTTACTTATTAGATGATGTTGATGCGGAAAGATCGGCCAACGTAAGCGTTTGGATTTTGCGCGCGACCAACGGCTTTGACACTTTTTGACACCAATTTCTCATTTCTCATAGTGCTTATTTTGTTGTTGCCAGTTGCCACGATGACGCTAGCAACGATGGTATCAAGCTGGCTAATGGCAGGCGGCGAAGCTGCTGCTACTGCCGACATGAAGCAAGTGGAGCGACCGTTCGTCCCGTCCAAGGAACTCAGCGCGGCCGACTTTGTGCTGATTGACATGCTGAATTCAGCTGGCCACGAAGATGTCTGCTACTGTGTCTGCGACCCGGCGGTGACCGACAGTCCGATCATCTTTGCGAGTTCCGGTTTTTGCGACTTTACAGGCTATACATCTCCGGAAATTGAAGGACGCAACTGCCGGTTCCTACAAGGAAAAGAGACGGCTGCCGAGGACATTGCACGGATTCGCAAGGCGCTTGAAGGATACGCACAAGGCGCTAGTAGCGAGCCTATCTCAGTGAATCTTCTCAACTATCGCAAAGATGGAACATCCTTTTGCAATGAATTCTTTCTGGCACCGCTACGTGACTCCAGCAAGAAGTTGCAGTATCTCATTGGAGTGCAGTGCCCAGTGTCACATCTTGGGCCAGGTCAAGCGCCGTCAAATGCAGGGTAAGTCCTGAAAGCTGATCACCATATCAGAACGAATCAATCCACTCACCCTCGTGCTCTTTATTTATAGGTGGGTTTACACGCAAGGGAACCATACTGCGTAGAACATGTTGCAAGCTAGAGTAGTTACTTAGCTACTGCCTGCTCCGTACATATAGTATAGTCGGCACGTAAATAGTCTCGTTGTCAAGGCTTTCCCTCACTCGTTTAATTTAAAAAAAGTTTCATCGCATAGGGGACCAGATTTGATATCCTGGTTGCGCGTTTCATCGTACGTAGCCTTGAGATGATGCAATAGGAAGTTCCTCCCGTGATCCTTGTCCCTAGTCTAGTCTTTTTCAAGAGCTCTTTCACTTTTGGCGCGGTGCGATTTTTTTATGAGTGAAACGGAAAACCGCGAAATTCCCGTATCTTTGATCGCACATATTCCCCACTCTTGACCATGTCGTCGGCTTCGAAAAGACGCAGCCGTGCTGAAGAGGAGGCTGCTGCCCCTCCCACTGCCGCAGCTACTCCAACTGCCACCACTACTGGAGGCCGGAAGAAGCGAGCCATCGTTCTAAGAGCTCCAGATGCAGACGTTTGCTTGCTACCTTGTCGCAAGCTGCACCAAGAGCTCATTGCCAAGGCTGCTGCGGCTCCAGTCGAGAAGGAAATCCCTGATGGAGTTCCCTCCAACATTGTTGAAGTCGTCGAGCTTGACGAAACTCAAGTCTTGGAAGGAATCGAAGTGATTGCTTTGAACGTGGCTCATCAAGTCTTGGGCAAGCAAGGATTCTCCATGGACATTCCGAGCCGTGCAGCGTCCAACCAGGTCTATGTCCAAGAGTGGGATCGCATTGTTCTAGGTGGGAAACGATCGAAGAGGTCCTTTCTTAACGTGAAGGAGGCCAGAAAGTCGGCGATTACTCTTCGTGTCATGCAGCTGTTGCACGCAGTCTTGTTGAAGAAAATCCATATCACCAAGCGCGACCTTTTCTATACAGACGTCAAGCTCTTTGTGGATCAGGCCGAGTCCGACGGAGTCTTGGATGATGTTGCAACGATTATCGGCTGTACGCGAAGCAATTTGCACGTTGTAGCGTCCGATAAGGGGCTTGTAGTCGGGCGCATTCAGTTTGAAGAGGACGGAGACTACATTGACTGCACAAAGATGGGCGTTGGCGGCAAAGCCATTCCACCCTACAGTGAGTCGACTTTGGAACGTATGGATATGGGGCCCCGCGGATGTAAACGTATTCCAAAACTCACACCCTTTCTTGTCCATACCCTGCCACGCAGTCGACAAGATTGAAAATATCAAGAGCGACGCCGAGTTCATCTTGTTGGTCGAGAAAGAAGCTGCGTACATGCGAATGGCGGTACGTATCGAAGTGCTTTGCTGGTCCGTTTCGATTCGAATGGAACACCGTTAACCGTTTTCTCTTTCTACCTTTATCGCCAGGAGGATCGGTTCTACAATCGATATCCATGTATCGTCATCACGGCAAAGGGGCAGCCTGATGTTGCCACTCGAATGTTTCTCTCTCGTATCACGTCGGAGTTGCACATTCCCGTCCTTGGTCTCGTCGATAGTGATCCGTACGGGCTCAAGATCCTTTCTGTCTACATGTCTGGCTCGAAGAATATGAGTTACGATTCGGCGAGTCTGACAACCCCGGATATCAAGTGGTTGGGTTTGCGTCCTTCGGATCTCGATAAATACGATCTACCGGAACAGTGTCGCTTGGACATGGTGCGTAAGATGCTGATGATGGCAAGAGGAGTCGGTGAAAGACAGAGGCATTCATTGGATACTAGTGGAGGGGCTTAGTTCGTTTGTTCATTCATTCACTTACCCACTCTTTTCTTCTACAGACTGAGCAGGATATCAAGACGGGAAAAGTGAGTGCCTTGCGGCGTCTGTCGTGGTTTATGTGTGTCACTGTCGCTGCTATCTCACCCGTTGAACAATCTCTCTCTACTTGCAAAGGAATTAATGAAGGAAGACTTTATCTTGAAGAATCCGGCATGGATAAAGGAAATTGAGATTATGGTGAAAACGAAAAAGAAGGCGGAAATTCAGGCTCTCTCGTCGTTTGGCTTTCAATACGTTACCGAAGTGTACCTGCCACGAAAGCTGAGGGAAGGAGATTGGATCTAGCTTACTACCGTATTATTTGATGCTTATCTACGTTTTCGAGAGGCTATCATTACCCCTTGTTCCCGTACTGTAGATCCCATCGCAAACGACGGATTGTTTCCTCGCTCGCTCGCTAGTAGTAGTAGTAGTAGTAGTATTAGAAGTAGAATGAAGCTCGCGTACTGGTCGACGTACGAACGACACAAAACACTTTAACAATAAAAGACAAACATTAAAATAAACACCAGACACAAACGTGACAATGATGAGACCTATCGTACGGTAGAGTTGCAGCTGCACGATGATTTCTTTGCTTCAAAGGCATCGACCTAGGCAGGATGCGACTTCCTTTTCGGTGGTAAGCATACCAAGAGATAGATCCCCTAATCAACAGTCAGAGGAGGCGGATGCTCGTCTACAGTCTCGGCACCTGCTCGTTCTTGCCTACCAGCACCTGCTCGCCTTAATGATAATCATGTGTATCCTCTATTTGATATGTCGTTTTGGTTTCGGTTGGACTCCAGGAACCCCTAACCCACCATCGGTAACGGTACATCTGAGAGGCCTTACCGATGATGGAGGTGTCTTTGACTCGAACGCTTGGATAGTGGACTAGAGCTTCCTTCGAGAACCCCGTTAATTCAGTTTTGCTTTTTGACCGCCACCACAAAGCCTACAATCTCAGACGTATTACGATTGGGCTAGGGACGCCTTCGTGTTACGAAAACATTACTGAGAGAAGAGTGAGCCTTTGCGAAATGGACGATAGATAGCTAGTACTGCATTAGCACTACGGTACTGGGAGATGACTGATGACTGGCTATACGTTAAAATGGCAATACCGTAATAGAAATGATAGAGTCTAACTGGAGTGATTCGAGGACTGTACGTACGGTGTTCAATCGTCTATATGAAACATGGTCCCAACATCTTACTTGATCTGCCTTGCCTGCTGAAGAAGTCGACCAACAGGTGTCGAGCCCGGCAGAGGCGGTGCATTGGGGGCGACTGCAAGGATATCACTCCAATATCCCATCTTATACCCGCTACAAATGAAGTCAGGGACGAAGAAAGGTGTGAGTTTTCCGTTGAGGCGCGCTTCCATTCATTGGATCATTTCCATTCATTGGATCATCGTTAGGGGCGTCCACTTACTTATTATTTTTCGGCTCCATGCGGTCTTCAAAGTCGTAGTACCACTGACAGTTAGCTCGGATATCGTTCAGGGGTCGATCCGTGGCGTGCCGCTGCCACTTTTTGGGCGCCTTGGGGTGAGCTTCCATTGGAAGCGCGTACAGAGCATATCCCTCGGCAGCCAAGTTCAACAAAAGATTGGCTGCGACACAGCCCTTTTTCTTGCCCGCCTGCAAATCCATACCCTTTGGCCAATACTCTGTCAGGATATAGTGAACTCCATAGTCAGGACCCTTGAGAGCTTCTGTCAAGCCTGAAAACACGGCCGATTCGAATCCTTGTGTGTCGACCTTGAGCAAAAAGATTGGGCGGCCACCTATTTGTTCCTTGATGAGAGAATCGAGACGCATGGAAGAAACCTCGATGAGTTTTCCACCCGTGTTGGATTTTTCAGGAGTTTGCTCCATGGTCCACATGTCGTGGGCACCGGCATGGTCTCCTGTACCCCCACTAGCAGTGAACGGTATGATACCCCCACTCGTCGGACCGGCGGCCACATTATGCAGGAATACTCGACTCTGAATGTCCTTGGAGGCTTGACTGAGCTGGTATTTCACGCGACTGAACGATTTTGGACTGGGTTCGACGCAATGCGTGGTCCATCCCAGTTCGGCTGCTTGCAAGCACTGCCTGGCCTTGTGGACGCCCACCTCCACGACGACGGGCGCGTCGCTCTTTCCGTTGTGAATATTGGCGGCGGCACCTTCCGTGAGCAGACTTTCCCAAACAGCCTCCACGGAGACTCCTACGAGCGACAACAGATCGTCCCGGATGGCGTTTGTTTCACCCTTGATGGCTTCCCCAGTGGTAGTACTGTGTTCAGTAGTATCCAGCAAGGTCAAGAGTTTGCTCTCTAGTTCAAAGGATTGCGAGGAAGTATTGATCGCGATGGCAATCACTCCGGAACCGAGCGCCAGAACTACTGCGCCTTTGATCCATGCCCTTTTGGAGGCCGTGGAGCCAGCTTTGCTGGAGATACGCGTCATGGTATATGTTACATTAATGATGCCGAGCGCGGTCATTATTGAGAAAAGATCACAACTCGTGATTTGATTCACTCCCTTTCAACCACCATCCCGATTCCGTCCGGGTAATGTCCCTCATATCTAATTGGTGGAGACCCAGTGTGACCAATGCAGTTACATGACCACGATCGAGGCATGGCCACGATCAAATACATTCATCAAGGCTTTATCAAGAATTAATCTAGAGTAACTTTTGTTTGTGTCTCAATAGCCCGATTCTCAGAGCCAAGAAGCTAGAGGATTTCAACACGCTTCCTCTGCGCAACATTGCGTTGAATAATACAACAAA
>Ga0307981_1002850_pt1 | contig 13570 bp, 15 predicted proteins | sample OrgLakmetagen987_FD_201849 | JGI IMG/M metagenome (GOLD analysis project Ga0307981, IMG submission 201849) | Saline water microbial communities from Organic Lake, Antarctica - #987 | ecosystem: Environmental > Aquatic > Non-marine Saline and Alkaline > Saline | place: Antarctica: Organic Lake... | reverse complement strand
CCCACGACGTACCACTTCTTTGTCTGTCACAACTTCCAGCCGGAAGCGTACCATCGCGGCGATCTTGTCGCGAAACTTCATCTCGCTCAGGTCTTCGGACTTCATCCGCTCGAGCATCAGCGCATCAACACGCTTGTGATAGGCAACGGCCAGATCCACCGAACCACGCGGGCAAACCGCACGAGCAACAGTCGGGTCGATGCCGGTTTCGCTAATTGCAGCTTGGAACGTCGCCTCTGACCAGCCGTCGAATGGGACATGAATCAACGCGGCATCCAGCAACTGTTCTTTGGGGTTTTGGGCGGTGTCGGTCACGGCGGGCCTCCTGGTCAATTAATGGCTATGCACTAGACAATATAGGGTTTGATTGCTATATGCCCAGTTCCTGCAAATCCTTGCAACTTCAAACTAGAAAGGTGGTGAAAACCACATGCAGGTTAGTGTTCGCGACAATAATGTCGATCAGGCCCTTCGGGCTCTGAAGAAAAAGCTACAACGCGAAGGTGTGTTTCGCGAGATGAAGCTCAAGCAACATTTCGAGAAACCCTCCGAGAAGCGCGTACGTCAGCAAGCTGAAGCGATACGCCGTTCCCGGAAACTGGCGCGGAAGAAAATGGAGCGCGAAGGCATGATGTAAATCATCCCCTCCATGCATACTCGTAAATTGCCCCGTGGCCCTTGTGGCTGCGGGTTTTTTTTGGACCAAAAGAAACAGATCAAGCTGCGCTTCATTCCACGGGCAAAGCCGTCGTATTGCTGACGGTACGCAAAGCAAAGCTGGACTGCATCTGCCCGACCCCCGGCAACCGGGCTAGAAACTGGCGGTGGATACGGGCGAAGTCTTCGGTATTTTCTGCCACGACCTTCAGCAGATAGTCGGCAGAACCGGCCATCAGATGACATTCCAACACATCAGGAATACGCGCGACTGCCTTTTCAAACGCGTCCAGAGTTTCATCTGCCTGACCTTGCAAGGTGATTTCCACAAACACGGTGGTCGCCACACCCATCTTGCGGGCATCCAGCAGGGCGACATAGCCCCGGATATACCCGTCCGCTTCAAGCCGCTGAACCCGACGATGGCAGGCAGATGGCGATAAATGGACAGCTTCGGATAAATCAGAATTCGACATGCGCCCGTTACGCTGCAAGGCAGTCAAGATGCGACGATCAATTTCATCAAGGCTCATCTGTGCAATACTTTCTCAAATTAATTTGGATTGTTCGCAGATTATTCCAAGCTAATACCTAAAAGCGACCGATATTTCGTGCCAAATTGTGTTTGGACGGGCGTATCTTACCACAAAGACACTCCCAACAGGATATATCACATGAAAATCGGTTGCCCAAAAGAGATCAAGCCACAGGAATTTCGCGTTGGCATAACACCAAACGCAGCGTTCGAGGCCGTTTATCACGGTCACGAAGTGATCATCGAGGCGGGTGCCGGGATTGGTGCGGGCTTTGAAGATGCTGATTATATCAATGCCGGTGCCACCATCATCGCCACCGCCAAAGAAATCTTTGCGGCCGCTGACATGATCGTGAAAGTGAAAGAGCCTCAGGCGGTCGAGCGCAAGATGCTGCGCGAAGGGCAGATCTTGTTTACGTATCTTCACCTGGCACCAGATCCCGAGCAAACCAAAGATCTGTTGGCCTCCGGTGCGACCTGTATCGCATATGAAACCGTGACAGACCGCAGCGGCGGCCTGCCCTTGCTGGCCCCCATGTCCGAGGTTGCGGGGCGCCTCGCGCCTCAGGTCGGTGCATGGACCTTGCAAAAGGCCAATGGCGGGCGTGGTGTCTTGATGGGCGGCGTGCCCGGCGTTGGCCCGGCACGGGTTGTCGTGATCGGTGGCGGCGTGGTCGGCACGCATGCGGCCCGGATTGCCGCTGGTATGGGCGCGGATGTGACGGTTCTGGACCGGTCCCTGCACCGTCTGCGCTATCTTGATGATGTCTTTGGGAGCGCGTTCAAAACGTCATATGCCTCGGCAGGCAATACCATCGATCTGGCCCGTCAGGCCGATATGATCATCGGTGCCGTGCTGATCCCCGGTGCCGCCGCACCAAAACTGATCAGCCGCGCACAACTAAGCGAGCTGAAGCCCGGTGCCGTGTTGGTGGATGTGGCCATCGACCAAGGTGGGTGCTTTGAAACATCCAAGGCAACCACGCACCAAGACCCGATCTACGAAGTGGACGGCATCATGCACTATTGCGTGGCCAACATGCCGGGTGCCGTAGCGCGCACGTCGACCATTGCGTTGGGAAACGCGACCATGCCGTTCATGCTGGCCTTGGCCAACAAGGGTTGGAGACAGGCGTGTTCGGATGATGCGCATCTTAAGGCCGGGCTAAACGTTCATGCCGGCCAACTGACCTATGCAGCGGTGGCAGAGGCCCTTGGGATGACAGCAATTACTGCCGACGCGGCGATTGCCGGTTAATCAAACCATCAGCAACATTGATAAAGGCCCGCAACTGACTGCGGGCCTTTTTGTTTCGTTCTCAAGAAGTAGAAATTACTTTTTTGCGAGCGAATCGCGGATTTGCAAAAGCACATCCAGCTCGGAGGGGCCGGTCTCGACCTCTGGCGCAACATCATCGGGCGCTTCGGCAGTAGCCTTGAGATTGTTGACGGCTTTTACCAGCATGAAAACAACAAACGCGATGATCAGGAAATTGATGCAGGCAGTGAAGAAGGCGCCATAGGCAAAGATCGCGGCACCCGTTTCGCGCGCAGCGTCAAGGCCGATACCCGGTGCAACCTCACCAGACAAAACAACATACAAACTTGTGAAATCAACACCGCCCAAGACCAGGCCAATAATCGGATTGATCATATCGCTTACAAGCGAACTAACGATTGCCGTAAACGCGGCACCGATAATGATACCAACGGCCAGATCCATGACATTGCCCTTGGCAATGAAGTCTTTAAACTCTTGAAGCATTCTGTGTCCCCATTTCTGTTTTAAAAGGTGCCTTTTCCATTATTAGCGCACCATCGAGGTCCGCTAGCACATGTTTGGGAAACTACCAGAATATTTTGCTTAAATCGTGCAAATACACGCTTAAACGCCCTGTTTACCGCTTTTTCTGTGTTTTGGACCTGTTTAACCGGGAAGCTTACCGGTTAACACATAGCGCAATATCTGAACGACCTGCGCAGGTTCCTGCGCCACGGCAAGGGCGGCGGCATCGACCTCTTTCAAAGCATGGGCATGGTCGGGGCCATGCAAGATCACCAGCGATTTTCCCAACGCCGCCGCATAGCCCGCGTCAAAGGCGGCATTCCACTGCTTGTACTGGTCGCCAAAGCGAACGACGACGATATCCGCTGCTTCGATCCCCTGACGGGTGCGGATGGCATTAAGCTGCGCGCCTTTGCGGTCATGCCAGAACTTGTCATCCTCGGCCCCCATGATTGCCACGCCACAATCATCACTGGCCGCATGATCGGTGATCGGCCCGTAAAAACTAACGTCCAGATCAGAAGCACCTTCAATGATCTGCTCGCGCCAGTCAGTATGGATTTCGCCAGAAAGATATACGTTTAATGTCATGTGAAGTGTCCTTTTTCAGCCGCGCAAAACGCCCCCGGTGGCTTTGGTGACCTTATCGATCACCTTGGCCCCTACAGCTTCGATATCTGCGTCTTTCAGTGTTTGCTCATTTGGTTGCATACGCACCGTCAGGGCCAGTGACTTTTTGCCCTCTCCCAAAGTGCCGCCAATGAATTCGTCGAACACGCGCACATCTTCAATCAGCACCTTATCGGCACCCATTGCGGCATTCACCAAAGTCATCGAATCGACGTCGGCATCAACGACAAAGGCAAAGTCACGCTCGACCGCTTGCAGGCTGCTGATTTTCAATGCCGGGCGGGTAGCACCGACCTTACGCGGCAAAGGAACCTCGGCAGGCCAGATGGTAAAGCCCACGGCGGGGCCTTTGACATCCAGCGCGGCCAGCACGCGGGGGTGAATTTCACCAAACACACCCAAGACCTTTTTCGGACCAAGGCAAATCTGGCCATGACGGCCCGGATGCCACCACGCGTCACCATTGCGATTGATCTGCACTTTGGCGGGTGCACCGATGGCGGACAGGATCGCTTCGACATCGGCTTTGACGTCGAACACATCGACAGGACGCGATGCGCCATGGACGTCTTTTGGCCCTGTGCGCCCCACCAAAATACCACTGATCTGCAAATGCTGTTCACCCGGTTCACCACCGGTGAATACCGGCCCGACCTCGAACAGCGACACTTCAGAGAAACCGCGTGCCTGATTGCGCGCTGCCGCCTGCAGCAACGCGGGCAACAGCGCAGGACGCATATGGCTCATGTCTTTGCTGATCGGGTTTTCCAGACGGGTTGCATCGGTTCCACCGCCAAACAGCGCGGCCGAGGGTTGGTCGATAAAGCTATAGGAGACACATTCGTTGTAGCCTAACGCGGCGCAGGCACGGCGAGCAGCAGCCTCGCGGCGCTGCAGCGGTGACAGCACCGGTTTGGGCACACCGCTTGACAGGCGCGGCAAGGGGCGGCCTTCCAGTTTGGTCAGCGACGCGATCCGCGCGACCTCTTCCACCAGATCAGCCTCGCCCTGCACATCGGGGCGCCAGCTTGGCACGTGGGCCATATTGCCCTCAAGACGGAACCCAAGCGACGTCAGCGTCCTGCGCTGATCCGCTTCGGAAATGGTCATCCCCACCAAGGATTGCACCCGCGCAGCGTCCAGTTTGTAAGCGCGTGAAAAGTCAGGAACCTTGCCCGCAACAACGACCTCTGACGCTTCTCCGCCCGCGTTGTCCAGGATCATGCGGGTCGCATGTTCGATGGCGTAGGGCGTCCACTCGGGGTCGATGCCCCGCTCGAACCGGTAGCGCGCGTCCGAATTTATCTTCAGCGCGCGGCCCGTATAGGCGGTGCGCACCGGATCAAAATACGCAGCCTCAATGAACACATTGACCGTGTCCATGGTGCAGCCAGTCTCAAGCCCGCCCATGACGCCCGCGATGCTTTCAACCTTTTCGGCGTCGGAAATCAAGGTCATGCCTTCGGTGAAGGTGTATTGCTTCTCATCCAGACCAACCAAGCTCTCGTCGCCCTTGGCGCGATGCACGCGCAAGACATTACCCGCGATCTTGTCGGCATCAAAGACGTGCAGCGGACGGTTGCGGTCGTAGGTGAAGAAGTTCGAGACATCGACCAGGAACGAAATCGGACGCAAGCCAATCGCACGCAGGCGATCTTGCAACCAGACGGGCGACGCGCCGTTCTTGACGCCCCGGATCACACGACCGTAGAAAACCGGACATTGTTCCAGCGTATCGTCGTCGATCGTAACGGTAACAGGACAGGGGAATGTCCCCTCCACGCCATCGACATTGCGGGGTTTCAATTTGCCCAAGCCCCGTGCCGCCAGATCGCGCGCAATACCGCGCACGCCCAACGCATCGGGACGGTTCGGGGTGATCGCGATCTCGATCACGGGATCAACCTTGGCCGGGTCGTTTTCTGCCAGCCAATCGATAAATAGGTCGCCCACATTGCCCGAAGGCAACTCAATGATGCCATCATGCTCTTCAGAAAGCTCAAGCTCACGCTCGGACGCCATCATGCCAAAGCTTTCAATCCCCCGGATCGTACCAACACCAATGGTCGTATCAATGCCGGGCACGTAAACGCCAGGCTTTGCAATCACGACCGTAATCCCCTCGCGGGCATTCGGAGCACCGCAAATGATCTGCTGTACGCCCTCGTCCGTTTCAACTTGGCACACGCGCAGACGGTCGGCATCGGGATGCTTTTCCGCAGATTTGACATAGCCAAGCGTGAAATCCGCCAGCTTTGCGCCGCGATCTTCGACGCCTTCCACCTCGAGCCCGAGGTCAGTCAGGGCATAGGTGATTTCATCCAGCGACGCAGTGGTGTCGAGATGGTCTTTGAGCCAAGACAATGTGAATTTCATCGTGGTGATCCTCGTGCAAATGCTTGACGCACGGCCTAGCGTTTTATCTGCGCGGTTTCAATGCAGTTGCCGCGTCATTCATGCGACGGCTTTCCCATCAGGTCGTCCAACTGCGTGCCAAGCCATCCTTCGGGGATAAAATGCCCGCCGTTATGCACGTCAAGGGTCACATTGCGCCCTTGGGTGCAGGTGTCCCAGACAATATGCGTGGCTTCGACCCCGGGGCGCAGCGCATAATACCCCGTGATCCGACCTTGGCCACATTGAAACTCCCGCCGCCACAGGGCGACGACATTGGTCGCGTCACGGTCCGGGCCACGCGGCAGGCTCATCCAGATGTCATTGAGGCCATGAATATGGCGCACGTACTTCGGCGGGTTTGGGCAAGCGCTGGATTGATGGATCGTGCCAGACATGGTCATAAGGCCCGCGATCTTGTCACCATGCGCACAGGCATAGCGCCATGCCATCGCCGCCCCGAAGGAAAAGCCCGAGATATAAATCTGGCTTTGATCCACCGGAAAGCGTTTCGCCACATCGGCCAGCACCGCATCGGCAAAGGCAACGTCCGCAGGATTTTCCTGCCAGAACCGCCACGCGCGGTTTTGCGCAGTAGGCCCAATCAGCATGACACCACGCGGCTTCGTCTCGACCCCGATGCGCGGATGGTTCACCACGGTCTTGCCGCGCCGCAGGAAAGCGTGGAAATGCATCATCACGGGCAAGGGCGTCACCCCGTCCCAATCATCGGGCAGCAGGATGTTATACTCGCGATTGCCGATCTTGCAGGGGATGTCACCACCGCAGGTTTGGGCGATGGCAGGGGTGGCCGCCAGGAAGCAGAAAAACAGCAAACGCAAAAGCACCGTGGCGATTACCTACTCAACCCACCATGCAAATTCGGCTGATCCAGACTGGCGAACCCGTAGTGGCGCAGCCAGCGCAGGTCGGAATCAAAGAACGCGCGCAGGTCGGGGATGCCGTATTTCAGCATCGCAATGCGGTCGATCCCCATGCCAAAGGCAAAGCCTTGGTAGGCTTCCGGATCAATTCCGCCCGCCTGCAACACCTTGGGGTGGACCATGCCGGAGCCCAGCACCTCCATCCAGCCGTCGCCTTCGCCGATGCGCAGTTGGCCGTCGACCCAAGAACACTGGATATCCACCTCGGCAGAGGGTTCGGTGAAGGGGAAATGCGAGGCCCTGAACCGGGTTTTGATGCCGTCGATCTCAAAGAACGCCGCAAAGAATTCCTCAAGCGTCCATTTCAGGTTCGCCATCGAGATGTCCTTGTCGATCGCCAGACCTTCGACCTGATGGAACATCGGCGTGTGGGTCTGGTCGTAATCCGCGCGGTACACACCACCGGGGCAGATGATGCGAAGCGGCGCGCCTTGCGCCTCCATCGTGCGGATTTGCACCGGAGACGTATGGGTGCGCAGCACGTGCGGCGGGCGGTCGTCGCCCTCGGCGCGGGCCATATAGAACGTGTCCATCTCGGCGCGGGCCGGGTGGTGGCCGGGAATGTTCAACGCGTCGAAATTATACCAATCGGTGTCAATGCGCGGGCCTTCGGCAACGGAAAATCCCATCTCGGCAAAAATCGCGGTGACTTCTTCTGTCACCTGACTGACCGGGTGGATCGTCCCCTGACGCACCGCGCGGGTCGGCAGCGTGACGTCGAGCCACTCGCTGCGCAACCGCTCGTCCAGTGCTGCATCGCCCAAGGCCGATTTCTTGGCCGCGAGCGCCGAGTTGATCTCGTCCTTCAGGGCGTTCAGCGCGGGGCCAGCGGTTTGGCGTTCTTCCGGGGTCATCTTTCCCAGCTCGCGCATTTTCAGTGCGACTTCGCCTTTCTTGCCGACAGCGGCAAGACGGATGTCTTCCAATGCGGCCTCATCACCAGCGCCGGCGATCTGGCCCAGATATTTCGCTTTCAGGTCGTCCATATCTGCCTCATGTCTTTTGTTCGGGCTGGTGCTAGCAGAATTGCACCCGAATACAAGATGCAGCGCCACTTGATGGGGTGCTTGTGCAGGTCGCACCCTGCGCACATAGTCGTTTCCACAGGCCGGAGGATACATATGACGGACGCCACAATCAGCCCAGCCTTGCCCGGCCCCGTCACCCGGCCATGGCTCGCGCTTGCCGGACTGACCCTGGGCGTGATGGTCACCAATGGGTTTGCGCGGTTTGCCTACGGTCTGATCCTGCCCGCAATGCGGTCAGAACTAAGCTGGAGCTATGCACAAGCCGGATGGCTGAATACGGCCAATGCGCTTGGCTATGTGGTGGGCGCGGTGCTTACCTTGATCCTGATCGGTCGGGTGGCCCCATCCAAGCTGTTCAGCTTTGGGCTGATTGCCACGACTGCCAGCCTACTGGCCACCGGGGTCGAGGCAACGATGGGCTGGCAGACCTTCTGGCGCATCGCGGCGGGTGTGTTCGGGGCGATGTCCTTTTCCACCGCCAGCGTTTTGACCGCACGGCTGTTTCCCGGAGACGCCAAGCGCAATGCTTTGGCGATTGCGATATTGTTCGGGACGGGCGGAGGGCTTGGGATCATGCTGGCAGGCGCGTCCCTGCCTTTGATGATTGAGGCATGGGGAGCGTCCTCGTGGCGCTATGGCTGGTATATCATCGGCGGGTTGAGTGTCGGTGCCCTCCCCCTGAGCCTATGGGCCGCACGCGCGCTGCATGTGCCTGCACGGCGCAATTCTGTGGCAGGGTCACTGTCCTTGCGGCGGATCTGGCGCGAACTGGCAGGCTACGCGTGTTTTGCCATGGGCTATATCGTTTATCTTACGTTTCTGGGGGCTTGGATGACGGATCAGGACGCCTCGGCGCAGTTGATTGCGGGGGTCTGGATCATCTTGGGTGTGGCGCTGGTGTTGTCGCCTTTCGTGTGGCGCGGGGTATTAGCGCGGCATCGGTCGGGCCGGCCACTGGCGATGATCCTGACAGGGATCGCGACAGGATCAGCCCTGCCTGTGGTGCTGCCCGCGGGGGGGGCGGTTGTGATCTCGGCCATCGTATTCGGGCTGTGCGTGTTCATGGCACCGGGGGCGATCACCAGCTTTATCCGCCAGAACCTGCCGCCCGAAAGCTGGGCCGCCGCGATGAGCCTGTTCACCGTGGTCTTTGCGATCGCCCAAACCATCGGGCCGTTTGCTGCGGGTGCCATTGGCGATGCAACGGGTAATATCGGGTCAGGCCTGCTGGTGGCGGCCACGATCTTGCTGACAGGTGCCCTGCTGGCCATATTTCAAAAACCGCTAGCCCCCTGAAACGCAAAACGCCGCCCGATGACAGGGCGGCGTTTGGTCTATCTTTGTGACGCGTTACGCTTAAGCGGCCAGTGCGTCTTGTGCTTGCTTTACAATCGCACCGAACGCATCCGGTTCGTTCACGGCCAGGTCGGCCAGAACCTTACGGTCTACTTCGATGCCTGCAAGGGACAGACCGTTGATGAAGCGGCTGTACGTCAGCGCCTCGTCATGGCTGCGCACAGCAGCGTTGATCCGCTGGATCCACAATGCGCGGAAGTTGCGCTTGCGATTCTTGCGGTCGCGGGTTGCGTATTGGTTTGCTTTGTCGACGGCTTGACGCGCGACTTTAAAGGTATTCTTGCGGCGGCCATAATAACCTTTGGCTGCTTTGATTACCTTTTTGTGACGGGCGTGGGTGACGACACCACCTTTTGTACGGGACATATCGGCTCTCCTATCTTAGCGGTCGTAGGGCATGAAGCCCTTGATGATCTTTGCATCTGGCGCAGACAAAGCTGTCGTGCCGCGTGCGTTGCGCAGGAACTTGTTGCTCCGCTTGATCATGCCGTGCTGCTTGCCGGCCTGACTGCCGATGACCTTACCGGTCGCCGATACTTTAAAGCGCTTCTTAGCGCTCGACTTGGTCTTCATCTTGGGCATTTCCGTCTCCTTGACTTGAGTTCGGTAGATGCGCGACTCGGCATGCCACGTGGGCCGGACGCGCGGAACGAAACTGGCGTATAGGAGGGACTGGCACCTATGGCAAGCGTAAAAAGCCTACCAGAACTTATACCTTGCGATGACTTGCAAGATCGTATCGGGGATATCTTCCAATGCGTACCCCCCTGGCTGACTGCGCAGCGCGTAGATGATCAAGCCGCCCGAAATCAAGACAACCAAAGCCGATGCGCGTGGCGTGCGGTTGTCAGAAAACGAAGAGACAACAGAGGGTATCGCAAGCCCCGCAAGGCCAAGACCCATAACCAAGGCAAGATCAGAATCCATCGAAATATGCCTTTTTCAGGTGGCAGGTTGCACTGCTTGCAACGCTACTCTGGATCGGTACTAAAGATCAAACGTTCGTCGCAAGGGGCCACGCGCAAGATATTTGTGCTGCCTTCTACGTTGAAAGGCACGCCAGCCACAACGACGACCATATCCTCAGGCTCGGCATAGCCTTCTTCACGGGCGGTGCGCGCGGCGCTTACGACCGCCATCTTGAAACGGTCCAGCCTTTCGGTAACGACACAGTTTGTGCCCCAGCTTAGCGTGAGCCTGCCAGCGGTTTTGGCCAGCGGTGTGAGGGCGATGATCGGAACGCGGGGGCGTTCGCGCGCAATCAGCAGGGCTGTTGTCCCGCTTTGGGTAAAGCAGCAGATCGCCTTGATGTTTGTCGTCTCCGCGATTTCGCGGGCGGCGGCGACAATGCCGTCGGCAACGGTCATGCGGTCGGCGGTGCGCGATGCCTCGATGATCTGCGTATAGGTCGGGTCCATCTCGACCTCGGTTGCGACGTTGTCCATGGTTTGCACTGCCTCGATCGGATAGGCACCTGCGGCGGATTCAGCAGACAACATCACCGCATCAGCGCCCTCATAGATCGCGGTGGCAACATCAGAGACTTCGGCACGGGTCGGCATCGGGCTTTCGATCATCGATTCCAGCATTTGCGTGGCAACGATCACCGGCTTGGCAGCGGCGCGACACTTGCGGACAAGACGCTTTTGGATCGGCGGGACGTTCTGGATCGGCAACTCGACACCCAGATCGCCACGCGCCACCATGATACCGTCGCTGACAGCAAGAATGTCGTCAAAGCGCTTCACAGCACTTGGCTTTTCGATCTTGGACAACAACGCCGCACGGCCTTTGGCAAGATCGCGTGCCTCAAGGACGTCCTCGGGACGCTGCACAAAGCTTAGCGCCAGCCAATCCACGCCCAGTTCACACACAAACTCCAGATCAGCACGGTCCTTGTCCGACAAAGCGGCCAACGGCAAAACGACATCGGGAACGTTCACACCTTTACGGTTTGAGATCACGCCACCGATGACAACCTCGCAATTGGCAAAGTCTTTCCCGCAGTCTTTTACCTTGAGCCGGATTTTACCGTCGTTGACCAACAAGCTGGCACCGGGTTCAAGGGCTGCAAAAATCTCGGGGTGGGGCAGGCAAACGCGGCTGGCGTTGCCCTCGGTCTCGTCCAGATCAAGCCGGAACGCAGCACCTTCGACCAGCAATTCGCTATCGCCGGAAAATACACCGACCCGCAGCTTGGGGCCCTGAAGGTCGGCAAGGATGCCGATTTTCGATCCTGTTTCTTCTTCGATCTGGCGAATGATCTTGTGCTTGATGCGAATTTCATCGTGGCTGCCGTGGCTCATATTCAGACGAAACACATCTGCACCTGCCGCATGCAACGCGGATATCATTTCGTGGCTGTCCGACGCTGGTCCCAAAGTGGCCACTACTTTTACATTGCGTGTACGTTTCATATTTGGGGTCTTCCTTCGTCGGGTTTGGGCCAATCATCGGCCCCGGTTTTGGTTGGATCGCCATGAACTACCATGGGCCATATCCAATGTGGATAGAAATTATGTTAGCGATAACACCAAGATTCCGCAAGCGGTCGGATTTTCATTTCCGTCCGGCTCGCCTAGAAACACGGTTAAAAAGGTTCAGCAGCATGACATATCACCCCTTCTCAATCGATGGCGCGGACCGTCCCTGCCGCTGGTTGATCACCTGCGACCACGCTGCAAATACGGTGCCGGACGCCATTGCAGGTGGCGATCTGGGCCTGGACAGCGCGGATATGGAACGACATATCGCCTATGATATCGGTGCGGCGGGGGTGTCGCGCGCCTTGGCAGAACGGCTGAACGCGCCCGTGATATACAGCAATTTTTCGCGTCTGGTGATTGACCCGAACCGGGGCGAAGACGATCCGACACTGCTGATGAAGCTGTATGATGGGACAATCATTCCCGCCAACCGAAATGCCGATCATGCAGAGCGCGAACACCGCCTGAACACCTGCTACCGTCCCTATCATGACGCTTTGGCCAAGCTGGCGGCGCGTCCTGCAACGGTGATCGTTTCCATTCACAGCTTTAACCTGCAGTTGCGCGGGCGATTCCCGCGCCCTTGGCAGATCGGCGTGCTTTATGCGCACGACAAGCGGCTGGCCGTGCCCCTGCTGGACCGTTTGCGTCAGGAACCCGACCTGACCGTCGGCGATAATGAACCCTATTCCGGCCACCTGCCTGGCGACGCGATCGACCGTCACGCCCTGCAACAAGGCCGCCCCAATGTGTTGATCGAACTGCGCAATGATCTGATCGCAGATGCCGCTGGCCAACAGGCTTGGGCTGATCGCTTGGCCCCGATCCTTGAAACCACACTGGCGCAGACCCAACTTTGACCTCAAAGAGGAGAGACATGATGTCCACACCGACCAAAATCACACAGGCCGAGATCGAACTGCAAGCCGCTGCCTTTCGCCGCTTGCAACAACACCTGATGCAGGATCGCACAGATGTGCAAAACATCGACATGATGAACCTCGCCGGGTTTTGCCGAAATTGTCTGTCTCGCTGGTACCAAGAGGCCGCCGATGAACGCGGTATCGAAATGGGCAAGGAGCAAGCCCGCGAGCTGTTTTACGGGATGACGATGGACGACTGGAAGGCCAACTACCAGACGGACGCAAAGCCTGAGACGCAAGAGGCATTCAAGGTCGCGTTCGAGGAGAATGTTGGCAAGGGGTAGCGAGATTTCTCGGTCTGGGGGCCTGTTCTAGAATGGAAGACCGCTTTAGGCCCTCTTACCAAATTTCTGTAATGCAGTTAGTGTCAGCGATGATGTAAGGTGCGAAAACATTTAACTCCTGTTTGAATTTTGAACAGGGTTTGTTGCAGCTAAAAACGGGCCGTTCTTCCACCCTTCTAAAAAGGAGGGTTCTTGAACGCCTGTTGAGTGTCAGCTGTGCGGACGAAGCTGCCCTCCCTTTGAAGGGCCTGCTCATCAACTCTGATCAGAACGGAAGCCAGTCCAAAACAATCGACGGCGAGAGTAAGAGGCTCGCCAATGTCCCAACAACAGAGCCGACCAGAAAACCGTAGTAGTTCATGCGCTTGGAAAAGTTTTCCTCGATCTCGTTCTTATCGCTGTCGGAAAGCTTCGTGTCCTCTAATCTGGCCAAAAAACTGGCTCTTCTCCGCTTTGTTGAGTTATTCTAGGATTTCAAATAGAACATAGATTGATTATCTGGGATGGATGATTGTCTAATTTTGAGTTTGAAGTATTCGGTATCCCT
>Ga0307981_1002848_pt1 | contig 13577 bp, 14 predicted proteins | sample OrgLakmetagen987_FD_201849 | JGI IMG/M metagenome (GOLD analysis project Ga0307981, IMG submission 201849) | Saline water microbial communities from Organic Lake, Antarctica - #987 | ecosystem: Environmental > Aquatic > Non-marine Saline and Alkaline > Saline | place: Antarctica: Organic Lake... | reverse complement strand
GGTTCACCAACCTGATCGCCGAGCCAGATGCGTCAGAAGGTGCTGTGACCGAGGCTGTTAACGACACCCTCAAGGCGATTGCGGCCAGCCTGCTGATGGAACAGGTTCTGGCCCCACGGTTCGAATTCAAGCCCGAGACGGTGGCCAGCACGGCTGAGCCGGGGTTTGACTACGGCGACGCGGGCTATGACCCGACCAAATGCAATGTCGGCTTCAATCCCACCAGCGGCAAGTTCCAGATCGAGATCAAGGGCCTGTCCGAGCCCAAAGGCGATTTTGCCCATCGCATCTGCACGCAAGACCTGAACGAGGTGATCACCGCCTTTGTCCAGGATAAGACCACGATTGAGCGCGGCCTGTTTGATTCTGAAATGGTACCCGAAGAGCTGACGCAAGTTCGCATGGGCAAGATCGTTAAGGAAAAATACCCGCAGCTGGATGATCACGATCAGGAAGCCGTGCGGCAGCATGCCGTTGCGGCCCTGAACCTGACGCAGAAGGCCAAAGAACTGGCGCTCGCCAGTGGTGATGCAGAACGCTCGGGCAGCACTGCCCTGATCGACGGTGTGCGTAAGTTCATGAATGTGCGCGATCTGGACATCGACCTGATCGACCGGATCAACCCGTTTGGCGAGGCCTATGCGATCCTTGCCAAGACGATGAGCGAAGAAAGCCTCAAGAGGGTGGCGGCCGTGATCTCGGCCAAGAAGGTGAACCTGACGCCCGAAGAGGCGCGCGATCTTGCCAAACGAGCCCTGAAATTCAAGCAAGAACGCGGGCGCCTGCCGTCAATTACCTCGATGGACGCTTGGGAAAAGCGTATGGCAGAAGGTGTCGCATTCCTTGCCCGAATGAAGGCTGAAGCAGCAAATGGCCGATTTTACTGACGACGATGACGCACTGTTGGCTGAACTTGGCGTTGAGGTCGAGGCCAAGCGGGTTGGCTCACGCACGCCGCAGCAGGAGCGGGTCATCGCTGGTTTCGAAGACATCCAGCGCTTTGTAGAAGAGCACGGGCATGCCCCACGGCATGGCGAAAGCCACGACATTTTCGAACGGCTTTATGCGGTTCGGCTGGACCGGATTGCACAGCTGCCCGAGTGCCGTGACCTTGTTGGCTCTCTCGACCACCAAGGCTTGCTGACGGGCCTTGCAGCGGCACCATCTGACGAGATGGACGATCTGGACGATGCTGCTTTGCTGGCAGAGCTCGGCGTCGATGGCGAGTTGTCGGAAATCACGGAATTGCGTCATGTCCGGTCAAGCGCCGAAAAGCGGGCGGCAGAGGAAATCGCCAACCGGGAACACTGTGCGGACTTTGCCAGCTTCAAGCCGCTGTTTGAGCAGGTTCAGCGCGACCTTGATCAGGGCATACGGACCGCCCGAAAGTTCGAACGGAAATCCGAAATCGAGCCTGGCCGCTTCTTCATCCTCGGCGGCCAAAAGGCCTATGTCGCAGAAAAAGGGAAGGTCGAGATCAATGCCAGCGGCAACTCCGACGCGCGGCTGCGGGTGATCTTTGACAATGGAACGGAAAGCAACCTTCTGATGCGGTCGCTTCAGAAGGCTTTGACCTCGGATGAAGCAGGCCGCCGCATCGATGAACCTGTTGCAGGGCCGCTATTCGCAGACCAGCCACAGGATGGCGACGCAGCCAGCGGTACGATCTATGTACTGCGCAGCATGTCCGACCACCCCATGGTTGCTGCGCACCGCGAGCTTGTGCACAAGATCGGCGTGACCAGCAACGGTGTGAAACAGCGGATCGCGGGCGCGCGCATGCAGCCGACCTTTCTTCTGGCGGATGTCGAGGTGGTCGCGACCTACGAGCTATTCAACATCAACTGCTCGAAACTCGAGAACCTGATCCACCGGATATTCGAACCAGCAAGGTTCGATGTGGAGATCCTCGACCGCTTCGGCCGCCCTGTCGTGCCACGGGAATGGTTCATGGTGCCGCTCTTTGTCATCGACGAGGCAGTCGAGCGCATCAGGGATCGTACGATTGTTGATTACCGCTATGATCCGGCGTCAGCAAAGCTGGTCAAACAATCGCATTAAGGCTTACCCCCCCACGTCATGGTTCCTCCCCGCTCCCGAATGTATGCGGGGGGGCTAAGCGCGGCATTTCGCTAGCGACAGGCACTTTCACCGGGGAATCCAGGCGGAATCCACTTGCCGTTAAATCTTGGAAAAAGCGACTCATTATCAAAGGCTTGCGGAATCACGACGTCGGCGTACTGGATTCTTTTGCGGAATCCAGGGAATCCACTTTCTGGAAGCCACCGCACCGGAAGCCAGCCAGCGGAAGCCACCTGCTGGGAAGTCATTGAATCCACATCAGTTTTCCATTTGACAAAGCTGCCCCCCTTGACCTACCTGTTGATCATCGAAGAATAGCGCTTGCAGGTATCCCCTCGCAGGCGATTTCTTTTTTATCCACATCGCGGATGCTGATTCTGCCGCTGCCACTATTGGCCGCGCGCATCGCTCTGTCCGTCCTTCCCAAAATGAGAGCTGCCCAATGGACCTGGTCTTTGCACCGAGCCAGATCGAAACTTGGCCGATTGACCGGCTGCGCCCCTATGCCCGCAATGCCAAGATCCACGGCACCGATCAAGTGGCCAAGATCGCCGCTAGCATGGCGAAGTTCGGCTGGACTGTGCCCTGCATGGTGGCCGACGATGGTGAGCTGATCGCGGGGCATGGCCGGGTGCTCGCCGCCAGCATGCTCGGGCTGAAGGACGTGCCGGTGATCCGGCTAGGCCATCTTGATGAGGCGGAACGCCGGGCCTACCGCATCGCCGACAACAAGCTGACCGAACTGGGCGAATGGGACGAGGCGATGCTGCGCGACGAGGTCGCGGGGCTGTTGGCTGAGGATTTTGACCTCTCACTTCTGGGCATCACTGACGCAGATCTGGATGCCTTGCTGCGTAATCCTGACGCGCTGGGCGGCGACGGGCAGGTTGAGGGCGAGGATGACATTCCCGAACCGCCAGTCACGCCGGTGTCGGTTCTAGGCGACCTCTGGCTGCTCGGGTCGCACCAACTGATCTGCGGTGACAGCACATCCGCCGATGTGGCCGGGCGGCTGCTGGGCGATGTGAAGCCGCAGCTGATGGTAACCGACCCGCCTTACGGCGTGGAATATGACCCGTCCTGGCGCAACCAGGCGGGTGCCACCAAGACCAAACGCACCGGCAAGGTGCTGAATGATGATCGGGCGGACTGGCGCGAGGCGTGGTCACTGTTTCCCGGCGACGTGGCTTATGTCTGGCACGGTGCGCTGCACGCAGCGACGGTGGCTGAGAGCCTGATGGCGGCTGGCTTCAACGTGCGGTCGCAGATCATTTGGGCCAAGGACCGGCTGGTGCTCAGCCGTGGTGATTACCACTGGCAGCACGAACCCTGCTGGTACGCCGTCAAGAAGACAGGCAAAGGCCATTGGGCGGGCGACCGCAAGCAGACCACGCTGTGGCACATTTCCGGCAAGGACCAAGACGCTGCCACCGTCCACGGCACCCAGAAGCCTGTGGAATGCATGCGCCGCCCGATGCTGAATAATTCCAGCCCCGGACAGGCGGTCTATGAGCCATTCATGGGATCCGGCACCACGCTGATCGCAGCTGAAACTACGGGCCGTGTCTGCTATGGCATCGAATTGAACCCAGCTTATGTCGATGTTGCCGTTGAGCGCTGGCAGCAGTTCACCGGTGCCAACGTCGTGCTGGTCACGACCGGCGAGACATTTGCCGATCTGAAGGCGAAAAGGCTGGGCACATGACGACGCACCGTTGCCACTGGCTGTCGAAAAACGAGTTCAAAACTTCACTCGGCTATAGATAACGGTCTTCTATGTATCTTGACCCTCCCAATATCGAATGTGACAGTTTGCCTATCAATATGGTGAAAACGCCGATGACAGAGGATGCAAGACATGATGACAGACCTTCAGGTGGTCCCGGCACGACGCGGTCGGGCAGTCCGAGTTACTAAAGGAAAAGCCATTCAAATCATAAATACCCATGGCAAACAGGTCGTGGACACCTGGTGTTTCAACGCCGATGACGTGTCCGAATTCATGTCGATGGAACATCTGCACGCGACGCTTCAGGGCATCTTTCCAACGAAAGGTGATGCACTAACCACAAATCGGCGGCGACCGATCCTGCTTCTGGAAGAGGGCACCTCACCTGGGCGTCATGAAACAGTGATCGCAGCCTGCGATGTGCACCACTATGGCATGTTGGGGTGCCACGAGTATCACGATAATTGTACCGACAACCTGCATGCCGCGCTGGCGCAGCTCGATCTGCGCGCGCCAGACTGCCCGGCGCCACTGAACCTGTGGATGAACATTCCCGTAGAGCCTGATGGGAAAATCATCTGGGGCGAGCCGCTCAGCAAGCCAGGGGACTATGTGACACTGCGCGCTGCAATCGACTGCGTCGTGGTCATGTCAACCTGCCCTCAGGATATGATCCCGATCAACGGGGCCGACTGCAAACCGACCGAGGTTCATTACCGACTGCTCGATTGACGAGACCGTAAATCATTCAGTCTCGCGGCTGATCCGATAAACCCGCCCTCGGGCTTCCTCCTTCACCGAGGTCACGACCAGCCCCAGCTTCTTGCCCAAGGCACCCGAGATGGCACCGCGCACAGTGTGGGCCTGCCAGCCGGTGGCGGCCATGATCGTCTCCATCGTGGTACCTTCAGGGGCTTGAAGCATTGAAATTAACATCGCCTGCTTGGTCCCGGCGCGCTGGGTTAACGGCTTGGGCGCAGGCACCGCAGCTGCATGTTTGCGGATCGCAATCACGGTCTTGACCACCAACGGTTCAATCCCGATGGCCAAAAGACCCGCGTCGGTGACCACCAGTGTCGTGCCATGACCATCGCCGGTTTCACGCCAGAGCAGCTCGCTCTTGCGCAGGTCTGCGTCGACTTCCTGCAGCCAGCCGTGCATCATCATCTTGGTGACTGCCATCCTCGCGGCCGCGCCATGCAGCCCCTTGGGTAGCGGCAGGGCGATGTTGTCGGGGCGCTGGGCCCCGGCGCTGAGAACAATGGTTTGGGTTTCAGTGAGTTTGGTCATGGTCGCCTCTGAGTTTACGGCGCGCGAGATGCGGCACCCTTCTACAAGGCCAAGCCCCGCCATGGCGGGATATCCGAGGTGAGTTGCATCGTTCTGGTGCAATCAGAATCGCTCCTTCACGCAATACAATCAACTTAATAACGAGCAATATCATTTCTTTAATCGAAGCGAAAATCGCCATGAAGGGTATGAGCGAACGGGAATATTCAGCCCATTGTGGCCTCTCGCGTGGAGCGATCCAGAAGGCCCGCAAGGCTGGACGTCTGGTGGTCTACGGCGATCAGTCAATCAACGCGGCGGCGTCCGATGCACGCCGCGCAGAGATGACTGATCCAGACCAGCAACGACGCAGTACGAGTAGCGATACCGGGTTTTCTGGGCCAGTGGACAGCTCATCCTATCTGAAAGCCCGGACTGCACTGACTGTCTACCAGGCGCAGGAAAAGCAAGTGGCGATCCAGAAGAAAAAGGGCACGCTTGTGGATCGCGCCCGAGCCGAAGCGCTGGTGTTCCGGCTGGCGCGGCAAGAACGCGACACTTGGGTGACCTGGCCTGCACGCGTGTCAGCACTGATGGCTGCCGAAGTGGCCGCAGAAGTGGAAAAACAATCCGGCAAACCGGAGCGTCCGGAGCGACCGGGACGTCCAGAGCGACCAGGACGTCCGATGATCATCGAGGCCGCGATCCTGCAGAGGGTGCTGGAAACCCATGTCAGAGCGCAACTCGACGCCCTTGCCGATCTCAGGGTCGACCTCGGGTGATACCAACGACCTAACTGCTGATCTCGACCTTGGGTTTGACGGGTCCGAGGACGTCCTGCGGTCCTGGCGTCGCGGCATGCGCCCCGATCCGGACCTGACGGTGTCTGAATGGGCAGATGCACACCGCAAACTGTCGTGGCGGGCCAGTGCGGAACCGGGGCAGTATCGTACCGCACGGACGCCGTACTTGCGTGAGATCATGGATGCGTTGTCGCCGCGCCACCCGGCGCAGCGCATCTCGTTCATGAAAGCCGCGCAGGTCGGGGCGACCGAGGCTGGGAATAACTGGATCGGCTTTGTGATCCATCACGCACCGGGCCCGATGCTGGCGGTGCTGCCAACATTGGAGATGGCCAAGCGCACCTCGCGCGGGCGGCTCGATCCGCTGATCGCGGAAAGCCCGGCTTTGCGGGAACGGGTCAATCCGGCACGGTCACGTGACGCTGGCAACTCGATGCTGTCCAAGGAGTTTCCCGGCGGCATCCTGGTGCTGACCGGGGCCAACTCGGCCACTGGCCTGCGCTCGATGCCTGCGCGCTACATCTTTCTGGACGAGGTCGACGCCTATCCGGCCTCGGCAGACGAGGAAGGCGATCCAGTCACACTGGCGGAAGCGCGCACCACCACCTTCTCGCACCGGCGCAAGGTGTTTATGGTCTCGACCCCGACGATCCGGGGGTTGAGCCGGATTGAACGCGAATATGAGGCCAGCGACCAGCGCCGGTATTTTGTGCCCTTTCCACACTGCGGGGCGATGCAATGGCTGCAGTTTGAACGCCTACGCTGGGAAAAAGGTCAGCCTGAGACAGCAGCCTATCACTGCGATGGCTGTGAGGAGCCGATCGCAGAGCATCACAAGACGCAGATGCTGGAAATGGGCGAATGGCGGCCAACGGCAGTCTCGGCCGATCCGTATTCCATCGGCTTCCACCTCTCGGCGCTCTATTCACCGCTGGGCTGGAAAAGCTGGCAGCAGATCGCGCGGGACTGGCTTGCGGCCCAAGGGTCCGAGGAGATGCTGCGTGCGGCGCGCAACACCCTGCTGGGCGAGACCTGGGTCGAAAGTGGCGATGCGCCGGAATGGCAGCGGCTGGCAGAACGCCGTGAAGCCTTCGGGACACAAATCCCTGAGGGCGGGTTGTTCCTGACGGCTGGCGTCGATGTGCAGAAAGACCGCATCGAGGTTGACGTCTGGGCTTGGGGTCGCGGGTTGGAAAGCTGGCTCGTGGATCACATCGTCATTGCTGGTGGTCCCGACGATCCGGCCTGCTGAGACAAGTTGACGGCGCTGCTTGGACGCACTTGGAGCCACGCCAATGGCGCGGTGATGATGATCGGCAAGCTGGCCATCGACACCGGCTATGAAGCAGCAGCCGTTTACGCGTGGTCTCGCAAGCAGGGCTTTGAGCAGGTCTCGCCGGTTAAGGGCTTGGAAGGCTTCAACCGCGCGACACCAGTATCGGGGCCAACCTTTGTTGACGCCACCATCGGCGGTAAACGCCTGCGCCGCGATGCTCGACTGTGGTCCGTGGCCACCGCCACCTTCAAGACCGAGACCTACCGCTTCCTACGGCTGGAACGCCCCTCGGACGAAGATCGCGCGCTGGGCGTCTGCGATGCGCCCGGTACCGTGCACCTGCCTGATTGGATCGACACCGAATGGCTAAAGCAGCTGGTGGCAGAGCAACTGGTCACCGTGCGCAACAAGCGCGGCTATAGCCACCCCGAATGGCAGAAAATGCGCGAGCGCAACGAGGCGCTTGATTGCCGGGTTTATGCCCGCGCAGCCGCGTGGATCCTCGGGGCTGATCGTTGGGATGAGGCGACATGGCGGCGGCTTGAGGAACAGGCCGGAGTCGAGACGAAGCCTCAGACGCCTGTGGCAACACCTGCGCCATCAGAGGCCCCGACCGCGCCAAAAGCCGGAACACCAACGACGCCACGGCGCAAACGCCGGGCTTACACACCGAACTTCATGAGGAATTGAGATGGATCTGGAACGGATGCGCGCGCTTCTCGCCGCGCTGCAGGAAGCGCGCTACGCAGGCGTCCGCTCGGTCAGTTATGACGGCAAGTCGATCAACTATGGCTCGGACATCGAGCTGGCCAATGCGATCGCTGATCTGGAGGGTCGGATTGCCACGGCCACGTCCGGCAGGCCACGTCGTCGCCGCTGGGGCACTGTCGCGTCAAAGGGTCTGTGATCCATGGCGTATGAAACGTTCCGCCAGCGGCTCGGCAGCATCATCGGCGGGTTTGATGCAGCGCAAGCTCACCGACGTCTCCGAGGCTTCCGGGCCAGCCGCGCCCATGTGAACACGCTGATCGCGGCCTCGGGCGACACCATCACGGCCCGCGCCCGCTGGCTGGTGCGCAACAATGGCTATGCCGCGAACGCCGTCGAGACCTTTGCCAGCAATGTTGTGGGCGACGGCATCAAGCCCTCGTCGACCATCGCAAATGCCGCCAAGAAAGAAGAACTGCAGGCATTATGGCCCGCATGGACCGATGATGCGGACGCCGAAGGGCTGACAGACTTCTACGGCCTCCAGCGCCGGGCCGCGCGCGAGGTGTTTCTGTCGGGCGAAGTCTTCATTCGCATCCGGCCCCGCCGCGCGGAAGACGGTCTGACCGTCCCGCTGCAATTACAGATGCTACCATCTGAGATGCTGCCGCTGGACATGAACCGCACGTTGCCCGGCTCAGGGCTGATCCGGCAAGGGATCGAGTTTGATGGCATAGGTCGGCGCGTGGCCTATCACTTCCTGCGCCGTCATCCCGGTGATCTAACCGATCCCGGCCTCACCAATGAGACCGTCCGTGTTCCAGCGGCAGATGTGATCCATGTTCTTGACCCGGTCGAGGCAGGTCAGCTGCGCGGCGTGTCGCGCTTTGCCGCCGCCATCGTGAAGCTGTTCACGCTGGATCTCTACGACGACGCCGAGCTGGAGCGCAAAAAGATCGCGGCGATGTTCGCGATGTTCATCACCTCGCCCGCGCCAGAAACCCCGCTGGAACCGACCGAGGACGATCTTGAGGTTGAGCCTGGCCAGGTGGTGCGGCTGGATCCGGGAGAAGACGTGTCCACCCCAGCGACACCGGACTCGGGCGGTACCTATGAGCTGTTCCAATACCGAACGCTGCTACAAGTCGCCGCCGCACTGGGCATCCCCTATGGTTATCTGACCGGCGACACAGCCAAGGGCAACTTCTCCAACACGCGGATATCTCTTATCGAATTCCGCCGCCGCATCTCTGCCTGGCAACATGGCGTGTTGGTGTTCCAGCTCTGCCGTGCCGTCTGGACCCGATGGATGGATGTAGCGGTGCTGTCAGGCTCCATAGATCTACCCGGCTATGACCAACAGCGCCGCCAATATCAGGCCTGCGCCTGGTTGCCGACCAAATGGGACTGGATCGACCCAATGAAGGACGCCTCGGCCGAGATCCTGCAGATCGAATCTGGCCTGAAATCCCGCACGCAGGCAATCTCGGAACGTGGCTATGACGCAGAACAGGTCGACCGCGAGATTGCCGCCGAGCGCAAACGCGAGCTGGCGCTTGGCCTCGACTTCCGCCGTCCGGGATCTCCGGCACAGGGACCGGGTGCGGCCAGCGGTACGGATGACAAACAGGACGGCGCGGAAGGCGACGATGCGACGGAAGATGCCGAAGACACATCTGATCCTAAGGATGAACCGTGATGCATCATGCCCAGATTGCCCAGCGGGCGTTTAACACGCCACTGATGGTGGACCCAGCCAAGGCGCTGGCGTTCCTCTCGGGGCTGGGACCGCGCATCACCGGGCAGGAGACCAGTTTCCAAGGGCTGGAAGTAGACGCTTCAGATAAAACAGCCGCCGCGCTCCCGGCCCGCGCGTCGCTGTTTGGAACCGACCTCACCCAGCGCCACCAGCGCAATGGCACCCAGCCCTTTGCGCTGGTTGACGGCATTGCCGTGATCGAAATCGCCGGAACGCTGGTGCATCGTGGCGCGTGGATCGGGCAGTCCTCGGGCCTGACATCTTATGAGGGCATTGCGGCGCAATTACAGGCGGCACTGGCTGATCCTGCAGTGCGCGCCATTGCACTTGATATCGACAGCTTTGGTGGCGAGGTGGCCGGTGCCTTCGATCTGGCGGATCGCATCCGGGCGGCCCGGGCGCAAAAGCCAGTCCAGGCTTTCGTGGCCGAACATGCCCTGTCTGCTGGCTACGTCCTGGCAGCCCAGGCCGACCGTATTATCCTGCCCCGTACCGGCGCTGTCGGCAGCATCGGGGTCGTAGCAATGCACACCGACATGAGCGGCGCGCTCGACCAGAAGGGCATTGCCGTCACCCTGATCCATGCCGGGGTCCACAAGATCGACGCCAATCCGTACCAGCCACTCCCCGAGGCGATGCACGATCAAATGCAGCGCGAGTTGGAAGTCGTGCGCTTCCTGTTTGCCGAAACCGTTGCCGCCGGTCGTGGGGATCGGCTGACACAACGGGCAGCGCTCGCGACAGAGGCGGCTGTATTGCGTGGCGCTGATGCCATCGCTGCGGGTCTTGCCGACGAGCTCGCCGATCCGATCACCGCGTTTCGCGCTTTCGCCGCCGCCCCGCGCGGCACCAATCCCACCAGCAGAAAGGGTCCACAGATGACCACGACACCCACCGACACTCCAAACCCAGCCCCAGTTGCCGCCCCTCTCGCCGCGACGGTCGCAGCAGCGGTCACCCCAATCATAACTGAGCCACCCACTGAGACTGTGACACCCGCATCCACGCCCGACGCAGCCACCATGACCGCCGAGGCCGTGCGTGCCGAGGCCGCCGAGGTGGCGCAGGTCTGTGCACAAGCCGCCCGGCTGGGCGTGCAAATCGACGCCGCGGACGCCGTGACGCGGGGTTTGAAGCCCGAAGCCCTGCGCGCCCGCGTACTGGCCGATCTTGCAGCCCACAGTGATGCTGCTGGCATCATCGCCACTGCCCCGGCTGCGGCCGCTGCAAAAGACAGCCCGATCATCGCAGCTGCCAAAAAGGCTGCGACCGACGCCAAGCGCTGATCAAGCGCCCACTTCCCTCACCCCAAAACATGGAGACTGACCAATGCCAGTCCTGACGGAACCGCCCAGCATGGGCGATGTCCTCAAATATGAGGTCAACCCGGACTATACCCGCGAGGTGATCACGCTGCTGCAAGGCATGCCCTATCCGGTCGGCTCTGTACTCGGCAAAATCACCGCCAGCGGCAAATACAAGCTGGCCACCAGCGGTGGTGCAGACGGTGCGCAAACAGCCAGCGCAGTCCTCCTTTATGCCATCGATGCCACACTGGCGGACGCCACGGGCATTGTGGTGGCACGTGGCCCCTCAATCGTGTCGCGCGCAGGCCTCGCCTACGACGGCACCGTTGATGACGGAGCCAAGATCACCACCAAGCTCGGCCAACTTGCAGCCGTCGGCATCATTGCCCGCGACGGCGTCTGACGCTCACCAGCGCAGAGCGACCACATCCATCCCTCTTTCCCCCGGAGCACCCCATGACCCTTGTCCGCAATCCCTTTGACGCTGGCGGCTATTCGCTGGCCGAGATGACGCAGGCCATCAATATCCTGCCCAACCTCTACACCCGTCTTGGCCAGATCGGCCTCTTCCGCTTTGAGGGCGTCAGCCAGCGCTCGGTCATCATCGAGCAATACGAGGGCGTGCTAAATCTGCTGCCCTCTGTCCCCCTTGGTGGCCCCGCCACCGTCGGCACCCGAGAAGGGCGGTCGATGCGGTCTTTCGCCCTGCCGTGGATCCCGCATGATGACGTGATCCTGCCCGGCGACATTCAGGGCCAACCCGCGTTGGGCGTCTTCGATGCGGCTGACCCACTGGTCGAGGTGATGAACCGCAAGCTGCAACTGATGCGCCGCAAGCATGCCCAGACCCGCGAATACATGGAGATGAATGCCCTGCGCGGCATCGTCAAAGACGGCGCGGGCACGACGCTCTACAACTACTTCACCGAGTTTGGCCTCGCGCAAATCTCGGTGGACTTCCTGCTCGGCACCGCGGGCACGAATGTGCAGGGCAAGGTCCGCGAGGTCTTGCGCGCGGTGGAAGACAACTTACTGGGCGAGGCGATGTCCTCGGTCCACGCGCTGGTCAGCCGGGAGTTCTTCGACAAGCTGATCGCGCATCCCAAGACCGAGGATGCCTACAAGTTCTATGCCGCGACCGGCGCGCAGCCGCTGCGCGAAGATATGCGGCGCAACTTTCCCTTCGCGGGCATCGTGTTCGAGGAATATTCCGGCACCGTCACACTATCCACCAAGGCCACCGAACGGCTGGTGCCCGCCAGTGAGGGGATCGCCTTCCCGCTGGGCACGATGGACACCTTCACAACCTATGGCGGCCCGGCCAACTTGCTTGAAGCAGCGAACACCATGGGCCTGCCGCTCTATGCGCGCCAGCATCTCGACGAAAAGGGCCGCTGGATCGATCTGATGACGGAGGCCTCGATCCTGCCGGTGAACAAGCGGCCGCGCATCGCGATCCGCATTCACACCTCGAACTGATAGGTGCACCATGAATGTCTTCGCCGCCGCCGTGGATCGCATCTATGCCAACCCCGCCATGGCGGTGGCTGCGCTCTGGATATCGGCCACCACGTCAGAGGAAACGCCCGTTCGCGTCATCAATCGCGCCCCAGATCGCATCACCGAGTTCGGGGCTGGGCGTTATGTCAGCGATACTATGATGGTGGATGTCCGCGTCTCGGACCTGCCCGATCCACGCCCAGGCGACTTGATTGTCATGGGGGTGGACAGCTTTACGATCCAGGGCGAGCCCACGCGGGATCGTGAACAGCTTGTCTGGTCGCTGGACCTTCGCCCGTCATGAAACTGAAGATTGCATTTAACCCCGACATCGTCGCGCTGATGCAGGCCGAAATTGCCTCCGGTGAAAAGGCGGTGTCAGCGGCCATGCGAGAGGCCGGGACCAGTCTTAAATCCGCGTGGCGCGCTCAAATCACTGGCGCGGGCCTCGGCACCCGGCTGGGCAACAGTATCCGGTCGGCATCCTTCCCCAAGACCACCAACAGCCTGAACGCGGCAGCGCTGGTCTGGTCAAAAGCACCCGTGATCATCGGTGCGCATGACGCGGGGCCGCTGATCCGGTCCAAGGACAGCTTCTGGCTGGCGATTCCCACCCCAGCGGCGGGAAAATCCACCAGGGGCGGCCGGATCACCCCCGGTGAATGGGAACGCCGCACTGGCTTGCGCCTGCGGTTTATCTATCGACGTCGCGGGCCGAGCCTGCTGGTGGCCGAGGGGAGGCTCAACACCAAGGGCCGCGCGGTGGCGAGCAAATCCAAGACCGGGCGCGGCGTGGCAACCGTGCCGATCTTCCTGCTGGTGCCGCAGGTCAAGTTGCGCAAACGGCTGGATCTGGCGCGGGATGCAGAGCGGGCGGTGGACGGGGTGCCGGGGCTGATCGTGGCGAGCTGGGTGACGTATTCAGACAATTACTGATACCAGCTTCGCAATGTTCGCTTGATGGTTGTATTGCGCGTTGTTAGCCTGCTCAACAAACGGAGCCAATTATGGAGCAGCCAATGCTTAGACTCAAGTTTCAAGTGCAACACCCAGCGCCCGTAGGGCATAGGATGTTGCGATGGATAAACGATACAAGCACCTCAACGGCGAGGAACGTGGCGTGATTTTGGCGGAGCATCTGCGC
>Ga0307981_1002845_pt1 | contig 13583 bp, 9 predicted proteins | sample OrgLakmetagen987_FD_201849 | JGI IMG/M metagenome (GOLD analysis project Ga0307981, IMG submission 201849) | Saline water microbial communities from Organic Lake, Antarctica - #987 | ecosystem: Environmental > Aquatic > Non-marine Saline and Alkaline > Saline | place: Antarctica: Organic Lake... | reverse complement strand
AACAACGGTGCCGTCGAACAACAGCTCCGCGATGCGCAACTCGAATTGAGTCGGACCCGTGACCAGCTACGACAATCGCAAAACAACCACGACACGGCAGAAGAGCAACTGTACGCAGTCAAGGCCGAAAAGGAACTGTACCGACTCCAAATGTCGGTATTGCAAGACCATGGCAACGACGAAGAGGATGATGGTGATGGTGCGTTGACTCCTACGTTGGGTGAGGCAGACAAGCAATTCTTGCAAAAGGCATCCCAGTATGAAACAGAGATTGGACGACTGCGCAATGCTTTGCGAACATCCGAGGCCAAGGCGGATCGGTTGGCTTTGGTCCAAAGTGAGCTAATGAACTACAGCGACGACAATACTGATGATATTATTGATGGCAAGAGCCAGGTCTCGATTGAAAAGGCCAAGGAAGCCTTGGAGAATGATAGACAGCGCCTCTCGAGTCTACAGTCTGCGTTGTTGTCGCAAGAAGAAAGTGATCTCGAAACACTCGCGACGCACGGAATACAGAGAAACGAGTCGCTAGCTACCGAAAAGGCCAGTCAGTTTGACGCCGAAGAAAGAGCGGAGGAAGCACAACTCCAATCCTTGACAACAAAGTACCTCGAGCAAGGCGGCCATGATGAAGAAGACGACAACACTGACGGTACGGTGGCAGAGAACGATACAGAGAATCTACAGACACCCCCGTCGCCTGGACAGAAGCACCGCTACATAGAAGCGGATTTAGTAGAGCTATCTCGGGGCATCGCTGCCAAGGAAGACTTGATTGATCAATTGAAGCTGAGTCAAGAGAAGTATGCGGTAAGCTATGGTTGTTGTTTGCGGGCGAGTTCGAAATTCTGTGCCTTTATAGCTTCAGGATCTCACACCCCATTCTTTCTTATTGCAGAGTATGCGAGACTTTTACGAAGAGAAACTCGAGCGAATGGGGGTGTCTCTGCGGGAAAAGGAAATGGAACGTGAGCAGCTCGTTCGCGAGCTGGATCAAACGAAGGAGGTTGGTGTCAGTGCAGAGATTGCAAGTCGACTACGTGAAAAGGAAAAGCACATTGCGAGCCTACGTAAGAAGCAAAAGGAGCTCCGAAATCTCACGTCCGTCTCATCGCGAAATGATTCCGAGATATCTCGGCTTCAAACGGATGTCAAGAGTATGAAGCACAAGAAGGTGTCCCTCCAGAAGCAGATGACCGAAGAACGCAAGGCTCACGCAATCGAAGTCAAGCGGATGCAAAAGACGGCAATGCAAAAGGACCGTGAGATGAGTAAGCTGAAAAAGACCTCGAATCAACACGAGATGCAAGCTCAGAAAGCGAACCAGGTCGCCAAGGCTCGCTTGGGAGAGCTTGGAAACCTGCGAACAAAGTACAAGGACACGGAGAAGCGACTTAAGAGACTCTCGTTGAAACGAGGTGTGTTGGCAAAGGCTGGTCTCGATCCTATCATCGTTGGGCGACGCGATTCGGACCGCACGAAGAAAGAGGCAGCGAGCAAGGTGGATGGTAGTCGAGCTGGTGCTACCGTTGATGCCGATCTATTGCGAGATCACTTTGACAAGAAAGTTGCTGACGTCGTTCGGAAAGAGGCCATTGTTGATAGGCTTGCTCAAGAATGGGAAGAGCATTTTGAGTTGACTTTGCGGAGAGACGAGCTGAAACTTGAAGACATAGAAGACGCGGAAGACTCTTTGCAGTCTCTATCAGTCCGGATTAGGTTCAAGGAAGACAGAATCCGCCATCTCGCTAAGCGACTAGGTAAACAACAACAGTCGACAACAGCAAGCAACGTCTCTTCAGTACAGCGAGACTCCTTCCTTTACGACGACGCCTTCGAGAAGATCTGCAAAGGTAAGTGCGAACTCGCAGTTTATATCTACCGTTGGACAGTACTTGTCTCCTCGGCTGCTCACTCTTGCTACATTTGCAGGTGCTTCACCCGAGCTGGCGAAGAGTACAGCGGCGAGAATCCTTTTTGGTATGATCGTGCGCGAACGGAGAAGGATTGCTGCCCTTGCTAGAACGGCTTCTTCGCTCGACGACAAGCTACAGGTCGCGGAGAAGGCAACCGAAGTGAGCGAAGCAGCACTCCGCTCGTATATGGACGATCAACGCCATGAATTCACTGCTCTCTCGCAGGCTCAGCAGGAGCAAATTCTTTCTTTGATGGACATGGTCAGAGAAGACGCAGACCTTTCTGTATACTATGATATGATTGGCCATAGAGCTTCCTCTTCTTCCGAGAATGTGATTGATCCAAAGCTCGTAATATTGGCGAACGAACGCATTCGTGTTCTTGAACGTCAACTCCAAGAGCTTCAGTCGGAGTTGCAGGTCAACGAGTCGTATCGTGAGCGGCTTGGGGAGCTCACAAATACTGTTGGCTTAAAGATACAAGAATGCGATGATCTACAAGAGGAGCTCAGCGATTTGCGAGCGGCGCTGCGGCAAATCAGAGAAGCGACCTCGACGGCGGGTGGTATCGATTCCGTCGCCGAATACAATGGCCTCGGTGCGGATGTTCTGGAGATAGTGGACGGAGCTCTTCACCCAAGCCGCACTCCATTCAAAGTAAAACGGGGGTCTCCTCGGTCAAAGGCAACTGGATCTTCGGAAAAATCGAGTCGGAACTTCCTCTCTCCACGCCTCAAGAAGCACGTTGAGTTGATGCATACAAGCGACAGTGCAGAGGAAAGCGACGCTCCCGAATGGGCGGCCGACATTATGGCAGACCTTGCTCTCATCGCGGAGGGCAAGATTCCACCCGCTTTAGAGGGCTCACCGTTGATTCTCGCGGTTGGGTCTCAACTCGAAGAGGGCAATGTTTTCGATCGCTTGAACGATCCGGAAAATTTTACCGGAGTACAGAAACAGGTGCGATCAAAGAGACCAACTGCGGTGAAGGCGAAACGATCAAAGTCACCATCATCGCAAGGTCAAGAAGTGCGAAAGGCGATGTCTAGAGAGATAGCTGACAGATTGGACAAGATTACAATACCGGACGTACCATCGTCGGAGCTGGCCGTGACGCCGATGGCTTTAGCAGGTCCGAGTAGCGGGGCAGTTGATCTACTATCCATTGAATCGAAGCCAGAGCATAGATCAGTCTTTGAGAGGCTGATGAGTCCGTCGCAGTATACGGGGACCCAGAAAGGACGATTCGAGAAGAGTCAAGCCAAGCGAGACAAAGTCGCCGAGGAAGTTGCTGATAGGCTTCTTGACGACTTGCTGGAGAGCGATAACGAGCGTCAAGAGAATGGACGTGGGAGAGGAGAATCTGCGCGAAAAACGGACTACACCGAACAAGATGTGTTCGAGCGATTGCAACGCACAGCAACTCATTCATACGCCTTGAAGCACAACGGGACGATGCTCCCCGACACTTCCTTCTACGACGGACGAGGCAGTTCCTCCATTCATGGCACGCCCGACGAACGCAGAGGGGTGCCACGAGCTGAACCAGCGGCAGACGATAGTTTGAGCTCCGGATATAAACGTCTGAACGTCTTTGAACGGTTGCAGAAGACGACCACCGAAGCGTTTGCGAAGAAAACTAATAAGGGCAAGCAAGATGGTACAGAAGGGGGTTGAAGTTCGAATGTGACAATGCAACTTTTGCTAACCAACTGAATAAAAACTATTATTATGAACAAGCACCGAGACTATTCAACCGTATATTCGGCTGAGCCTCTCGCTATATTCCATTCGCAACCGTGATGCCCGCAAGTTGGACGTCAAGCGGTGGATCCTTGTCGTTCTTTATCGATGGGAATTGCAACTGGGCTACCGCAACCTTCGGGTCGTCTCCAGTATCCCACTATACCCACCGATTTACCGCTAAGGAGTTTGAGAAAAATCTTTGCGTTCAATCCCTTCCCCTCACCCCTGGACCAGCTGCAATCAGGATTCGGCTGCTAGAAAGCGATCGATCCACGTCCCTTTCACCGCCGGAACCCTCTGGCTTGAATCTTCTTGTACCTCCTGTCCTTTCTTGCCTCACTCCTCTCGCGCTGCCCAAACGCTCCAGCTTCTTCGCACTGCCCGAACGCTCCAGCTTCTTCACACTTTCCGAACGCTCCAGTTTCCTCGCACTACCCGCACACTCCAGCTTCTTTGCAATGCCCGAACGCTCAAATCTTTTTGCGCTACTGGACCGCTCCAGCCTCTTCGTACTGCCCGAACGCTCAAATCTCTTTGCGCTGCTGGACCGCTCCAGCCTCTTTGTTGAGCTACCGGAACCCACCAACTTCAATCTCCTAGAACTAGGGGAGTAGTTTATCTCGTCGCTTGAGCCGTTACGTTGCGAAGACATTGTCATAGTCATATTTTGCCGGTCGGGTGACTGGCTGAGATTCCTGACACTCAAAGACCTCGGAGAGGTCGCCACAATTCTTTGCTGCTGTCGTGGTGATGAAAATTCCGCAACACATGTCGGACTAGTCTCTTTTTCGACCTCTGTGTCGGCCTTGTCGGCACGTAGAGTTTGACCAAGTCGGCGAGGTGAACTGGGTGTACCTTGACGTTGGGTGGAAGCCACCATTTCTTGCTTTAGCATTTCAATCTTGCCAACGGTCGAAACACCGCGTCCGGGTGAGTTGTGCTGCTTGATATCTACGCCCTCAGCCAATAGCAAGCTCGCCTTACTGGGCGAAACCTGTTCAACCAAATCAAGAATCGGATAGGTAGAGAGACATTGGGTAGCGATCTCGCCTATTTCAGCCATAATTCGCCTCGACGAAACCAGGGTTCTCGGCGCATGCACATGGCTGGACCGCTGAGAATCCTCTTTATGCGGCGAGAGTATTGTCGTCGGCACGCTTTTCTCCGAATGTTCAAGCTTGACGCTCGTCTTGGATTGCTTCTTGGGGGATAGATTTGTACTAGTGCGGGTACTACGGCGCGAATGCCTTGAAGGCTCTCTTATCGGAGAGTGCGGTCGAGAATGCCTCGAGGATTCTTTCACCGGAGAACTAGTAGAAATTTTAGAGGGCTCTTTCAGCGGAGTACGCGGTGAATGTCTCAAGGGCTGAGAACGAGAATGTCTCGAAGACTCTTTCACTGGGCAACGCGGTTGCGAATGTTTCGAGGACTCTTTCACCGGTGAACGCGGTCGCAAATGTCTCAAGGACTCTTTCACCGGCAATCGCGGTCGCGAATGTCTCGAGGACTCTCTCACCGGTGAACGCGGTCGCAAATGCGTCGAGGACTCTTTCACAGGCGAAGGCGGTCGCGAAAGGGAAGCGTCAATATCAGATAAGTTTGCAAGCTTACTGGACAAGTCTAGTTGCTTAGACGTAGATTCGGCTCGACTGAGCTTCACTCGCGAGGTTCTCTTCTTCATTGGCGAATCGATGGTTGGCATGCGTGTGTCTACATTCACAAACTGGGTTTCCCCAGCAGAATCTGACACAAAGAGGCTCAAAGACAAAGAGGAGCGAGTGCTTCGAAAACTGCCACCTCTCAAACTAGCATCCACCCCAGAAGCGCTAGACCTCTTCTCTCGGAGCTTCGACATGCATCCGTTTATTCGATCACCGTTAAACGACGCGTTAGCCTTCTCGATACCAAAGCTCGACATTGATGCGGATCCCATCTCTTTCGCAAACTCCAATGAGGGATCGCTTGCTGCAAAATACTCTTCATCCACATCCAGAAGCTCCATTAAGCTAGATCCAAAACTAGAACATGATTGACTCGGCCCAGAGGGCGCTCCATGCTTGAAATCGTCGGCAACCAAAGTACAGAAATCAACGTCGAGACTGGCTTCACTTGGTGCTCCCAAAGAAATATCAACGTCCTTTTCTTCTGCTTCACCACTATGCCCCCCACCGTGTCCCAATAGATCTTCTGCAGAGATACTCGATTGGCTCGGGACGTTAACAGCACCACACCTTTGTAGTGAGAGACCGTCTAAATTAGACAGCCCCAACGCCAGTTGTTCATCTTCCGAGTCCACGTCTGCCTCTTGATCGGCACTGCAGAGTATGGGCATGGTTTGCGCACCTTGGTACTCGGAGAGCGACTTGGGCCGAATCTTGCTTTTCTGCCTCGACGGGCTGTCAGTAGTAATATAGTCTTTCTCGCTTTTCGACGATATCTCCATAGTAGGCACAGGAGACGAACGACCTTGTATCAACCCATGCATGGAAACAGAAAGCTTCTTCGCTCTTCGCGGAGAAAGTAATCGCCCGATTCCTTTCGGCTCCTTCGACACGGTCAAGGGGGCACTGTCATCTTGCTCATCCTCATTCGTCGCGATTGGAATACCAACATCACTGATGTAACTGCCGTCGTCCATGGACTCGAAGTGTTTCCCTCGACCGATACGGAATGACGCGATACGTCCCAACGTTCCAGCGCGAAAGTGATCACGGGACGGCGTCAACTTCTTCGCGTCGATTTTTGGTGTTAACGCATGCTCCTCCACCTTCTCGCTGACTGCTGAAAGAGCAACGTTGTCTTCGTTCTCGTCTAGACCCATCTGAGAGTAATCGACATCGAGATCCGCGATATTTTGAGCCTGTAATTCTAGATTACCTTTTTCGTCGCCTTTGTCAATGAACATGTCATCACCGCCACTAGGAGCGCTAAGGATAATAGGCCGCGGGAAAGACGAAGTCGCTACTGAAGGGAGGTAGCCATGTTCCTGCTCCAAACCTGAATCATCACTCTCAGAAGCAGAGTCGACGTGCGCACCAGGATCTGCACCCGGGTCCGCACAGCGTAGGGCTGGCATGAACTGGGCGCCTTGCTCGTCGCCATCATGGTCCGAAGTGAAATTTGACTCGTCACTGCTGTCAGAGGCAGAGTCTGTATCAGCTCCCAGATCGGCACATAAAGCTGGCATGAGTTGAGCACCTTGCTGATTCGAGACTGGCCCCCTTCCTCGTCGCTGTCTTGAGGTACTGGCAACTGCAGTAGTATCTTCAGCAGACTTCTTTCCTTTCTTTGGAGAAAGCAAACGCCCGATACCTCTCTTCTCTGACCTGGGAGACTCCAAGGTACCTAGAAGTAAACGACCGATGCTTCTCTCTGACCTGGTGGACTCCAACGGGTTACTTATAGCTTCCTTATTCGTCGCAATAGGAAAAACAATATCACTGACGTAACTGCCTTCGTCCATAGACTCGAACCTTTTCCCTCGACCGATACGCAATGACGCCATGCGCCCCAACGCTCCAGAGCGTAAGGAAGGCTTTGGCTTCTCCGTGTCAGCCTTTGGCAATGACATCTGCTCCTCAATATTTTCGCTAACTGCTGAAAGACCAACGTCGACTGTTTCGTCCGCACTCATTGCAGATACATCCACATCGTGATCCACAATACTCGGTGCCGTTAGCCTTTCAGAGGCACGTTTTGTGTCGTCTTGGTCGTCGAAGGTGCCACCTAGTAAGCTGGCTTCAATATGAATAGGATCCCTATGAAGACTAAGCTTTGGCGAAGAGGAGGTTGTTGTTGAAGGAATATACCCACCATCCTGCTCCGAACCCGAATCGTCACTACGAGAGTCAAAGCCAACGTGCGCACCCGGATCCGCACCCGGGTCCGCACAGCGTAGAGCTGGCATGAACTGAGCCCCTTGCTCGTCACCCCCATGCTCCGAAGCGGAATATTCAGTGTCAGAATCAGAGTCTGTATGAGCTTTCGAGGCTTCACGAGAAGCTGCCTTGACGTGTGCACCTTTCTGGGGACTAATGGACCGTTTCGTCGGTCGACGTCCCCCTCGACGACGTGTCTGCCTCGATCTTCCCATCTTTGAGATACGCAATCGTCGCTCCTTCGACTTGGGCGACTCCTCTGGGTCGCCTTGAGGCGACCGACTCCATGAGATGGGTGGCAAAGTAATAACACTATCGCTAGAGGAGCTACCGCTGTCCACGGCCTCGAACTTTTTCCCTCTCCCGAGTCGAAACGACTTGGTACCTTTCTTTTGTTCAGAGCGCAAGGTATCTTGAGAATCCTTGGGATTTTCGGGGCTTGTCTTTGAGGCGGGTGGAGGCTGTGCTTCCAAATCGGCAGTGACATTGGGCGGGCTGTCAAAGTCGTAACCTTCTTCTTCGTCATCGTCAAAGCAACCAGACTGGTTCTCATCAAAATCCTTTTCCACATGGTCGTAACCCAGCATGGCCTCGGTAAGACTGCAATTGGATGGAGCTGCAAGGGGCGCCGGCCTTCGCAAAGAGGAAGTTTTTCCTTGCGGTGATTCAGCCTCGTTTTCATTGAAACTAGACACATGGAGTGTCGGCCTTCGCAAAGAAGATGTTCTTGCTTGCGGCGATGCAATATCATTTTCGTTGAAACTAGACACATGGAGCGTCGGCCCTCGCAAGGAAGACGTCTTTCCTTGCGGCGATGCAGCATCACTTTCGTTGAAACTAGACACATGGAGTGTCGGCCTTCGCAAGGAAGACGTCTTTCTTTGCGGCGATGCAGCATGACTGTCATTGCAACTCGATCCAAAAAGCGTCCGTCGTCTCAAGATTGAAGATCTTGCGCTAGACCCTTCACCAGTCTCAGAGGATTCAGCTGTCAGACTCATTCTCGGACTGGATCGGAGAGAAGGTGAGAATTGCGCACCCTGTGGCTGCAAGTTGGACAAGGAGCTCGAAAAGGAGCTGTGCCGAACATGAAGACTTTTCTTGTTTGGCGAGTCTTGTGGCGAACTAAAGGTGGATTCGTCGTCCGCGGACATGCTCCGTGAAACTCGCCGAGGGGAGGTCGATAGTGACCGATTCGACGATAGAGAGCGAGTCAGATTGGGTCGCATGGAAATCGTCGGTAGTTTCTTTGCTTTCTTGGTAAGCGGTCGCCCGATTCTTTTGGGGGTTTTGGGTGCCTGTTCTATTTCATCTGGTGGAGTCGAAGCAGTTGGATTCTGGTTTGTCATGGCAAGCATTTCATCTGCAGAGAGCCCATTTCCTTTGTCGCTGATATAACTACCATCGTCAAAAGTTTCAAATGTTTTTTGCCTCCGTCCTCGACCGAGCTTGTTTTGCAACGACTGCATCTTCACCGAATGAATCAACTAAAGACAGACTCTACTCTACGAAGGATGTTGTTCTAGTCTACCACCGCTGACCAAGGCACAGTGTTCACACACCTGGACTCTTTTTCTCCCGAGCAAAACTGTACACTGTACGATCAGCTTTACGGCCAAGAGGCGGCGGCGGAGGCGCATGGCGGGATTTCCCGTGTTTTTTCAAAACACACCCTTGTGTAGCGCCCGGTCACTACTTTGCTGGTCTTGATTTTGATAGAAGTTTAGCTAAGCCAAGCCTTGAAGAAGCATTGTATTTAACAGATTTTGGTCATTTGTCAAATGACCGGATATATTGATAATGAACAAGAAGCATAGTATTTAAGGGTTTTGGTCATTTGACAAATGACCAGATATATTGATAACTAACTTTAGGGTTTTTTATTTCGTCTCGGTAGTCGTAGATTGATGAATAAAATAAATAATAATTCGGTCATTATTGGATATTTCTGCTGGGAGGGCGGGGAGCGAGCGAGGGCTGATGGCTGATGCAGATGGCAGGGCTGGCTGATGAGGTGTGTCTGTGTGTTGCTTACGCATGGTTCTCGTGCGAGCTACTGATTCCGTGGTGGCGGTGTCTCCTCGCACGTTTCGCTGAAACTGAAAGCTGAAACCTACCGTACCCAATACCCAAAGAAAGACATACAGTCAATAATAGTAAGCACCTTGCAGAGTTCACAATCAAGTCCATAAACCCCCCTTCCTCACAAGTACCGTTAGCACTCGGTGTAACCCAATGGGCGATGGACAAGAGAGAGTTCCGAGGATTCTTGAGAACATGGAAAGGGAAAGCCAGGCTGTAGTCGCCGAAGAAGCAGAGTTACCACTGATCCAAGACTTTGAAGAATGGCTGCGCAACAACGCCTTGCGTGATTCGTCCGAATCGCAGCAACGATCGGAATTGAACCGTAACGAGGAGAGCAATCAGTTCCAAGAACAGTTGCAGTACCAGCAAGAGGTCCATAAGGCCATCTTTTCTATTCGGGAAGCGCAAGAGCGACAAAAACAAGCGGAAAAGCAAAAACAAATCGACTCTTGGTCCAACGTACACATTCATGTCGTAACGGCTGATTGTATCATTCCAGACGTTTCATTAAAGCCAATGGCAAAGTCGTGCGACGTGGTTTTTGCATTGGCGTCCTCGCGCGACTTGTTTGCTTCCAAGGAAACGATGCAGTTATCACTGGAGCGATTTCAAGAAGTTTCCGTGCGAGAATTCGTAAGTCTGGTTGTTGGCGCCAAGAAGCTCCACGATATCGCAGCCGACGCTGTGGTGGACTGCTGCCAGATTGCGCATTACCTGCAAAATGCCGCCATTGTAGACTGTACAGTCGATATTTTACTTCAATCAATTGATACCGCCAACTGCATGTCTCTTTGTCAGCTGGCAGATCAGTTGGAGCTGCCGACGCTTTTTGAACGCTCCCTGTCGTTCATGATGAACTCGCTAGGTGACTTGGAAGCCAACGGGGCATGGGATGACCTGACTGTTGAGTTGAAGGAACGAATTGGGTCCATTCAGTCGGCAATACAGTCTTCGATTCATTCGCAGCATAGTCGATTGTACTTTAGTTCGCTTCACGAGTACTTGGCCATCTTTGCCGAGACTGTGCAGTACAATCAGGAGCGATTAGCAGAAGCAAAGGAACAGCATGGTCATACGACTTCTAGAAGCGGTGCCTGGAAAGATACACAAGACAAGATCGAGCGACAAGAGCGTCGGGTGCAAACGCTGGAGGCTGTCTTGAAGGAACAGAAAAAACTTTTTAAGACATAAAGTGCTTCCACCGACCTGACGAAACGGTTAACAGTCCACAAGAGTTAAGTTTAATGATAGCATCAGCGTGGCTAGTACAGTAGTACCATTGTAGAATACTACCGATTCTTGTAGAATGCACTACCAGAGTCTGGTCCGTTTAGTTATTTTGACGTTGGTAGGCGCGAAAGGTCATCTTTCGAAGGCCAAACCATTTTCAGAGAAAATAAACCTTGGAGAGAGCTCTCGATCATCAAGTGAAGCAATAGATTTGTCACTTATCGCGACTATAACCCTGCGAATTGACGCGTTCACATCGTTCAGCGTGGGGGTGGTCCGGGAAGCGTTTCCTAGTTTTTTCAGTCCAGTCCCAGAATTACGGGACTGCCTCACATTTTCAACTTTTCTCGTCGCCATTCGCCATTTCGTTCGTCACAAGTTATAAGCCGCACGCCGCACATCATCTTCGACACCATGATGTTTGGCTTGACGTGTCCACTTCTTCTTGCCAGTCTCCTCTTACTTGTCAAGCTGCGCTCCATCGATGGCTTTGCCATTGGATATTCAGTCACCTTATCAGCATCTGGAACTTTACATTCGAGACCAAAATGCATCGTGGCCTGCCGAGCGCAACATTACGATTGGACGCTCGTGACGGACGATGGTGCCGTGCAAAAGAGAATCCTGGAACCAGGCACTGGCAATCTAGCACAAGATGGATCTGAAGTAGTGGTTGACTATGTAGGAAATCTGGTGGGTCAAGACGGCTGGAGTGCTCAAGATGTTGTCGACTGCTGGCTTAAAAGTCAACAAGGGCTTGACCATCTGGCAGACGCCTTTGTCGCAGCGAATGTCGATGGACCAAAGCTCCTAGACCCCAACGCGTTTACTGAAGAGTTTGTAATGACCGAAATCGGAGTATCGAACAAGATTCAGTGCAAGAAATTAGTCATGGCTGCCAAGAGGCTTGCCAAGCAAGCCGTCGAATTCCCTGTTGGCACTGAATTCGATTCGAGCGCCGAGAAAGGTCCTTTCCAATTTACCCTTGGCGCTGGTAAGGCTATTCGCGCCTACGATCTCGCTGTTGCAACCATGAAGGAGGGAGAAAAGGCCCAGATTGTTTGCAGAGCCGACTATGGGTACGCCGCCGAAGGTTTTCGGAAACGAAACGGCGACGTTGTGGTGCCACCGTTTGCTACCTTGCGCTTTGATATCACGCTGCTCAAATGCTAATGCTCTGTTATCCTTGGAGAGCGATATACCGGGGCTCGGATAGACTCCGTAAGCTATTAAGGCAACAGAATAAATAAGAGTGTAAACGAACCATAACTCTGTCAATAGCTCCTTTCCATCCGACACGCTAGCAGCTATAGAGCCACTGCACGGAATACCAGAATATTGCGGCAAAGATGGAGATACTTTTAAAAGTTATTGTTCAATGATTCGGTGGACATTGTAGCCCGCCAGAGTTTCTGTATCGAGAGGGATTGGATGCGGTCTGATTCGACTGGAAATAGTATTGGTGTCGTTTTCCATTTGCCAAAATGGCCAAATGCGTCCAAGAACTTTGCCCTGGATCCACTCGAACGGAACAGGTCCAATGTGCCGAGAATCAATACCAAGAGCTGGACAATCCGCTTCCACCCAGATGCAACCTTCTGGAACGACCAGCGTTCGCTTGGATTCTTCAAGCCGGTCTGGGAAGAACTGATCGGCATCCCAAAAAGACTCTCGGTCCATCCACTCGTGTGCCGGATGATCTTGAGCGGGCCAAATGATACCCCATCGTTCCGGATCTTGATCTAAATACAAATGCACGTACTGACCGTATCGCTGGACTTTGTCACCCGCCAATCCGATAATGCGCTTGCACGAAACATGCTCTGGATGATCGGGATGCGCAAAGCCAATCACGTCCCCAATCTTGTAGGGACGTCGAAAGATGACCTTGCGCCAGCCACACCACGTACTGAGGAACCAAATGTCGCTAGCATCCGGTGCCATGGTCGGTAGCATACTTGGGCCCTTGATGGAGACAATAGAGACCGGCGCGGTCCTTTCCCACGACGCCAAGCCAACGAGGAGCAACCAGAGAGGTAAACGCTGTGCAATAGCGATTCCTTGTTCTCTCGTGTACTCGGCTCCACCGTTTCGGTATCGGACAGGGACGATCCAGGACACAAGCCGTTGTTGGAATCCAAGCGAAGTAGCATTAGCATTAGCAGTAGTTTCGGCGGCAGCGGCAACGCTGTCGAGCACGGGCGTTTCCGTTTCCGCCACGGGCTTGGATTCCTTCTTGCCTCCTCTTCTACCACCCTTGAAAGGAAAGGAAGCACGCCGTTGTCTCTTCGGTATGGGTTGTCTCGGTAAGCGTCGGCTCGTTCCAGAAGCGAACCGTTGCAGCTGACGACTCGTCGGTCTCCTTTGATCCAGCATTAGTAGCCGAAGAGAGCGTGTGGCTCCTCCTGGTGCTACTGCAACTGCTGCAGTAGAAGTAGTCGCTGTTGTGGAGTAACAACAAGATCGAAGCGCGGAGCTTTGCATTGTTATTCTATTAAAGGCATTCATGGTAGAAGCGTTTGAATTTTTTAAACACCTTTGCAGACGTTGCTCTATTGGGTCTACCAGGTACTATGTCTAGCAAAGTGCCTGCAGCTACCTCTGTACCGGTACCTCTTGCAGCTCTTGCAGCTCTTGCAACAAAGTCGGAAGATGAAAGATCCTAGACATACCGTATTGATCGAACATGGGTTCGTAAACGATGAGAAGAAGGGAACACGTCACA
>Ga0307981_1002841_pt1 | contig 13585 bp, 9 predicted proteins | sample OrgLakmetagen987_FD_201849 | JGI IMG/M metagenome (GOLD analysis project Ga0307981, IMG submission 201849) | Saline water microbial communities from Organic Lake, Antarctica - #987 | ecosystem: Environmental > Aquatic > Non-marine Saline and Alkaline > Saline | place: Antarctica: Organic Lake... | reverse complement strand
GTTGACATCAAACCTGTCCCAGACAAAAAGGCTCTTGCAGCACTGGCTAAAATGAGCAACGGAGGAAACAAACGTCGCAGCATCAGCAAAACTCGTAAAAGTGGTCGCAAAGGATATAAATCAATATGAGTTGCCACATAAGTAAAATTTACATCAGGAAAGATACAACGAGAAACAAGTTCTCAAAGATTCAAATAAATTCCTCCGCATGGCGTCGGTTGACCAGAATAAAAAAATTAACAAAATTTTATCAAAGTTTACTAAGTATCTGTAAAACAATTTCTTTGTTCAATCGTTAATCTTCTTTCTCGTCAAGGTCGGTTTCATCAATGCCATGGAAATTTCCTAAGACTTCCATGAACAGCTTTTCGGACGAGCTAACCTGCCTTTCAAGTTCTGGTCTGCCTTTTGGTGTTTCCGCTTTAATTTGTGGAACCTGTGAGTTGTTTGGGCTTTCGGTCCCAGGTGATGACTTGGGATTGCTTGCGGTTTTCTTTTTTGGCATGATGGAAAGGGGAAATTCTCTAGGAATCAGGGTAACGAACCTCCCAAGAATATGTCGTTGGTGCAGTTCTCCAGTCTTTTCATCTAAAAATACAAATGCATATAGTGAGGTGGTGGAATTTGAAGTTAGGGAGACTTAAAATCGAGTTGATGACTTACCTGAATCTCCGTCAAACATGACGACGCACACATTATCGTCGTTAATACAGAAACTGGTGCTGTCAACAACAGTGGCAGGATATAAGAATGTCGTCGATGGATATACCGCGTAGACTCTTAATCTCTTTCTACAACGATAAAGCCAAAGGTTAGATTCCACGTGATTCCGTGGCAATGGTATAATACTCTGCCTTGCAACCATTTTCATTTTGTTTACATCTTTGATGCCAGCATTAAAGTTTTCGATATCTTGCAAAACCACGCGAGAATTGAGGAATTCGTCACGCTTCTCTTTTGGCATACCTCTAAGATCTGTTAAAGAGATTTCTACTGAATTCTGATCGTGCACCACCCTTGCAAATATCCATGCACCGTTTTCTTGGAGCCTAGCAGCCACGTAATCCCCATTTCTCAGCAACCTATAACGAGTTGTCTCAAAGTGCCGAAACGCCAGTTCCCTTTTGGTGGTTTTTTTTTCGTCGGTTAGAACCATATTTTCTATAGGATCCTGCATTTTTGGTAAAGATAATTGCTTATCTCTTTCTTTTCTTGACATGGTGCCGTGGGTGTTCCTTAAAGGTTGTATCGATGTTTCTGTTTGCAGAGAATTTATGTTTTCGGCATGATCTTTATTGTTAGGAATTCTTTTTGAGGTTGAAGATGCAGATGTTCGCCTTGCCTGCTTGGTGTCATTACCTCCGCTATTGTGACATCGATCTTCAGGTTCAATACTACCCAAAACGCTTTCAATGGTAGAAACTACAGAGTTACAAAACGTAATACCAAGCCCCATTTCTACCAAAATGCTTCGTGCAATGGCCGGTCGTTGTATGAGCTTTTCAATTTCGTGATTTGACTCATGTTCGCTTGAAGAGCCAATGCATGCCTTCAACTTCTTTGTGTCAGGTTCATCCTCATCTCCAAGCTTCTTCCTTATTCTTTCTAAATGAGAAAGTGCTCGAAAATAGCCGTTACCTTTGCGACCTCCCATCACATGTCTTGAAATGTATATAACTTTCTCTTCCCAAGACAATGAATCAATCAACGGAAGAGCATCTTTTGGTTTCATCAATTTGTGATGAGGGTCTGCATCTCCAGTTGTACTGGAGGGACTGGCGGAGGAAATTCCGCGGGTAGAAATTACGGGTTGACATTGGCTCAAGGATGAATTTGAATGTTCAAATTCTTGGTGTTCTGACACATTCCGTGAAAAAGACGAAGGATTCTTGTTGCTGTCAATACTGGCATTTTGCCTTCTGTCAAATGGCTGTTCGGCAATGATGTTCGTAGGTGTTTTTATGCTGCGCTCGCTTTTCCTTCTTTGACCGTGCTGCTCGTTTTGATTAAATTCAGAAGACATTCGAAGTTGAGCAATCATTTGCTGATGCAATTTTTCCTCTCTTTCTTTTGATATTTGTGACTGTAACTTTGATGATGACATTGATGGTTGTATTTGTTGATGGACCACTTGAGTGTTCTTACTGCCATAGTTACTAATATTGGATTTATCCATTTTGAAATGTGCACTTTGCTGCCTCATTGCTTGCGACTGCGTAGGAATTTTGTGAGAGCTTTTTTTATTTCCATGCGAAAAATTTGAATGAATAGTTGACGATTGTGATTGGTGTTGATCAGTTTGAGCCCTAATCATCGCTTGTTGTCGTTGTCGTTGTTGTTGTTGTTGTTGCTGTTGTTGTTGTTGTTGTTGTCGTTGTTGCTGCTGTTGTTGTTGCTGTTGTTGCTGCTGTTGTTGCTGTTGTTGCTGTTGTTGTTGCTGCTGTTGTTGCTGTTGTTGCTGTTGTTGTTGCTGTTGTTGTTGCTGTTGTTGTTGCTGTTGTTGTTGCTGTTGTTGTTGCTGTTGTTGTTGTTGTTGTTGCTGTTGTTGTTGTTGTTGCGGTTGCTGCTGGCCTTGCATATTCTGTAAAAACATCGCCATCTGGCCTTGTTGTATCTGCATATCTGACAGATAAGGCTTTTGTTGTCCTTGACTATTACCCGAGTTGTCATGACCATGAGCGATATCACCCCCAGGCATGACTTGATTGATTGGGGATTGGTTACTATTCTGTTCGCTAGATGTAGACCGTTGCTTATGATGAGCGTTGGGCAAACTTTTGCTCTGTCTACGTGATTGCTGCAGCAGTTGCATTTTAGGCAATTGCGTGTGAGCGGAGTTTTGAATCTTTGAACCAGAACCCTGGGCTCGCTGTGATGGCTGCTGTGGCATTCCTAATCCCACATTGCCCATGTGAGGACCTTGACTATTCTGATTATTTTGAGCCATATTTGATTGCATCATAGCTAAATTCATTTGTTGAGGCATATTCCTTAGAGACTGCAGTTGTTGTGCCTGGACTGCGTTCCAAAGAAGAGCTTGTTGATTGGTTTGCTGCTGATTTGGAGCGGTGCTAGGGCCGGCTGTTTGGATTTGAGTACCATGTGAGCCCACCATTGTCTGTGGCATTCCCATTCCCATTTGAGGGGTTTGGTTATTCTGCGTCATCATATTTAGGTTCATGTGGTGAGGCATATTCCTTTGGGACTGATGTTGACCCTGGATCATATTTTGCATTGGCCCGTTAATCATTGGTGCCCTTATCATAGCTTGAGGCATAGGTGCAATAGAATTTTGTTGTATTTGCTGGGGGTTCGTTCCGGGCCGATTTTGCTGGTGTGGCGTCACAGCGTTGGAGTTGGAAAGTGGAGGCATTTGCAGATTGAATATGTGAGGGCTCCCTTGTCCAACGATGTTGGAATTCACATTGTTGCTCATTGTTAGAAGTTCTATGCTTCAATGACCACCTTAAACAGCTGCTAGAAAGATTGGTACGAAGTGTGATGAATTATAATATTATGGTAGTATGGTAACATCATGACATACTTATGGCTCTCATAGATGATGATCATGAAGAATGAAGAAGCGCGGTGGTATGGTATGTACGCGTGACGCGTACCAGAAGCTACCAGAAGGTATGTACGACCTGTACGTACGATACAAATACGATACGTAAAGTACAATAGTAGAAAATTGAAATCTGGTAAAAGGCCTTTTTGTAGAAACCTGGCACCTTCTTGGATCTATTTTATAACATCGAAAGAGCATCGAAATGCTGAAAAGAATTATGACTGAGAATGCTACTCTGGTACAAAAGGAAAATCGACAAACAAAGTTCTATCTAGTACGAAGAAAACATATTTGCTAACATTGTGTCGACCTTCGCTGGAGGATACTTGAGATAATCTTCCATATTCTTTTTTGAGAATTGGTATTTTGAATACATCATGAAGAAGTCCTCGTATTTGGCAAAGAACACATCCTTCACATCCTTAATAAGCTTTTCGCGCAGCTTGGGGTCGATGATAGTTAGATCCTTGTGCAACGAATACGTGTTCTCAAATTCTTCATTGAACCCACTAAAGCGAGATTTCAGAAGTCGACCACTTTCCAAAGTCAATAATTTTTGCTCCTGATTGCTGTAGGTCAGAGAAGCGCTTTCTACAGTTGTTAGGTGACGGTTAAGAACATGCCAGTCCTGGAGATATTTTTTCTTTGAATGATCAAAAAGTTTGTTGACTTGATCAGAAAACCATTCCCCACTGATTTTGTAATCACTGCCTTCAACTTCGTCGTCCTTGTTGCGAATAATATGAGAAGTAGATTCCAAGGCGTAGCTATATCTTAATTGTTCAGACAAATAAAATGTATTATTCATCAGAAATAAAAAAGACTTGGACTGTGCAACTGGGTCCAAGTCTTTCGTGTAGGCCATCGCTTTTGCTTGGAGATTTGCAAGAAGTGACATAACGAGATACCGAACATAAAAATCCATTTCACCAGCCGCATCTCCAATTTTAGGATCCCATGGAAGGGGCCTTCACAAATAATATTACAAATTAGTTGGATAGACAGAGACAAACCTTTTATCAAAAACATGTGAGTGCAAAAATCTCACCTTCTTTTTGTCACACTCTTATAAGCATTCACAAATGGAGAGACTATACGGATGGCTCTCACAACATCAGAGCTTATGGCAGCTACTCTTGCATCTTTCGGCCTGAACTTTTCGCCGTCTATAGGATCTTTTTTCACAGCAATAGCCAAGTTTTCCAATGCTTTTCCAGCATTCTTGACAGTCATGCGATGAATAGCAATGCATAGGTTGGAAGCTAACGATGCTGAATTTTCCTTGCTCATGATAGATCCTGCCGAGGAAACTGCAGACCGCAGTTGCATCTTGTCCGAGGCCATTTCACAAAGTTTTGCCAGAGATGGTCCAAGCATACGCACTGCATCCAAGATACGTAATCCAGCAGCTGCTGCAGATGCCGCGAAACGTACAGAAGGAGTGACAGATGTGCTTGTTCCATCAGAAGTGGAATCTCCATCAAGACCTGTTCCTTCATTTAGAGCTGTGGAATTTGCTACTGGATTTCTCAATGAAGCATCCTTCACAAAAAAAAGTTCAATGATATCTAGAATTCTGTCTATGATGACGCCACAAACGCTTGAATATGAAGCAACGAGCGCGTATTTGTACTCCAAAGGAATCTGTAATGTATCATGTGTGTGTGATGATGTAGGAGAGACGACACATCTGTAAATAGATTTTTCACCCGCGACAATAACCATTGCATGCTCTAAGCACCTAACAGCGTCTCGTGCCGAAGAATCAAGCTCCCCAGACTCAACATCTCCACCAGTGGAAACACGCCTGTCCCATTCTTTTTTCCTTTCAGATCTGAGATTCTTGTAGAAGAGTTGCATTGACTGATAGGCCACAGATCTCCTGGCCTCGGCATATGCATCCAAGTGGGGATAGCCGGTCTCAAGGTTTTTCATCGTGAGTTTGGTGTAGTGACCGGATCCGATTTTCTCAGTTCGTGTAAGCTTTCCGGCTGCTGCCTGATACTTGGATAGCGCTTTCATTATATCCTCTGGCGTTGGTTTTGTCACTGGATTCAAAAAGTAGCCATTGCCCCCCAAGCATTCAAACATAGCCCGAAGTTCGCGAACTGTGCGTGTATCCAGGGGCAGGGATTCTTCGTACTCTCCCACTGGCAATAAGTGTCAGATTGAAATTTTAATGCTAGGACTACTTTTGTCATATATAGATATATCTCGAAGAACTTACCAGATTTCATCAGATCTCTGTTTTGAAGGGCTTGCGCAAGACGCTCTCTTGTATCTTTCGCTGATTCTTGCGCATGAGGATTTACTGCCCCTCCACCTTGTCTTGTTCCAAACGTGGTATTCGTAGCAATTGTACTCGCACCTCGAGTGTCGACTGTGGCATCGTCGACATTTCTTTTCAATGCCCACCCCCTTTTCATCCTTATTGCCGGACCCGCACTGATCAAATGAAATTTGATCAGCATGCACATCCCATCAGCACCTAGTTGATGCACGCGCTGCAATCCAGTCAACGCTGTCTTGGACGCATTCCATCTAGGGCGTTTTTGAAAATATATGTGAGCGTCTCGGATAATCTCGAGACTGTCTGCAGCAGCGTAAACGTCTTGTTCAGTGAGGCCGATGACTGTTCCATTCAGTGTTGCTAACGTCATTGTATCGTCATCGTGAAAATAACGCTTGCCGTCAATCAGGCTAACTGTATCATCGGGAACATTATAAATGTTGTTCGTGTGATCCCTTCTTTCGCGAGTTTCCGCTGCTTCCTTTGCCCCCCGGTATAGCCTCTCAATGCTGGGCTCACAATCTACAACTGTGTCAAACTTTTCACGTGAATCTCGGAGCAAGGCGAGGGTAGAAGTAAGGTTTGTGGATGCTTGTGTTAACGACGATGAGGTTTCAGATGCAGGTGTTGTGAGCGTTGAAAGATGCCGCGTCCTTCGAGATAGGGAATGAGACGTTGCCAGAGCTTGGGTTGTCGTTGAAGTAAGCGTAGTAAAGGCATCCTCCAATTGGGAAATCGACGTAGCCATTTTTCTCGTTTATTAATTTGGTGGTATGCAAAGTTTAGTAATTAAGTTCCAAGTTTAGTTGTTCGCCTGATGAGTTACTATCTTATATCTTACTCGTACCTCGTATCTTACCGCTTACCGGTCACCGGTCCCCCCCCCCCCCGGTCACAACAGACAACAACAACAACATTAAATGCGATTTTCTGCTAACTTCCGTTTTTAAAACAAAGCATGTAAATATTTAACATTTAACTGTATTTAACCGTTTTTATGAAACAAGTGCTCAACCATCAACCAGGCTCAACCTTGCGATTGCGACTTGCTCAACTACACATCATGATTTTCAATTCAAGTGCCAAACAACATCAAACTTTTACAAGTTTTGTATTGTGATATTGACAAGTTGAATATTGAGTACAACGATGATGCCTACAATTCTCTCTTTTCTGCCCATTCCTTGTCTGCAAAGCAAGTAAGTCCTTATTGCAAAAGATTGATTAACATGTTTCTGTTACTTTTTGAATACGATAATTCTTGATAATGTTGCGTCTCAGCGCTTTGAAATAAATCATGATTTGGGCAGTAAAACACATGCGTGTTTTTCACCTCCTCCGCCATCAACCACAAGTATGTGGATGTGCCAACTGTATGCTCCTTCTTGTATTCCAGACAAAATAGCATGGTCTGGTATGTTTAAAAGTGGATCCAAGAATATATCACCAAAGCTACCCATGTGCGAAACTGCACAAATCTCGGGAACATCAACGGAAAGCTTAACCCCGTCCCAGACTAGCTCATATATTGATATAGGTCTCCTTAAAACGTTAGATAGAACAGTAAGCTCAGTTCCACCGCCCTGTAATGTTCCATTTCGCAAGAGTTGTAAGTATTCTTCCTCTTTTATCTGTTCATTCTTTGCTGCTGATCCGAGTAAATCGCATGCTCGGACAATTCTCTGACCTTCAATGTGTAGGGTCCCTTTTGCCGACAACACTTGAGCAACTACTTCTCTAGTTTCGCGTGCGACGGCACGAAGTAAAGCGTTGTTCCCCCCCAAACCTAGACTAGTTGATGCTGCCAGTGCAACAGCCTGAAACATGCAGTCTCCTTCTCCTGGCACGTTTCGCATTGTAAACTCAAGATTTGGCTGTGTTCCATTTTTTCCATCATTTTGACAATAAAAAGAGGATGGTCTGATGCAAACATTGTTTGGAGCAAAGGAAAATTGGTGAAAAGGAACCGTCTGTTGAGCGCTGAACGACGCGGCCTTGGATATCAGCAGAACACAGTATGTTAGAGCACAGAGGGCTTTCAGAATGATGCCAATCATTGCTCTCTATGAAGTAAGTGGTGATGTTGTTTCTATATTATTTAATCCACGTCGTGACTCCTCTATCCTCTAGATATGCTACGACTCGTATCCTTGCTGTGAATTCTTCGCTTTGAGTTGGGTCTTGGGGCTTGGGCTTTGGGCTGGCTTGGGGTGCAGTTTTTCTCTACAACCAGCAGCTTGTTTAGTAGGTTTTCTACTGCTACTAGATTACAGGGTAAGTACATGTCGCATGATGTACTTACGTAGCTACGATAAAGGATCAAGGGTTTGGGTAAATTGAGGTAAATTGGTGTTTTCTCGTTACTACTTTCCCTTCTTATCTTTTTGTCTGACAGGCCCGTCTGGCCGTGCATCTTGTTGGACGAATTATTTGGAGAACCCGAGTAATAACAACTTTTAACGACCAACGCTCACCGCTCACCTCTCACCTCTCACCTCACTAGCGACTAGCTGTGTCGAAAAGATCATATCTTTCCGATAACGATTGCATCAAGATGGATCCAACTATGAACCCAAGGCCAGACAATGTTGAAAGGGCCATTGATGATTTGTGGATAAATTCTATGCAAGATTTCAGCAATTTACATTCAGGTAAGAAGGCAGGATAATATATTATCCCAGATCTCAGCACCACTGACAATTCTGATGACACTTCTTCCTTTCCTTACAACAGAGAAAACGAATTGGAAACAGCAAACACTTCCTTTAGCCAGAATCAAGAAGATAATGAAGAGCGATGAAGTCGTATATGCAGAGTTGGAGAAAGAGATCAACAACCTTGAAAATGGCGAAGCTCCCACTCAGAACCCCAGATTTATGATAGCAGGGGAGGCGCCTATTTTACTTGGCAAAGCTTGTGAAATGTTGGTTAAAGAATTAAGCATCCGTGCCTGGAAACATACAGAAAGAAATAGACGAAGAACCCTCCAAAAACAGGATGTTCATGCCGCGGTAGGAGAAAGTGAGGTATATGATTTCCTAATCGATATTGTTCCTAGAGTTCAAATGCAGCCAGCCGTCAAAGGTTTTACCCCGCCTATTCCTTCAACACAACAAGAACAAGTTCAACAAGCGAGCCACCTTACATCATCAGTTGTCAACGAAATACCCACTATAAATCACGCGTTACAGGTGCATGCTCCAACATCGACAGCTACCACACTGGGGGCTCAGTCGCAGCTCCAGCAAATGATGCCTCACGCACAAATGCAGGTTCAGAATGCATCACATCAATCGCAGCTCCAACAAATGACACCACAAGGACAAATACAGCAAAATGCACCCCATCAGTCTCAGCTACAGCAAATGAATCCTCAAGCGAATGCAACGCACCAATCGCAGCTCCAGCAAATGACGCCACAAGCGCAAATACAGGCTCAGAATTCATCGCATCAGTCTCAGATCCAACAAATGATGCCTCAAGCGCAGATACAGGCTCAGACTACATCACATCAGTCGCAGCTGCAGCAAATGATGCCTCAAGCACAATTACAAGCTCAGTATACAATAATGCAGCAGCATCAGCAGCATGATACAGGAAATCATCACTATCAACAACAGCAATACGTTGGGCGCACTCACAATATTGAAGGGAATTCAAAATCCTAGCAAATCGTAACAAGATAAAGGTCAACTTGGAGGGAATATCAAGTTACTGCATCTATTTTGCACCAAGTCTGTGTGATTAGATGCTCACATCGTACCATTACCATGGTACATAAGTACATGTTTACATCAGCGCCATAGTTTATTATATTATTTAACATTCTTTTAATCACTGAACATGATATTATAACTATGACCAATGCACAAATCAATGACAATGTATTCATTCTTCTTCTGACGTACAATTCGAATCTCATGGACAACTTTGACTTCTGCTGAGTTTTGGTTCGAAATATATCAGTAAACTTATACGCCAAAGAAACCGTTGAATAGAAGTACCGCATTTCGCTCCTGTGCAGTTTGTGCGGACCCCTTCGCCTCCAATAGATCGTGCGGGCTTTTAAGCGCATTGACCCCAGTTTGACGATCAGTTACACGAGTCCCTCTTTCGGGGGCGCGTTGGTGGGGACCTCTTCTTGTACCCTGCGACGGTCCATCATACTGAATAACAGCAAAATAGATACTGTCAGCAAATTCCATATGAAAAAGGAGGATCTCGATACTTGATTTCAAACTTACTCTTCGCTGGTATGCTCGTTGGATTTCTTTTTCTTTTGCATAGACAAGATCCCACAATTTCCTATTGGTAGTCTGTTCTGCTTGTAAGGACTTTTGAAAGTCATCTCTCTCTTTGCTCAATTGTTGACACTTTTCATCCCATAATTTCTCTTGCTCCTCAATCGTCTCTTCAAGCTCAATTCTTTCTTTGGTCTGATACTCAAGTCTGTCTTCCATTTCAATGTTGGTGTTTTTGAGTTCCACGATCTCTCTATTCTGCTTCTCAATAATTTTTGTGAACTCGCGGAAATCTTGTACTTCGCCATCCAATAGACGATCCAAGAGAAGTGTTCTTGTATTATCTGCAGTGTGCATACGTTCTGGATTCTGAGTAGGGTTTTGACCATTTCGTGATCCTCTTTGTTTTATTGGTGTTTCCCCATTTGACGATGCGATGCTCGACCGGTGTGTTTGCTGCCTCTTTTGAACATTGTTGTATGCGTATGATTGTTGCCTATTTACAGGGCCACGGGAATTGGAATGCATGTTTTGAGATAAATTGACGGAAGCCATATTGATTGCTTGATTTTCAGATATATCTGGGAATTGGCACTGACGTTCAAGCCTTGCCTTTTCTTCCTTTTGTAACCTAATCTGTCCCACTCTTGCTTGCTGGGCGCGAAGATCTGCCTCTTTACTACGCTTGCGACTACGCTCAAGCTCTTGCTGTCTGATAATTTCTTTTCTCTGGCGCTCTTCTTCCTTTTTCTGTTTCTCAACAATTTGTTGTTGCCGCCGTTCTTCTTTTACCTTGAGAAGGTGATCTTCGTGAAGGCGCTGTTGTTGTTGTTTATCAATCAATTGTTTTCGCTGAAGTTCCTGCAATCTCTCTTCTTCTTCCAGACGCAGCTGTTGTTCGACTATCAACCTCTCTTCAACTTTTAGACGCTCTTCCTCGTGCTCACTTGTAACTGCACCTTCACGATCTTTTCTAGCAGTCTTCAGCTTTTGCTGTTGTGCAGCCAAGAGAAAACCTTCACTTGAGAAATCTTCTTTGGAACACGGTCCAAATTCAGTGCTTGCAGCCCTGCCACTTTCCCTGTCACGCCTTTCACCAGCAATGGGGAATTCGTGCACGGAAGGAGTCTCAGTGGAGTATTGAACACTAATGATGGCTTTGTCTGAAGTATGATTGGGACAAGCAATAACTTGCGAGACCGTGCTTTCTTGAATGTCTTTTTGGTGAGTAGACTCAGAAGTTATCTCCTCACTAGTCTTAAAAGATATATTGCTGTTATCAACAGCAGTCTCCTCCTTAGCTAGTTCTGTTATGTAGGCTGCAGTGCAAGTCGCTTTCATTCAATGAAATACTTTTCTGAGTGCACATATGGTACTAGACTATCTAGAGCAACTTATTGTTTAAGTGGTCCTTTAATTAAGATAGCAGATTTGAGATTTCAGTGTGTATCAACAGAAGAATATCAGATATTCAGCATGTCGCATGAAGCATGAACTCCCTTCTCCCTTTCACTTTTCACAACAATGGATCTCCAAAAATTGCACCAAAATAGCTGCAAAATAGACCAAAATACGGCAGTGGTCGTCCCTCCCTCCTTCCTAAAACAATTTTCGTTCAGGCCCGCGCGGGCGGGGAGCAACAGTAAACAACATTGTAACGGTCGTCAATCATGTAGCATGGGCGTTAAAAGAATAATAAGAGCCTGTAAGAGCTCCCAAAAAGCCAAGAACCAGGCTGAGCCAGGTCAAGGGGGGCAGATATCACCCCCTCCCGCCAAAATTTCAATTTGCAACTGATGTCTGCTATTAATTCTATCGAATAGAGGCTTGAAATAGACTCAACGCTCGCTGGCAACAAACATTTTAATAGCTATTTGCATTTAAAATGTGGAAACTACTCTGTTCACAATTCACAATCTTGTAATTTTGTTCCAGTTCAATTGCAGCTGTATCAACGTAGCGGAATATGCAGCTTACATTGCGTTCTAAAAACAGGGCTTCGCCATCAAATATTTTCTGTACCGATAGTTATAGATCTGGAGGTGCTGCAACACTTTCAGCAGTATCTGCACGGTCTAAAGTTGAACGGTCCTCTTCAAAGTATCTCCATGAACTCATGTACGATAGTAGATGGAACGATGCGACTGATTATGTCAACCAGAATGGAAAACTCGCATCGAAATATAGAAGGTATCCTCAATTTATGAACAACAAGGAGGATTCCTTTGTATTGCCTATTCACGTTGCTTTAACCAAGGCAGATGTGACTATTGAATTTATCGAGGCTTTAATTTTCGCATACCCCAACTCTTTAAAGAAACGAGAAAGTTCACAGCACAAAAATTGTCTTCATATCGCAATAAAGAGTCGCGTTCCAGATAATATTATTTTATATCTGATTCGCGCATATCCTGAAGGAGGAAAACTACAAGATTTAATGGGGAGAATTCCGTTGCACTACTCTATTTCCAATCTCCGTTCGTTATCTCTAATTTCAACACTTATTGCTGTTTGCCCTCGTTCAATTCGGGCACAGGATAAAATGGGGTGGAGTCCTCTACATGTTGCTGCAGATACGCTCTCCTCTTTGGATGTGATAAAATTACTTTCGTCCAAATCACAAGAAACAATTTTTTTGACGACGATGAGAGGGAGAACACCTTTGGTTGTCGCAAAAGAATCAGATAGCAAGAACAAACAAGAAATTGTTGATTTCCTTCAAAATGCTCAAAAGAAATTAGAAAGTCTACCTGTTTTCAAAAATTTTAGAAATGCTGAGAAGAATGGCAAAAACATTTTTGCAATTATGTCAGAAGCGTACCTGGCTTAACATGACCTCGATTGAGATATTTTGAATAGCGCTGTGGGAGCATCCGTAAAGGATCGATAATCGGTTAAGATACAATTTTGGTTGGATTGCTAATTTTATGTTTACGATTTTTAAACTGAGGACCCTACTGTTTCCTTGCATCGGCAACTGTTCCAACTTTAGCTTGCCGTCCGAGATCTCTGTCCTCGTTTTCAATGCCATATCTCCGCGCAATGGCACCAAACCAAGAAAGGCTTTCTACTTTGATTTTTCCAGTAGTTGCAACAGCAAGCAGTGGCAAATCAACTAAATGATCATTCGAGAAATCTTCGCCATCCTCATTTTTTTTCCCACCACTGAATCCCAGCAAAGCTTGTCCAGCTGCGCCTTCAATTCTAATTTTTCCAGAGGACAGCCCTTTTGTTTTCACATCAAACCTGCTGTTGGGTTCAAGACTTTTGTTCTCGATGACACCCTGGACATATTCAACATATCTCATATCGACCGCACGGTGTCCCTTGAAGGCGTCAGTTTCAATTTCAATTCTATATGATCTACCAAATTCATTGCCGTTCATTTCGTCCTTGACTACACTCGGTAGTATTTTGTCTAGACCGTCGTCATGCTTACACAGCGATTGTACCAACTCATTATCATCATCTTCCAACATAAGGTTT
>Ga0307981_1002840_pt1 | contig 13587 bp, 8 predicted proteins | sample OrgLakmetagen987_FD_201849 | JGI IMG/M metagenome (GOLD analysis project Ga0307981, IMG submission 201849) | Saline water microbial communities from Organic Lake, Antarctica - #987 | ecosystem: Environmental > Aquatic > Non-marine Saline and Alkaline > Saline | place: Antarctica: Organic Lake... | reverse complement strand
AATACATCCGTCAATACATCCGTCAATACATCCGTCAATACATCCATTCCAAAACCAGATATACCCAAAGCATCCATTAACCCATTACAAATATTACAAACACATGATAAACAATTAACACTTTTGTCAAAAAATATTGAAACTCTCCAAGAAAAACATACCACAAGTGAAGACGTACAATTTTACAAAGAAAAATACAACGATTTATTGTCAGAAATGACTGAAATGAAAACCAACTTTGTAAAAATGCAAACTTTTTGTATGGAAACTAATATGAAAGTAGAATCCATGAATTCAAGAGTAACAGAATTATTGAAAACAAATGAAAACGAATAAATATATTATTTTATACATCGCTATAAAATGATATAAATACTTATATGAATAAAGTATATGTTAATCAAACTTTGTTTGGTAGTATGGTTAGTATTTACTTATTTGCATATTATCATCCATTTTACAATCACGAAACAAAATACCATATATCGATTAAATGACCCAGTGACGAAGGATATTGTACATCACGAAGTTATGAATAAAATACCATTTTATTTTAGGTGGGCTTTAGACCATTATGAAGTGTTTGAACCTAGTGTAAAATATTTTCCGAAACAAAAAAGCATTCATTTCAAAAAATACATCAAATTACATCGTAATTTAGAATGTAGAAATTTCTATAAGGTTGTCAAAGGAAATCCGCGGTTTATTTGTATTCATCCAAAATACAAATCAATGTTCAAACATAAAGACCATAACTTTGAACATAACAAAAAAGTGGTCCAACAAATCAAGGGTAATTCATCTTTTATTTCAGTTGTATTAAGTAAAGACGATGTATTATTTTTACCCAATTATTGGTTGTTATATGTTGTAGCCAAAGAAGAAACGAATATTGAAAAAATACAATATTCAACGATTTTAAATCAACCGTGTTTTAAGTTAAAACACTATATATAATTTATAGTCTTTCACTATGAACGAACGGACTCCGTTTTATATCATTACTACTATTTTTTTATTTATTACCATTGTTCTTAGTTTAGTTAGTACATTTCATTTGAATCAAAATGGCTCAGATTTTTTTCCAAATCCCGGAACTTACAAAGGAAAATCTATACATGATAATAGTTTTATGGATAAGTTATGTTGGTATTTTTCACAAATCACGCACCATACCCTATTTTTTTTATTTAGTTATTTTTCTATGGCTTTGTTCAATTACAAATCGGTTAAATTTTTCAAAATGATAGGTCCGCTTGCCCTAACTATAAGTGTTTTGTATTTTTATTTTTTATATCCGAGACAAAAGTTGAAAATACATCAGTTGTCTTTTTATAATTTTTTTTCACATTTTATGATTATATTTTTAGTGTTTTGTGAGTTTATGTATATAGATAAATATGAATTTCATGAAACCACCAATTGTTTTATTTTTATCATAACCTCTATTTTATGTATTCTTATCAACTACTATTTAAGAGGTGTCTGGAGTTATGATTTGGTTCATTTAGATAGTTTAAGTGGATGGAGACTCATTTGTGAAACTACCCTTATTATGTATATGTTCAGTGTAATGTTTTATTTGTTCAAATATAAAAATAAACCCTATTACGGAATGAATACAATAAATATGATGAAATCGGCCTATCCGTTGTATGGACTTATAAACATAGTATATGTATTACTCATTATTAATTATGATAAGTAAATATATATGTCGGATTGGATACAAATTCGAAAGGCACGAACTTTATTGAAAGGATGTCCTGGACCACAAGGAATACAAGGACCACCCCTATACCAAGGTAATATAGCTATGGTGGATGCTGTTTACGGAAACGATGAAACCGCTTCAGTAAGCGGTTCGCCATACAAAAACAATTGAACGTGCCCTGCAAAATGTTTCTTATGGACAAACCATCTATATATTACCCGGTACCTACATATTAACTAATAGTATTCAATTACCAGATGGTATTTCTATACATGAATTGAGTTCGCAAACCACTATTATAGAAAGACATGTGGATACATCTGCGACAATCATTTATATGGGCGAAGATTGTCTTTTAGAAGGATTAACCTTACATTTAAATTGTAGCGGAAACAATGATAATGTAGTTTTAAGAGGTATTGTTTTTGATGGAACGTCATCACAAACGTCCAAAATAAGAACAACCTATATTTATGTAAATAATAAAACCATGACGTTAAGTTCGAATGTATTTGGAATTGAATTTTTAGGAATAACGGATTTAAATGGATTTTCAAGAAATAGTGTAAAAAATTCTATGATTGATATATATTCAAATGGAAATGGATTAAAACGCGGGATATTGGTATCAGGTACAAATCGTGTCTCCATAAGGGACTCTAATATTTATGTTTATTAACCCACTTCGAATGACTCACATGGTTCATATGTAGGAGTAGAAACCGACGATAGTTCTAACATAGGTACGATTGAAATAAGAAATTCTACTATAGGCGTAGTTTTACCTATTGATGCTTCATACAATGCTTCAGATATTTTACAAACCAAACCGGAGAATATACTAGATCCAACCTATTTGATTAACTCTGGTATTCAAATAGGTCCGGGGACAGACTTGTTAAGTAAATCTGCCGGTGGGAAAGGATTTTCTACTTATGTTTACCCCACCATTATTTATTATGGATTAAAAGGTAACACGAACTCCAATAAAAAAGGATATTTGTGGCCTGGAACTCAAAAATTTAGTGGCAATTTTCCGGATAACGACGGAATTAATAACGAAGATTTACCCGCATATTTTCGTGTTCAACAACCTTCCCTTATTTCTGGGTTGTCTTGTTCTACAAGTAATAAATGATACAGGCTTTGTAGTAATGCTTAGTATTAAAGTAACTCCTTTCAATAGTTCGATCGTAGATACTTCTTTTTCAGTTACATTGACCGATTCTCAGTTAGATTCAACCTTTTATAATAGTTCATTTCGTTGTGATACTGGTGACCGAATACATCTATATTTGGATTTTAGTGGAAATACGAATACACAAGATATAACCGCTCAAATTGATTTATTTTAAGTTATCACATGAATTGACACTAAACCAATATAATCTTTACAAATATATTGTCTTTAAAAATATTTCCGTTGACAAGATAGGTCATATATATATTCCAGATATCAATAAAATTAGTTCTATACAAGTCTAACATTATAATATAAAGATATAAAATAGTATATAGTATGTATCGGTTTTTTGTAAATGAAAAGGTAAGGTGTTGCGAAACATTTGAACCAGTCGATTTATCCTTTGATTCATCTAAATTATTTCATTTAGATGAATTTTACCTTACAAATAATATATGTAGTATTCAATATTCACCTATTCGGAATCAAACCTATATTGCCGGTGTATTGGATATTACCAAAACATATGGACGCGAAAACAATAAATTATTATATTTATGTAGACCGGATGACAAGCGACTACCTTTTTTTTTGGTTACGTATGATAAACGACCATCGTTTGATAAATCATTACGATATTTATATGTAACCTTTCAATACAAACATTGGGACAAAGAACATCCACATGGTACATTAACACAAACGATTGGTAATGTAGAAGATGTCAATAATATATATGAATATATGCTTTATTGTAAGTCGTTAAATCATCCAATACAACCTTTTACAAAAAGTACTATTTCTCAAATGAAGAAACAACCACACAATGAATTGGATTCTTTACCTATTCGCAATGGTCATATTTTTACAATCGATTCACCCAAAAGCATCAATTATGACGATGCTATTTCGATTCATAATAATATCATTAGTATTTATATTTCAAATGTACCCATTATTTTAGACCATTATGATTTATGGGATTCGTTTTCCAATCGGATTTCAACCATTTATTTACCAGATAAAAAACGTTCTATGTTACCCAATGTATTGACTGAACGTGTTTGTAGTTTGAACGAAAAAACCAACCGCGTTTGTCTCGTCATGGACATCGAATATGTAGATCATCAAATTAAACGTTCCTCTTTGTCTATTTGCAATGCTAGAATTTCACGCAATTATTATTTTGAACAAGACAAATTACTTGAACACAAAGATTACAAGCATATGAAACATATTTGTCAAGTAAACAATTCATATGATCTAATTTCAAAATTAATGATAGATTACAACGAACAATGTGCTATTTTGTTAAAAAAACATCAAATCGGTATTTACAAACAAGTCTCTTATGTTTCACCTCATAGTATTGTAGACCGCATTAAAACATTTCAACTATCGTCGTCCAATTATCAGCTGTTTGACGAACATGTCCATTATGCTCAAACGACTTCGCCGATTCGACGATTGGTAGATTTATTGAATATGTATTTGATTTGCGATAAAGAAGGTTTATATAGTTTTTCTACCAAGGCGGAAGACTTTTATCATCGTTGGATTTCGCAATTGGATTCTATCAACCTAGCCACCAAACATATTCGCAAATTACAATCCAAATGTAAATTGATTTCTATCTTTGAAAAAGAACAACACAAAGTATTTCAAGGAATGGTCTTTGACAAAATACCAAAAAATGAACACGCCTATCATTACAATGTATTTTTACCGGAATTGGATATTTGTTCTTCTATGTCATGTAATGAGGATTTGACTGAATATAGCGAGCATTATTTCAAACTATTTATGTTTAAAGACGAAGCTTTGCTAAAAAAGAAATTAAAATTAGTATTACATAAATAATATGAATCCGTGTTTTTATAGCTCGTTTATTTTTTTTATTGAATTCAATGCTATTTACTGTCTATAAAAAACATTATTATTCAACTTGTTTTAAAATACTTTTTTTGACATCCATAGTATTTCATTGTAAACGTAATACAATGACATTTATAATAGATCAATTAGCGATTCTAAATTTTGTTATTTATGATTTATTTGTATCATAATGTACGTAATACATTTTGGAATGGATTTCTTGTCACATTAGGTATACCTTGTTTTATATTTTCTATAATATTATTTTATTATGGTTATGTATTTTGATGTTTTTGTTATGACCCTATACATTCGGACTTTTATCATAGTTTGATCCATTACCTCTTTTGGACCCACCTTGATTGTTTTGTTATAAATAAAGAGATTGGTTGTTCATAATAAACTTCATCATTTGTTGTTTACCTTGCTTGACTTTATCCAACAAATCATAATTTTCAACGTATTCGCAAATACTTGTAATTTCATTGCTAATGTGAATTAATTTCAAACAACATTTAACAAAATCCCCAAGAAAAAACTTGCCTTTAAAATCACGAATAAATTGTAAGCAACTGGTTTCATCATTACAATTACTCATCCATGTATAGATAGAATCATACATGGCATATTGTAGTTCACTATGGTCCATAAATCCCATTTCTTGGTCTTCATAATAATGCATACGTTGTTTTATGAATTCTATATTAGAATCTTTCGGCATATCTACTGGTTCGGCTTTTAAGTCATAAAAACAACTAAACAACGAAAACAAGGAACACGAAGTATAGTCTTTGAAACCATTTGTTTTATCATATAAATCACAAAACAACAATAAATGAATTTCATTCATCATACACGCCATTTTACCTTTTTCAGTGAGTATATGATTTTTCATGAAACAATTGTCTTCTAGGATACGATATATAGTATCTAATTTTTGGTCAATGTATGTTTCGGCATAGTTCTTGTATCTTATTTCATCCCTTATTTTTTGTTCATTTTCTTTACGTTGATTATTGTATTCTATAATATCGTCGTATTCTTTCATTTTCTTTCTTAATTCTTTTTGTTTTTTGTGACTTACCAAATCAAAATGGGCAATCAATGCCTCGTATTCTTGACAACGAATCATTAACATATAATCCTCACAAGGTTGTTTTAAATCCTGAATCGTTTTATTGCTTCGTTCAATTGCACTTTGAATGTCCATATACATCAAACTTTTTTTTACATAGTTTACGCATTGGTCTTTGGTCATAGAACTATGTAAAACCAATCCATAATTTATTTTAAACTTTGATTTGATATTGGTTTCTTTGGTAGACATCAATTCTTTGTATTCGGATGGTTCCATAGATGAAAATAAATTGGTCAATAAAACCACATACCCAATTTTATCAATATTTCGTCGACCAGCTCGACCACACATTTGTTTAAATTCATTATTATATAACATTCGGTAGTGTTGACCATCGTGTTTATGTAGACTTGTAAAACATACTGTTTTAGTAGGCATATTCAGACCAATAGAAAATGTTTCTGTGGCAACCAATACTTTAATATATTTTTGTTCATACAAAATCTCCATCATTTCACGAAAAATAGGAATCATACCAGCATGATGAAGACCAATTCCCTTTTCTAATAGTTTGACATAATGTTCATATTCTGGTAAAATAATATATTCTTTCCAATTAGGCACTCTAGACACTAAAAGTTGCTTACAAACAGGTGCAATATTATAATCTTTTTCATTGTCTTCAAACAAAGGGAATGTAATGTCATTGGATAACTCTTCCACTTGTTTTCGTGAAAATACAAACAACAAGGCTGGAAACATTTCTTTTTCGCGTAATACTTTACACAACTGATTCACCACATATTTACGATTTATATGACTATGTTTTACAATACTCATACATTTTTTATTTGTTTTCAAGGAAGTATCGTTCATTGGAGACAAATGATTATAATGTTTTAACAGAAGTTGCTGGTCTTCTTTTTTAGACAATTGTGAAATAGATTTCTCAGGAATTGTAAAATATTGATAATATTCCAGTGGAACTACCCTTTGATTTGTGCCACAAACCACGACATCTTTTTCTTTGATGTTTGTCAACCATTTAGAAATATAATCTACGTTGCCAATTGTAGCCGATAACATAACCATTTGTACGTGTTTCGGTAACAACATCATCGATTGTTCCCAAATGGTTCCACGGGATTCATCATTAATATAATGCACTTCATCAAAAATCACACAACCTAGGTCATTTTCAAAATCCATTTCAAAATCCAAATGCGACATGGTATCTTTTCGCAATAATTTGTTATATAAAATCTCGGTGGTCATAATCAACAAATCGCCACCTGGATTATGTTTGTTGTCTCCTGTCAAAATACCAATTTCTAATGTTGTATATTGTTTTACAAAATCAGAATATTTTTGATTACTTAATGCTTTAATAGGTGACGTATAAATCACCTTTTTACCCTTTTTGGTAAAATAGTCAATAGCATATTGAGCCGGTAAAGTTTTACCTGATCCAGTATGTGCCGTAATAAAAACATTTTTTCCGTCTTCAATACCTTGGATTGCTTCTTTTTGGAATGGACTCAATATCATAGTATACTAATATGTATCTTTTGTTTAATATATATTATAATATAATTTTAAATGAGAAGTATATTCACTGCATTGTCCTATTATACACCCTCGCACATTTAAAACGGCACAAAATATGGTGTTATTTTCTAAATTTATTATATGAAACATAAGGGAATTGATTATAAAACTTCTGCCGTTCAGTATTATTTGAATAATACTGAAAGTATGGATAAAGTTTGTAAAATTTTTAATTGTAAAAAGACTACCCTAAAAGCGTGGGTTCATAATTACCAAAACAATAAAAATCTTACTCGTCGTAATAGAAAACCTATATCTTATAAAGTTAAAACGGAACAAGTGAAGAGTGCGTTAGATATGATAGACAAAAACGAACAACTTACTATGGACGAATTATTATTTGAAATGAAAAATAAATATAAAGATTTTGATATTACAAGACAACATTTAGGTAGAGTTGTTCGTGCTAATAATAGAACCAGAAAAAGAACAAGACATCAACATTTTCCAAAAGAAAGATACAAGAAACCTACAAATAAAGAAAATGAAATGAATGATTTTATAAAGAAGTTAGCAAATATCCAATTGATAAAATTATTTGTTTAGATGAAACTTCTATTGGTTCGCATTTGAAACCAGCATATAGTCGTTATTATATTGGTAAGCGTTGTGTAATAAAAACAGATAATAATTTTGTGTTCCGTAGTTTCGCATTATTAGTAGCAATCAATAATAAAAATGTGTTGGAAAAATATTTTATGAAAAGGGTGGAACAACACAAGAACGAATGGTTGAATTTTTAGAAACTCAAATATTTCCAAAATACAAAGACCATCTTATAATATTAGATAATGCTAAAAGTCATAATAATCAAATGGTAAAAGATGTTATTACAAAAAGTGGTAATAAATATTTATTTTCTATTCCATATACGCCTATGACGAATTCTCCAATAGAAAATTACTTCAATCAAATAAAAACATACATAAAAAAGAAAAGAAATGTAAATAATTTTGAAGAGTTAGAAAAAAATGTGGATACATCAATAGAAAAGTAAAACCAGAAAATTATAAAAATTATTTTGATTATGCTTATGGAAAAAAATAAAAAAACAGAATATATAAGAAAACCATCTAGACGAAAGTATAAACTAAAACTATATAAAGATACATAAAATTGATTTGTTTTTTATTCAATATACTACAATACTCAAAAATGAACGGAATTGAATTATTCGAACGCATACAACAAGTTTCTACTTTGGATGAACTTTTACAATCTGTAAATGGAAAAACAAAAGCAGAAACACAATCTAAAAGAGGTAATGTATTTGAAAAAGTCTGTGATATTATTATTAAATTTGGATTTTATTCCATCTTACCAAATGATATTTACGACCACTATGAAGGAAATATTAATACTTGTAAATTAAAAAAAGTGGATAATTTAGAAACTTATTTGCGATGTCTATCAGTATTTAGCAAAGGAAAAGGAGGTTCAAGTGATATTACATTACAAAATAAAAATAATGGGAAATGGGTATTTATGTCTTCCAAATTTTATTTAGATGATAGTAAAAAATCTATTGATAGTTATGATGTTGAGAAAATTTTAGCAATTGTAGAACATCAATCACATAAATATAAAGAATGTGATATTTATCTTGTTGTGAATAATAAACAAAAAGTAATGAATATAATCACTTCAAGTCAAGCAACAAACAACTATATCAAAGAAAATATTCATCACATTTTAGATTTAGGCGATTTAGAAATATGTTTTCAAAATCTAAAACACTCTATACATGATATTACGATAGATGATGTAAATTCTAAATTCTGTAATGCCAAAGTTCCATTAGAATTGCGTTTTCATCAAGATTTAATTACATATAAACAAATGGAAAGAATTGATGAAGGAGAAAAAGATTTGTTGTTAGGAGCAAAAGCAAGGTCTGGAAAAACTTATTGTGTAGGGGGATTGTTTAATAAATATTATAAAAAATATGTATCATTAAATGGATTAATCATTACACCAGCACCAACCGAAACATTATCTCAATTCACAGATGATTTATTTCATAAGTTTAGAGATTTCAATGGAATAAATGTTGTTGAAATTAAAAAAGGAACTGATTTTAAAACTATGGTTCTCACACAAAATAATATTATTATTGTAAGCAAACAATTATTAGATGATTATGTTTTTGAAAAAAAAGTTCAACCAATTCAACAACTTAATTTGGATTTTATTGTATTTGATGAGAACCATTTTCACGGAACAACTCAAATGTCTAAAAATATTTTAGAATCATATTCATCATCAAAAACTATAAAATTATATTTAACAGCGACATACGCAAAACCTTTAAGTGAATGGAATATTCCTTTGGAATGTCAGTCTTATTGGGATATTGAAGACGAACAATTGTGTAAAAACCGAAATATTCAAGGATTAGTAGAAAAGCATGGAGAAGATGTTTTGTTGTTATTAAACGAAGAAAATAAAGAACAATTATTATGTGTTTATGATAAAATGCCTGATTTACACATTATTACTAATATGATGGATAGAAAAAGATTTGAAGTAATCAAGGAACAAATAAAAGACACATCATATGGATTTTCAAATGGATCACTTTTAAGTGGAAATTTTCCAAATGAAGTGGATACGATGTTGCGTTATATTACTGGAAGCCATAAAGAACAAGATTACCCTAAAAAAGATTTATCTATATTTGGAAGAATAAAAAGAATTGCGATTGAGAAGAATAGCAGAACACGATTGAATAATGGAGATTTTACAAGTCAATTATGGTTTTTACCTTTTGGAATAAATATGACAATTAATAAAGTAAGCGAACATTTGAAAGATAGAATGGGGAAAAATAGTATTTTAAAAAATTATGAAATAAAAATAGTTAATTCCAAAAAAAACTATAAAGTTAAAGACTTAAAAGAAGAAATTAAAAATTGGGAATTTAAAGCAAAAGAAGAAGGAAAAGATGGATTGATTTTATTAGCAGGAAACCAATTGACTTTGGGAATTACATTACCATTTGTAGATGTTGTGTTTCTGTTTAATGATATTGTTTCAAGTGATAAAATTATTCAAATGATGTATCGTTGTATGACTGAAAGTATTAATAATAGTGATAATGATAAAATAAATAGTGGAATGAAGAAAATGGGATTTGTAGTGGATTTGAATATTTCCAGAGTTCTAAATACTTGTTTGGATTATAATGTGTATAAAAAAGATTTGAATGTAGAACAGAAAATATCCTATTTGGTAGAAAATAATTTAATAAATATTGATAGTGATTTATTTCAAGGAAAAGAGAACAAGACAAAAATAGTTGAAAAACTCTTACATATTTGGAAAGCAGACCCTATTAATAACTTAAAAATATTATTGAAGAAGATTGAAGAAAGCATTATTGACATGGATACAAAAGACCAAAAAATAATGAACCAGTATTTTACCAGTTCTATTGGAGATGGAAAATTAAATGTAAAAGTTCAATTTGATGAAGAAAGTGAAGAAGCATTACCAACTGGAAAAGAAACTATAAAACAAGTTGAAGGGGATAATGAAGTTGAAGAAAAAGATGATGAAATAAATACAGATGTAAATATTTCCCTTACCAAAGATGTATTACCATTCATTATTCCGCTGATTTGTATTTTAACTATGAATACCGAACATAAAGATATTTTAGAAATGTTGAATGTCATTAAGACCAGTCCAACATTATTAAGTGTATTTAAAGACCAGTCGTTTATATGGTGGAATAAACCAGATATTATAAAATTAATTGAAGCGATTGTAGGAAAATATATTAGAAAGAACTCTTGTATATATAATATATCAATCAAATTTAAGATGTCTTTACAAAGTTTAATAGATAGACCAAAGGAATTATTAGAATTAATTGATAGTTGTTTGAAACCCAAAGAGGTTGAAAAAAAGAAATTTGGGGAGGTTTTCACCCCGATGAGTTTTATTAATAATGATATGTTGGGAGATTTAGAAATATATTACAAAGAAAAATATAATAAAAATATATTTGAAGATGAAACTTTAAAATGGGGTGATACAACCGCAGGAATGGGAAATTTTCCTATTGCGATTTATTACAAGTTAATGGATGGTTTGAAGAAGAAAATACCAAACGATAAAAACCGCAAGAAACATATTTTAGAAAAGATGTTGTTTATGGCGGAAAACAATAAAAAGAATTGTTTCATCGTTAAACAAATATTTAATATGAATAATGAGTTCAAACTCAATTTATATGAAGGCGATTCTTTACAATTAGATATTCAAAAAGAGTTTGGAATTGATAAGTTTGATATTGTAATTGGTAATCCACCATATAATGAAGAATTAACAACAAAAAAAGGTTCAGCACCAGCATTATATAATAAGTTTGTGGAGTATTATATTGAAAAATGTAATTTACTATGTTTTGTAATTCCGTCAAGATGGTTTTCAGGAGGAAAAGGATTAGATAGTTTTCGTAAAAATATGTTAGAGCGAACCGATATTGTATATATTAAACATTTCAATGATGCGTCTAAAATATTTGGTAATTTAGTTGAAATAAAAGGAGGTGTCAATTACTTTCTCAAAGATACTAACCATAATGGAGATTGTAATTTTAACGGTTCTATAACAAAATTAAATAATTATGATGTATTTGTTGATGGTAAATATCATACTCTAATTGATAAAATGTTAAAGTTTAATAGTATTGATAATCGATTTATCGGTCAATCATATTCAGGTGTAAATTCAAATGATAAACGATTAAAAGATACTGAAACGCAAACAACCCTTAAATGTTATGTATCTAAACAAAAAGGATTTGAAAAATATATTGAAAAAAATGAAATAAATACGGATAGAGATTTTAACAAATGGAAGGTAATAACTACACGGTCATCATTTGGTGCAAGTAGTGGATTTGGAAATATGTTTATTGGAAAACCAACTGAAATTTGTAATCAAAGTTATGTATTATTTGAAGTAGTAAATGAAGAGGAAGCAAAATCATTAGTAAGTTATATGAGATGTAGATTGCCAAATTTTATGCTATCCCTAAGAAAAGCATCGCAAGACATAAGTGAGTCAACATGTAAATGGATACCCTTACCGCCATTAAATAAAGAATGGACGGATGAGGAAGTCTATAAACATTTCAAATTATCCGAAGACGATATCCAACTAATCAATGATACAAATATTGTTGGTTATAAGAATATTGTTAAACAACCAAACATTATTGTAGAAGAAGATGTAGAAATTGAAGTAAAATCAAAGGTAAAAAAAGCGAGAATTGTAAAACCTAAAAAGTTGTTGCTTATTGAAGACAATGACGCATAAATAAATAGTTAGAGTATAATTAGTTTGTAAATTGTATATATTTTTTATTGATTTTATATATTTGTTGTGATTACAATAAATATATTGGTTATAATTTAATACTCATTTATTTTTACAGCATTTTGTGCCGTTTTAAATGTGCGAGGGTGTAAATAGATTAATTATTTAAAATATATTATTTAAAATATATTATTAACATCAATATTGTTTATTTGATTAATAACATCATTTACTTGTGAAATACCTTCTTGGGAATTAGCAATTATTATATTTACACTTTCATTTATAGTTCCTAGGAGGGAAACTTTTATATTGGTTAAATTATTATTCAATAAGTTATTTAAATAAGGCTCTATGGAGCCAAAAGATAGATCATTCAAAATAGTATTATATGTATTTATTGTAGGAATCAACGAACTAGTATAAATACTATTTAAGGATTGGTCTATTGAATCAAATGATATTTGTTGTAAAATATTTTTGTATTGATTCAACGTAGATAACAGCGAACTAGTATAAATACTATGTAAGGATTGATCGATTGAACCAAAGGATATAAGGTCTAAAATCTCTTTATAAGCATTTATTCTTGCGTTAATAAACGGTATACTAGAATTTTTTAAACTAATGATATTCGTATTTATAGAGTCAAAAGATAGATCATTCAAAATAGTATTATATGTATTTATTGTAGGAATCAACGAACCAGTATAAATACTATTTAAGGATTGGTCTATTGAATCAAATGATATTTGTTGTAAAATATCTTTATAGTCATTCAATGTAGATAATAGCGAACTA
>Ga0307981_1002839_pt1 | contig 13590 bp, 14 predicted proteins | sample OrgLakmetagen987_FD_201849 | JGI IMG/M metagenome (GOLD analysis project Ga0307981, IMG submission 201849) | Saline water microbial communities from Organic Lake, Antarctica - #987 | ecosystem: Environmental > Aquatic > Non-marine Saline and Alkaline > Saline | place: Antarctica: Organic Lake... | reverse complement strand
AAGAAGCAGTCACTCTCATAGGTGGACACGGTCAGCTTTGCTTGTTTGAACGATCTGCCGTTTTCATCCCGAAGATATATTGCAGATGGATAGTGAATGGAAAAGTCGTTGAAATATTCTGGCGCATCTTTCGCTGCATGATGCAGGATCGGTAATGTTGTGTCTGTGGGGATACAATCCTTTATAGCCTTGAACGTCTTGTCTATGCCATATTTTTCAATTGCACTTCTGATGGCAGTCTTCCCATCATTGTCTTTCTGGAAGAGACATCCAATTTGTTGCGGGTAGTATTTGAGAGAAGTGCGGAGGTACATTGTGAACGGCGCAAGACTTCTTTGAAAGTTGTGAATGATGTGGTGAATGGATGGCACACCTTTGCAAGTTCCAGTCATCAAGGAATCTGACTCCCACTCTGCAAGATATTCGAACCGCATCTTTGCTCTTGGACGGCAAGCAAGATATAGGAGCTCTTGCTCTTTGATATCTGTCTTCACTAAAAGGCCAGCCTTCCTGAGTTCCTTCATTGCATTGAGATGTGCTGTATCAAAGGGAATTACATTCAAAGGATCGAGAACCCTTACAAGCAACTGTAGAGTATTCCATTTGTAATCAGACCTAGGATCAGCAACCAGCAATCCACCACGCTTGTCAATACCACCAACATTGTGTTTGATTCCTTCCTTTGCAAGAATAGGAATATATTTGATGCTATCAGTGTGCCCCCATATTGTTGACTGAACTGGAAAGAGCTGGCTGGCGGCACATTTGTAGGACAGCGAGGATGGAATTCCTTCTACCATCTGCTTGACTGTATTTTCACTCGGTTTCGATTCCTTCAATCTATGTAGAGCTTTACCTGTAGCTTGAGTAAATCCATTCTTCATTGTTGTTGCGAATTCTTTGATGTCATTGAAGAAAGCCTGATCATTTAAATTCCCTTCAAGCTTGATGACTGTATCCATAGCATCATTTAATTCCATGAAGAGTTTAGCCAAAGACATGATGCTGTTTTGGATTTGAAAGAATTGAGGTGTGATAGATGGATGTATCCCTTTGTGTGTCACTGCTGTATTCTACTCCAAGGCAGGTGCCAAAAGTTTAAAGGGTTGCGAGTTGCGAGTTGCGAGGCGTGTTTTCTCAAATTGTTTGAATAAAATTCAAATATTTACTTGGTACTACTAAATAAGGATATCAAGATATTATTTTTAACAAGCAGCGCAGAGCAGCGCGCCAAAATCGTGCACTCATTATTCTCTAAAAAAGCTAAACAAGAAACAAAAAGCAGACACATACACACAAAAGATACCATACGAACACACGACGATCACACATACACATGACTGCAACACTACAGTAGTAGACTGGCAGTACCATCCATAGTAGCAGAGTTCACGACTCACACATCCAAAGTATTCAATCCAGTGCTAGTGTCACCATGAGTTCAGATAAGGGAAAACTTGTTCCAGCGGCTCCCTACCCGCCAATGGAAGGATCATCCTCTGCTCGCAACAGATCGCTATCCTTTTCTACATCAAAATCCAACACATCAGCAAAAGTCAAACAACCCAAACCACTCAACATTAACATCAACATCAACAGCCCTCCACCAACACGTGGTGCAGCTTCCAGACGACAATTACCTTCTGCTGTTGAATTCTATACCAGTGACATATACGGAGCCGTCAATTGTCGGGAACACGTTGCCCTGCTTGACAATGTCACCTCCACTTCCAATAATTACCATTGCACTGTCGACCCCGCAGGATCAGCCACGGATCCTCCCACTACCGCATCCGCACCCCATGCACCTCCCAAAACCCCACAAAACTCTTCTTCCATGCCAGTCTCGGCACTGCGAAAATCCAACAGGGAGCACGCTTCCAATGTCCCGGGCATCGGCGGAATAAAAAAATTGGGTCCTGTCCTGCTGGACCTCCGATACCTCCAATCCACCCCCTCCAACCAAACGAATAAGCTGCAAGCCAAGACCTTTGCGTTGTCGCGCGGAATATCATCTCTAGGGACCAATGTTGCCAGCACCTGTCTCTCGTTTCGCAAGCAGTACGATGGGAGTCACGGGAGCGGGAGCAGCGCCCTCCCTAATGATCTCACTTCGTCCCCTTTCGATGCCATGAATGTGGATACCATCCAGGCTGCGACGGGATTGACTACGGGGGCACTCTGCATCCATACCATTCGCAATGTTAGAAATTATCTTGGAATGACAATGGAAGAAGAGGAGGATGATGGGAAATATTGGGACGTTTCAATGCTGGATTCGGCCACGTCGGAGGATGCCACTGTATCCTATTATTCGCAAGCGAGGCATCATCGGCACGCGTCCTCTGTAGCATGGAGGCCAGGGGCGGTCAATAGTCGTTTTGTGGCGATTGGGTTGTTGGGTTCGGGAGGAGCGCACGTGGATCGATCGGGGAGCATGGGGTTGTCGAATGGGGAGACGTACAGGTCGGTTCCGAAGGGTGGGGGGATTGGGATGGGGATGGGTGGGGGAGTGGATGGTGGGCATCAGGGGGGTTTTGCATCAGGGGGCAAGGATAGAGATTATTGTGCATTGGTTTGGGATGTGGAAGTCAGTTCCAAGGGAATGAAACAAGGTATGTATGAGTATGGTGGGGAAGAGGGTTGATGGAGGATGGGTGCATTGGATATAAGGTGTAAGGTATGCGACATACGCGTACAATGATTTTTGCAAGAGGTCTCACATGTGCACCCCAATTTGTTTTTGTTTCGATAGCTCCTGTTCATCGGTTGGCGCATAACTCAGGTGTCGCATCTTTGGCGTGGATGAAGAATGGTGACCTTCTAGCAGTAGGATGTACACAGAGAAACTTACAGATATACGATCTTCGCATTCAGGGTACTTCGACTGCACCGATTTCGACACATGCTCATGATAACGCAGTTCATGGTATCATAGTAGATCCATCGTCTGATTTATTTGCTACATTCAGCAGGGGGTCAGTTGGAGAACCTGTCAAACTGTGGGATATGAGAAGGATGGATTCTTGTGTTTCGGAAATCAAATTAGATTCAAAGCGATATTCTGGAGCAGACCTCGCTTCCACTGACCTTCCCAGTGTTGCAGATGTTGCATGGGATACATCTGCTATTGGAGTTTTGAGCATAGCCACCAATGAAAGCTTGAGGTTTTATGATACTCGAATCAATCCTAGTCGGCCGACCTTGATTCGCAAGACAACTTCGCGTACTTCTGTGCAATCCATGGCATTTCATCCCCAACCAATGAAGGTGCAGAGGATGCTTGTTGTTAGTACAGATGGATTTGTGAGTGATTTGCCGCTCCGCCAAGTTGCTCCAGTTGCCATTTCTAGTAGAGATGGGCGAGTATCAAGTTCGGCGAGTGGTATGGTATGGGCGGGGTCGCCCGTGGAAGGTGAGAATTTATGGTGTGCTTTGTTCCTGGTTTCGTTCTGTTGTCTGAGATTGATGGCTGAACCAATACGCTTATTTTTTCTGTTTTAGGCCCATCTGCAATGGAACGATACGCGTTTGATTTGGCTGAAGATATATCTGCCACGATGATGCGCCGAGCAAGGTGCTTGCATGTAGCAGCAAGATATTCCACAGATGTTAGTTCAAACTTAAAAATGATCTCTTTAGAACTTGAATCCCTTCGAAGTCAAATAAATGCATCCGAAGATTTGAATCTATATTCAATAATTTCTTCTCGGGAGCAATTGTGGAGGTTGTGGAGTTGGATTGAGAGGGTTGAATACCTATGCTCTAGAAGTGAGAGTGACGTAGTGATTGATGAAAGGAGACTACCAGCGCGCGGTTTGCAGGATGCTGGGATTTTAAAGTTGCTCAAAATGGACCTGCCAGGCAGCGAAGTCACAACTTTTGAAACATCTTCCGTATCCCCACTGTTTAACCGTGATGTCTTTGATAGCCCCATGAGAAGGTGAGTAAATGAACAATGCTTGCTACTTTCATAATACTTCATTAAACTCACAAAATATTCACAAATGATTTTTTACAAATTCATTCTCAGGGCTGCACTAACAGCATGTGGATGGGTTGGCAAGTTTGGCATGCAAGATGCACTTGCAAAGCTAGAAGCGCGAGGGAAATACGAGAGGTCTGCTGCTTTAGCAGTTTGGAGCAGCGATATTGGAGAAGCTGTAGCTGCTCTCCAACGCGGTGCAGATCACGTACGTTCTAAAGAGTCTAGCGACGAGTCTGTCTTAGCGAGTAACACTCGCTATGCAGAAACTCTAGAACTTGTTGCAATGTGTAAGTGAGAAAATTTGAGTTATTTTTGTGATGTTTTGATATTCATCAATTGACGTCGATGCGTCCATTTTTGCAATAGGCATTGCTGGGTACAATGGTAGTAATAGCCCAAATTCTTCAGCTGGGGCGGTTTGGAAACGGGCGTGTGAAAGTTTGCTCAAACGCTCTGACATGAATGTTGACGAGTCAACTCGCTTCAAAAGCCGCGAAGCTTATTTACGTGCAGTGTGTTCCTTTCTAATCAGTGCATCAACAAAAGGAGATCTTAAAGACACTCTTGACGATGATTACCTGAGCTTGTCCGATCGCTGTGCGTTTGCATGTATTTTTCTTTCAAGGCATGATCTAAGAACATTTCTCAAAGCAAAAATTGGTACATGCATTAATGCAGGCAACCTTGAAGGGATACTGATCACCGGTTTAGAAAGACAGGGAATTTCTCTTTTGCAATCCTTTGTTGACAAATTTTCTGACGTTCAAACAGCATCTTTGGTGAGTAGCCGTGTTATACTACCTTCTCAGTGGTCAAGAGAGAAAATGGTGACATCAGAATGGCTTGAAACCTACAGAGAAATGCTGAACAAATGGCAAATGTGGCAGTCAAGAGCCCTCTTTGATGTTGGTAGAATTGAACTAGTAAGAAGGTTACGACAGAAAGTGGAAGAGGCTTCGCAAAGCGCACCGGTTCCTGTCAGGCCACTTCGTCGTCAGCATATCATTACACAAACAGGTAGACGCCAGCAGTTCGGAAGCAGACAAAATGAGCCTGATTCGCCTTCGCAAGTTTTCCCACCTCAAATTCAAGCGAGGTGCAATTATTGCAATACGTCTCTTCCATTAGCAAAACTTGTCAGAAGACAGGACGGTATAGCAAACAACTGGTTGTCCCGTCAAAACCCTGTTCTATCTTGTTGCCCAAATTCACAATGCCGAAAACCACTCCCTCGCTGTGCGATCTGTCTCTTGCCTCTTGGGTGCTTGAATCCATATCTAGAGCTAAGAAAGCATGGCTTGCAAAATGTTGATGATCTTTCAGAGCTATCAAACCTTCCTTTCGCAGAATGGTTCACCTGGTGCATGCGTTGTAAGCACGGTGGGCACGCTCACCACATGGTCGGATGGTTCTCGAATCATTCTGTCTGCCCTGTAAGCAATTGTGATTGTCAGTGCCAGTTTGATGGGATCCAGAAATTGAAAAGGACTGGGTTGCCAAAATTGACGAGTGACCTCCCATTAACCTAAGTTATGGCAATTGTAAACACAATAAGTAGTTAGTTCGGCTGGTAGATAAGCTGCTGCTTATAGACCCGGATGCCAAATAACAAATGATGGCATAACCAATTCGCCACTCGCATCAATTCGAAAGCCGGCAGCCTCCTCTCTAGACGAAGATGAATTAATAACAAACGATGATAACTTACAGTATCCTCCCATTAGCCCAGCCGCTGATGTGAAGTACGAAGAATTCTAATATTTCAGTCAGATTAGGTAGCAACTACTAGTAGCTAACGAGATAGCTCGAAGGTTGACGACGAGTACATAAATTTTAACGCCATTTTATCTGAGTTGAAGGAGCAAGGTCGTATTGAATCATCTATTGACGACAATGGTGATGATAGTAAACGGTCATTTGATGTCATGTGTGCAGTTGTGCTCATAATGACATGAAGGAATCAGGATAGCAGGGTGAAACAAGGTTCATGCAGAAGCATCAAAATCTGTTAAATGTGGTCGTTGTTGTGAAGAGAAATCTAGAGAAATAGAAGAATGGATAGAAAATTGCAGATACATTCAAAACTGCGCGCTGGAGTGAGAAGCGCGGAAACGTACTTTTCTTTCTGTTTTCCACCACCCAAAGAAAGATAGATCTAATACGAGAGCAATAAAGTTACACTACTCATTACCACAATCCGTCCTCAGCCATGCCACCAAGATCAGCAGAAGAGAAAGCCAGGAAGAAGGTCTTGTTCGAGGAAAGGAAGAAAGCTCGCCAAGAAGAAAAGGCGCAAAAAGAGCTTGAGGAAGAAGAGAAGAAAGCAGCTTTAATCAAATTGAAAGATGGAAAGATTCCCTCAAGTGATGAAGGCGATTGCACATCGTTCTGTTACTTTCTCACTTTGGGAAGTGACGCGCAAAACCACATTCTCTGTTTTTTGCCAGCAAGGGACTTGGGTGCAGTCTCGATGACATGTCGTTCAATTAACTTTGGGATGGGTGAAATTCGGATTTGTCACTTGCTTTCTAGGTTGAATACACATGCTAGAGTGGACCAAATTGGAAAACTCAGCGTACCAATCAAATTCTGTGAAAATGAATCAGAAGCGAGACACCTGTTGAGAGTTGCGTTGGATGGCAGTGGAGATACCGGTCGTTTAGTAACAAAAAAGAGCAAGAAGGGGGGAAAAAATGATGCTGGAGATGCTGATGAATATATTGCATATGCTCGCTTTCTTGAGGAGGCTGTTCAGGGACATGCTGTTCAAAAAATACCTGGACAGAAACCAACAGACCTGGTAAGTCATATTTGTATTTTTAATGCAAATAGATTGTTGAGTGAGCTCACATGGTAGTTTTTAGCCATCGCTTGTCAATGGACGTTTTGCCAGTGTTTCTCCAGAACACAGTCTGTGCAGAGTAGGTGGAGATGGAATTAAATCTGGAGCAGGAGGGTCTGGTTGTGCCTCATGGGGTGTTGGAGGAAGAGGTCAACTTGGGCATGGAAAGAGGATAGACAATCATACACCTAAAATGTTATTAGGCGGCATCGGATATGGCATTCGCGTTGTTCAGATATCTGCAGGAGGAGGCTTAGTACGCGTAGCTCATAGTTTACTCCTCACTTCAACTGGTCAGGTACTATCGTTTGGAACGGCACAATATGGCCAGCTGGGGCATGGTTATTCAGCAGGAAAACAGCTACCAGACGTAATGAGACCTAAATACATCGAGGCACTGTCTCAACACCATTGCATTTGCGTTTCTGCCGGAGAACTCCATTCTGCTGCAGTGACAGCAGAGGGTGAACTCTTTTGCTGGGGAGACGGATTTTGTGGTCAACTAGGATTAGCTGAAAAGAGTCCAAAACTGAAACCACAACTTGTTGAAAAAGGAGGATTGGAAGATGAATGTGTACTCTCGGTGAGTTGCGGTGCTAGACATACGCTTGCTGTGACAGAGGATGGAGAAGTGTTTTCGTTTGGTCTCGGCCATTTTGGTGTCCTCGGGCGTAGCTATACCCCTTATGAATACTGTAACAACTCTGTACTTGCGGGACTGGGCGTTGACGACGATGATGCCCAGGTTGAGGTTGTTCAACGGAGTGCAGTATTAATGGATATGGATGAAGACATGAGACGTCGACTCGATCTTCTTGCAAATTTAACTCTCGACGATGGAAGCGATCAGTGCATTCCAAAGGTAATTGATGCCCTTCAAGGAATCAGGATTATTGGAGTAGATGCGGGTCATCGCCACAGCATTTTTTTGGATGCACAGGGAGATGTGTACACCTGTGGAGATGGAAGTGGAGGAGCTCTTGGACATGGAAACTTGGAGAAGCAAGACTTCCCCATGAAAGTCATGTATTTTGGTGAGTCCATCTGACTAATTCTTATTTCTGGACTTCCATGCTGAATATTCATCTAACTTTGGTTTTCCTTATTCGTTTAGTTGAAAATGAAATCAAAATCATGCAAATCTCTGCTGGAGTAGATGTTAGTATGGCAGTATCCACCACTGGAAAAGTTTACGGTTGGGGGAACACAAAGGATGGCCGCATTGGTGTAAAGAATACGGAGACAGATTTCGTTCGCCTCCCTCATGAGGTTAATATAATGAACTCCAACGGAGAAGAGTTGAAAGCAGTAGATGTTGAGGCTGGATATGTGCACTCGATGATTGTTTGCATTGATGGAACAGTATTAATGTGTGGTGAAGTAGAATCTGACGGAGGAAAAGAACCTTTTGTTCAAGACAGTAATATCAAGCCCAGTCAGCTTCCTGATTTTAATATTTGGCATAGACTCCCACAACCAAAAGAAGTAATTGAAAAGGCAGAAAAATGGAAGAAATATGGCAAGTACGAGTTAAAAGGAAGGTCGGCAATGGTTGCGCACAAGGACAAATATAATAATTAGATACTTGGTACATGCTTTAATTGTGGGGAAGAACATTCTATGACAACATGAAGTTTTCGACTATTTGTAACCCTAACATCAGTGGTACAGTACCGGTTTTCCCCCTCTTTGGGCAAGTTGCTAAAAATGTACTTCCACTTTGATAAGAATAAGTATGCTTAGCCGGACCAGAACCTAGCTTGCTTCTAGATGAACTGTAGATATTGATTGATTATAGGTGACGATTTTTCTTATTGCTTATTGCCGTCTTTTATCACCCTACTCACGCAAATGTGGCCATCAGTCCGTCAAGTGGCGCGAAAAGCTAGATTTCTAACAAATGTCATTTTTATAAGGATATTTTGAAATTACGTGACGACTTACGACAACAAAGAATGGAAAAAAGAATACTAAACATGATGACGAGGAAAATTGAAAATTCACAACACATATAACAAGATTGACAAATATCATCATGGCGTTTGACCGTCCTCTTGAAGCAGATCGCGTAGACAATCTCAATATATTCTCCTCCTTTGTACGTGGACCGATAATGTGGGCCATCGGAGGCTTGTTATCAGACGACAAAGAGAATGCAACGAATAAGGAAACAATAGAAGAGGATTTGATCGTATCAGGGATCCCATCTTCGGATTGTACTTCAACAACCGAGGAAAATCACCCTTCTTGTGGCATTAGTAAGAAAGCAGTCCTGGAGGAATCAAGTAATACAGGCACCGGCCTGTTGCGGAGAAACAGTGCTACCTTCCGCACACAAACAAGAACGAGATCGAAATCTTTATCACATGATGAGCATACGAACTCCGCCGATCTGCAACTAAAGAAATCGAGGAAAATGAGCTGGTCAGATGAGAGTGGACAGAATTTAGTCCACTACTTTGATGAGGTAAGTCATGACGCCGTAAAGAATTACTCGTAAGAGATGGAGGAACCTTTGCAACTCGCATTGCAATGCAATAATGTTGAACGGGTGGGGTGCCCTGGGGTGCCTACTGGGCGAACACGTTGAGAGAATTTGCTTAACGCCTAACGGTTGCACTGATGACCAGCCATCTCTTTGAAGATGTTTAGTTTCGCGCGCCAGTCGCTGATTCGTCCTCCTGTGTAAAGGCCAATTCTTGACAGCAAAGACATCAAAGGTCTGAGATTTTGTGAATTTCGCATTCATCTGGGAATCTGTCACATTTTACTCTCGTGGTGCAAGCTTGTGCAACACCTGACTTTCTTTCGTGACCTCACAAACTGTCAACATAATATGCATTTTCATCAAGAAAGCGTTTCCTCCTAATCCACCACCTCTATCAAATTATGCCTAACGTCTCACCTTCGCTTTATCCTCGTCGATATTCACTCGATACTAACTCACTTGACGATACCTGTCATCAGTCGAATAGTACTTCGATTCAGCCTGAGGAACACGGGACCGCTGATAAACCACGAATGAATCCTCGTGTGCAATTGAAACCAAGTTGGAAACCAAGAAAGTCAGCATTCAGAAATAGCGCCCAGCATCCATCACAGTGCATTCCCGCAATGCAATCGAATGGGAAAGTCTGCGCTCCTTCCAAAAGTGGTTACATATCTCCTCAGTGGGGATGGTATATATCTACCACTCCGCCAACTCCTGAATATTCGTCAAAGAATCAAGTACTATCTCATCAAATGAATACGAACCATTTCCAGACGTCGAATAGAGGAGGACCTGTCCATGGCAACTTTTGGAAGCAGCCATGGAACCCCTCAACTACTCCAATTCAAGAAGCATCGCCTAAGCCTATATTTGTGAAACATGCACCTAGTTATTCCGGTGGTTGGCCAACGGTCCCGCTATGATAATTATGCATTCCAATACAACAGTAGAAAACTAATGAGTCCTTATTTACGTTTAAATTTTATAAAATGAGATATTACATTTACTGTAATGAACCATTTGCCTTCAACTTTTTCATCAGTTCCAGTTGAGTCTTTACATCCACTAAGGTGTTGGCTGCGATGGTACCACTTGCCGCAACTGTGATACAAGAAAAACATAATTATGAATGATGGCAAGATGAAGGTGAATATATATTTTGTCATAAAGAGGGCAGCATTTGAGTTGGGATTGGAACAAACAAACTCACCACCAGGCAAACCAATTCCAGGAAATGTCGTGTCTCCACAGGCTAGCAAAGACTTTATTGGAGTAGTACATCCTGGCAAATCCCACTATGAAAACGAGCAAAATCATCCAGTGAGTATTCTAATGGTCACAAACGACATATTTTATCTTTCCACAAATTCATTGATGAATGATAATGAATTGCTTACCACATCCTCGCCGGCTGCTGGAGCAGGTCCATACTATTATAATTAAGAAATAGCAAACGTTAGAGCTACGCAAAAGTTTCAATGCAAAAATAGCTATGGTGGCCTTACCGTTCCTCTGAATCTTTGATTATACCTCCTGTGCGTTAGCGGAGTTCCAACAATACTAATTGCACCTTCAGCTTCTGCTCTTTCTCTTACGTCAGGGATAACACACTCGATTGCCTTCCATAATGCCTCAGCTTTCTCTGTCTTTAGCGCTTCGTACCCTTCTTCACTGTTGTATTTTTTAGCAGATCTAGAGTTTGGGCTTGCCCCAACTTTTCCTGAATCTTTTCTATTTTCCATGAACCCTTCCCAATCTTGAAAATCTTCACTAGCTGCAGTGTATGCATGCACTATATGATAACCCTCTGGGGCCAGTGAAGGATCGGCAATGGTTGGGATGGAAATGATGACAAGATTCTGTTCAGCCGTGATATCCAAGTCGAAATTAAGAATAGAATGATGCATCTCCATGTCATCAGGAAGACCTTCTTTTGGTATTCCCAGATGCAAGTGCATGAATGAACCTGTCATTTCCATATCATTCGATTGTTCTTTTACTTTGGCAACAGCGTCATTGATCGCTGATCCTTCATTTGACTGAGCACTATCAGAAAGCATCCGGGATAAGTTCCACAACGGTGCATTACTAACAACGCCCTTCTTCGCTTTTATGATGGACCCATCGTTCAACACAACGCCTGTGCAATGGGCTTCGCCATCCTTTTCTTCCAAAAGAAGTTTTTCTACTCGCGAATTCAACCTAAGTTCACCACCATTTTTAGTCAGACCCTTCACCAGTGCCTCAATGAGTGCATCCATACCACCCTTTGGATAATCTAACAGCTTGCCTTTTCTGTGCAAATCACCCATTGTGTATGAAACAGGTGCGGCTTGCGTATGGGCAGCATCCAGTCCTGATAGGGCGAATGCCAAATAATCAAACCACTTTAAAACAAACGGATTTGATACCGAGTATTTATCCATTGTGAGAGTAAAGGAACCGGTCAGCAGCAGTCCCTTGGTTCCAATTTGGAGGAATTTGAAGAGGTAACCCAAGAGCGACCTGGCAACGAAGGCGTCTCCTCGCAGGGCAAGGGGTGGAATGTAGCCCGATACTTCCGTTAACCCTCCATCTGCAAGCATCACATCCCTGAATTTCTCAAATTCTACCCTCGCCTCAACCCCAGCTTTATCTTCAATAGCCTTCTCGAAAGCTCCTGAATCTCCAGTGGTAATTTTAAAAGATTTACCATCTGCGTAGTCGTGCACCATCCAGCCATCATAGATGTACCAGTCAATATCATCAGCTGTACCGATGGCATCTAAAACCTGACGAAGAGGGTTGGTGCTTTTGGAACTGACACCACTGATGAGACTCGGGCCAGAATCGAATCGAAATGGAACTTTCCTGTCAGCTTTGGAGAATCTTGAGAAGGAATGAGCCACGCCACCCGGTGTATCGTGAGCTTCGACACAAAGTGTTTTCATACCATAGGTAGCACTCATGGCTGCACAGGATAATCCCCCAAATCCCGATCCGATTACAATGACATCAACTTCTTCTTCTGTGGAGGAGTAAAGTTGAGATTTCGAATGATCATGCCATTGACGAGAAAGAGAAAGGAGGGGGTGCCTGGTGCTGGATGATGCCACTGATTGAAACCCAGAGATTTCGTAAGAGCACAAAGCGAGCGAGAAGCATATAAGAATATATTTGGTTGAGATCATTTTGATGGCTCGATCAGGAACTCAATAGGGCGTTACTATTAATCAAATATTCACTTTTGTTAGTGCTGTTGTCCTGCCTTTTATGTTGTCGATGCAGTGTTGGAATGTTGGATGTTGGAATGTTTGATGTTAGAATGCTGGAATGACGCATTAAATTGTTTTTAGTATGACTTTTATTTTCTGGGCCCTGCCTTTTTGGATATCATAACCTGCTAAATTCTTTTAGGGGGGCAGCACTGGGCAGCAGCAACATTCTGGTTCGAAGTCAATAGAACAACGGCTATTTTATGCTGTATTATGTACAACGAATAGACAACGGCCAATAATTGTACCTAGGTTGCTTATTTATAAAAGGGTAACTACTCTATAGCAAATACGGATGAAAGCTTTCATCAAAGCAACAGCTCTTGCATGTGTTATAATTGCTTATAACAATTTCTATTTGGCGTTCAGATTAGATACGAATTCAAACGAAGCCGCAGAATCTATTATTATTGAATTGGAAAAGGAGGAAATTAAGGACGAAGCCGCAGAATCTATTATTATTGAATTGGAAAAGGAGGAAATTAAAGACGAAGCCGCAGAATCTATTATTATTGAATTGGAAAAGGAGGAAACTAATAGTGTGGAGTCGTACGATGCTGTATTATACGAGCGGCAGCTTCATGAAGCGTTGACTCCTTTACCAGAATCACAATCAAAAACTGGATTCTATACCAAACAATTCATGGCTGGACTGTGTAATCAGTACGGCAGGTTCGTTGGAACTATCCTGCTAGCACGCACCACAAATGGTTTCGATCAAATTATCAATGAATCGATAAACTGGAAAGACACGTATGGAACTGATACTACCATTCACACCAGTAAGCTGTGGGATTTGGTGCATTGGAACTCATTCTATCCCATGCTTCCACGTTTCGTCAGATATGAAAAGGAAACACATAAGGATCTAATATCTGCCCCAAGTTATTTCAAAATTGATGGGAAGAACTACACTCATCCCACAGTAAAATATAATGTTTCTGAAGGCCATAATATTTGGAATTCATCGCTATCCATTTCTCCTCCTCCGTTTGGACAGTTCCCAAATCAAGGA
>Ga0307981_1002838_pt1 | contig 13590 bp, 9 predicted proteins | sample OrgLakmetagen987_FD_201849 | JGI IMG/M metagenome (GOLD analysis project Ga0307981, IMG submission 201849) | Saline water microbial communities from Organic Lake, Antarctica - #987 | ecosystem: Environmental > Aquatic > Non-marine Saline and Alkaline > Saline | place: Antarctica: Organic Lake... | reverse complement strand
TTGGTGATCCCGGGGCTGTCCGGTGCGTTGTCGCCGAACGGGATGCACGTCGACAAAGAGGTCGTCTACAAGGACGCTCAGTTCTACATGCTGTCGGTCGCGGTCTTCGTGCTCGTTCTTGCGCTCGCACTGATCTACGGCCCTGATTTCGTCGACGGCACCGGAGCCGAGGTCCTCGCCGGCGAGATGACTCGGACCCTTGCGCTGATCCCACTCGGGCTCTATGCGCTGTACGTCTTCATCCAGAAGATGGAGGTGACCGACTACGACATGGGGGACAAGCCCGAAGGGATCTCCGTCGGCAAGGAGTGGGGGCGCCTCGTGATCAGTCTGATCCTCGTGGTGGCCGGTGTCGAGCTCCTCGTCCGAGCAGCGCTGTTCATGGGTGACGAGACCGGCATCCCTCCATTCGTGTGGGGGATCACGGTGATCGCCGGCGTCACGAGCATCCCGGACGCGCTCATCTCGATCAACCTGGCCAAGAAGGACCAAGGCGTGGTGAGCCTGTCGAACGTGCTCGGTAGCAACATCTTCGACCTGCTGGTGGCGGTGCCGGTGGGTGTGCTGATCGCCGGGAGCGTGGCGTTCCAGTTCGACATCGCGCTGCCGCTGGTGGTGTTCCTCGGACTCGCGACGGTGCTGCTGTTCATCCAGATCCGCACCCGGCTGGTGGTGTCCAAGGTCGAGAGCTACGTGCTGCTCGCCGCTTACGCCGCATTCATCGTGTGGATGGTGCTCGAGCAGGCCGACGTCATGACCCTGTTGCCGGACCAGGTCGACGACCCCGTGGAAGCGTTCGGGAATCGGTAGTCCGTTCGACCCGCACCGCCTCGGTGTCGATCGACGACATGGTGATCGGGAAGTCGGTGAAGAACGAATGGGCGTGCGTCGCCGTCATGGTGACAGCGCGAGTGTTCATGCCGAAGCCGAGGACGGCGCCGATCCCGAACGGCACGGCGCGTCCGAGCGCAGCTACGACCCGTCGGCTGCCGTACTTGGCGATCACGCCGGCACCGATGGTCGAGTTCATCTGTCGGATCGTGCGTCGGGTGAGCTGCCGGACGCCCCGCTCGGCCGGCGAACCGGTCAACTCGGCGGCGAGCTTGGCCACCGCTGCCGCAGCACCGTCCCGGTACGTGAGGACCGACAGCACCCACAACCGGCGCTCGTCGACGTCGGCGCGATCGTGGCCGTGGATCACCGCGATCGTGAGGATCAGGTCGGCGAGCCGCATCGTCGACCAGCCGAGTTCGACGGCGAAACTCGCCGCGACGGCACCGACACCGACGCCGGGGATCGCAGCCGTACCCCCCGATGCAGCACCTGCTGCGCCCAGTTCTCGACGGATCTTCGCAGTGACGGCTTCGACCCGCTCGTCGCGGCTGCCCTCGAACTGACGTGCACGCACGCGAGCGGCGGACCAACGAGTCTCGACCGCTCGGTCGACTGCGTCGAGGAGTTGGGCAATGACCGGGTCGCGTGCCACCGACGAACTGCCGGGCGTGCGGTCCGATCGGCGGGCCATGTCATCGACGCTAGCGACGAGCTTCGGTCCGTGCGGGGCGCAGCGGTCCACCGCTGGTGACCGGCCGACGCCGCAGTGCGCAACAGGGGTACTCTCGGGATGAGCGTCAACCCCGTCGCGAAAGCAGGTGCGAATGTACGAATCACTCGAGGGCAGCGTGGTGGTCGTCACCGGTGCTGCGGGCGGCATCGGTCGGGCGATCGCGCAGCGGTTCGCCGAGCAGGGTTCGCGGATCGTGGTGAACGACGTCGACGCCGACGGCGCAGCCGAGGTGGCAGCGAGCATCGTCGAGGCCGGCGGGACGGCGATGGTTGCTCTCGCGGACGTGTCGGTCGGTGCCGAAGTGGCGGCGATGTTCGACACCGTGATGGCCGAGTACGGCACTGTCGATGTCCTGGTCAACAATGCCGGGCTCGTCTCGCCGATGCTCCACTTCTTCGACGCCGACGAGGCGTGGTGGCGCAGAATCCTCGACGTGAACCTCACCGGCCACTTCCTGTGCGCGCATCGGGCAGCGCGGATCATGGCCAAGGCCGGTGGCGGCAACATCATCAACATGAGTTCGGGCGGTGCAACGAAAGCCCATCGGGCGTTCACCGCCTACGACGCGACCAAGGGCGGGATCGAAGCGCTCACCCGCGCCATGGCGCTCGACCTCGGCCCGTACAACATCCGGGTCAACGCGTTGATGCCGGGTTCGATCGACACCAGCGGTCTGGGTCTCGACGACCGCAGGCTGCGCGGCGAGAACGTGCCACTCGGTCGGGTGGGTGAGCCGATCGACATGACGGGTGCCGCACTGTTCCTCGCATCCGACGATGCGAGCTACATCACGGGTGACGTGATCAAGGTCGATGGGGGCATGCTCGCCCAGCAGCGCTCGGCGACGGTCGACATCATGGTGCCGTCCGACTTCCCGAGAGTCGAGGACCTGTGAGCGGGGTCGACGCAGCGACCACGCACGACCTCCGGATCGGTGCCGACGTCGGTGGCACCTTCACCGATGTCGTGCTGCAACGAACCGACGGCAGCTACGCCTCGACCAAGGTGTTGACCACCCACGATGCGCCAGAGGTCGCCATCCTCGACGGTGTGGCTGCGGTCGCCGCCGCCGAAGGCATCGACGTCTCGACCGGCCTGGTGAGGCAGTTCATCCACGGCACGACCCTCGCGACGAACGCGTTGATCGAACGTCGCGGCGCGAAGACCGCATTGGTCACCACGCATGGCTTCCGAGACGTCATCGAGACCCGGACCGAGAGTCGATTCGAGCAGTACGACCTGAACATCGTGCTCCCCACACCGCTGATCGAGCGCAAGGACCGGTTCACGGTGACGGAGCGACGCGACGCCCGCGGTGCCGTGTTGGTCGACTTCGACGACGACGAGGCCCGCAGGCTGATCGAGCGGTTGGCAGTGGAGGGGTACGAATCGGTCGCCGTCGGCTTCATCCACAGCTACGTCGACGGAACGAACGAGCGACGCTTTCGAGACATGATGGCGGAGCGCCTGCCGGGCGTCGCCGTGTCGATCAGCTGCGAAGTCAGCCCGCAGATGCGTGAGTACGAGCGGTTCAACACCGTGTGTGCCAACGCGTACGTGCAACCGCTGATGGCCTCGTACCTCGTTCGCCTGCGCGACCGGCTCCGTGAGCGAGGCATCATCTGCCCGCTGTATCTCGTCCACTCGGGGGGAGGCCTGATGAGCGTGGAGAGCGCTGCCGAGTTCCCGGTGCGTCTGGTGGAGTCGGGTCCTGCCGGGGGCGCGATCTTCGCTGCGGACATCGCGGCGCGATACGGCCGCGATCGGGTGCTCAGCTTCGACATGGGTGGCACCACGGCCAAGATCAGTCTGATCGACGACTTCCGCCCGGCCACCGCCAAGTCGTTCGAAGTCGACCGCACCGCTCGTTTCAAGAAGGGGAGCGGGATGCCGATCTCGATCCCGGTCATCGACATGATCGAGATCGGAGCCGGAGGCGGTTCGATCGCGACGGTCGACTCGCTCGATCAGATCCGCATCGGGCCGCGCAGCGCGGGCTCCGAGCCGGGGCCTGCGGCGTACTCCCTCGGTGGCCACGAGGCCACGGTCACCGATGCCAACCTCCAGCTCGGCCGCCTGCATCCCGACACGTTCGGTGCCACCGACATCGACCTCTCGCCACGCTTGGCAGCCGATGCGCTCATGCGTTCCGTCGGTGCTCATCTCGGTCTCGACGCCGACACGGCAGCGGTCGGCGTGGCCGAGGTGGTCGACGAGAACATGGCCAACGCGGCACGGGCCCATGCCGTGGAGAACGGCAAGGACATGGGCGGCTACACGATGATCGCATTCGGTGGTGGTGCTCCGTTGCACGCCGCCCGCTTGATGGACAAGCTCGGACTCGACGAACTGATCGTCCCGGCTGGCGCGGGCGTCGGCTCGGCGATCGGGTTTCTCGTCGCACCGTTCTCGTACGAAGCGGTCCGCAGTTTCTACACCTCCACGACCGACTTCGATGTCGTCGGCTCGAACGAGGTGCTCGACGCCCTCACCGAGGAGGCGATGGCCTTCGTCCGCCCGGCATTGGGTGACGACGAGTCCGATGTGACCGTCGAGCGGCAGGTGTCGATGCGTTATGCCGGTCAGGGCTGGGAGATCCCGGTGACGCTCGATGGCGAGTCGGCGTTCGATGACTTCGCGGCCGAGTTGCTGTCATCGAAGTTCACCAAGGCGTACGAGGAGTTCTTCGGTCGGGCGATCGACGACCTGGCGATCGAGACCGTCAGCTGGTCGGTTCGCGTCTCGTCGATCGTCCCCACACCCGAACACGTCGAACTGTCGACCGAGGCATCGTCGACCTGGCCGGTCGGAGCCACACGAGGCGCCTACGACGCAGTGTCCGGCCGGCGAGTCGCCACCGCGGTCCTCGAGCGCAGCGACCTCGCTCCGGGAACGTCGATCGCTGGCCCGGCGATCATCGCCGAGTCACAGACCACCACGGTCATCGGGTCACACCACGTGTGCACGATGCAGGCCGACGGCACGCTGCTCGTGACCCGGGCGTTGCACCGACAGAACGGAGCAGTGGCGTGAGCACCATCGACGCCACCGAGGTGCTCCACAACCAGGTGATGTGGAATCGCCTGATCTCCGTCGTGGAGGAGCAGGCGCTCGCGCTCGTGCGCACCGCCTTCAGTACGTCGGTGCGCGAAGCGGGCGACCTGTCGGCGGGAGTGTTCGACCCCGACGGCCGGATGATCGCCCAGGCGGTCACCGGGACACCCGGCCACGTCAACACCATGGCCGCTGCAGTCCGTCACTTCATTGCGGACATCGGCCCCGAGCGGATCTGCTCGGGCGACGTCTACATCACGAACGATCCGTGGAAGGGCACGGGCCACCTCCACGACATCACCGTGTGCACGCCGGTGTTCCGACGCATCGCCGAAACGGACACGCTGATCGGTTTCTTCGCGTCCACGGCTCACGTCGTCGACATCGGTGGCCGCGGCTACGGACCCGACGCCAAGGAGGTCTACGAGGAGGGCATCAACATCCCCATCATGAAGTGGGTCGATCGGGGTCGGCTGAACCAGGACCTGATCAACATCATCAAGGTGAACGTGCGGGAGTCGGATCAGGTGGTCGGCGACGTTCACGGCCTCGCCGCGTCGAACGAGACGGGTCGTCGCCGCCTCCTCCAGATGCTCGACGAATTCGGTCTCGACGATCTCGGCTCGCTGGCGGGTTTCGTCTTCGATCGCACGGCGAACGCGACACGGCGAGCGATCGTCGACGTGGCGAACGGGGTGTACACCAACGAGATGACCGTCGACGGCTACGGCGACCCGGTCACACTCGCCGTGGCGATCACCGTCAGCGACGACGGGATGCACGCCGACTTCACCGGAACCTCACCGGTGTGTGCGCTCGGGATCAACGTGCCTCTCGGCTACGCCCATGCGTACTTCACCTACGGCATGCTCGTGGCACTCGCCCCGGAGCTCCCGAACAACTTCGCATCGCTCGACGCCTTCTCGGTGAGTGCCCCCGACGGCGTGATCCTCAATGCGCAGCACCCCGACCCGGTGTCGGTGCGGCACGTGCTGGGCCATTTCGTGACCGACCTGTGCCTCGGTGCCATCGCGCCGGCCCTTCCCGATCGTGTGCCGGCCGAGGGTGCCGGTGCGTTGTGGAACTTCCAAGCCAGCGCTCGCTCCGCCGACCCGGCGAACCCGAGGCCACCGGCCGAGATCCTCATGTTCAACAGTGGAGGGACGGGCGCCCGTCCTCGCCTCGACGGACTCACGTCGACGGCGTTCCCGTCGGGTGTGCGCACGATGTCGGTCGAAGCAACCGAGCAGGTCGGCCCGATCGTCATCTGGCGCAAGGAGATCCGTCCCGACTCGGGCGGCATCGGCGAACACCGCGGGGGTCTCGGCCAGATCATCGAACTGGGCCCCACCGAGGGATACCAGTTCGACTTCTCGGCGATGTTCGACCGCATCGATCACCCCGCACGCGGACGTGACGGTGGCGGTGACGGCGCACCGGGAAAGGTGTACCTCGACGACGGCACGCCCTTTCACGGCAAGGGACGTCAGATCGTGCCCGAGGGTCGACGTCTCGTGATGGAACTCCCCGGCGGCGGTGGCTTCGGTGCGCTCGCCGACCGTGACGCCGATGCGGTCGCCAACGATGTGGAGCAGGGCTATGTCACCTGAGTGTGCGCGATGACCCAGCCGTCGGCCCACTACGACGTGGTGTGCATCGGCGGCGCGATGACCGGCAGCTCCACTGCCTACTTCCTGTCGGAGAATCCGGACTTCGACGGCTCGGTCCTGGTGGTCGAACCCGACTGGACCTACGACCGGGCCATGACCACGCGGGCACAGAACAGCATCCGCGAACAGTTCACGAACGCGACCAACATCGAGCTCAGTCAGTTCGGCATGGACTTCCTCGCCGACTTCCACGCGAACGTCAACGTCGAGGGTGATGCACCGGAGTTGAACTTCAGGGGGACGTGCTACCTGTTCCTCGCCGACACCGAAGCGCTCTACGACCAACTCGCAGTCGAGTCGGAGGACCAGTTGCGCATGGGTGCCCGGGTCGAGATGCTGAGCCCGGGGCAGGTCGCCGATCGATATCCGTACATGGACGCCGACGTCCTCACCGGTGCGCGTGTCGGCAGTATGCGCGAAGGTTCGTTCGACGGGTGGGCACTGTTCCAGGGCCTGCGACGGCGGGCGATGCACAACGGTGTCACCTACGTCCACGACCGGGTGGTCGGGATCGACCTGGTCGGCGACCACGTCACCGCGGTCCGGCTCGAGTCGGGCCGCACGGTCGGCTGTGGTGTCGTCGTGAACTCGTCGGGTTGTCGGGCCAAAGCGGTGAGCGAGATGGTCGGGCTGCCGTTGCCGATCGAACCCCGAGCGAGGACCAGCTTCGTGTTCGACTGCCGGTCGGCGATCGACCAGGTGGTTCCTCTGACCGTCACTCCAACGGGGGTGCATTTCCGTCGCGAGCAGCACCACTACATGTGCGGAGCCGTTCCGATCGACGACGCCGAGGTCGACCCCGATGACCTCGACGTGCGCCACGACGAGTTCGTCGACCAGATCTGGCCGACGCTCGCACACCATGTGCCACGGTTCGACCAGATCGGGGTGGTGGCATCGTGGGGAGGTCAGTACGACTACAACGCGCTCGACCACAACCTGGTGGTCGGACCCGGCAGCGTCATCGACAACTTCCTCTTCGCCAATGGCTTCTCCGGCCACGGTCTGCAGCAGGGGCCCGCCGTCGGACGAGGGCTGAGCGAGTGGATCGTGTACGGCGAATATCGATCGATCGACCTGCGTCCGTTCGGCTACGGCCGGATCGAACGGAACGAGCCGATCATCGAGCACGCGGTCATCTGATTTCGCACGAATCGGTCGCCGCCCGACCGGTGACGGCCACCGCTGGTGGGCCCATGTCACAGAGTCGACCACTTGCTGTGCTTGACCGACCACAATTTGTTTCCTAGAGTGCCGGTCCCGACCCGATCGCAAAGGACGAGCGAGCAGCGCCATGTCGATGATTCGACCCAATGTCAGCAAACACGAGGGCGTCCGAACGTCGGTGTCCTCTGCGCTGTCGGCGGAACGGCTCCTGACGGAGGTCCTGAACAGTTCTCACGACGGCATCATGGTGTTCGAGTCGGTGCGCGACCGTCGGGGAGTGATCGTCGACTTCGTGTGCCTCGTGGTCAATCCGGCGGCGGAGGAGATCATCGGTCGTTCGGCAGCCGACACGCTCGGTGATCGGCTGATCGCGATTGCACCGGGAAACTTCGAGTCGGGGCTCTTCGACCACTACGTAGCGGTGGTCGACACCGGCATCTCCTACACCGTCGAGCACCACTACCAGCACGACGGACTCGACAACTGGTTCCTGACGACGGCCGTGCGTCTCGACGACGGGTTCGCGGTCACATTTCGTGACATCACCGACCACCGCCACCTCCAGGCATCCCTCGACCACCGGGTCGGTCATGACCAACTGACCGGACTCCCGAACCGCATCCTGCTGGAAGACCAGATCGAACGTCAGCTCCTCGCGCTGCGTCGTGTCGACGGCACCGTCACCGTGGCGTTCCTGGATCTCGACCGGTTCAAGGTCGTCAACGACAGCCTCGGCCACGCTGCCGGCGACCTGCTCATCATCGAGGTGGCGCGCCGACTCGCGGACTCGGTGCGCCTCAGCGACATGGTCGCACGGATCGGTGGCGACGAGTTCGTGGTGCTCTTCAGCGACCTCGCCGGCCGGGATCTGGACGGCGCGATCTCCCGGTTGATCGCCACGTGCGACGAACCCTTCGTGATCAACGGCCACGATGTCTTCGTCGGCGTCACGGTCGGAGTCGCTCGGACCACCAGTGCCGACACCACGCCGGGTGTGCTGATTGCTGACGCCGATGCCGGAATGTTCGAGGCGAAGAAGCGCGGCGGCAACCAGGCCCACTACGCGAGCTCGGCTGAGCGCCCGTCGGCGACGGAACGCGTCGATCTCGAGGCCGATCTCCGCGTCGCCATCACCAGCGAGCAACTCAGGGTGGTCTACCAGCCCGTCGTCGATTGTCGCAGCGGCCGCATCGCCGGCGCCGAGGCGCTCGTGAGGTGGCAGCATCCGGAGCGCGGGCTGCTCTCGCCCGGGGTGTTCCTGCCGATCGCCGAGCAATCCGGCCTCATCGGTCCCATCGGGTCCTGGGTCCTGGCCGAAGCGGCTCGCCAGTTCGCCGAGTGGAGATCACGCACGCCGGTCGAACACCTGCCGACCATGTCGGTCAACGCATCGGCACAGCAGTTGACATCGATCCACTTCTGCGACGAGGTCAGATCGGTGTTGGCGTCGACGGGGATGTCACCACGTCAGCTCTGCATCGAGGTGACCGAAACGGCCCTGATCCGCGATCCGCTCGAGGCCCAGGCGACGCTTCGAGAGCTCTCCGAACTCGGGGTGCGGATCGCACTCGACGACTTCGGCACGGGGTATTCGCCGATCACGTACCTGCAGCAGTTCCCGGTCGACATCATCAAGATCGACCGGGCGTTCATCAGCAACACCGATCCGACACCGAACGACATCGCGCTGGTCGACGGCCTGATCGGTCTCGCTGCAGCGCTCGGCAAGACCGTCACGGCCGAGGGCATCGAAGACGAGCGTCAGCTCGAACGCGTTCGGCGAGCCGACTACTACCAGGGGTACTACTTCTCGAAGCCCGTCACGGCGGAGGCCTTCGAAGCACTCATGGAGCAACGCCCCCGCTAGTCGCTGCGCTGGTGCAGGCCGAGTGCGTCGACACGCGGGCCAATAGGCTCGTTGGATGGGTGATTACACGCCACCGACCGATGACATCCGTTTCGTGATGCAACACGTCGCGGACCTCGCAGGCATCTTGGCCACCGAGCGATTCGGCCATGTCGACCTCGACAGCGTCGACGCCGTCATCGAGGAAGTGGCGCGCTTCATGGCCGAGGAAGTGGCGCCGACGAACGTCGAGGGCGACCGAATCGGATCGAAGTGGAACGCCGGTGTCGGTGGACCCGCCACTGTCTCCACTCCGCCCAGCTTCAAGCCGGCCTACGACAAGTGGGTTGCATCGGGTTTCGGTGCGATGCCGTTCGACCCCGAGTACGGGGGCGCCGGCTTCCCGTGGATCACCGCCATCGCCGTCCAGGAGATGTTCACGACGTCGAACATGTCCCTGTCGCTGTGCCCGCTCCTCACCCAGGGCGCGATCGATGCGATCCACGCCCACGGATCCGACGAGCAGAAGAACACGTACCTGCCCAAGATGCTGACCAACGAGTGGACCGGCACGATGAACCTCACCGAGCCGCAGGCGGGCTCCGACGTGGGTGCCGTCACCACGAAGGCCGAACCGATCACCGGGTCCGACGGGGCGTGGTCGATCAGCGGTCAGAAGATCTACATCACCTACGGCGAGCACGACCTCACCGATCAGATCATCCACCTCGTACTCGCCCGCACCCCGGGCTCGAAGCCCGGAACCAAGGGCATCTCGATGTTCGTGGTGCCGAAGTTCCTCATCGAGGACGACGGCTCGCTCGGTGAGCGAAACGGTGCCGAGGTCGTGTCGATCGAGCACAAGCTCGGGATCCACGGATCGCCCACCTGCGTGATGCAGTTCGAGAATGCAACGGGTTGGCTCGTCGGTGACGAGCACGACGGCATGCGCAACATGTTCACGATGATGAACAATGCCCGGCTGTCGGTGGGCCTGCAGGGTCTCAGCCTGACGGATCGAGCTTTTCAGCAGTCGCTGCAGTACGCCCAGGACCGTGACCAGGGCACGGCGCTCGGCGCTGCGAAGGGAACGAGCAGCCCGATCATCGAGCACCCCGATGTGCGCCGCATGCTGATGACCCAGCGTTCCTGGATCGACGCGATGCGCGCACTCGTATACACCAATGCCGCTGCGCTCGACCGGGCCGACGGCGCGACCGACGTCGACGAGGCTCGCACCTGGCGTGAGCTCGCCGACCTGCTCATCCCGTTGTCGAAGAGCTTGTGCACGGACGTCGGGAACGAGATGACGTCGATCGCCCTGCAGATTCACGGTGGCATGGGATACGTCGAAGAGACCGGCGTCGCCCAGCACGTCCGCGACATTCGTATCGGCACCATCTACGAGGGCACCAACGGGATCCAGGCCGCCGACCTCGTGGGTCGTAAACTGGCAATGCGTTCTGGCGGTGTGATCGCAGACCTGCTGGACCAGTTCGGACTCCACGCGAAGCAGCTCGCCGACATCGAGGGGCTTGCCAAGTTCGCCGAGCGGCTGGTCGAGTCGGTTGCCACCGCTCGTGCTGCCACCGATCATCTGTTGTCGATCGCCGCCACCGATCCTCGGTCGCTGCTCGGTTCGTCGGCGCCCTACCTGCGGCTGCTCGGGACCACCGTGTGCGGGGGGTTCCTCGCGAAATCGGCGATCGCAGCGTCGAACGGCGCCGACTTCCCGGCCGACTTCCTGGCAGCGAAGGTCGCCAGTGCGAAGTTCTTCGGTGAGCAGATCCTGCCGACCACGGCTGGCCTGCTCGCAGCGGTCACGTCGAACTCCGACGACCTGTTCGCGTTGTCGCCGGCACAGATGCTCTGATCGGTGCCCTGCCCGGCCACTCCTGGCGGGGACATGGTTCTGGCAGACCCAGGGCATCAGTCGTTCAGAAACGCAGTGAGTCCCTGTTCGGCGACGGCGGCGAGCTTCGGGAACATCGAATCGAGCTGAGCGTCGGAGAGCGGAGGATCGTCGCCGAGCAGTTCGAGCGTCCCGTGGTAGTCGAGCACGCACCCCGAGTCGGATCCGGTGAGCACCATCGTGTCGACCGCTTCCATGATCGGATGGGTGCCCCGGATGACGAACCGGGTGGGCTCGTCGGCTTCGAGGATCTCGTACACCATCGTGGTGGGAGCGCCGTCGAAGCCGGTCACCTCCACGTCGAAGGTGCGCCCGACCACTGCGTCGAGGTCGTCGGTCCGTGTCGACGAGATGATCCCCTGATCCCACTCGGAGACGAGTTCGAGGTCGACCAAGCGTAAGAACGCTTCCGCCTGCGACAGGTTGGAGGTGACGACGAACGAGTGATCGGCCATCGGGGGAGCCTTGCAGACCGACGTGACCGCGCCGCGCCCGGAACGACGAACGACGACTCGATTCGGTGCGTGCTGTTGGTCAGGCCGTGCCGGCGGCCGTGGGCGTCGAGACGGGCTCGAGGTCGCCGTAGGTGTCGATCCGGCGGATCGACGGGAAGATCAAGGCGAACGATCCCGCGATCAGCACGGTCAGGAAGCCGCCGCCTGCAATCGCCCACGGCAGTCCGAATGCTCGCGCGGCCACGCCGCTCTCGAACGCGCCGAGCTCGTTGGACGCTCCGATGAACACACCTTCCACGGCGTTCACCCGCCCGAGCTGGTCGTCGGGGGTGATGAGCGGCACGATCGCACCGCGGATGTTCATCGAGACCAGGTCGGCCGCCGACACGACCACCAATGCGATGAACGCCACCGCATAGCTCGTCGTCACACCGAACACGATGTTGCCGAGGCCGAAGATCGCCACGACCCACAGCAGCATCGGACCGATACGCCGCTGGAGTGGGCGGAACGACAAGAAGATCGCCATTGCTGCTGCGCCGATGCCGGGTGCCGCACGGAGCCAGCCGTAAGCGATGTCGCCCACCCCGAGGCGTTCGCTTGCGACTGCGGGAATCAGCGCGATCGCCCCGCCGAACAGTACGGCGAAGAGGTCGAGGGAGATGATCCCGAGCATGGTCGGTGTCCGCCGTACGAACCGGAGGCCTTCCACCGCGCTCGACCACGTCGGTCGTTCGGTCATCCGGTCCTGTTCGCGCAGGTAGTGAATGGCCAGCATCGGGAGCACGGCGGCGAACTGGAAGGCCGCAGCGGTCGCGTAGGCGATCGACGGGCCGACGCTGTAGAGGAATCCGCCGATGATCGGTCCGATCACGGAGGCGCCCACGAAGGTACCCGTCCACAGCACGACGGTCTGCGGGAAGATGGCCTTCTCGACGAGCAGCGGCCCGATCGAGCGACGTGCGGGCGCCAGCATTGCATCTGCGGTTCCGAGGAGCGCCGCGATCGCGAACAACGGCCAGACGGTGCCCGGTTCTCCGATGCTGAACGCGACCAGTGCGAGTGCCGCGATGCCACGACCAACCAGGAAGAACGCCGAGCTGCGACGTCGATCGAATCGGTCGGCGACCCATCCGCTCACGAGCACGAGCAACAGTGCCGGGACGAACTGCGCGAGGCCGATGAACCCGATGTCGAGTTCGTTGCCCGTGATGTCGAACACCTGCTTGAACAGCACGGTCACCAGCAGGTTCTGCCCGACTGCAGCGAGCCCAGCGGAGACGACGTAATTGCGGACGGCGGGGATCGCCATCACCTCTCTGGACGTGGGCACTGCTGGAGGCTAGGCAGCCGATCAGCGTCTGGTGAGCGGAAGCCGGAGATTGTCAGATCGTGGTGATGCTGCGGATCGCGAGGCCTGCGCCAACGACGAGGACGAGGAGCGCGGTCAGCATGGGAACCAGTCGGGTCCAACGCTGCGCAGCAGCGGAGATCCGACCCGATGCGCCTCCGAGGCGCTGACGCAGACGATTCCTGACACCGACGAGCAGCAGACCGGCAAGCGTCAGCACCACGGCCATCCCGACGCCGTAGCCGATGACCAGGACGATGCCGAACCACGTCCGGCCGAGTGCGATCGCCGAGAGGAGCACGATCAGTGCAGACGGGCTCGGGACCAAACCGCCCGCCACACCCATGCCCACGAGGCCGCGACGCGACACCCGTTCATGGTGCTCGTACTCGTGCCCGTCATCGTGGGCGTGCCCGTCGTGGGAATGCAGGTGGGGATGGGTGTCGTGGGAGTGATCGTCCTCGTGGGAGTGCTCGTGGTGGACGTGATGTTCGTGGTCGTCCAGCGAAGGACCACGCACGAGTTCGTCGAGTGGATCGCCGACGACACGGTCGCGAGTCGGGTGGCC
>Ga0307981_1002837_pt1 | contig 13595 bp, 11 predicted proteins | sample OrgLakmetagen987_FD_201849 | JGI IMG/M metagenome (GOLD analysis project Ga0307981, IMG submission 201849) | Saline water microbial communities from Organic Lake, Antarctica - #987 | ecosystem: Environmental > Aquatic > Non-marine Saline and Alkaline > Saline | place: Antarctica: Organic Lake... | reverse complement strand
AAAGTGAGAGGACCAAGTCCGCTGTTCCCATTGAAGTTATTCAGCGTCTTTCCACTCAAGATCGTTCATTCCGAGAATGACCGTTTCCAACCCTAACCGTAATCTTCCATTTATACGATTCCCAACAAGTAGTACCACACCAAGCAATAACGTAAGCAAGGAGCGCAACAAGTGTGGTCGTCCTAAAGGATCAACAATTAAGTCCAAGAATGAGCATGCAAAAATGGTGGAGGCTGCAAAAGTATGGGCAACTGAAAGGTTTATTGATGCGAAGAGCAAGACTGTGCGTCTACGCAAGAACGAGCTTGCCGCAATAATCAATGATGCCTAAGAAAAGTTTGATCTTGATGAGAGTGTTGTTGTCCCGATGGCGTTAGTTGGAAAGCGGGCACTCCGAGGAAATCCAAAACTGCAACCAGGTGGAGGCCAGGTTTTGCCGATGGACTTACTTGAACCATTGCTGGTAGCATTGTGCATTGCTATCCAACGAATCCATGTGCCCGTGAAAGTCAACATCTTTCTTGACGTTGTAAACTCGTTGCTTGAAGGCTCGGATCTAGAGAAACAGATTACTGATTGGAAAGTTCGGCACAGCTTCTACAAGCCAGACCCTATAAACCCTCCGGCAAACCTTGGAATAGCTTACTACAAGGGATTCATGAATCGCAACAGTAAAGAAATTGAGTCGAAATCACCGCGGAACTTTGCTGCAGATAGACTGAAATGGACAACGTACGAGAATGTCGAGCTGATGTACGACAAGGTCTACGAAGCCATAGTAGAGGCTGGTGCCCCGCACTTTCTCCCAGAACCCAAATGGATGGACGAGACTGGTAATCACGTCGCTGAAGAAGATGCATTTGGATTGCTGCGTCTGATAAAAACGAAGATTGTGTTGTTTGAGATCTCGGGAAATTCCGTAGTACACTTTCTACAGAGCTTTTACGTAGGTGTGAACTGTCTCACGATGACCGAAATCGGCAAACTTTGGTCATCTCGTTTTGCAGTGTTGTCGCGAAGTTGAGGCCGTCCCTCATGGTTGGACAAAAACAGAAAAAAAATAAAAAAATGTTTCTGTTTTTGCTGAAAAGGGGCCTGCACCAACCTTATCGTTCAACAAAAACATAAATTTTATACGACCCACATAGCTGAATACTTTAATGTAGCTTGTTGGACGGGAAACGGGAAACGTAAAGCGTAAAACTCCCTCTCAATGGACAAGGGCACATTAGTAGAATCTAAGCACAAAATCTAAGCACATCTAAGCACAATCAGAAACGTATAAGTAAATCCCAAGATTTCGATATGTAACTATCGTTTCTGATTGTGCTTGGATTTTGTGCTTAGATTACATATTATCGTTATTATCGTGCTTAGATTACATATTATGCTTATTTTTGGACTTGGATTACATATTGCTAATCTATATGGCTGGCAGATGTCAATTGGGTCTGTCTTGCAGCAATATTATATTTTAGCAGCGTAGCCAGTATCCAGTAGCCATATTTCTCCCTGCAGCCGCAGTTTATCTCATGCCACCTGCCATTGAAGTTTACTGTCTATTCCCCCTTATTTTCCTTTTTCGTTACAGTAACACAACTCCTGCTGGTCTCGCTCCTCCTTACTTCCAATGAGTGGTATACCAACAGCAAAGAACAAGGGAGACGGGGAGGACGGGGAGGACGGGGAGGATGCCGCGGACGACGCATGCTGAAACCACTGTTACTGCTAGAGGAAACACAAGCCACGTGATCCACGATGACAAAGTACTGTGGTGGTTCTTACACACATGTTCTCTGAGGTAACAGGGATAAGTAAATATTATAGACTTAGGATTGTTCGTTCAAACTTATTGTGAGCAGAGTATCATCATACCTTGCTCGTTTCCCTTGTTCATTGATCGTGTCCTTGATTGATCATCGATGGCAAGTGTCCTTGATTGATCGATGACCAATCACCCCAGTGACTGGCACATGCCTGAATGCCCCATTCAGGCTATTGCCTCCTCTCTATCCGGTCTTGCCCATCCGGATCATGTACACCCACATCGCGCCGGCAGACTCTCACTTGCTCGCTGCGGATTCTCACTTGCTCACTTTATCCAACAACGCAGCCGCATGTGTAGGAGTCATCCCCCGAACGCCTCCAGCACCAGTGTATCGGACTGCTGCAGAAGGATCTGTCGAATACCAACAAATTTAAGCTCTCGTTGTGATGCTCCTAGGGGCAAAGCCCTTTCCTTCCTGGGTTTCCCAAAACAGTGAACACTACATATTTGACGTTCCAACGCATCATCATATTCCCTCATCTTACTTCCTGTCCATACCCACCCCTGCTGTCTATATCAAGAAGTATTCACGGCAGGTCAAGGAAGAAGGTGATCATGATGTCGTTAGGTACGGGTGGGAAGAAGCCCGATTGCTACACAGGTACCACATGTTTTGTTTTCAGATTTTGTCCCGTTTTGTTGTGAAGGGCGGAGCCGGCACTCGCGGGGAGTACAGTCCCAAATGCAAAGTTTGTTCCCAAAGAGTGGCTACAGTGAAGGAGGTCATAAGTTCTGCCCTTCTTCGTAAACTGAGAGGGCAAAGCCAAGTGGAAGCCAGGAGCGCTCTTTGAATTCCAGTTCCCTGCTGGTCTTACCCACAGTAACGATGCCAATGGTCACCGCTGTTTCTACTATGTTGCTACTCCGTGTCCGCGTACTTCCCTTCCCGCACCCAGTACTGCGCAAGACTGGAGAATTTTAATCAAGCCAGAACACTTTGGGCCTGCCCTCGTATGCGCGCTGTGGAGGAGTTCTTCAGCTTCTCCTAATACGACTGAGGAGGAGGATCTCGAGACAGTGGAGCATGTTACAGCGCAATTTAAAGACTGTTTTGGTCTTGAGGTTGGCCTCTCTTTAGCAAAGAATTGTGTTGCCAACGCGTTAGCAACAATCAAAAAGAGGGACAGCTCGGACAACCACGATAAAGGCGTGGCAATGGAGATATATGTTCGCGAGTGCTTCGTTGTTGGGTTTCAGCTGTCACCCCGCCAGCACAAGCAGCAAGCTCAATCCAAAAAGAGGGACGCATCTTCTGTTTTGTCAATTCCGGTAAAGAACTTGGTAGAGAAAAAGCGCCAAGTCGCTCTGAAGGACCGCACGTCCAATTCTGATTTGTCAGCACGCGCAGTAACGGAGGCGGCGCTATTTGTTGGAATAGAGCAAGAGGGAATTGACAAGCTGCTCCTACGCCTGTTTAGTTGTGGTAATGTGCCTTCAGTTATGCCAACTCCCTTGGTAAAGAATCAGGAAGGCGCCATGGGCACCAATTTGGCGACTGGCGGATTGGCAGTTGCGTCTTCCCTCCCTTGCCCCATGCAGCCTCTGCCGGAGGAACACCAGCCGCCTCAAAATGAACTCGCTGCCCCCGTGACTATTCCGCCCCCAACCATCCTCAAGAAGGATTTTCCTGTACTCTCCCACGAGGGGGATGAAGAATATGTGTATATTGGTGGCACCCGTGCCGGCTGGGACGTGCTCGTTGCCCAGCATGAGGTCCAGCTACAGATTAGGGAAAAGGACTCCATGTGTGCAGATATTCGTCTGAACTCCTTGAAGGGGGCCGGCTGCAAGGACCTTTCCAAGAAAATCCACAAGCATATTTGGCGGTAGAAAATCCTTTCTTGCCATGACAGCAAGCGGATTGACTTCTGAAGGTCACAGTATTGCGTTTACTGGCCAAGACCAGCGCTGCCAGTTTCCAGTAAAGAAAGGCGGCCAGTGTGGAAGTTATTGTTGGCCACAGGACGTACCGTACGGTTCAAATCCTAGTAGCCAAATAATTGTAGCCATATCTCCGTAGCCAAATCCCTCTGCAGCCCAATTCCTGTAGCCAAACCCTTTTACTATTGTAGAATAGTACAGGAAGTACCGTAGGGTTATATTCTGTGATAACAAATCTCCGTAGCCAAGTCAGCGTACTGTACACACCTGAAATTCACTTAGCATAATCTGCGTAGTATCAAAACAATAAGCACCACAATTGCAGTAGCAGCGCCACCTCCATCATTACTGCTTATTTTGGATACAGTACACTACGATTGTATCAAGGAGTAGGACAGCAGAGCCCTTTGTAGGATTTATAGGTAGTTGCGAAGGCCTTCAAGAAGCAGCTGGCGGTAGCCATTCTTCATTAACGTCTTTCAGTAATGGTTGCCATCCCACCAACACCCACAAATGAGCCGCCAGTATGTCTCATTGAACTTAAAGTTTCTTTGAGGATTTGTGCCTCTATTTACGAAGGGGAGGACTGCAGACCCGCCCAATTTGCTGTCCTCGTGGCCTTCTTCAATGACCAATTTGGTAATGGAATGTCACAGTTCTTCCAAGCTACTGTTGTGGCAAGGGTTGTGAATCAGTTGCTGGACTGCAGAATAATAAGCAAGAAGTTTGCCCAAAAGGTGCTTGGTGCGTGCCTCCCACCCTCGGCTGGCATCCCTCCCCTTGTTGTCTGTGACAAATCCGTCCCTCCGGCAACTGGTCGGTCAGCTAATGCCAGTTGTACCAACCCCTCAAATCAGTAGGAGGGAGAGTCAATAAAACCATACCCGGTTATCCCCCCTGGCAAGCTTGCCAAGCCAACTTAGGATCGAGGGGGACATTGCTTTCATGGCTTTCATGAAGCCCGGGCTGACCATGTCGCACTGGTTGGCTCTACTCCATTGAGAAGCTTGAACAGCAGTGTACCCCACATCAATGGAGAGAGTACGGCGCTTGTTAACCCTCCCAAGAGCACACATTTCACGAATGTTGGCACTGGCGCCATGTTGGACAATCCCCTTTGAATGAAGAAAGGAGAGAAAGCCCAGAGCTGTCTGGGATCTTTATCGTATCAGTGTTGATGATTATAGGACGGTACGGTTTGTTTGGGTCAAAAAGATGATCTCTGGACGAGGGGAGTATGTTTATTGATCGCCCACACCTACGAAAATGCTCGTGGTAGGCCGATGAGACAATAGGACCCAGTGATCCGTGCAGTGCTATTTGAAACTGGCGTGCAACAACCAACTGAACAGGAGCTTGACACGCTTTGTATGTCTTTCCATCTCTTTCGCGTAACGCAATCGGGTTGCTGAGAAGTAACCTAGACTTGTGAATCACAGGTGAGCAAGAATGAAGGTCACCACGAGGGTAGGACACAAACAGGGACCACTGGCAACCCTGCTCCAATGTTCTGGGTTGCGGATCCCGTCCCTGGTATCCGCTAAAAAAAATCTGATTAGAATCTTTGGTAGCACGGTGCTGCGACACCATATGTCCTTTGAATGTAAGCTCCTTTTGACAGGTAACCTTTCGCTCGTCAGCCTGATTAAAGGGGGCATCGTCATCTTGTTCCGCAAGACGATCGTACATATCCTCTATGCCGCCAGCGTCAATGTGGTCGCCACTTGGTAAGGACGAGTAATCCAAGTATTATTGGGTAGCTAAAGCCTTCTTTGTGCAAAGCCTCTGGGGAAGCATCTCAAGGCAGCAGTGGCCACACGCAGGTGGAAGGGATAGCCTCCAGTCGTTTTCGCCAGAGCACACCTCACAATTCCATTTGAAGCGCTTTGGCTTGGATTGCAATCCGCACGAGGAGGGATCAAAAGGCTTGACCAAGACAGCGACATTCTTTCTTCCGTTCCAGACATCAGCTGCAACAACCAGCGGTAGTGTAACATCCAAAGAACTGACAGGAGCTACCCCAACAGGAAATAGCTTGTGGAAGGGACTGCTTTTTTTTGAATGCAACAGTCAATGTCTTGCACGGTAGGTTCCCTTGGGGGAAGTTGGAGCTGGCGCCTGCTCCGCCTAACCAGAGCAATATTGTTCTCGTATGAATCATTGTCACGCAGTAAGATTTGACATTCCCTACTGCATTTTCTCCTTTTTTGACTAGTTGTCTCGTCCGTCCCAATTATCTCTTGAACTTGCGATGTATGATTGTAGCTGCAATCATCACTGTCGAAATAATTATAGCAATTTTCATCATCAGGGCATGCTGGTGTACCAGCGACTGCATATTCACTCCTCTTCCGACTTGAGTTTCTCTTAATCAATCTGGTCTGCTCTTCTGGAGAGAAGTGCTGATTGAGTACACAACTAATCCATGTATAGGAGGCCTTGAAAGATAACTTCCGCTTGGGATTGGCGCAGTGTGGAGTACAGTCGGACGACACTGCATGTGCCAGTGCATAAAGGCCAGAAAACCGGATGGGCACTGTACGTCCAATGAGAAGTGCTGTGCAAAATTGGTTGAGGGCGTCCATCGGGGTCAGACAGCGTTGGTTATGATGCGAGGGACTATAGCGACGATTAGCTGGGGATATTAGTCAATTATAGTGCACCTTTAGAGCAAGTAATTCAGCTCCATTAAACGAAGAGACTCGCTTCTGACAGCACAGCAGCTGACATTGGAGGAGGTGCAGTGTCTCTGAGGATATTCAATGAAAGGGATAGTAGGCCTAACCGTGAGAACCACGTTACCCAGGGGTTTTTCAAGGGCCTTGAGTTTTGTAAACCGTTCATGGACTTTATTGAGAATATACCATGCCCATCGACCTGGTTCGTGCTCCTCGGCGGTGAAACAAGCAAATGAGCGTGTGCTGTTGCTGTGATGCAGTCCGCCTCACCCTTGGCTCGTGCTTATGGTTGTTTCCCATGTTGGCTCGTGCTTAGGGCTGTTTCCCATGTTGTGTGTTGTGTGCCGAGCCGAGTCGCAGTTGCCAAAGTGCAAGCAGTTTGAGTCAGTCGTGTTTGTCATCGACCGTCACCAATAATGGCGGCCTCGCTATGAATGCTGAATATAAAGTTGATAGCTACCGCGATCTCGATGCTGTACTACTCAACTGGAAATCTAAACTAAAAAGTTGACAGTATTGGAACAACAAAAAGTTCTACTCGTTACAGCCGCACTCGGAGCAGCGATCTCAAAAAGAGCATTGACAGTGAAAAGTATCACACTGTCCCCTGAGATTTTCCAATTCTTTATTGTAAATGAAAATGTAAAGTGTTTAGTCTCTTCTTTCGCCCCAGCCACGCAAATCCATCAAAGGTGAAAACGAACCAACACGAGAATGCGCCTAGGCACGCTCACCACGGATGCGGCGGGCCAGCTGAATGTCCTTGGGCATGATGGTCACACGCTTGGCGTGAATCGCACACAAGTTGGTGTCCTCAAAGAGGCCGACAAGGTAGGCCTCGGCGGCTTCCTGCAACGCCAAAACAGCAGTGGACTGGAAACGAAGATCGTTCTTAAAGTCCTGGGCAATCTCGCGGACGAGACGCTGGAAGGGAGCCTTGCGAATGAGTAGCTCGGTGCTCTTCTGGTATTTTCGGATCTCACGGAGAGCGACAGTTCCGGGTCGGTAACGGTGGGGCTTCTTGACACCACCGGCAGTGGGCGCCGACTTGCGGGCAGCCTTGGTGGCGAGCTGCTTACGAGGAGCCTTTCCTCCGGTGGACTTGCGGGCGGTTTGCTTGGTACGGGCCATGGTTGCTAGTGACTGTGGTAGAAGGAGACAAGATAATGTGAGAAAGGATCATGATGATGATAATGGATGTTTGTAGCTAGTTGTTTGCGGCAAAACTCAAAAGCGGGTTCGGGGTGCAAATAGCGAAATATATCGCACGAGACGTCTTCAAAAACGTTACTTGCGGCTGGCCAGCGTGCAACGGAGAGTTCCGAACATAGAGTCAACTCTGTGTCTCGTCGGTCGCACCATGGGAACGGGACAAGGGGACTATCCAACACTCAACAACAGTGCACATCTCACTTCCCACAATGATCGGTCATTAAAGGTCGAAGCAAGATGAAACAAGTGAATGCAACAGAGACACAAAACGACTTTTGCTTTCGTTCCATTTTCAAAGACAAGCCACGTAGATTTCCTACGAGAGCCTACGCACAACGCAACGACAGCACTCCGACTTTCGATCAACGACAGCAGTCTGACTTTCGAGTATCGTTATCGTTCAACCATGAAGTACTTTCGCTGATCGCATCATCCATCCAGCAGGTATTCGCAATGGTGATTCAATGTGATGGTCGGTTACGATGTGGTGCACGTGGATTCAATGCCATGGTGACATGGATAGTCTTACCTTGGGTGACTTGATTCGTGCAATCTGTCGATTTGTGTGTTGATGAAAAGTTTTGAGAGGTGTTGCGTGGACGATTCGATGTTGATGTTTTCCTTTACGAGATTCTACGTAGGAAGTCGACGGTGAAAAAGGGGAAGAAGTCGGTGAAAATATTTTTGAGGGTTTCACGAGCGCCTTTGTCCTCACGTCAGAAGAGAGAACGCACATGAACGCACATGAAACTGTTCGGCGGGGGCGACTCACTCCCTCTTCAGACCTTGGCATTGAATATCCGGGTTTCCAAAGTTGGGACTGGACAGACGGTGGTTGTCGCGCGCTCTGCCTTTGCCTTTTCACCAAGCAACCTCGTATTTACTTTTTCGCGAGAAGGTAAGACGACCATGTTGATACGCTTTTCGCTTGCATTTGGCTGGCTCGTCTAACGGCGACAGGCTTTTGATAGACGATTGTTAATGGATACATGTACAAGGGTGTTCCTTGGTTGGATGCAGATTGGGACACATGCACGTGTAAACCTGGCTTTGTCAGTTTTAGTAAGGCGGTAGCCAGTAAAACACCGTACCGTTTTCTTACCCTGCTGTTTTTCGCCTCGATTCCATTCAACAGAGAACTTTCGTCTCGTCCCCTCATCACTCGGTAGAAGGCACCGTAAACTAACACTACCATGTCGAAGCTTAACTCCGCTCTTTTGGAAAAGGCCCTGACCGATATGCTCGCCTTCGCGGCGGGTGAAGACGTCAAGATTGGCAATGAAACCGTCAAGGGAAAGAAGCGTAACTTTACCGAGACTGTTGAGTGCCAGATCACGTTGAAGAACTACGATCCCGTCCGCGACAAGCGTTTCTCCGGAACTTTCAAGCTCCCAACGGTCCCGCGTCCCAACCTCAAGTGCTGCGTTCTCGGTAATGCCGCCCATTGCGAACAGGCCGACCGTATCGGTGTTGACCACATGTCTGTCGAGGACTTGAAGAAGTTGAACAAGAACAAGAAGCTCGTCAAGAAGCTTGCCAAGCGTTACGATTTCTTCTTGGCTTCCGACAATATGATCAAGCAGATCCCTCGTCTTCTCGGTCCTGGTTTGACCAAGGCCGGAAAGTTCCCCACTCTCCTCGCCAGTGGCGATGACATGCAGGGAAAGATCGACGAGTTGAAGGCTACCATCAAGTTCCAGATGAAGAAGGTCATGTGCCTCAACGTCGCCGTCGGAAACATCACCATGGATAACAAGGAGATCTTTACCAACACTCAGCTTGCTGTCAATTTCCTCGCTTCGCTTCTCAAGAAGCAGTGGCAGAACATTGGCCAGATCTACGTCAAGTCGACCATGGGTCCCGCCATCCAGATTTACTATTAAACTAGGTAGAGTATGACAGTGTGGTACTTTCGTTTCTATATAGACTAGAGGTAGAATGGACTAGAGGTAGAATGAGCTGAGCTGTCCAGTGGAGTGCTCAGTCTAACTGTCGGTCGTTATTGCTTTTTAAAGACCGTAAAATAATAATCGCCAACTTATGCTTCGAAAATGATTAGGCAGAGACGCAGTCCCAATATATTTTGGGCGTTTGAAAGTTGTGGTATGAAGTGCTGGATGTTTTATGTCGGCTGGAGACTAGAGCGAATCTAGCATTACGCGGCCGGAAGCGAAAAAGGATGGAGATATCACCCGAGTTGTTTCACCCACCCCCGCCCCGGGCCCCCAGCTAGTAGGAGCTAGCTGCGCCCATGCTGGTTACCAGGCCATACTATTAACTACTACCTACTAGTACTAGAGGTCTGTATATAGGGAAACTACCGCAAATTGATACTTAGACAAATATTTTCGAAGATTGGTTTACCGTTTCTTTACTGTATGAGACTACCGGTTTACCGGTAGAGCGAATGTACCAAACGGTACGGATTTTTTTCAAGGTTTCGGAAATAAATAAGCAGACTCTGTAAACCAAAATATGGTACTAAATATCAGATCCGACATAGTATAGTGGCTAGTATCCCCGCCTGTCACGCGGGAGACCTGGGTTCGATTCCCAGTGTCGGAGAATTCTCTTTTATCTATCAGGTCAATTTTAACCCGCCGTTTAGTACACCAAATACGTCACTTTTGAAGACGGACAGACCAATCCATTTTCAGTTTTTGTCTTCGACTACCGGTACCTAGACTAGACTAGTCTACACGCCTCGTTTCGGTAAATCCAATTCAGCGGTTCACGTTGTTAATGTACACCAAAAAAATCCTCTTACTACCGTACCTTTCTGACCTTCAAGGAGGGACTAAGATTTATTCATATTCGCACGAAGGCGTTGATGCTGTTCGACTTCGCTGGAGACTTGTAGAGAGCGAATGTACTAATGTACTACTAGCATTGCAGGGCTGGAAGTGAAATTGTGGTCGACATACCAACCGAGTATCCTGGCGCTAATAGTCTACTAACTAGCTGCGCCCTTGTTGGTTACCAGGCCATACTAGCTATTTAATGCTAGAGTAGCTAGTAGAAGTAGCCAGGAGCTAGTATGGCTGACTAAAACTAGCTATTCTTTAGTCTGAAGCTAGTAAAAAATCTCCCTCTGGCTCTGTCTGGACGACCCTCATCCGCAATGGTCTTAGGCGGATAGGGTAGGCCTTTCGATCAACAATTATTGATTCATACGAAACTGTTTTCAGTACGACTATGCTACTCTAGTAGAGCGCGGCTCTTCGTTGATATGTACTCAGAGATATTAGACCAAAATATGCCAATACTTATCAGATCCGACATAGTATAGTGGCTAGTATCCCCGCCTGTCACGCGGGAGACCTGGGTTCGATTCCCAGTGTCGGAGTATTCTTTTATTCTTATCGAGTCAGTGGTAACCTGAGTCTTAATCGTTTTGAATCTAGAGCAAAATATGGTACTACATCTCAGATCCGACATAGCATAGTGGCTAGTATCCCCGCCTGTCACGCGGGAGACCTGGGTTCGATTCCCAGTGTCGGAGTATTCTTTTTTACTTATCGAGTCAATGGTAACCTGAGTCTTAATCGTTTTGATTTTGATCGGAAGAAATCGAAATTTTGAGGGTGAAGAGTGAAGTGAGGTGAGGTGAATCAAGGGGATTATATGGGAGGTTTAGTGCGTTGATGCTGATCTGTACCCTAAACCCGGATTTCACGGTCCGAAAACATTAAAAAAAGTGACGACAAACGACAAAATACATCAACACGGCAAAACAACCGATAACAACTTGCTATTGACCATGGCGGATCAGGCACCTTCGCGTGCCGTTGTGCAAACAACAGCCCCAAAAGTTCTTCTAATAGACTCTACCAAAAGATTTTCTGAAGCTGTTTACACCACGGTAATTTCGTGCTATTGATCATGACCATTTCTCGCTTAAAACTACCGTTCTCCCTGCAGTAGCCCCACTCGAAGGTGCCCGATCCGCCATGGTCAGTAGCAAGTTGTTATCGGTTGTTTTGCCGTGTTGTGGTGACACTGACGTCAGTTTCGGATCGTGAAATCCGGGTTTCCGGTGCAGATCATCGTCAAGATGTTTATTACGGAATTATCGCTCCAGTAAACCTCCCATATAATCCCCTTGGGTGAATGGATGAGGATGAGGATGGTAGATGGTACCGGTAGGTCAATGCGTTCACAAATCAAGTGACGATGGCGATGGTGCTCGTATACCCCAAGCTCACCGTGTTCTCAGCTCTTCTGTTGGCCGTCCTATCAGGATCAGCACAGTCATTTGTATCTCCGCTCTCGCAGAAATGCAATCGTCAAACGACCTTGGCAAGTCGCCACTTGATGAGCAACGGGGAGAATGGTGCCAATCATGAAATGGATCGCCGTGCCTTTGTATCTTTCACGTTGACTGCATCTACCTTGTCACTGGCGTTTCCGCAGACTGCTAATGCTGGGATAGATCCAAGCGCTCTTCGAAACATTCAGGTCGAAGGCGATAATGCCGGATCCGCTACCCGCCTGCGACAGATTGAAGCCGTCAACAAGCCCGAGACTGATCTCGCAGACATGCCGTTCATCAAGCTACCGAGTGGAGTGTCGTATCGCGAATATCGCGCCGGAAAAGGAGAAGCAGGTGAGTAACAATCGACGAGGAGGGTATGTAGATAGTATTGATTGCAGCTGAAACGGCAAAAACTAACTCTTTCTATGTCCTGTGTTTATCCAGTGGTGCAAGCTGGATCCAAGGTGGCGGTCGAGATGACGATTCGGTGCAAATCCTTTTCGACGGCGAACGACTCTGGTGGTGTAAAATATTATTCAACCAAAGATGATGAAGAGTTCAATGAACTCGCCTTTGTTGTCGGTAGCGGCGAAATGGCGCCTGGATTGGAGGAAGGATTGATGGGAATGCACAAAAACGCTCTGCGACGCATTGAAGTCCCATCGACAATGGTGTTTTCAGCCAAAAAGGAAGGACAACTACCCTTGCCTCAGACTAAAGAAGGAAAGAGACGATTTGAAAGTCTGTTCAAGACGGACGCAACTCTCCTCTTTGAGGTCTTGGTGACTCGAATCAAGTAATCGACCACGACACGCTACCGAGCACCCGCTCCTTTTTGACGCACTACACTTGTTGACATTGACTATGTATAATGTATCAAGCGCCAAAGTTAAAACTGCAATCTGAAAAATGCAACGCACTTCTGTAACTTATGGAGCAATCATCGCCTAGATGCCATGGTTGCTGCGAGAGTTGCCGCGTCCTCCTCTGTCGTCGGCGACACGCGTCCATGCCATGTGGCTCTCACGCTGCGTCGCATGTCGAAGTGGAGAGCTGAGGTGGAACGAGCGCGGTAATTTAGGATTAGAAACAGCTCCGATCTATCCTTCGTTTTTTTTACAACAAAACCACAACAGCAGGCCAGCATCACCAGTTCTATTTTCCTCGATTGTGCCATTTTGATTCGAGGATTGGTCCAACAAACTAGCTCACTCTTTACACGATAGCCCTAGTTTCTATGTTCCCCTTCTCCCGATAGCACCGCTCAAGTCTAGTACTCATTTGATTTGCCTACTCTAGAGTAATATACTGTGTCGTGAGTATCCATAGCTATGTACCAGGTACCAGATGTCGCACTCCACTAGTGTCTTGGCAGGGTGCGTGCTACTAATAGTGGCGCGAAACCCACTGACGTTTTTCCACCTCCTTCTTCTGTTGATTCTAGGAGAATCTGATCACGCCTCGAACCTTCAGTTCTCGGCTGTAGTGTATCAGGACCCTCGATAGTCTATCTATAAGAAGAGTCAATCAAACTGTTCTTACGATGGGATTAATCAAAAAGAATGAACAGTCACTGGTGCCGATTTGAGGCCCTTTTTAAGAATTGACGCATACGTGTGAGCAGATGCGACCTCCATCTGTTCGGACACTTTTTTCTTGGTTGGTAACGCGAACGTCTGTCCGCTACCTCCAGATCGAACTTTCTCCAATATCGGATTCTCAACACGCTCCTCGGATGGAG
>Ga0307981_1002835_pt1 | contig 13602 bp, 11 predicted proteins | sample OrgLakmetagen987_FD_201849 | JGI IMG/M metagenome (GOLD analysis project Ga0307981, IMG submission 201849) | Saline water microbial communities from Organic Lake, Antarctica - #987 | ecosystem: Environmental > Aquatic > Non-marine Saline and Alkaline > Saline | place: Antarctica: Organic Lake... | reverse complement strand
TAAGCTTTGGGAGAGTATCAGAGCTGTGTTCAAAATCCTGCCCAGAGAAAATATGGCGCAGGTGCTTTTCTCCGTCGCTGAAATGTATCAAGTTAAATTGGAGTAATTTTCAAATTGAGAATTGCTGGTTTTGTATGCCGTTGTGATAAAGACTGTCTTCATATTTTCTGCCTTTATCAGCTAAAATATTCTCAAATGTTTCTCCATTATATTTATAAGCACCACCCCCCGAAGTTCCAATCCAAAATATGCCGTTTTTATCTTGGATAATTGAATTGGCTTGATTTGGGTTTACCGTTGGATAGATTTCTTTATACCAATCACTACTTGTATCAATGTATGGAAGTTTAATTTTAGTAAATAATTTACCGTTGTAAGTGCACAAACCTTTATTAGTTGATAACCAAATAACTCCTTTATCATCTTCTAGAAGATCCCAAATTTGATTTGAGCAAAGACCTATTTCTTCATTGTAGTTTGTGAATGTTTTTCCGTCATATTTATATAGTCCTTCGGTTGAAGTTCCAAACCACACGTTGCCATTCTTGTCTAGCAAACCACTTGTCACAATATCGGTACTTGTATAAACTTTAGGCTCTTTTAATTCAACAGTTTTAGGTTTCTGTTCGCCACAAGAGATAAATAAAAGTAAAGTCAGTGTTGAAAGCAGAAAGTTCATATTTTAATTTTGTTTATGCCCAGTAACGGCTACGTGTATGGTGTCATTTGGCGATTTTTAGCACGAACCTGTGAAGGCGATACTATTTTTATTAAATGTGATGTCCTTAAAATTAGCACTATCTGCCAAATGCATTATACACGATGTTGTGCTTGTCGTGCTTTATTCATCAAATGCTCTCAGCCAAAATAAAAATTCATCCCATGCTTTCTTTCTGGTTCCATCATTATAATTTATCAGTCCAATTGTTTCTAATGACTCGGCAAACTGGTCAATAAATTCTTGTGGCAAGTCTTCATCTTCAAGCATTTCACTGAATATTTCCGTTACTTCTGGCGACCAATCCACTAACTGAAAATTAAATGCTGCTTTTATCCTGTCTTCATTTTTCATTTCGGTAAAGAATACTTCAAAGAATTTCCGCTGTATTTCCTGAGAGCTATTTAAAGCGGTGTTCCCCGAATACATTCCCAATTCCTGAATAATTATATTCTTCTCACCGGAAACATCCAGCATTCTCCGAATGTCAGCTCTAATTTCACTTTCAGTTTGAGCAACATAATAAAGCGGAGCTGTAAACTGAGATTTTGCACCATAAAAATTAAAGCTGGCCACATCGCATTGGGTAAGAATTTCATAAATTCCTGGTTTATCTTCATCCAAACTGCCCTCAGAAAAGGTAACCGTAACCGCCATATTTTCGTTTATTTGGTGGACATGTGCCTTTATCTCTTGTAGAAATATAAGAATTTGATTATCAAGATCGAATACTTCTCCAAAAGAATTCTCGGCTTCATTACTAATCGAGATAAGAAAACCCTCATACTCCACCAACAACGGAATAACCCAATCCATCAAGTTTTTAAATCTTTGAATAAATTCCGGGTCATCAAAACCCATGTCTTTTAAATCATCAGGGACTACTGGTTCTCCACTGTCATAAGCTGAAATCAGTAAAAATATTTGAAGGCCTTCTGCTTTCATTTCCATTAATCTTTGCTCAAAGTTGACTTTGTCATAAGTATTTGGAGATGGTTCTAATTCAGGCCAATCTATTTGTAGCCGTCCAACCGACATACCCGCATTGATTGCATCATCCCAGCTCACAGCTATGGAATCCAGAGTTTCTGGCGGGTTTGAAGGATTAAATCCCTTAATTGTACCAATTCTATTATCTCCGTTTAGAAGGGGTAATTCTCCGGCAATGCTGTCAATCTGAGGAATTACATCGTTGTCTTCTTTCTGACAGGCTCCTATAAATAGCAAAACGGCAATTACAAAAAAACTAAATTCCATTTTTTTCATATCATTGTCTGTTTCTTGGTGTTCTCTTTTGCATGAAGCACAACTCGTTTACATACGCAACCCCACTAATTTGCAAACAACTACAAACGCTTTCAACCCCCTCAAAACCCTGCAGGCGTTTTGATTTTCGGGCAATTCCGGGTGTACGGTCATGTGCATCAGAGTTGGTGTGGGGATCAGCATAGCACTGGCAGCTACACTTGGCTTCAGATTTACCCAATCTTCTGCTTTCAGGTAAAAGCCGCGGTCGCCCCAGCCTATACCAATATAGTTATTCTCGGCGAATGGTGTTTCGTAATGGCGGTTGTCCAGTAAGTATTTGTTAAGTTTTATGCCGCTTTGCGCAGTAAGGGAAAGCGGCGTGCATAAGGAAAAACCAACAAATTCCGTACCTTTTCGCTTGTCTAATAGAGTTTATTAATGTAGGTTTTGTATGGGTCATGGATTAGGATTTTTTGCCAGATCAAGACCTGTCCCGCCAAACAGCGGGAGAACGCCCGGAACCTCGACTTCAGAAAGGGCCCCTTTAATTCCCTTTCTTCGTGTAAGCTACGAAGGTGAGGACGTGATGCAGAGCTGGCCCTGTGGAATTTGCAGAGCAAGTATTCCACAAGGCTGGTGAAAAAGACAATTCAGGGGCATACAAAATTTACGTTAATAAACTCTAATCAACTTTCCGTTATGAAAAAATGGGTCAAGATTTCACTGATCGGGCTGGGGAGTTTGCTTCTGCTCGCCCTTCTTGCTGGCCTGGGTGGCTGGTTGTACCTTCGCTCCAATTTCCTGTTTTTTGAACAAGATTATCCCGAGCCTACCGGGCTATCCACCCTAACCATAGATGGTCGTACCTTTGTGGACCGCAACAGCAACGGGCAGCTTGACCCCTACGAAGACGGCCGCCTACCCCTGGACAGGCGGGCAGCTGATCTTTTAGCCCAAATGACTTTGGAGGAGAAAATCCACCTGCTCAAAGGTTCAGGTATGGCCTCCGGGATTGGCATGGCCGAACCGGGTGAGGGAATTCCGGGCGCAGTGGGCACCATCGTACCTACCCCCCGGCTAGGGCTTCCTACCCTCTATTTATCCGATGGGCCGGCGGGCCTGAGGATTCAGCCCGACCGCAAAGGAGAAGACCGGACTTATTACTGTACGGCCTTCCCGATTGCGACGATGCTGGCTTCCACCTGGGATACCGATCTTGTGTACGGAGTGGGGCAGGCAATGGGCAACGAAGCGCTGGAGTATGGCATTGATGTTATTCTGGGCCCCGGAGCCAATATACATCGCCACCCTTTCTGCGGACGCAACTTCGAATACTACTCTGAAGACCCTTTACTGACCGGTAAGTTGGGCGCCGCTATGGTCAACGGCATTGAGTCCAACGGAGTAGGCACTTCGGTAAAGCACTTTGTCGCCAATAATCAAGAGACAGACCGCCACCTGAATAACGTCCTCGTGTCGGAGCGCGCGCTGCGGGAAATTTATCTCAAAGGGTTTGAGATCATTGTGAAGGAAGCCCAACCCTGGACCATTATGTCCTCCTACAACCGGGTCAACGGCACTTACGCTTCCCAGAGCCCCTACCTGCTTACAACTATTCTGCGTCGGGATTGGAACTTCGGTGGGATCGTTATGTCCGACTGGTTTGGCGGGCGGGATGCCGTAGCTCAAATCAAAGCCGGTAACGACTTACTGGAGCCGGGTACCAACAGACAGTGGAAAGCACTACAGCGGGGTCACGAGACGGGAGCCTTGCCGGAGGCTTCAATAGATACGGCGGCCCGGCGCATCCTCAAGCTCATCCTGCAGTCGCGCAAGATGGAGGGTTATGCTTACCAAAACAACCCCGACCTTACCGCCCACGCCCATATTGCCCGGCAGTCTGCGGCAGAAGGAATGGTCCTGCTGAAGAACGAAGGCGCTCTGCCGCTGCAAAAGGGACAGGAAATTGCCCTGCTGGGCGTTACCTCCTATGATTTTATCGCCGGTGGCACCGGCTCCGGGGATGTCAATGAAGCCTACACGGTGGCGCTTGAAACGGGCCTGGAGGCTGCGGGCTTTTCCATCAATCCCGCTGCCCGGCAATGGTTTGAAGATCATAAAGCAGCGCACGCCTCTGAATTCGTCAAACCTGAAGGCCTGCAGGCCATGACTCAGCCCTATGACCCACCCGAGATGGTGTATGCGGATGCGCAGTTGAAACAAGTAGCTTCGGAGGCTGATGTTGGCATTTTCACCATTGGGCGCAATAGCGGCGAAGGAGGCGACCGGGTGGAACAAGGCGACTTCCTGCTTTCCGAACAGGAACAATCGCTGCTCAACCGAGCCTGCGACATTTTTCGGTCCGCCGGCAAGTCTCTGATAGTGGTCCTCAATATTGGTGGCGTCATTGAGACGGCTTCCTGGAAAAACCGCCCCGATGCCATTCTGCTGGCCTGGCAGGGCGGGCAGGAAGGCGGCCATGCCGCAGCCGATGTACTGAGTGGCCGTGTCAATCCCTGTGGAAAGCTCCCCATGACATTCCCGGTTCAATTGTCTGACCATGCCTCCAATGCCAATTTTCCCTTGCAGGGCGGATCCATCAACTTTCTTAAACTGCTGATGGGCGAGGAGATTAAGCCCGAAGCCAAGCAAGTCCGCAACAGAGATTTTACCCGTTATGAGGAAGGTATCTACGTAGGCTACCGGCACTTTGACAAGGCAAGCCTGAAAGTCTCTTATCCGTTTGGCTATGGGCTTTCGTACACTCGCTTTGAATACGGCAACCTGGACGTCGAGGCCGCAACCGATACCCTCCACCTGAAGCTTAGGGTACAAAATACCGGTGTGCAACCCGGCCGGGAGGTGGTACAAATCTACGCCGCCAAGCCTGATGCTAACGTAGATCGCCCCCCGCAGGAGCTGAAGGCTTTCGCCAAAACACCGGAACTGGAGCCGGGGGCAGCAACTGCCCTTGAGTTCCATATTCCCGTAGCGGACTTACAGTATTGGGATGAACAACAGCAAAAGTGGATGCTGGAACCCGGCACCTACCGGCTCAAAGTCGGAGCTTCTTCCAGAGATATCCGGCTTGAAAAGGCGATGGAGCTATGACCTCCTACTCTACTCCGCGATGTTGATCTTAGGCGTGGGTTGCCAGACTATAACACCAACCTGGATGGCAGTCTGGGGAATAGCGGGGTATGCCGAGTCTTGCCATAGCTTCTGTTGCTTCATTGACGGGAATCAATCGTAATGAGGTTGCCTGGGGTAAAGGTACAGGGGCGTAATTGACTTCCCCTGAACATTGCCAAGCAACTAGGGTTTACCTTTTAAATACGCTTAAATCCTATACCTATGTCTCCAAATCGTTCCACCCCCCGAAAAGTTGTTATCGTTGGCGCCGGCGCCGTGGGGGCTACCTTTGCCTATGCACTCGCCCAGAGTGGCGCCGCCAATCAAATAACTCTCATCGACAATAATGAGAAGCTAGCCGAAGGACAGGTAGCAGATTTGTCCCATGGTCTGCCCTACTATCCTTCTGTTTCTATCGAGAGCGGAACGGCGAAAGACTACGGTGATGCGCAGGTGATTGTCATCACCGCCGGTAGTGCACAGCGTTCCGGCGAGACCCGCCTGGATCTGCTGAAGCGAAACGCCAGCATCATTGAGGGTATTATGGATGATATTATCGAGCAGCAGTCCCGCGCTATTGTGGTAGTGGTGACTAATCCGGTAGATGTACTTACTCAGGTGGCCCTACGTCATTCCCGGTGGTCACGTGGTCACATATTCGGCTCGGGCACGGTGTTGGACAGCGCACGCTTCCGCTATTTCATCAGCCAGGAAATGGGCATAGACGTCAAAAGTGTGCACGCTTACATCCTCGGCGAGCACGGTGACAGCGAACTTCCCGCCTGGTCGCTGACCAACCTGGGCGGCGTTTCTATCCAGCAATATGTGGCCTCCAATGGGCTACAGGAACAATGGCCTAAACGCAGCCAGGAGATCTTTGAGGATGTCAAGAACTCAGCTTACCACATTATCGATTACAAGGGGGCAACCAATTTTGCCGTCGGGCAAGCTTTAGTGCGCATCGTACAGGCTATCCTGCGCGATAGCAACAGCGTGCTGACCGTCTCGGTAATGCTGAAGGGCGAGTACGGATTAGAGGATATCTGCTTAAGCGTGCCCTGTATCGTTTCTAAAGACGGGATCGAAAGGGTGTTAGTCGCTAACCTTAGCGAAGCGGAGCAGCAGGCGCTGCACCATTCGGCTTCGGTACTGAAAGAGTCAATGGCAGGGTTGCAAGAGTAAAGGTTTTTGGCACCTACGCACTTAGACCGCTCTTCACCAGGTCATTTTCCCAACCTTGTTGTGGCCAGCCAGGCCGCTTTTCCGGAATTACACCCCCGGATGGTGTAGAAGGAACTATCGCTAGGGTTCAGCGAAAAATAAGGTCTTCATTTCAGGCGAGCTATTTTTGCATCAGGCAAGGCGCGAAGAACGAGCATAGCCTGCAGCCTGTCGGAGATGTGCTGATGCGGCGAGAGCGAGCAAATATTGTTCTGAACAAGGCGCGAAGAAGGAACATAGCCTGAGCTACGGGACTGATGAACAACGAAGTGCAGAATAATATTTGCCGTTCGCAGACCATTGAGCGCTTCTCCGACAGTATACTAGGCGCTCAGGCCGGAAAGCGAAGGTTTCCTCAGTAGCGTACCCAGGTAAACCATGACGCCAATAATCATGCCCGGTACCGGCACCTCGTCCATGAGTAGTTCCCCTACAATGATCCCGCCGGTGTAAGAGCACAACAAAAAGAAGCCAATATTACTCGTCTTCGGAATCCAATACAGCAGAACGCAGAGGACCTCGACCACGCCCACCACAATAGCATGCTCAGACAATTCCAGCTTTTCCAGGGGCTCCATCGCCCAGGTGTTCTGGGTGAACTTTAACAGGCCAGATACCAGAACCCCAATTGAAGCGAGTACGGACAGCAGGTAACCAATAGATTTTTGGGCTTTCCCAATACCCCGCTCGTGAAAGGTAGACATTGTTTTATCCGTTTAACGGGCGCAGCGTATAGTATGCCCCCGGGCTATAGAAATAGAAAGATAACGAGGCTCGAACATTTTAGGTGGCATATAGTTCGTACTGTATTAATTCACAACTTAAGGACTCAAATGGATGTACCCACCCTGGCGACTTTTTTCTCCGGGATCTCCTTTTTGTTTTATGGCACCGGCTGCCTGACTTCGCCCCATATGAAAAATGAATTCATCCGGTTTGGCTATGACCGGCAGCGGGTGCTGACCGGCTACCTGCAACTGTTGGGAGGCTTCGGCTTGCTAGTCGGATACTGGCTGGCTCCTTCCCTGGCCTTCTTTTCTGCTACCGGACTGGCGCTAATGATGGTATTCGGCTTCGGGGTACGCCTGAAGATCAGGGACAGCCTTCTAGCGGCCTCCCCGGCCTTCCTGTACGCCGCTTTGAACCTGTACCTGAGCATCCATTACTATACTAGCCTATCCTAAGCCAGGCATACAGCGCCCTATGCCTGATAGGAGATATAAGCAATGACAAGGCACATCAGCAGGAACAGGCCCGCCGGGAAAGACTTGATCAAAGGATCCCCGATCTTAAAGTGCATAGAGACAGAACCGGCCAGTAATACAGCCAGGCCAGCAGCGGCTGGGAGTTTTAATTCCGGATACCAAATGCCTGCAATAAGCAGAATGGCAAGGATGACCTTTAAAGCACCAATCACATACACTGACCAGGATGGTAGCCCGTAAACCTGGAATTCTTCGGTGATGTTGGTGGCGTCTCCGCCCCGCCAGCGGGTGGCTTTCTTGTTTTGTACGAGCCATACGTTCAAAATACTAAGGCCGACGATGACTTGAAGTGCAATAATGATGTAATCCATGGATCAATTTATTTTCCTCTAAAAAAAGTAAAAGTTTTTTAAAACCCAATTGTTCGACCGCAAAAGATCGTATACGCATCAATCCCCGTCTCATACCGAGACGAAAAAACAGCCTCGTAATAACCGGACGCTCCCTACCGCCTGGCATACTCAACTGGTGAGCATAGCCCGCTCTGTTCCCTGTTCAGGGCGCCAATATTCTTATTTAGTAATAAAAAGCCCGTTCGGTTGACAATTCCATGACAAAATCGCTATATTTGATATTATTAAAACCGCATAACACTAAATCCGGCAGAAGCCTCAAACACCCTGCAGTATTATGTCATCTTCCTTAAAGGATTGATGCCTTACGACCTGCAGTAAACAGGTATGCACTTATGCCATCAGTTACGCACCGGATTTATGTCTATTCTATGGCAGGCATTGTGCTGTTGACAACAGTACTGCTTTCCTATTATGGTATATCCTATTATTCCACAAGTCTAGAAGAGCGGTTTTACCATTCCACTCATGATTACTTCAAGCCAAGTGGCCTATTTGGTCATGGTTTAGGCATTATAGGGACATTGCTCATCTTTATAGGTGTCACCTCGTATATTTTCCGAAAGCGCTACAAGTTTATGGCTCGGTGGGGTCGCCTAAAGCATTGGCTGGAGTTTCACATTTTTCTCTGCAGCCTTGGGCCTGTGATGATTTTATTCCACACCGCATTCAAATTTGGGGGCATTGTTTCTATTGCTTTCTGGAGTATGGTTGCCGTAGTGGCAAGCGGAGTGGCGGGCCGGTTTATTTACATACAAATCCCACGCACGATTGAAGGCCAGGCGCTGAGCCTGGGCGAAGTCAAGGCTATGAAGACCAATGTTGGTGCTATACTAAAAAGCCAATACCACCTCGAAGAGCGTAGTTACGCGGTCATTTTGGAAGCCGTGGAAGTAAAGCCCTTTAAGGAAAACGGCAATTTGGTAAGTAGCATCCTTAATAAACACCGGGAAGACTACCGAACGCTGCGAAAAGTCCGGCATTTGCTTAAGCAAAATCAGCTATCGAGCCCGGACATCAGGACAGTCAGGAAGCTCGTCCGAAACGAGATTTCACTCAATAACAGAATCGAGCGGCTGCATACCATGCAAAAGCTCTTCAAATACTGGCACGTGGCGCATTTGCCGTTTGCCCTGATTATGCTTGTGATCGTGTTATTGCACATCGGTATCACACTTGCTTTTGGCTACACGTGGATTTTATAACCATCAATTGCCGCAAATATGCTACTCGAACAAATTATCATCTACGGCGTCGTCCTGCTATTCTGCGGGGTGATCGTTTTCATCTATATGCGAAAGCTGAAACAGGCCTCACTGGAGGTTGAAGCCAAGATTGAAGTAGCTAAGCAGGAAGGCATACATGAGCCGGTCTCCCTGCACCCCCGCATTGACCTCAGTACCTGTATCAAGAGCGGTGCCTGTGTAAACGTATGCCCGGAGCAGGATATCCTTGGCATCCTCAATGGCGGAGGCACCCTGATTAACGCTTCCAACTGCGTGGGCCATGGCGTCTGCTTCCATGCCTGCCCGGTAGACGCCATCTCGCTGGTGATCGGTACGGAGAAGCGTGGTGTCGACCTGCCTCATGTCAGTGAATCTTATGAAACCAATGTTCCTGGCATCTATATTGCCGGTGAACTGGGCGGTATGGGGCTCATCAAAAACAGCGTGGAGCAAGGCATGATGGCCGTGGAAAACCTCGTAAAAAAGGGCCTTGGAAAACGAGATCAGGCTCTTGATCTTGTCATTATAGGTGCTGGTCCCGCTGGTATTTCTGCTTCTCTTACTGCAAAGAAACACGGCCTCAGATTTGTCACCCTGGAGCAAGATACGCTTGGGGGAACAGTATTCACCTTCCCCCGGTCCAAGATAGTGATGACTTCGCCGATGAACCTCCCACTCTACGGTAAGGTGAAGCTATTCGATACGAGCAAACAGGAGCTGCTGGATGTCTGGAATAAGGCGCTTTCTAAAAACAGCCTAACGATCCGGGAGAAAACCAAAGTGGAGTCTATTGTTCCGGAGAATGGACACTTCAGGGTAAATACACAATCCGGGGAGGCGCTCCTCACCCAAAAAGTACTCCTCGCTATTGGTCGCAGAGGCACCCCACGTAAGCTTGGCGTTCCCGGAGAGGTGTCAGAGAAGGTAGCTTACCGCCTTCTTGAGCCTGAGCTCATCAACGGAAAGAAGATTATGGTTGTGGGCGGTGGCGATTCTGCCATAGAATCAGCCCTCCTGCTCACCGACCAAAACGAGGTGACGCTGTCCTATCGTAAGGATAAGTTCAGCCGCCTCAAGCCCAAAAACCGGGAAAAGATACTGGAAGCCATAAAAAATGCCGACCTGGATATTCAGTACAACACCAACCTGGTCGAAATTAAGCCGCAGCAGGTCAGCCTTTCCAATAGCACCACCGGAGAACAGCTGGAGTTGGAGAATGACCTCGTTTACATTTTCGCCGGTGGAGAATTGCCCACGCAGTTCCTAGAGAAAGCGGGCGTCAAAATCACGAAAAGATTTGGTTACACCATGAAAAAACATCGATGACAACTTAATCAAACCATTAAGCCGCCCTAAGGGCAGCATTTGAATGAATACGAAATTACTGCATATCACCCTGATTTGGAGCCTTACGTTTTGCTCCTTTCCCGGTCTTCAGGCACAACTCTCGCCCGGAGCCCTGACCCAGTCGCATGCCGATCTGGAAGGGATCAGCAATTGCACTCAATGCCATACCCTGGGCAAAAAAGTCTCTAATGAGAAGTGCCTGGCCTGCCATGAAGAAATAGCGGGCCGCATTGCTCAACAGCAAGGTTATCATGCGGCCCCCTCCGTGCGCCGGCAGGAATGTGCCGAATGCCATAGCGAGCACCATGGCCGCAACTTCGACATGGTCCGCTTCGATGAAAACGCCTTTGACCATAGCCTTACCGGTTATGAGCTAACTGGCGCGCATAAGCGTACCGACTGCCGGGAATGCCACCGCCCGGACTTAATTGATGATCATGAATTACGCAGCCGGGAAACAACCTACCTCGGACTGCCAAAGGAATGCGCCGCCTGCCATGAGGACTACCACAAGGGTACTTTATCCACTGCGGAATGTGCAAAGTGCCATACTACGGTAGCCTTTACTCCCGCTGATAAATTTGACCACAGCAGTACTGATTTCCCGCTTAAAGGGCAGCATCAGGAAACCGATTGCGCCGCCTGCCATGAAGAAACAACCCGCAACGGGGAGCCCTTTCAGGTATTCACCGGTTTGGAATTCCACAACTGCAATAACTGCCACGAAGATGTGCATGAGCGCAATCTGGGCAACAATTGTAACGAGTGCCACTCCGAGCAGTCTTTCTCCTCCCGCTCAGGGCTAAAACGCTTTAACCACAACCGCACCCCCTTCCCACTTAAGGGCGCTCATCAGCAAACCGATTGTGCACAGTGCCACGACATGGGCCTCTCCCCGGCATTCATCTTCCAAGATAAGCTTGGAGTGGCGGTCAATGCGTGCAACCAATGCCATGAAGATGTGCACGAGGAGCGGTTCGGAACCGATTGTGCCGTCTGCCATAACGAACGATCCTTTAGCGCAGTTGACGAAGATGAATTCGACCACAGCCTGACTGACTTTCACCTCAAAGGCAAGCATCAGGGGGTGGACTGCCGGGAGTGCCATGCTGAAAGCTTTATTGAGCCGGTACCGCACCAGGAATGTGCAGCCTGCCATGAAGACTATCACGATGGTGCCTTCGTCGCATCTAAGGAGCCCCGCCGCGAGGACAGGGACTGCCGCGAATGCCACTCTGAAGAAGGTTTTGACCTCACGCTTTATACCCTTGAAACGCATAATCTAAGCCGCTTCCCACTAGATGGCGCCCACCTGGCGACGCCTTGTTTTGCCTGCCACTTGCAGGAAGATCAATGGGTCTTCAGAAACCTGGGCGAGACCTGTATAGACTGTCATGAAGATGTACACCGGGGATTCATCTCGGAGGAGTACTACCCGGATCAGAATTGTCAATCCTGCCATAGCACCCAAAGCTGGGAAGATAATGTTTTTGACCACAGCCAAACCGGTTTTGAGCTCACTGGTGCCCATGCCCAACAGGCCTGTATGAAATGCCATGCTGCAGCAGAAGGGCGCACCGATAAGTATGCCGGATTTCAAAATACCTCAAGCGATTGCCAGTCCTGCCACGAAAGTGTGCACCACAACCAGTTTGCCCAAGGTGGTGCTACTGACTGCGCGCGCTGCCACCACTTTGAAAACTGGAGCATCGAATACTTTGATCACAACAACACCAAATTTCCACTAGAAGGCCGGCATGCGGAGATTGCTTGCCAGGACTGCCATAAGACCATCGAAAACGACGATATCACTTTTATTAAGTATCAATTCAACAGCTTCGAATGCGTAGATTGCCATCAATAATACCACTATTGCTTTGGTGGGGGCTCACGCTTCAGGCTCAGTCCCCTCACGGTCCCGACTTCAGGGTCAACTGTTCGGAGTGCCACACCTCTGCCAGTTGGCGAATTGATGCGGACACGCTTACCTTTAACCATGATACGACAGCATTCCCATTAACCGGTCAACACCAGTTCACCGATTGCCGTGCCTGTCACGAAACCCTTGTTTTTGATGAAGCCCCCACGCAGTGTATAGACTGCCATACAGATATTCACCGGATGACTGTTGGTAACGACTGCGCACGCTGTCATACGCCGGCCAATTGGCTCGTGGATAATATCACGGAGCTTCACCAGGAAAATGGGTTTCCCCTGGTGGGTGCACACGCTTCAATCAGCTGCACCGACTGTCACACCTCCGCTACGACTCTTGAGTTCAATCGGATCGGCAATGACTGCATCAATTGCCACCTTGATGACTTCAATGCCACCACCGACCCGAATCATCAGGAAGCTGGATTCTCTACTGATTGTGCGACCTGCCACCGGGCGGATGCCTTTGACTGGAATGGTGCCGATAATATAGATCACAGCTTTTTCCCGCTCACGGCAGGGCATGATATTTCAGATTGTACGCAGTGCCATACTTCCGGCGACTTCAGCACCACCTCGCCGGAGTGCGTATCCTGCCACCTTAATGATTTTGAGAACACCCTGGAGCCCCGTCACGAGCCAGCAGGCTTCTCCAATGATTGCACCCAATGCCATACCACTGATGTGGGGTGGATGCCGGCCAATTTTGCCGACCATGATGCTTTACATTTCCCTATCTACTCTGGCTCGCATGAGGGCGAATGGATGAAATGCAATGATTGCCACGACAATAGTAGCGACTATACCTCATTTACCTGTATTAACTGCCATATCAATCCTGAAACCAATCAAGAACACGAAGGGGTTGGAGGCTATATTTATGAGAGTACCGCCTGCCTCGCCTGCCACCCCACTGGCGACGAGGATAGTAGTTTTGACCATAATGAGTCCGGTTTCCCGCTGACCGGGGCACATATAACCACCGATTGTATACAATGCCACGCGGATGGCTACGCTGGCACGGCTAGCAATTGCGCCAGCTGCCATACCACCGACTTCAACGCTACGTCCAACCCCGACCACAATGTGCTCGGGCTGTCCACCGATTGTGCCAGCTGCCACACAACTGCGCCCGGATGGAGCCCAGCTGCCTTTGA
>Ga0307981_1002833_pt1 | contig 13605 bp, 16 predicted proteins | sample OrgLakmetagen987_FD_201849 | JGI IMG/M metagenome (GOLD analysis project Ga0307981, IMG submission 201849) | Saline water microbial communities from Organic Lake, Antarctica - #987 | ecosystem: Environmental > Aquatic > Non-marine Saline and Alkaline > Saline | place: Antarctica: Organic Lake... | reverse complement strand
CCTAAGCTTGGAACAGACTTTGATGGGAAACAAATTGGACCATGGTTCTATGCTCCTTGGTTAACCACCATTGTTACACCCACCTTCTTTGGATTCCTTGTTGGACCGAGTAAGCCTAATAGAAGAAAGGATGGTGGACGTGGTGGATTGGTGGTAGAAAAGTGTAAATTCCTTCAAGAGAGTGGATGCAAAGGGTTGTGCCTCCATCAATGTAAGATACCTGCTCAACAATTCTTCAAAAATGAATTGGGTTTGGAATTATCTGTCAGTCCAAACTTTGCAACGCAAGAATGTCAATGGTCATTTGGCGAGACTCCATTGCCACCTAATGAGGATCCATCTTTTCCTAGCGGGTGTTTGAAAGGATGTGAGTCGAGGGCTGCCATGGTGTACAGTCCTGCTGATTCAGCGATGTCTTGCAGTAGCTAGATAATTATTAATATCCACCCAATTAGCTAAGACAATAATCCAGCTCGGGAAGACAATAGTAGGTAGGTCGGAGGTCGGAGGACAATGATGTTTCAATACAAATTCAATTCAAAGGAATAGAAACAGAAGGCTCATGCATCATAATATCATTCCTTCGATTGACGTTATTATTTCATCATCACTTTCTAGTCCCATGCATTTATCGTATTCATCTCAACAGTGTGTGCTATACCAATCATTTCAGTAACACACAATCGTCTTTTTGTACGTCTTGAGTACACAGATATTGATAACTCACGTTTGCTCATATAGGATAAACACAAGGTAGTTTCGAACATAATATTGTTACATATCACTTAGTTACTCCTTTCAATGATATAGTCAGCAATTGCCAAAAGTGGAGCAGCCTTCTCTCCAAAAGGTGCCAAACTATCTTTAGCCTCATCAATCAATCTTCTAGCCTCAACCTTACTCTCCTCCAATCCAAGAAGCTTGGGGAAAGTAGTCTTATCTGCATCCAAATCCTTGGCAGCAGTCTTTCCCAGATCTTCAGTTGATGCGGTAACATCTAGAATATCATCAGCAACCTGGAAAGCAAGTCCAATATTCAAAGCGAATTTTTCACACGCCTGAACCTCTTCAGGGGAGGCTCCTCCCAAAATGGCTCCACTTGCAACAGCAACCTGCAATAACGTGGCAGTCTTGTGTGTGTGAATCCAAGTCAAATCTTCAATAGTCACACCTTGCTTTCCTTCACATTCAAGATCCATAACTTGTCCTCCAGCGAGACCAATGGGTCCAACAGATTTTCCGAGACGGATGATAACATCGAGAATACGGTCAGCGCTTACAGTTTTGGGTGTGTCCTGCGCAACATGCTGAAAGGAAGTGGAGAGGAGTGCATCTCCTGCAAGGATAGCAACATCTTCTCCATAGACAATCTATTATAAACATAATAAGGCAAGGAATTAGTAAACATTTTGCGTCCACATACAACAAGGTTAGGGTATAGGATAAGGTATAAAGTTGTGTTTACTCACATGGTTCGTGGGCTTTCCTCTCCTCAGATCATCATTATCCATGCTTGGCAAATCATCGTGGATCAGACTCATTGTGTGTATCATCTCAAGAGCGACAGCAGTAGGCATTGAATCTGCTTGGCTTCCTCCAAACATTTCGCAAGCAGCAATACAGAGCACAGGCCTGATTCTCTTTCCTCCCGCCATGAGGGAATAGTCCATAGACTCACAAATCTTTTTTGTCTCGGGCATAGTGCTCAAGACAGAAGCCTTGAGTGCGCATTCAATATCGTCTTTCTTGGAAAGAAGGTATTCGTTGAGGTCAAAAACAGTCGCTACAGCAGAATCTTCAACAGTTGCTCTGCGTACACTGAAAGCTGTACGTGATGTTCTAGTTGTGGTTGTGAAGGCAGCAGCCGAAGAGCTCGTTGCTACCAGCAGAAGAGCTAATCGTGATATAGAAAACATCTTTGAATTGTTGGAATTTCTCAGGTGAGTGGTGCGATTAGGATGAGAGTCGGCTGTGGATTGAAATGTTATTACTATACGAACAGAACAATTGCTATGGATATGGTGATGTATGATGTGACATGTATGGGTATCCAGTATCCAGATTTCAGATAGTAGGTTGGTTTTCTTTTCTCACATGCCTGCAAAAGAAAGCAAGTTGAAGTCTTTCATTCGAGGTCTGACGCATGTGAGTACAGAGGGCTTCAATTAAGATTTTGCGCGCATTGTTTAATGCTCCGGGTTCTCAGTTTGATTGCTTTCTTCTTTTGAGCTGGTTGTTGTTGGGTTGCTCTATTTTAGCTTTTAGAGACATCTCACCTGCAATGTTCATTACGAGTCGTACCTGCCTTCTGGTACTGTTGTGTGATGGTGAACCCTCAACACTCCTTGTTACTAACTGCATGTGAAAAAAACTCCTATTTTGTTCACGCTAGACTGCAGTGATGGGTTGCTGCTGCACAAGTAGTACACATCGTATGCGTGATGATGTTGACTAGAAGTAACTTATAACCATCGATTAGCCCTAATTACAATTAACAGTATTTCTTTATTTTGACATGAAGAATCAATCGCATTGCAATCTCATTGTTTCTTCCAGCTTCGAAGTAATATTTGTTCGCAAACATTGGTAGTCGAGATGATTGAATTAATATCTCATCAAGCAGACTATAAGTGTCATGGTGAGATATCAAAGGCTAAATACGAAAGAATCGCATGAAATATCTCTTCATTTGACTCTTGAAAGATATAGACGGCCAAACTTTGCAGATCTTGGGAGCTTGCCTCTCCGGTTGGCATGATGTTTGCTCTTTGATCTTCTACCAATCGTCTAACCAAAATCAGATTTCCAATTATGGACCAATTCACTGATTCTGTCATGTAGGCAACCTTTAACTTTCGTCCATTAATGCATGCTCCACCCAATGCAACTACCTTTCTTCCTCCATCTGGCTCCCGATAATCTTCTAGAGTATGACCTGCGGCACTAGCATTGATACCAAATGCAATTACACGTTTATTCGTCGTGAACACAAGGCGTTCCATCATTCCTTCTTGATGTGCGTCAATGATATACTCTTCCAAATCCAATTCTTGCGTCTCTTGAGGAGAAATTGTCATTCCTCTTTTGTTCAATGTTTCCAATGGTGAATTGATCCTGCGAACATTTCCGTCAGATGATCTTATTGTGTAACCAATGCGAAAAGCTCGGATGTACATTTTATGCCAGCAACATATCTCTGAAATTTCAATTGTGCTGAATGGATTTTGTCGTTTGAGCGAAATGTAAAATGAAATCATGTCACAGAATACGTATGAATCATCACCAGTAACGTTGGACATGATGGCAAGTGCATGCTCTTGAATATCGTAATGTTGGTCTACTGGCGGGAGCAGGAACTCATGCCCGAGAAAATGAAGCTGCACGCTGGGAAAGAATGGCATTGCTTTACGTTGGAGACAATTTATTCCCAAGTGGATACAATACTGATGGTTCTTTCTTTGACTATTCGATATTAAAAACCAACAATCCTGTTCCCTATTTTCCGCTATAGTCACAAGAGAAAGCAGTGCTTATCGATGATGAATTGGATTGAGCAAATGATGAGGCATTGAGGGCAAACACAAGCTTCAGAATCTGTAGGATGGTATCCGTTTTATCTGTATTCTGCATCTATCTCAGAACCTCTCACAACAGTAATACAGGTGCAGTACTGGCAAATTGTATCGTAAATTTATGATACACATGATGCAACCGATGCAACAGATCGCAGGTCGCACGCAGGATGCAACACAACAACTTATTGTACCGGCAGTAGGTCTGCTGGATGCTGGAGCTGGCTGGAGTCTGGAGTCTGGAGTCTGACGAAAAAGTCTATAACCGTACAATAACGTACGTGCAAGAAATTCGAAATATGATAACTGGTAAAAGTCAGTAAAAGTACCTACTTAGGTACTGTTTGGACCAACAGGCCTCCTTGTAGAGTGTAAGTAGAGGAGTAGAGAGCGTAGTATTACATGGATTCAATTAAAGAAAATGGAGAGTTTCCAGAAAGCCCTATTCGCCGTCTATTTGGTAATTCTATCTTGTTTTTTAATGATACAATACTAACCCAGCATACATTCTATATTATTGTTGCAGTTGGTGACGTTTGAGCAATTTCGTACATACTGCTATTTGCCTGATATCTTTCGTTGCTATTATCTTCTACCGCTTGCAGTGAACTTTGTTCGGCTTTAGTTATGCCGTGTATTGACTTTTTCATGTAGAAGAACATTGCTAACGCTCCAGCACCAGCACAAACGAGTCCAGTGAACACAAACTCAAATGCCTTAAGACCGCGATTGCTATTGTGTGTTTTTTCAGGCTCAACATTAATTTCAGGTATTTCTTCACCAGGCTGGACTTTGCACATCTCACCGAACCTACTTATATCACTGAACTCTAAGATGTGGAGTATCAGTATATCTACATCACAAATCTCTCGCGTTGGTGGACAGCCGGAAATTTGTGTAGTTTTCACCTCTCCATTGTAAATGAGACGAAACGCCATGCCAGAAGGATAGAGTTGTTTTGTTTGTGAGTCTAAATCCTCTGGTATGTCCAATTCGTACAATTCTATAACAAACATGGATGCATATGGTGGATTCTCTGCAGAATTAAACACCAAAGGACCCAAGCTTGTTAAAAGTGCCATGAGCGTTGTATCATGGGCAGAATATAGTGAAAGCTTTGAGGGAGGCCTCAAGTCTGGCCATTCTTCTGCTAGTGTATAGTCATTGATGTCCATGAACGAGAGTAATCCCGAGAGCACATCATTCCATACGGGGTTTGAAACAATTTTTGAGTATCGAGATTTAGAAAAAGTAAACGTGTACGATTTCCTTCGTGAATGCTACATGCAGTTTCCATCAGAAATTAGTGTCAGTGAGCATGCATGTGGTAATGAAAAGATGAAACAAACTCGATCATCACGCATTGCAACTAAATGAACTTACAAACTTGCTATATCTATTGCCCCAGTCGTCTCCGAACCTCTTTGTCAAAGATTCATCGTTGGCACTGTCCTCAGCATTCAAGACATAGGGAACAGTTTTATCCGAACAAATTGATGTCATTATGCACTCCATCGCTATATTTGGATCTTCGTGACGATCCCATCCTCCCATGAATTCATCAGCCAGTTCCTTCATCAACAAAGCCTCGTTCGAATGTAAGAAATCAATATAATAAACTTCGCTCTTGAGAGATTTCTGTAGGATCTGATCCAACCTTGGGCACATGACGGGATTCGGTTCCATGAAATCATTTTTGTGGTCTGAGGTGTGGACCCTAATCACCGCATTCCTTTTCCCGTTTGATAATAATGCATGATCCTTCATTAATTCCCCAAAGAGACCCTGCAACAGAGCTTGACCCGACATGATAGTAGCCTGCGTGTCATCACTTCGAAAGTATAATTGAGGTTCATCGTATGCCCGTTGGGTGAATTGGGACTTTGACGATTCAACATCAAAATCATACAGTACCTTGTCTGCATCTTTGTCTACATTCAAAGCATCCAAGTCTGATTTCACATACGCATTCCGTAAATGAAAGCCATTCTGTTTGTGCTGTTCATAACCGCGAAGGGTCAATTGACCTACCTGGCAAGAACCCTGAAGTTCGTTTCCCAATATATCAGGAAAGTGGTCACTCCCCGATGGAGAATAATTTGCATCATACCGTTTTTCAAATAGAAACATGGGATTTTCTCCTGCCAATACGGTGGCTTGTTCTCCTATCATTGGATCAGAATTTTCGTCACCGTACTGTAAACCAAGATTAAGATAATCAATGGACTTCCAAGAGGGTGCTGTGGTCAATGTGCTCAAGTTGCAGTCCCAAGAAGATGTATCTGCCGGTTTTATGTCATAGGTAGGCCAGCATTTGTGCATCGCTGAAGGAACCTTGATGCCTTCACTGGTGATGACAGTAACATGTGCTAGAACGATTCCTATGCCTGCGTTAGTGAAGAATGGGTCATCTGCAAGGGGCAGTATACTACGCTCAGCATTATCATGAGGTGCAGAGCAGAAGGATGGGTAGGTTTTGTCCGCGAGGAAGGCACTAACTGTTATTATCGACCATGTCGATAATACGCAGTAAGTGCACAAGTTTAGAACCTTTGTGGGGACCATTCTTTTCTTTGCGTGGTAGATCGATAGAATTTGAATTTAATGCCACTAGAGGTTACTTGTAATAGTACTGTCTACTATTAGCCTTCCTTTATGTTTTATGTTTTGGATCGTACGATGATGGATGATAGAAGCCAAAATTCACAAGTTGGTATTTACGAACACGATACAACATACAACACGATACAACACGATACGCTTTTATTAGCGAGCTTTTATTCGTGTTTCCTTTTTGTGTAAATAGATGTGCCCCGCGCGCAAACTATTTTTGACTACATTTTATATTTTATAAGCAGTTCCATCATTAGCGATTTGTACCAACACAGTATTGCATATGAATAGTCTAGTCCTTCTTCTCCTTATTGCTCTCTGTGATCTTTTTGAAAGCCTTCTGAAACAGAAACTTTCTCAGAACTTTGCTGACAACAAGCAAAAACAGTGCGAATCCAATTCTAATTGCCATTGGTATCATATGCCCATCAACGGGGCCAAGAACTCTTTGAATCTGCCACTCGCTGAAGTGACTTTCATAGGACCAGAAAGGGAGAGATCCGGTGGTGATGACCGGGTTCCCAAGGTTATCATGAACACTTATTTTCATCTCATTCCCTCTCTCATCGCTTTGGTCAGCCCAATCGATTTCGATGGAACCAAAATTTGTTCCAGTGTAGTAATTACTTTCGATCCCTTTCTTGTATCTATGTTCTGACCACCTTTTTAGGATGCGTTCGCAAAGAAATCCATAGAATGGGTCTTTGCAACTGCAGTGGGGACATGGGGAGATTTTGTTGTGAGCAATGACTATGTGTATGGCTTTCAGGAGTAACACAGGATAGTGATTCCCAACAAACGAGAAAAATAACTCACCTATGTGTCAATCCACTAGATGTAACTTCGATAGTTCGCCCAGTGCTTCTGGAAACCCCAGTTGAAGAATCCAAGATTTCAGCATGGTGAACATCTCCACTTAATACAACGACGCTCTTTCCTTCTTCCACGTTGTTCAAGATACTCAACAAACGATCCCTCTCCGAAGGGAATTGACCCCATGTTTCCATCATTGGGTTTGAGGAAAGAACTTGAATTGAGCTCACTAAAATATTCACTTGCGCATCTGTTCCAAGCATCTGTTCCTCCAGCCATGTCCATTGGGCATCATCTAGGATCTTTCCATTCTTACATCTGGGGATGAACTTCTGCAAATTCAATCCAGCAGTGATCCACCTTGTAACACACGCAAATGCAGATGCCATAGGTATGGGAAGTGCACCAACACTAGGAATGCAATGTCTACTTCTAGCAGAACGCGTGTCCATGAAAACCACTTTGACTTTTTGCGGAGCTGTTCCAAACGTGACGGAAGAATATATTCCGTTTCGTTCTCTCCTTTCATCCTTTTCGTCAACCCCCCAAAAGTCCAAGAGAAGATTCTGCCGTTCTTTGCGTTTGGGCATTTGCATGCCAGAGTCATTTGCACCGTAATCATGATCGTCCCATGTACCGTGTACTCCCCCTTTCAAATATCCGTCAACTTCACCTTTGCTTAAAAATGTGCTATATCCGATAGTCTTATTGTTGGTCATTTGTGCGTATTGTTCCTGCAGCAGAGCAGGTGAGCTGATTCCAGATTTTATGGATGAATAGATTGTATCGCCGGTCCATAGAAAGGCATCGGGCTTTAAAGCGGAGATTGCATCCCAAATTATGGGTTGACCAGGTTTTAATAACTTATTGTTATGGCATGACCCAAACGTCAAGATCTTGGTTGTGACATCAGGATATTCTACATCAATCTTTGGGTTGGATATTGACATTGATGAGCTAGGTTATCTTTCTTATTCCTCTTCGGCGCTTTCGGCAGTTTGGCTTATACTGGTTTGATGAATAATAATAATAAATGTTGTATGTTGTTGATGAAACTGCATGTTCATAGTTCATACGAAGATGTTCATGTCGTCGCTCATCGCTCATCGTCGCTCCAGGAGGGTTCCAGGCGACAGGCGACAGGGTTCCAGGTCGTGGTAAAGCATAAACTATTTTAGCAAATAATGACATCATTCTTTGAGCATTCATTATTCCAGAATTTAGATTGGAAGTTGGTACTCACTATTCACTCCAACTGGTAGGATACCACGACTTCTAGCTAATCCCTCATCTGAAGTTACCATAGATGTACTGTACGTCATATTTATCATCGCATTGAAAATGAAAATTGACAAGATAAAATCAGCTTGTTCCTGTCCATTACTTCATCAACAGCACGATGCAACCTCCTTCAGCATCTGACGACTCGTCGTGGTCAGAATCCAGGTGATGAATGGGAATCAGATCACAGCAATTAAGTAGCACAGTCAGAAGTTCTCAAAGACTTATTCGTCTTCAGCTGCAATACTTCTGTTGACAGCTTAACTTCACACTTTGCCTCTGTGTATTTATAGAGCACCTATATCTCAACACGGTTATTATGTTGTTATTGTTATCATTACTATCATTACGTTATTATTATTATCCCCAATCACACCTTTCATAATCTCGTGACTCGATTAGATCTGTGCCCTTCTCCTCTCTATAATATAAAGGGAGACAACACCTTGGCATGAGCTTGTATCAGCGCAACTGCGCATTCATTGTCGCCAAACTGCTCAACCTCGACTCTACGTGCAGTATAGGTGACATTCATATATATGATGATGAACAAAGATATTAAAAAGCTCTCTAAACAACTCAGTCGTCCCATTGTCCCTACTGTATTGATGATAGAGCAGCGAACGGATGCTCGATTAGCGAGAAGTTTCCTGATAACCTTCTGCTCTGACCTATTTGCTGCGTGTGAGTACATTGCACTTGATGAATAATGCAATAGTAGAAAGCTAGCAAGCCGGTTAAGATTGCAGAAAGAGGAATCTTGAAATTGAATTTGAGTATTATCAATAAGCACGTTTGTATTTTGCGATTGCAAAGCACTTACAGAAAGGAAACCATTGTAGTTCAGCCGAGAAGAACACGGAAAACCTTCAACGAACGAGTTCGCCTTCTCTTTATCCATTCAACTCAACTGCACAACGGCAGTACTAAGGTTTTCTACATTGTTCGTTTTGTGAAGAGGATAAATGACATTTGCTTCAACGATAGCGGCTAGGAAAGTTAGAAATGTGTTCAAATAAGAGGAAGTCCGACGTCCATCTATTCAAATAATCTAATTCAATTGGCCATAGTGGTATTATCAATAATATCAAGGTTTTATATTAAAGATCATCAATCCTAATGCAATTAAAGGTTGTATTTGTGTTGAATGTCTTCGGCTGATACCCCTCCAAGCTGCAACGATCTTCTTGTCGTTGCCATGACAGCAGAGATAACTGTAGAACGGAAAGACCTATAAATGTGAAATGAGGAAAAGAGACAAACATTAGATTCATTAGCAAAACAGAAAAACGGATGAGGGTTTCCCCTCAGGACAAAACAACAAATACACCAACACTGAATCACCAAACTCACCCTTTTTCCAATGCTTCAACTCCAGCAATGGTTGTACCACCAGGGGAAGTAACACCATCTTTCAAAACACCAGGATGCGTCCCAGTCTGCAACACCATTTCTGCTGCACCCTTGACCGTCTGTGCCGCCAATTGTGTCGAAACATTACGGGGAAGACCAGCTCTCACTCCACCATCACTCAAGGCCTCGATGAATAGAAAGACGTAAGCCGGTCCAGATCCAGAGACACCAGTGACGGCATCTAAAAGTTTTTCATTCACTTCCATTGCCAATCCCACGCTTCCAAATATGGTCTGTACAATCTCCCTATCAGATTCATTAGCTAGCTTTCCCAATGCAAACCCTGAGGCTGCTTCTCCTATTAGACAGGGTGTGTTGGGCATGACCCTGACAACCCTACGACCGGGAAGGTTTGCCTCCAAGGTCCCAAGAGTGACTCCTGCAGCGATTGAGATAACGAGGGCGTCTCCATGTGCAGCAACGTCTTTGCAGACAGTTTCAATAATGTGTGGCTTGACAGCAAGGATGACTGCGGTCTTGGCGTTCGCGCAAACTTTATCGTTAGTAGTGCAGGCATTGTATCCTTTCTCGGCCGCAAGATCAAGGGATGGTTTCCAAATATCAGAGCATGAGATTGCAGAGGGGGAGGATAGGGCTTTCTTTGCAATCATGCCATCCATGAGTGCAGATGCCATCATTCCTGATCCAATAAATCCTACAGATTCGAGCATATTTAGGTTGTTAATTTGGTTTTGATTGAGTGCTTGTGCAAAAAGTTACTTTAACAATTTGTGATACATAAAAGATACGAAGAAGCACTGATGGCTGATGGATTAAGATTGATGCTTGGTACCAATAATGAGAACCGTAAAAATGAAGGTCTGTCTGTCTTTGTGAGAGCGCGCTGTGATGATGAGAACCGTTCAAATGAAGGGTCGCGCCATAATCGTGGCAAAAGGGGGAAAGGGCTATAAATGAGTCTGTAAAGTAAATAATACATTGATTTGCAATAATGAAAGGTCATTACTAGGTACACAATCTGTTGTCCTGAGAAAGAAGGTGATCACATCATACTGGTGCATTTCTGTCCACCTACTGAGCACCAAGTGGTACTTTCGTGTTGGCTCGTGTTGTTGGTTGGTGGATTTATGGAGGAAAGAGACGCAGTTGGAAGAAGAAGGGACATTGACGACAACTGCGATAGTTTCTCCGGTTAGGGTTCTTCTGTCAAGTTTATTTTGTAGCCTAAAAACAACATGAACCCGAACCCTGATTTGCTGTACTGCGTGCGAACCCGTGCATCTGCTCTCAGAACGACCCCCAGTCTCCTTCTCAAAATCTGTCTCCCATTTGTGACCTTCGAATTTTTAGGTCTATTCCAACGCAAAAAATCATTCTCTCGGTGGATCAGAATGGTTTAGCTGAGGAAGTCCATGAGATTAACTATCATGAACATGAAGAGCGGAACCTACCTATGCCACCGTGTTCATTTGTTTTGTCTTACCATACTGCGTACTACGCAGTACTACAGCTTCAAGGAACGGGATGGTTTCCAACGAACGGATATGAATATGCTACATAATAATATGATCTTATTCTCTGTGGATAGGCCTGTAGGGGGCTCAAAACAATAGTAATCCCTCACTTTTTTGTGTTCTCCTTCTCAGTTTTATTATGCAGTATGGTAGTTATCATTGTTTATCATTTATCATGCATCCTCCATAACGCACGCACGATCCAACTTCAACAAGCTTCAACATCATCATTATCCTGCTGTGAACCTTATTCAGTCTTATTCAGTCTGAAATCAAATGATGAATAATTCATTAGTGTCTCCAATCCTTTCCTCAGAATTTTCTGGGTCTACGATAACAGGTCAAATTTCATACATCGATATGCCTGGAGATAATCTACCATTTCCAGATGATGATTACTATCAAAAACCAGATCATTCACCTCCACCTTGGAACAAACCACCTTGGAACTTTTATTACGATGATACACTTCCACCTCAAGATTCCTCACCTATAGACTATGGAAATAATGTGACAAGCTTCATTTTTCCTGACAAGATTGACGAGTCCAGATCTACTTCCATAACACAAATTGTCACTGCCTCTATCTCCTTCATATCATCAATTGCGATCATTTTTATGATTCATAGATCATACGTTGGTCTTTCGTCAACGTTTCATCGTCTTCTTTTGGGGCTCAGCATTGCTGATATCCTGTCATCATTTTGGATGATGTTATCTACATTATTATCTCCAACGTATACGAGTGGATACGTATGGAACCCAAGAGGTAATGTCAACTCCTGTGACGCCCAGGGATTCTTCTTGTTCTTGGGAATAATGGGGGCGCCACTATACAACTGCTCATTGTGCTTTTACTACCTCGCAATTGTCAAGTTTAATAAGAAAGATACATTTATTCGAGAGAAGATCGAACCCTACTTGCATGCAGTACCAATCCTGGTATCCCTAACCGGAGCAATCACAATCCTTGCCAAAACATCATTCAATGCCAACATTTCCTATTGCTGGATTAACGAGGAATATCCTAATTGTGGGGTCCAATCGTATAACGGGACTGAAGTGAATGTTCCATGTGAGAGAGGAAAAGATGCCAAAATTCTCTTCTCAGTCTTTGCTGTATTTCCCTATGCTATATTTCCCGCAGTGATAGTAGCAACAATGGCTTGTATGTATCAAGAGGTCGTCACGAATGAGAAGAAGCTTAGTAAATACGGAGTAGGCGCCTTGAGAAAGAATCTTGGCTATAATCAAATTAAGGATCCTCAAAGTCAAAGTGATGACGCTAGCGGAGCTTCCAACAGTACGAATATCGGTAGCCGACTCAAAGCCTCATGGGTAAAGTTATGGACTTCAAGAAGAGCGACAAGGTCCAACAATACTAAGAAGCAAAGCCGGGCAATACTGCACAAAGCAATGGCATACTCATTAGCGTATTTGCTCACTTACATGTTTACGTTTATCACGAGCGTTCAATACTGGGCGGGATATCAAACTTCTTCCACGTTAAGAATTTTTGTAAGCATTTTGTTTCCGTTGCAAGGGTTCTTTAACTTTTTGGTATTCATCCAACCCAAGGTGGCAAATATAAAGAGGAAAAAGAAACTTTCATGGTTGCAATCGTTCATTGCAGCATTAAAGTCAAGAGGAGATAAAAGGAAACGAGGAAGAAAAGAGGGCTTTCGTAACGGTAAAAAGAGCAAGATCAAGAAAGCAATGGCGACCAGTCACCCTCTCAGACCAAAAAGGAGAAAGAGGTCCGATTGTTCGGAAGAAGAAAAAGTGGAAATAGAGAATCTATTGTCGCAGACACGTAGTACTGCACTGGATGGAAGTGGGACATATTCATCCATCTTGCACTCGTACTCGCATGAAACTGTTAAAAGCTCATTTAATTCACATGAAGGGATGAAGCTCAATATCGAGGAAATTGAGGCTGTACTAAGGAAAGGGTACGCAATGCAGAGCTCGAGGTGTTGGAAGAACCATTTTGTCCGAGTAGCAGTGAATCAACCGATGTGCAGAAAGGACTGGAACTTGGACTTGGTATCAAGATGATTGACATTGACGAAGAGTCTCATGATCAGGGATTCCCAGCAGACGTCCGTGACAAGACAAAGGAGGAGAAAGGCAACGTTGATCTACGCGATGAAATCGACATTGAAAAGGGCTTCTCGAAAATAGTTCAAGAGGAGTAGAGTTCTTCAGACTTGCGCACTCAGACTCAGCAGACCCGCCAAGTATTGCAACATTTGTTGGATGTGGATAATAATAGATAAAAATATATAAAAGATGAAGGTGTTACATTATATATAAGGTAGATGGTAATCTAATGGTCAAGGGGACGAGGGAGGGACCATTAGTAATCTGCGATCAACGCTAAGTTTGCAAAAAAATTCAATCGATTTGTTTAAATTCGTAGTTGACAGTCAAGTTTG
>Ga0307981_1002830_pt1 | contig 13614 bp, 15 predicted proteins | sample OrgLakmetagen987_FD_201849 | JGI IMG/M metagenome (GOLD analysis project Ga0307981, IMG submission 201849) | Saline water microbial communities from Organic Lake, Antarctica - #987 | ecosystem: Environmental > Aquatic > Non-marine Saline and Alkaline > Saline | place: Antarctica: Organic Lake... | reverse complement strand
AGGCGCCGATCCAGCCGGTGATCGGGGTGCCGTCGGCCGCGAGCAGCACGGCGGAGGGTTGCGACGTGATGCCGAGGGCAGTCCACGTCTCGAACGATTCGTCCCACAGCATCGTGAACGACTCGGTGCCGTAGTCCTCCACGAAGTCGGTGGCGTCATTCAGATCGTCCTGGGTGCCCAGGCCGACCACGATGATGTCGTCTGCGTTCTCTCGAGCGAACTGCTCGACGTCGGGGGCTTCCCGACGGCAGGTGGGTCAATGCGGTGCGTACATCCACAGCAGGATCGGCTTGTCCTGCGGGACGAGATTGCGGAAGTTGACCTTGCGGTCGTTGGTGAGGTCGTCGACCACGACGTCGGGGAGCAGGTTGGTGTCGATGTTCGCTGCATCGATCACCTCGGCGCCGACCAGGTCGACTTCCCCGTCGATCACCGTTGCAGCAACACCGTCCGCGGGAGCGTCGGTATCCGGCTCGGATGCGGCGGATGCTTCGTCGGGCGCAACCGCTGTGGCGTCGCCGTTCGGCTCCGTGACGGGTGCAGCACCGTCGTCGACCTCGGCGACTGCAGGATCACTCGAGTCGACTTCGCTCGTCGCCCCGTCACCGTTGTCGACGCCCACATCGGCCGCCGGTGTGTCGACGACGGTTTCGGCGATCGGCGACGGTTCGTCGCCCGTACCGCACGCTGCGAGGACCATCGTGCCGGCGAGCACACCCGATGCGAGTCGTCGGCGACGCCGCACATGGGGTGGCACGAGGCGTAGCACGTTTCGTGATCTCATCGCCGCAGTCTGGTCGACTCTGGAGGTGGGTGCCGTCGATTGGCGGCTGTTCTCCGAACGTTTCGCGGCGTGCTCAGCTCGACGCGGTGAGCAGTGCTCGGCGCAGATCGAGCAGCTTGGGCGCCGGCTCACCGTCGGACCATGAGTCGGCGGTGATCACCCGCTCGTAGCTCTCCCACTCACTGCGCACCCCGGCGAGGTCGCCGGCGCGGGCGTGGGCCCGCATTCGGAACGCGATCAGTTCCTCGTGGCCCGGCAGCACCTTCAAGCCCTGGCCGGTCGCCCAGAAGACCAGGTCGGTGTCTCCCATCGACAGCGCGTGCGCTGCCAGTTCGCACGCAGCGGTCGTGGCGAGCAGCACGAGGTTCGAGGTGATGCCGTCGGCGTCGGGCCACAGGTAGCTCGTGCCAGCGAAGGGGAGTCCGTGGATCATCGCAACGGCCGGCTTCAGCACGTCGATCGCGTGTGCCGGCGGTGCCAACTTCGCGTGATTCACGCGCTGTTCGATCAGGTCGGTGTCGGTGACCACCCGGGCGTGGAGCGGGAGCGACTCGTTGAGCGTGCGAGCCAACCATTCCTGGCCGGTCGGTGGCGGTGTGAGGCGACCGAGGCCGCGCCGCGCTTCTGACACGACGTTGGCGAACGTGGCATCACGCACGTCGAGTTCCCACAGTGCGGTGCGCGCCCCGGTGCGGGTGGCACGTTCGCGGTGGGTTGCCAGCCAGGCGATCAACTCGACGGTCTTGGCTCGCTCGAATGCACCGTGGTTGCCCTTGGCGTCGACGATCTCGACACCACCCATCAGACGGACCACGATGTCGTGGGGGAGCGGGGTGATCGGTTCTGCCACCGCATCGGTGACGACCGACTCGGTCATCGGCACCGGTTCGATCGGCCGTGCTGCGTCGTCGAGGACGGCGACCAGTGACACGACGTCGTCCGTGCTCACACCGATCGGGACGATCTGGATTTGCTCATCGAATGCGTCGAGCGTCCAGCCATCAGCACGGGCGACGATGCGGGCACCTGCGATGTCGCGTGGGATCGGTGTGGCGGACGACGACGCGACCACTGCAACACCGTCACGTGCGGTGAACGAATTGCCCTCCACCAGATCGGCGCCGACGTCGTCGGCGTGCGCGAACAGCAGCACGGCCGGCTCCCATGTCTCCCCACCTGTTCGACGCGCACGCAGATCGAACGACGACTGCTCACTGTCGGGCGTCGAGCCGACGAGGGACGTCGCCGTGGCCAACGATGCCGCAACGCTTCGTTCGAGGTGGACGTTGGGATGGTCGAGCAGGAACGCCGTGCCCAGCGACGAGGTGACGAGATGGATCGTCTCGGCGTTCAGTGACGTCGCCAGGCCTGCGCCGATGGCGCGCACCACGTCGTCGGCCTGATCGGGTTGCGCTGCGATGATCGTCGTGCCAGCGGCTTCGAGGTCGACGAGGACGTCGCGGCCCTCGCCATCGAGCCCGACGGTGACCAACGCCAGGCAGGGCTGCCCGACGCGGCGGGCATCGTCGGCGAGCATCTCGATCGGGATCGACGCGGGCAGCGTCCACGAGGCTCCGGACCCCATCCACGGTGCTGGAAGAGTCGCGTCGCCTGTAAATCGCATGAGCACTTCACCGTCCTTGGCGACGCGGATCGTCCCGATCCGCTCGCCGGTGTCGACCACGGCGTGGGCGGCTGCTCGCGAGGCGATGTCGACGCGTGCCGCCCGTTCGCCGGCATCCACCGTGCGGAGCTGTCGTTCGGTCGACGCAACCTCGGGGGGTGGCGCGGGCACCCGAGCATGGGGGAGCGCAGCCCGCAGCGCACGGCGGCGTCGCACACCGACGAGCGTGAGGACGCCGGCCGCCAGCAGCGCGGCGTACTCCATGCGGATCGGCGACGGTGCTCGGGGAGCGTCGCCGGAACGGAGCTCGGGGTCGGACGGCGCATCGAACGACGAACCGACCCGGGGTTCCGTCGTGGTCGTCGTCGTTGTGGATGTGGACGCAACGACCGGTTCGACGACCGGTGGGGCCTCATCGAGGTCGTCGGTTGGGTCGGCGACCGGAAGCTCGGGTCGGGCCTCGACAGCGGGGACGTCTGCTGGTTCCGGAGTCGGGGAAGGCGGATCGACCAGCGGTGGGTCGATCGCCGACGGGTCCGAGGCCTCATCGACGGGAGCAGGTTCGTCGGGAGCGTCGACCAACTCGTCCGCAACGTCGGTGCCGTCGGCGTCGACCGGGGTGTCGTCCGCCGGTGGCAACGCGAGCTCCCAGCCGGGCAGGATCAGATCGGGATCATCGAAGATCTGCCCATCGCCCATCTGGTCGTTCCGGTTCAGTTCCCAGATCGACGTCCACTGGGCGTCGTCACCCAGTTCGGTGGCGGCGATGTCGGACAGCGTGTCGCCTGGCTCCACCACATGGGTGTCGGGTTCCGCCGTCGCGTCCCCCGGCTCGTCGGTGAAGACCCAGCCGGGGTGGATCACCGACGTGTCGGCGTCGAACACCACGCCCGGTGCCACCTCCTGTCCGCGTGCCAAGCGGGTCATCTCGACGTGGTTGGTGCCGTCGCCGAGGAGGGCGTCGGCCACGTTCCACATGCCATCGCCGTCCCGTACCACGTAGCGGCCCGAGCTCGATTCTGTCGAAGTCATCGAATCCGTCGTCGGTGCCCCGTTCGACACCGCACCATCGGGGAGCTGCAGCACCATTCCGGCACGAAGCGTTCGAGCGGTCAGCCCCGGGTTCAGGGACATGATCTGGTCGACCAGCGCACCGTCTCCGAGCGCGTGCTCGGCGATCGACCACAGGTCGTCGTCATCGGTGACACGCCATCGCGGTGTCGGCGCGACCGAGCCGGTTTCGTTCTCGAGTGCGTCGGTGGATTCGTGTGCATCGAGCGTCGCGATGGTGGAGGCTGCGCCGAACCCGCTCGGGGTCGAGAGCGCCGTGGCGACGCCGGGGGTCGAGATGGTGACGACGCCCACGGCGAGGATCACGGAGAAGAGCCGGGCAACACCGTCGCCGACGGGGGAGAGCACCAACGGGGGAGGCCGCCACGTCCGCCCCGCAGCGAGGCGCGGCACGTTCACGATGGTCTCCCACAGCACCGACCACATGAGTTGCAACCACGCGAGCCACACGACCACCGCGATCGTGGAGATCACCGCATCGGCGGGGATGTCGCCCTGCCGGAGCCGTTCGACGACGTTCCCGGCGTCTGGGATGGTCGACGGCAGCGGCCAACCCGCGAGGCGCACGAGGAGCACCGGGACCCCGACGACCAGGATGGCCAACACGGCTGCAGCGGCGACCGCTCTGACTCGTCGACTCATCGGTTCATCCTCCACTCACGACGCCGCTCACGGCCGACGAGCTGCCACTCGCCGTCAGCGAGGTGGGAAACCCTGGTGCGGGAAACGCATAGGACACGGACCCGGTGGCGGTCACCCGCACGGTGAGTCCTGCGTCGATGATCTCGGCCGTGCCGGAGTACCCGGACGCAGCGAGCACGAGCTCGACTCGTTGCTGGACGAGCCTCGGATCGAGCGCCAGGTCGCCACCGCGCACTTCCAGCTCCGAGACCTGCGCCCCGGCGCGCGCCGCAGCAGATGACGCCGCCTGGATGTCGCGGCGTGCTCCCCACTGCTGTGACCCCGAGATCAGCGCCCATGACGCCAACAGCAGGAAGCTGATCAACACCGTCGCCATCATCATCGTCTCGCCGCCGTCGCCAGCGCCTCGACGCGGTGATGGCGTGGTCGAGCGATGGTCGACCTGAACGACCCCGATCGGTGGTGTCTCGTCGGGGCTCATCGACTGCCTCGGATCCCGTCGGTGAACTCGACCGCCGACACCGAGACGCTGCGGCTGCCCGGGAAGCCGCTGATGACCACGTCCTCCAGTGCGACCGAGCAGGTGACCGTGACTGTGACGGCGCTGTTCGGGACACCTGCGCCATCGACGATCACGACCGGACCGCCGGAGCACGCCACGCCGCGGTCACCGAGCGAGGCGACGATGACCGATCGTGCGGCGTCGTCGGCCTGGCTCGGAGTGCGTGCCGTGGCTGCGGCGCGTGCACCAGCCCGCGCAGCCGACGACACGTCACCATTCGCCCCCACGATCCGCATGCCCCCGACCACGAAGAACAGCACGAGCAGCAGCCCGGTGATCGCGATCGCCGTCTCCACGCCGGCCCCACCGTCGTCCCCGTGGAGCGCCCGAGGACGGCTCGACCGTGTGCCGGGAGTGTGCACGATCACGAACCGGCAGCCCGGAATGCTTCGAGCGATGCGCTGCTGGCCGCACGGACCGTGATCGCAGGGAACAGTGGCAGCAGGCTGACCACGTCGGCCTCGGCGGTGATGGTGACCGTCGTCGCGGTGACCGACGGTGTCGAGGAGTAGTTGACGATCAGGTGCCCGCCCGACTGTGAGACGAGCTGGTCCGTCACGGTCTTGCCGGCGCCGGGTGTCGAGCCGTCGAGCGCCGCATGGGCCGCCCCGTCCTGTACGGCTCCGGACAGCACCTGGCGGGCGTACATCGCCAGCCCGAACTGCACGACGAGCATGCTGGCGACGATGATGAACGGGACCATCAAGACGGTGACCGACAGGCTCCCACGGTCGGACCGGAGCCGCCCCGGAGTCGGCCGACCCTGACCGTGCCGGTGCGGAACGGTCAGGGAGTGGGGATGTTGTTGGCGTTGTCCGTGATGCGTGTGGCGATGATCCCACCGGCTGCGATCGCGGCGATCACGAGCAACACGATCAGTGCCGTCTGGCCCGTCACTTCGCCGCGGTCGTCGCGCGAACGCTCGGCTGCCGCCGAGATCGTCTCGCTCGTTCGGAACCAGAGCTTGAGAAGTTCGAGTTGTACGTGCTGCATGATCTGACTGCTTTCGTGTGGTGGCGTGGTCGTCGTTCGTGATCATCGCCGGGACGACGTCGGGCCGGAACGACACGGCTCGAATGGAAGGTCGGATGCTCATCAGGTCGCCGACAATCCTGATATCGCTGGATACCCGATGAGCAGGAGGAACCCGGCGAAGACCATCACGACAGGCAGGACCATCGACTCGGACTTCTTCTCCGCCTCGGTCTCCTGTGCGTTGCGATCCTTGTCACGCATCGACTCGGCCTTTGCCCGGAGTGAGTCGCGCACCCGGGCGCCGTCGCCTGCGAGCGTCATCGACTGTTTCAACTCGATGAGTTCACCGATACCGAGTCGCTGTCCGAGCTGCCCGAGCGTGTCCCACGGCGCTTCACGGCGCGACTGCGCGGCGGAGAGAGCGGTCTTCAGGTGGCGGAATCCGCTGCCTCGCCCGATCGACGCAGCGTCGTACAGCGCACTCTGCGTGCCGGCCCCACCTGCTTGGAGGATGGCGACCAGTTCCAGATAGGCGGTCAGTGCGTGACGGAACTCGCGTCGCTTCGATTCGGCGTCACTGCGGAGATCGACGATCGAGTACATCCATCCCCCGGCGGCACCTGCGACCAGGAGGGCCAGAGCGACGAAAGGATTCAGCACGGACGCCACGCCGATGGGTGCGATGGCGAGGGTGAGGAGTCCTGGCGCCGCTCCGATCGCCGTCCAAGCGAGACGATCCTGTGCGTACTTCGCCGGGGTCCGTTCGCACACCTCGAGATCGGCGCGATGTCGGGTCGCACCTGCTCCCACCGTCTTGGTCAAGAGGTCATCGGTCCACGTCGTGGGGGCGTGCACCACCGGTTCTCTGGTCCGATGGAGTTCCTCGACGAACGACGGCAGCGACGCGGTCGGTCCGAGCGCGCCGCGGATCATCAGCAGCAGACCGCCGCCCACGAGCGCACCGGCAACGGCCATCGCCACGGTCATCATGAGGTGATCGAATCCTCGACTCCGGCGAGCAGGCGAGGCTGCGGAACCGGTCGGCTCATCGAGATCAGTGCGAACACCGCACCGACGAACAGCGCACCGATGATCGCCAGCACGATCTGTCCACCGACGCCGTCGTACGGGGTGAGGTAGTCGGGAGAGAACACGACGAGGCCGATGGCCAGGCCGAGCGTGATGATGACGATCGACCGAACCGACGCATAGGTGCGGGCGCGACCGGTTTCGATGCGGAGCCGCATCGATGATTGCTGTCGTGACGATCGGGCGATGTCGGAGAGCAGACCACTGAGGTTCTGCGCCTGATGCTGATCAGCGATGATCAATGCCGCCACGATCAGGTCGGCGACGGAGTCGTCGACCGCCGTTGCGAATCGCCGCAATGCGGCCGCGAGCGGCATCCGCTCGGCGTCGACGGCCAACTGTCGCAATTCGTACTGGATGGGAAGCGGTGCGACGGCGGCGGTCATCGCGACGGCCTGGTTGAGACCTGCGTGGGACGCGATGGTGTCGCGGAGCATTTCGGCCCAGCTGGCCAGGGCGTTCGCCATGTCGAGTTGTTCGTTGCGTTCCCGACGTGTCTCGATCAGCAGCGGGATCATCGCCGCGATCGCTCCTGCCGACAGGCCGGCCATCGGCCAACCCGTTCCGGCCCAGACCCCGATGGCGACGATCACCGCGAGACCGAACCGGCCGAGGACCGCCGAGGTGTCGATCACGAAGGGGTCGCGTTCGCGGTCGACGACACCACGGAGGCCGGCCACCGCGATCCACACCCCGAGGCACATGATGACGGCGATCGTGGCGCCGAACACAGCGTTCATCGCCACGCACTTCCGAGTCGATCGGCGTCGAATCCGCCTCGCAGCAGCTTGGCGGCATGCACGTCGGACATCCGATGCATGGTCCGACCGCCGTCGGGTCCGTATTGGTACACGAGGTTCGTGGTGACGTGGCTGCCGTCGAAGCCGGCGACCTCGAGGATCTCCGAGACGAAACGACGGCCGTCGTCGCCGCGGCTCACGTGGACGACGAAGTCGAGTGCCTGCGCCAGGTTGTCGTGGGCATTCTCGCGACTCATCGATTCCTCGCCCTTCCCGAGGAACAGCGCCAGCTTCGACAGGACTCCCTGCGCATCGTCGGCGTGCACGGTGGTCAACGACGCCTGCCCGTGGGTCATTGCTTCGAGCATCGGTGTCGCCGCGTCGGCGCCGCGCACCTCGCCCACGATCAGCAGGTCGGGACGGTTGCGCAGTCCCTGCTTCACCAGTTCCGACAGCGGGATCTCACCTTCGCCCTCGCTGTTCGCCTCGCGTCGCTCCCACGACTCGACATTGGGATGGAGGTCCTCGTCGAACAGGTCGAGCTCGGCGGTGTCCTCGATGACGACGATGCGACGTTCGGGCGCCTGCTCGTTGAGGATGGCCCGACACAGGGTGGTCTTGCCGGCGCCGGTGGCTCCGCCGAACGCCACGCGCAACTCGGGCCCGCTGCCGAGGGCGCGAAGGAAATCGCCGACGACCTCGGAGAACATGCCGAGCCCGACCAGGTCGGGGATGGTGACCTTGTCGAGCGTGTTGCGACGCAGTGTGAACGACACGTGGTCCGAGACGTCGCGTTGCGCTGCGAGGCGCAGCCCGCGTCCGATCCGCATGGTCAGCAACGGGTGTTGCGCGTTGAACTGGCGTTCCGTGCGCCCCTGGGTCCGGGCGATGTGGGCCAGGCTGTTCGCGAGCTCGGTTTCGCTCGACCAGTCGCCAGCGGGCCGGCGCTTCACCGACCCGTCCGAGTGGTAGGTGAACACCAGGTCGTAGCGGGTCGCAGCGATGTCCTCGACGGTCGGATCGGCGAGGATCAGGTCGAACGGCCCGCGTCCGACGGCGTTCGCCAGCACGACCGACACGAGTTCCGCTTCGTCGGCATCGGACAGTCGGAGACGTCCCGAGCCGACCAGCACCTGGTCGACCCGGCGCAACTCGTCGCCGAGCGATCGCATCGCCAGCGCTTCGCGGGCGGCTTCCGAGAGCTGGACGTCACCGGCCTGTGCGCGACGAGATGCGTCCTCGGCCAAGGCGTTCTGCACCGATTGCAGCACCCGCTGCGTGGTGAGGCGGTCAACGGGCATCTGGTCGTTCCGAGGGGGTGAGGGCCGGCGCGATCGAGTTGGCCTCGATTGCGCCGGCGAGGTCGGTCGCGACGGTGACTGCTGACCGCCACGATTGTGAGCGCTTCACCCTGCGCTCGCCCCACACCTGACGTGACACATCGACCAGGTCGTCACCGGCGGCGGTGATCCAGATGTGGTCCGCACCGAAGAAGGCCTGGAGATCGCCCACATCGAAGGCGGGTTGACCCACGACCAACACACCGGTGGCGCAGTTCGCTTTTTTCATCGTTGCGAGACGAGCCGGGATCTGCACCAGTGAGTCGTGTTCGGCGCGACACAGCACGAGGCTCATCGCCGCCTTCTCGAAGATCGCGGCGTGCGATCCGCTCGGACCGGCGCGGCCGACGTCGAAGAACCAGATCCGATCATCGGTTGCTGCGACGTCGGCGACGCTTGCGCTGACACCGGGTGAAGCCCACAGCTGGCGTGAGGCCTCGGCGCTCTCGGGGCCGGGGATCAGCCACGCAAGCGGATCCACGAGACGCCCGATCTCGCGCAGGTCGATCGATCGTTCGCCGGCACGACGTGTGGCCGACACCAGCATGGGGGTTCCTGGGTCGACGCCGATGCCGAATCGTGCACCCATGACCGCACCGTCGAGATCCGCTTCGACCACGACGCGTTCGGCGCCGTAGTCGGATGGCCAGGCAGCCGCGAGTAGTACCGACCACGAGGTCACGCCAGGCGACCCGCCGACCGAGGAGATGGTGATGATCATGTTCCCACCAGCGACAGACGGATTCGTCCCTCGGATGCGGCCTGGGCGAAACGCGTCTGCAGGTCGGCGTCGAGGAGGAGGGACAGCCATGTCTCGTTGGCCACGTTGGCGGACGGATCTGCTTCGACCGACCAGACGGTTCCGGTGCCGAGCAGGGTCGCCACCTGTTCGTCGACGACATCAGCGGTGCCCAACAGCTCGCGTTGGACGATCAGGATTGCAACCGACTGGCCGACGGACAGCGACGCAGTAGGAACCGCGCCGGGGCTGAAGGAGGCCCCAGCGACGACCCGACCCGCAGGAATCACGCTCGCAGCAGGCACGAACAGGTCGGTGTTGAGCACCGTGCCGCCGGGGATCTCCGAACGTGGCGCCAGCCCGATGATCAAGCTCTGCTGCTCGGCGACGATCGCTCGGAGTTCGCTCGTGCGACCGAGCTCGACCACGCGCAGGTCCTCCGGTCCGATGACCTCGCCGGGCGCGAGATCGGTGGACGCAACGACCACCCGGATCGTGTCGGTTGCCGCCGAGAACACATATGCGCCGAGGAGCGCTGCGAGTCCGACGAGCACGACGCCGGCGACGACCCACGACGGGCGTCGGCTGGTCGGGGCCGACAGCGAGACGACCGGCATGTCGGACGACCCGGGAGTGAGCGGCCGGTTGCCGAGCGTGGATGCCATGTCAGGAATCGCTTTCGACCGAGTGGGCGGCAGGTGCGTCGGAGACCGGCGACGTGTCGATCGCATGGACACACACCACGATCGCGGCAGCGACCAGCAACGCAGGGCCGAAGGCGATCGTTCGTTGGCGGGTGGAGATGCCGTGGATCGCAGCCAGCAGTGAGCCGATCGCCAACGCCATGAACGCCAGCGATGGTGAGACCAGGCCGAGGGCGACCCCGATGACAACGGCGAGTTTCACGTCTCCGAAGCCCATCGATGCGGGAGACACCAGGTGCGCAACGAGGAGCGGTGTCGCCATCGTGAGGGCACCGAGTCCGGCTCCGACGAATGAAACGTGAGCGTCGAGCAGCAGTGTCGCAAGTGCGATCGTCGAGCCGATCGCCGCAGCACCGCCGACGAGTCGGTTCGGCAGTCGGCGGTCGATCAGGTCGACCAGTGCGGCCGGGAGGAGTGCGACGAGCGTGACCCCCGTGGCCCAGGGCACGCCGGAGGAGGTCGTCGTAGCGACGACGAGCGCCGCCGACACCACGAGCGCTGCGAGTCGCGCCCCACGCGTGCTCGCGGTGAACGCACGGGCAACGCTCCAATCGTCACGCGTGTCGGTCGGTGTGCAGGTCCGGTCGTGGGGAGGTCTCGTCGGTGTCGTCATGGAAGCAAGGGTCAGCGGTGGGAGGCGTGAGCGAGACCGTAAACCCTGGACGAGCGTGTGGGAAGGGGGAGGTCTCCCCTGCTCGATGTGCCGGGCATGCCCGACGAGCGCGGATCAGGGGTGTCGTGTGCTGGTGGTGCGGACAGCGGCGCCGTCGGGGCCGATCGCCCATGCCGTCTCGGCGGGCATGACGGGTGGCGTGGGAACGACGGGGTTCTGTTGCGCCGATGCGGTCCGTACACGGTCGGCATCGTGGGGCACCCCGGACGACACCCACGCCGGTGGCTCGTCGGTGATGACGTCGTCGAATCGACGCCCGGCTCGGCGCTCGCCGGTCTGTGCCGTGGTCCACGCAGCACCGGCCGGGTCGGGACGACCTGGTGGAGTCGGAGTCGGCGGTGGCGTCGGAAAGGGCGGGGGAGGCGGTGTCGGAGCGGCAGCGGTGTGCGGTTCTCCGTCCGGCGCATCGGCCGACATCGGAGTGAGGAACAGTGATCCGACGACCGAGGCCACTCCCGCTGCGACGAGCAACCAGCCCGCACTCACGACGTTCGACGTCGCGCTTCTGATCCCTTGCTCGAGTGCCGAATCGAGAACGGGAACGAACACACGGGCTGCGAGCACCCAGAGTTCGGTGGCCAGCACCGTGACGCCGCCCGTGACCAGCGCCCAGATTCCGACCCGACGTAGCACGCGGCGTGGTGATCCGATCAGGAATGCGGCGATCGCGCCTGCAGCTGCGGCGAGCGCGATCCAACGCACGGTCGCGTCGGCGGTGCTGCGGAAGTCGGCTGCATACGGGACCTGCAGCACCGGGAGTTCGACGTCGAGGTCGATGTCGTTCGGGATGCGCGCAGCGATGTCGGGTGCCAACTTGTCGACACGACCGTGGATCGCGACCGAGATGGCCGACACGTCGATCGCAGTCGACCGATCATCGACCACGCCGAGGCTCTGGGCGTGGGCAGCCGCGAACGCCGAGACGACCTGACCGGAGATGTCCGGATCGGACAGGGCGCCGGCGACGGCGCGGGTGAGCATGTCGATCGACTCCGGGGGGACGCCGGCCGTGAAGCGCAGTTGATTGACGATGGGCGCTGCCAGTTCGTGTCGGGCTTCGGCGTCGTCGAGCACCGCCACGGCGATGGCTTCGCCACGCGTCGGGTCACCGATCGTGTGGAGGTAGCCCCAACCCATCCAGGCGAACGTCGCAGCGAGCAGCGCGACGCGCAGCAACACACGAGCGAACATCTCGAGGACTGTCCGTGGTCACCGGCCCCCGTCACGCTGCTGCCGATCGCCGACGCCGGTCACCCCGTGGCGCCAGCCGACGGCGGGCTGACTGCGGCTTGGCGTCAGCGCGGGGTGGTGCTCTGCAGGGAGCGGACGATCCACTCCAACAAGTGCGACAGGTAGGCGTAGAGCTGATGTTCGGCGGCCATCTCGTGGTCGTCGTCGATCTCGATCTCCTCCTCCCCGATGTCGAGCAGCGTGCCCAACACCATCCGGAGTGCATTCACCGACTGCATGAGCGCGATCACCTCGCCTTCGTCGAGTTCGCGGCCACCCTTCGAGTCGGCTCGATCCTCGTCGGCGGGATCACCGTTCAACCCGAGCATGGAGCTGACCGCGTCGATCTGGAACAGTCGGCTGGCAACCAGCTCCTCGCGCATCAGCCGCTGGTACTCGGCCTCCTTTTCCTCGTCGTCGACGTAGGCATTCGGGAACAGGCGCTGCAGCACGGGCGACACGGGTCCGCCCTCGGCGTCGTCGACCGACGTGAGCAACTCACGGAGTTCGGTGAGCAGCCTCGCCAGCACGGCCCGCTCGTCGTCGCCGACGTTCAACATCCAGCGGGTGCCCGCACCGCGGCCCGTCGTGTAGACGGGTGGCCTGAACCGGCGCGTCACTTGTCGTGTTCCATCGTCGCCCACAGCGTGTGCTCGTGGAGACGAAAGACGTGCATCTCGGCTTCCTCGCGGGTCCCGGTCGCGACGGCGGCCCGACCTTTCTCGTGCACGTCCATCATCAGCTCGGTCGCCTTCTCGAGTGAGTACCCGAACAGCTTCTGGAACACGTGGGTCACGTAACTCATCAGATTGACCGGATCGTTCCAGACGAGCACCACCCACGGCCGGTCCGACGTGACGTCGTCGGCCAGGTCGGGTTCTTCGACCTTGGTGGGTTCGAGCGTGGTGGGCACATGACGATCGTAGGCCGTCACCCGCCTCGCCCGCAGGCCGAGCCCGACCTGCGTCGTGCGATCGGGCGGTGGCGGCGACCGCATCGGATTTGCGTGACCTCCGACGTCGACTGGCCGCGCGGGACCGGGTGGGTCGTACGATGAGAATTCATGTCTGTCGGCTCTCGCCCCCTGGTGCCGTCTCGGCTCGCGCCGGGCGGAATCGCCGCTCACGCACCGCGCCGCACGCCGACCACGGTCGTCGGGGCTTACATCGCCCTCACCAAACCGCGCATCATCGAACTGCTGCTGATCACCACCATCCCCACGATGGTGTTGGCGCAGCAGGGCTGGCCCTCCACCTGGCTCGTGATCGTCACCTTCATCGGTGGCACGCTCGCCGCCGGCGGTGCGAGCGCTGTCAACATGTACGTCGATCGCGATATCGACGCCCTCATGCAACGCACGAAGAACCGGCCGCTCGTGGTCGGGATCATCGAGCCGCGCAATGCGTTGATCTTCGCCCTCACGCTCCTCGCCATGTCGTTC
>Ga0307981_1002828_pt1 | contig 13621 bp, 14 predicted proteins | sample OrgLakmetagen987_FD_201849 | JGI IMG/M metagenome (GOLD analysis project Ga0307981, IMG submission 201849) | Saline water microbial communities from Organic Lake, Antarctica - #987 | ecosystem: Environmental > Aquatic > Non-marine Saline and Alkaline > Saline | place: Antarctica: Organic Lake... | reverse complement strand
AATCAGAAATCGCGTTCAGATCCCGCGTCAGATGCCAGAACCACGGCTCAGCGTGCCCATAAGGGTTGATCGGGACACCTAACAGCGGCAACATGCACCATCTGACATTCTACTTGGGGAATGTCGGCTTAACCTGTTGTGTCATGTTTAGAGCGATAATCAGCAGTCATCGTTTATCATCAATAGGGGTAGGTCAGTCCAAAGCCACAGGCGCGGGTGCATCAGAGGGCACTTAACTGCTCGGATGCATCACAAAAACACCCATGGCCCTCATGTTAGCTGAAGTACCACGCGTCAAAAGCACCACTAAACAAAATCTGGAAAGGGGCTATCGACCACACCTACCAACGTGATTAGAAAATCCCCGTCTACGCCAGAGATCGCATCAGCGTAATGGCCATCAACAGCTGCTTTGGCCCCATTAATGTTCGAAGTTTCCTGATCCCCAAAGATATTCATGACATTCTTCGCATCTGCTCCATCGGACATACCTTTAATTGCAGAGAAGTAAACTCCAAGGTCAGCTTTGTTGGAAAGATAGGTCATGTCAGCGCCCTGAGCGCCACCTATGATGCTGAGTACAAAAGTAGCTGGCTGAAGTGATCCATTGGACAAAGCTGTTGTCCAGAAGTTAAAGCCCTCCGCATCAGGCGCTCTCCCAAGTACATTTTCATAAACCGCTGTAACAATGGCGGAGGTATCAGCTGTGTTGGGGTAAAGTTCCTTAGCCTCAGCTGATTTTGAAAAGTTGTTGGCAATCTCGCCAATTGACATGCCTTCTGCCAATTTATCAGCCCAAAAGTACAACCCCTCCGCATCAGCAGCACGATTGAAATAGGCCACGTAGATTTCTGTCAAAGTGGTAAATTGTGCATCACTGAGTTGTGTCAGACTAGAGAAGTTGTCCATGTCTAATGTGCGGTCGTTAAAGCTTAACAGTTCTATGCTATTGAGTGTGTCGGTTCCTGAGTAGCTAGGACGGTTAGACAATATGATCAAACCGTCAGATTTAAGTTTAACTATTGCTGTGGAAGTGATTGAGAATATTTGAGCAGTGTCAGTACCTTCGCCCCCAAACAGGTAATCGTTGCCATCACTTATAATGAAAACATCGTCACCATTTTCACCATAGAGACTATCGTTGCCTTCATTGCCATCTAACGTGTCGTTTCCATTCCCACCAAACAAAAAATCACCGTCGTCAGCATCATCGACGGTTAGGCCTAAGCCACCATAAAGAATGTCATTCCCGTCTCCACCATAGAGAGTGTCGCTCCCACCATGGCCACGCAGGCTATCTTGACCTACACCTCCATCCAAAATGTCATTACCATTGCGACCATAGAGCTCGTCATCGCCACCTTCTCCATAGACGCTATCATTACCATTCCAGCCGCTGAGCCGGTCATTTCCGTCACCCCCGTAGATTATATCATTCCCATCTAAGCCACTGAAAAAGTCTGGTCCGGCTGTACCTACCAGATAGTCATCACCAGAAGTTCCTCTAGAAGAGTCAAAGGCTGGGTCTGTCGGAATGGTCGATTTTGTGGGAATGGTATCGACATCCTCAAACACCCCTGTAGCAACAAACTTATTGGCGTTGGCATTGCCCTGATGCCAGCTTGCGTTGAAATAGTGATAACCGGTATATGTTGCTTGGTAGCCAGATATATAGTCTTCTCCGTAAAGTCCTCCTCCCTCGTCGTTAGCTAGAAGTTTCCCAGAATTATCAAAAAGCGTCAGAATAAAGGGGTCAAAAAAACTAGTTGTAATGATATCGTATGTGGCTCCTTCAGTGGCAAAGAACTTGAAATTGTCCTTCAGTATCGCGTAATCATCTGATGTACTAAAGAAGCCAAAATTATCATAATTATATATCGAGACGCTACCATTATAAAGCTGCAATGATAGAGTTTGAGCAGTGGCTCTCTCCGCTGGAGACATTTGTGGTGGCCATGTTGATGTTGACATTATAAATATCGCCCTGTTAAGGATATTCTGCTTACCCAGCCTTCAGGAAAAGGCAAACGGTTAGTTATTTATTGAACGTAGTAGGAAGATAGAAACTTGGCAATGTCCAAGATGCCATTCAATCAACGTCTCCAAAGGTCTACTTTAGCAACACCAGTGTAGGACCAAGTGCGAACTGTGTCTGAGAGCAGATCAACTCAAGTTAATCATGACATCTGTCCTCCCATCGCTCCATGATCCCTACGTGACCTCCCGAGTGCTCATTTCCCTGAAGGGTTTATCGGCAATTTTAGGCTTTTTACATCATTGAACAAACTGCCTGATATTCCGGCCAATGTCTCTCGCAGAGATGCGATTTAAGTTTTAGGCGGCAAGCGGTTCGTAGTAACACCCAATCAACTTATATAAGTCGAGTCCAACGTAGTATATCTATAAGTAGACTGATATGATGATCCCAACAGAAGGAATCAGTCATGCAGCAGTTTGTTATTTACACTCGCGTCAGCACTAAGCGCCAAGGTGATAGTGGCCTAGGGTTGGACGCGCAGAAGCGTGATGTTGAACTGTATTTGTCAAATTATGCTGATACACCTTGGGAGGTGATCGGTGAATTTCAGGATGTTGCAAGTGGGGCAAGTGATGACCGTGTAGCCTTATGGGATGCTGTGTCCTTAGCAGAGAAGACAGGTGCCGTGCTGTTGGTCGCAAAGCTAGACAGGATAAGCCGTAAGGTTTCTTTCATTGCTGGTTTGATGGATCGTAAGAAGCTCAACTTCAGGGTCGCTACAATGCCGAACGCTGATAAGTTCCAGTTACATATCTATGCAGCACTTGCTGAACAGGAACGTGAGTTCATCTCTCTGCGGACTAAGCAGGCTCTTGCCCCACTGAAAGGGACAGGAAAGCTAGGTGGCAACAGGGGCAACATCGACAAGGCTAACGACGCTGCTAGGGCTTTGGCTGATACTCATGCTGCTAGGGTGATGGATACCGTGAAGCCACTTAATGCCGCTGGTCTAACCCTACAGCAGATTGCTGATACCTTGAACAAGTCTGGCGTTGCTACAAGCCGTGGCGGTAAGTGGTTTCCCACGACTGTTAGCAATATCCTGAAGAGAGAACTGGCTTGAGAGCGCTACAGCCATTGCTAAGGAGACAGGCATGGGTACAGTCGGCAAATCATCAAACGCTTGATTTCAACCAACAGCATTAATAGGTGAAATTGTGGAAAATTGTATCGACTGTGGCGTCCCGCTCAACATGCGAAACACCATGCCAAACAATCGCTGCGCAATGTGTCATGGAAAATTCTTGGGTGCATCATTAAATTCTTCTGACGTGGAGCGTATTCGGAAAGAAAACCAAAGACCTACGGAGATGGATGAAACGAGTAGGCATGTTTATGAAGAAAGGCAGCGTGCTGCTGAGCGCGCGACCAAAGCGGAGATAGACGCCATCCTGCTAACTACAGAGACCGCACCAAACCTTAACATCACCAAACGTATCGAGATTGTGACTGCCGAGTGCGCCTTCGGTATGAACATCTTTAAGGAGTTATTTGCGGGCGTCAGAGATATTGTTGGCGGGCGATCAAAAGCAGTGCAGCGTACAATGCGAGATAGCCGGAAGACAGCCCTGTATGAGCTTAAACGGGAGGCTCACATGGTTGGGGCCAATGCTGTTGTAGGAGTCGACTTGGATTATGTCGAGTTGTCTGCTGCGGGAAATATGGTGATGTTGGTCGCGTCGGGAACTGCTGTTATCATAGAGGACTCAGATGCATAAAACCAACAAGGTTGTGCGGATAAGCTATAGTGGTGGCCTACTGGGTCTGGCGTTTGGCAGCGCACGTGGCAAGCTCGACAAATTACTTACTGATCACAACAAAGATGGATGGAACTTGGCAGAAGTCATTCCTGATAATCCCAACCTAATCATCTGGGTTGTAAGGATTGTCATACTGATCCTAACACTTGGTCTTTGGACGCTTTCCAACGGTTATCTGCTAATCCTTGAACGTCCAGTGGGTGGCGGTCCTGAAAGGACTGATGATAAATCCTTACGAAATACAGGCCGAGTAGAACCACAATTGTTTGCGTCTCGTTAGAAACTTTAGGTGATGGCGGTAGTGGTAAATAACTGTTGGCAGGGGAGACATATATGTTCGTGGGACCCTAAAATCAGGCCCAATCGATTCGCCTGAGCTAGGTATTCACATCGCGCGACGATATAAAAATTTTGGTTTCAACAGCCTAGGGCAACCATATACCAACGATGTTGGAGGTGACTGCCCTAGAGCATCTTAAGTGGGCTGGTTCGTAAAGCGCTGACATTCAAGGTGACGGTTTATCTTTGCCAATGTACATAAGATTCGCCTTCAACACCAAGCAGCTCCTTCATGAATTGCTCTGCTTCATACCTAACGCAATTTTCTACACCATCTGAGCACGAAAATACAGCCAATCTATAAGCGTCGTTGAAATAAAGAAACGCTTTCATTTCTTCGCTCTCGTTGAGTGCAATCTTGCCTAAATTTAAGTACGCTATATTTCTCATCGTTTTAAGCTCAGTGTCAAGGCTGCCCAGCTCTGTTGTAATGGGAGCGGCTCGCACTTCCTCCAAAACGAAGTCATACCTACTGTTGTCTCTTATATAGTCATTATACCCGTCAAGTAATTTCCCAACAAGATTTGCTAACGTGTTTGATACGTCCGCTATTTCTTCTAACGTATCAGAATTTTGCTGATCTAAGGGTTTTTCAAACTCAGACCCCGATAACTCTCTGATAGAACTGAGGCTTGGGAGAAGAACACCCATTTCTTCCAACTGCTTAGTTCGCTCGTCCTCAAGGCTTTCAATTTCTTGGGCAGCCAAAAAGCTGGGCAGAAAAGCTGCAAAAGTAAATATCAATACAACCCTTTTTAATCTATTGATCAGCATGTTTATTTCTCCTCGTAAATTTGTCTTTCATATATGCTATCAAGCATTCAACATACTATCAAGTTCGGTCTTCGTAGTAACCCCAGTCTGTCACAGCAAATATGTTAGTCATGTCATTAAACAGGACATCTGGCGGTGTTTTTGTGCCATAGGATTTGTGTACTTTAGATGGGCCATTAGACACGTTACCCATGATCACAACCAAGGGTGCTCAACTTTATTGACAATATGAAGGCGCTTTTTCATAGAAGGACCTTCACCATAGCCATCTCCCCCAACGTCGCCTTGTTTGTGACCCGTGATGAATTTTCTGTCCTCACTATCAATGTCACCAAGTTCGCGCACTAGATCAATAAATGTTCCTCTGAGGCTGTGGACTGCTTTCTGCGGATGAGTGGTGACTTGGCGGATAATTGGCATAAGTGTTTTAGACGCGGCGTTCTCTGACTTACCTTCAGTGTCTATACGGTAGTTAAAAAGGCGGCCTGTACCACCATTGCCGAGCATAGTTTTAATAACATCGGGAACAGGGATATAGCGTCGTGAGCCTACATTTTTGACCCTGACAACTTCGTCAGCTACATTGTCCACTAACGAGAAGCACAAGACCTCATTTTGAAGGGTAATACGCTCCCAGCTCATCAGTGCAGCCTCATCCAACCTCATGCCTGTTGTCACTAAGACGGCTAACAAGAGGCGTTCTTGTGGTTCCATCTTGCTTCTAAATAAGGAAGTAAGTTCCTCAGTGGTCAACGGCAAGTATGGCTTTCCCTCGCTGCCGTAGCTCTTGATTTCCTGCATGTTATGGAATGGATGCGCAGTCAGAACGACCTTTCCTAAGTCGTTTCGGCTAGACCCTGCGTAATCAAAGGCTTGTTTGACGTAAGACACATAATTTTTGATTGTTGCTTTGGCCCATTGGCGACCATTGGTATCATGATCCATATAACGTGCCATCTCGATCATATGAACGGCGTCGTAGTCATCCAGTGGCTTGTCCCCGCAAACTAGAAGAAACATCGCACAGGCTTTTTTGCGTTTGGTGTGTACGTCAATGCTGTCTTTACGCCGTTTTTCGTCAATATAGCGTTCAGACCAGTCGGCAAACATTGGCATTAGCGTCTTGGCGGACTGGATATTAACCCTAGTAATTGTGCTTGGCATCTCCTCAAGTATCTGTTGGCCAACCTCAGTCCCCAACAAGCCTGTGACATCCTGATGAAACTTTGCCGCCACGCTAGGGTGTATGCCTGTTGGTTTGGCGATATCGTATATCTCGTCTTTCAAGCCTTGGGGTAAGGCGGATAGCAGCCTTTCTGGAACTGCATATCCTAGACTTGTGACCATCATTGCTAGGTCTTTATAATTAGTAGCCTTCCAGCGCTCAACGACGGTTAAGGCTTTGCCATTGGCCTTGAATTTAATCCCACCGGATATTGCGTGTGCAACGGTCTTGTCGCCACGAACCATCAGTTCAAGAAAACTGTCACGATACCACTGACTGACATCTGCACCCTCACGTTCAAAAATGTCTCGTAGACCTTCGATAAACGGGTCCAACGTATCAAAAAGTGCATCTATCCTGCGGTGTATGAGGGGAACCACTTTGTCACGAGCCAATATCCCTGCTGCGGTCTTGTCACTCGTGCTAGTTGACAGCCTTAGCCTAGGTTCTGAATGCAGGTGTCTAACCTCAAGTGGCAAGCTAACGGAAGCATACCATTTTTTCTTCCTGATGTGCATCTTGTGTGCTTCATAGATACGCGCAACCATGCTTAACCTGTAGCTAAATGGGGTCCTATTTGGGGTCCATCTTGGGGCGTTGTCTGGGGTCCGTCAACTCTGAAGCCAAGTAAGTGATGTAAGTAAGGGCTTGCAGTAGTGTGCTGGGTTGTTTGGCGGAGAGACAGGGATTCGAACCCTGGGAAGGCTTGCACCCTCAACGGTTTTCGAGACCGCCACGTTCGACCACTCCGTCACCTCTCCGCGAGGTTTGGTAGCCATTTGTTAGAGGGGTTTTTGCAGGCTCGCAAGGGGGGCATGGACAAATTGCGATTGAAATTAAAGTATGCCTAGATAAGGACAAGATGTATGCGTTCTGGATGTGCCGAAACCGGAGGGGGACGTTAGAAACCTGTGGGACGGCAGCGGGTAGTCTGGAGGCAGCAGAACTTGCTTGACTTGGCAGGGGCATCGCCCGATAAGCCCCCATCCCGGCAGGGGTGAGCTCTGCACGGTTTATATTCTATACGCCTGAAAAGCGCGCAGTCCAAGGTGGCCATTAGGCTGCAAACACCCGTTAAGGGGACCGGCGGACGCGGAAAAGTAAAGGGAAGACAGATGTTTGCGGTTCTCAAAACCGGAGGCAAGCAGTACCGGGTCAAATCGGGTGATACACTGCGTGTCGAAAAACTGGCCGCTGAGGCGGGCGAGACAATTCAATTCAACGAGATCCTGATGCTAGGCGGCGACAGTCCCGTCGTTGGCGCACCGTTTATTGGCGATGCTTGCGTGCAAGCCGAGGTAGTGGACCAAATCAAAGGTGACAAGGTCATTCACTTTGTTAAGCGCCGCCGGAAGCACAGCTCCAAGCGGACAAAGGGACATCGCCAGCAACTGACACTGTTGCGGATCACCGAAATCATGGACAAGGGCGCTGACAAAACAGGCGTCAAGGCCGCGGTCGGTGCAGGTTCGGTCTCTGGCGCGGTTGTCGTATCTGACGGCCAATCGGCCACGATAAAGAGCCAGCAGTCCGAAGCAACATCGGCCAAGACCAAAGCACCTGCTAAGAAGGCCGCACCTGCCAAGGCATCCGCCACATCCGGCGGCGACGATCTGAAATTGCTGTCGGGCGTTGGCCCCGCGCTGGAGAAAAAACTGCACGAGAACGACGTGATTAGCTTTGTTCAGATCGCCGCATGGAGCGAAGCAGACGTGGCCGATATGGACGAGAAGCTATCCTTCAAGGGCCGGATTGAGCGCGAAGGCTGGATCGAGCAAGCCAAGGAATTGGCCGAGGGCTAATGCGTTTCGCGTCCCTGCTGATGCGCAGGGGCGACGTGGCGCCTTCATGATAACGATATGTTTGTGCGTTTCGACATATGACCGATTTGACCGGCAGATGCGGAACGCTTAAAAGGAGAGACCAGATGGCACATAAAAAAGCAGGCGGTTCATCCCGTAACGGCCGCGACAGCGCGGGCCGTCGCCTAGGCGTCAAGAAATACGGTGGCGAATCTGTCATCCCAGGCAACATCATCATGCGTCAGCGCGGCACCAAGATGTGGCCGGGCATGGGCGTTGGCCTCGGCAAAGATCACACGATTTTTGCGACGGTAGAAGGCCACGTGAAATTCCATACAGGCCTGAAAGGACGTAAGTTCATTTCGGTCACGCCTGTTCAAGAAGCTGCCGAGTAAATCCAGCCCCTGAATGGGCAGGATATGAGGGGATCGGTGGTAAACGCCGGTCCTTTTTTAAATTTTGCGGGTTTTGCATTTGGATCCGCTGAGCGCGTTTTGTGTCAAACCTTCGCTAACCTCTATCCGTTAGTTCGGTGTGATCGTTCGACCCTTTGGTATGGTTTTGCTGAGCGAGCTGTTGATGCGCTCCGCCGAAACGTTGTTCCCGTTATTCACCCTCGCTTCTGGAAAGGGGCACGACATGGCCCTGCCGAAAACGGCCTTTCAGCCCAGCATTGTCGCCGGTGCCTATGATTTACGCCCGGTGCGTCTATCCGATGCGGGGCTGATCGCGCTTTATACCGGTGATCTGCGCGTAGCGCAGACGACGTCGTCGATTCCGCATCCGCTTCCGCCCGGTACGACCGAGGCGTTCATCGCGCGTTGCATGGCTGACGCGCGGATTGAGGACGCGTGGGCCATCGACGGAATCCGCGCTGGCGTTGGCGAAGTCACGGGTGTTATCAGCATGACCCGAATGGATTTCGGCCATTCTGAAATCGGATATTGGGTCGCGCCGATTTTTTGGAATACTGGGGTAGCGTCTGCGGCGGTGACCGCGCTTGTCGCTGCTAACCCGCACGCTGACCGGGTTATCTTCGGCACTGTGCAGCAGGGCAATCCGGCATCTGCGCGCGTACTGACGAATTGTGGGTTTACCTATCTGGGCGATGCGGAATCCTACTGCCTTGCCCGTGGCAGCGCCGTCCCCACATGGACATATAGCCGAAAACTGGATTGAGGCGCGCGCGGGCATTGCTTATGCAGGGCCGCACGGGGTGCCTTTGCCCCAACGATGCAAGGACCATGCGATGAAATTTCTTGATCTGGCCAAGGTCTATATCCGCTCGGGCGGCGGCGGGGGCGGATGCATTAGCTTTCGCCGTGAAAAATATATCGAGTTTGGTGGCCCTGATGGCGGCGATGGCGGCGATGGTGGTGCAGTGTTCGCCGAGGCAGTCGATGGTCTGAACACCTTGATTGATTTCCGCTATCAGCAGCATTTCTTTGCCCGCAGTGGCCAAGCCGGCATGGGGCGCCAGCGTACTGGCAAGGATGGCAGCGACATCTTGCTGCGCGTTCCTGTGGGGACCGAAATCTTGGACGAGGACCAAGAGACGGTGATCGCCGACATGACCGAACTAGGCCAACGCGTGCAACTGGCGCGCGGTGGCAATGGTGGCTTTGGCAACCTGCATTTCAAATCCTCGACCAATCAGGCGCCGCGCCGCGCCAATCCGGGGCAGGAGGGGGTCGAGCGCACCATCTGGCTGCGGCTCAAATTGATTGCGGATGTCGGTCTTTTAGGCCTGCCAAATGCTGGTAAGTCCACCTTTTTGGCTGCCACGTCGAATGCGCGACCCAAGATTGCGGATTATCCATTTACCACGTTGCATCCCAATCTGGGCGTTGTGGGCGTGGACAATGTCGAATTCGTCGTTGCTGATATTCCGGGTTTGATTGACGGCGCGAGCGAGGGCAGGGGGTTGGGCGATCTGTTCCTCGGCCACGTGGAGCGGTGTGCGATCCTGCTGCATTTGGTCGATGGCACGTCTCAGACGGTGGCAGAGGATTGGCAGACTATCATCACCGAGATCGAGGCCTATGACGGTCCGCTGGCCTCCAAGCCGCGCCTTACTGTGTTGAACAAGATCGACGCGTTGAACAGTGACGCGCTGGCCGAGGCAAAGGCGGCGCTGGAGGAGGTATCGGGCGGGCCTGTGATGATTATGTCGGGTGTCTCGGGCGACGGCGTTACGGGCGTGCTGCGCGCCCTACGCAGCGAGATTGATGACGACCGTCTGCGTCACCGCACTGACGCCGATGCCGAGCCTGAACCTTGGCGACCCTAACGGGTGCGCGTCGGCTGGTCGTCAAGATCGGCTCGGCGCTGTTGGTGGATCGCACGACTGGTGCGTTGCGGGCTGAGTGGCTGGGAGGGTTGTGCGACGACGTCGCACGCTTGCGCGCACGCGGCACGGATGTGGTGCTGGTATCGTCAGGGTCCATTGCGCTGGGGCGTGGTACGCTTGGCCTGCCGCTTGGCGTGCTAACGCTGGAGCAAAGCCAAGCGGCGGCGGCTGTAGGCCAGATCCGGTTGGCAGGCGCCTACGACGCCGCGCTGGCCGCGCGAGGCCTGACGGCAGCGCAGGTTCTGCTGACGCTAGAGGATAGCGCGGATCGGCGTCGATATCTTAACACTCGCGCCACGCTGGAGCAGTTGTTGCGCTTTGGCGCGGTGCCCATCGTGAACGAGAACGATACTGTCGCCACCGATGAAATTCGCTTTGGCGACAATGACCGCCTCGCCGCGCAGGTCGCGGTGACTGCGGGGGCCGATCAGCTGATCCTGCTCAGTGATGTCGACGGTTTCTATTCGGCCAACCCCGCACAGGACAGCACGGCGCGCCGCTATGACACCATCGATGCGATCACCCCCGAGATTGAGGCGATGGCTGGTGATGCAGGCTCGGGCCTCAGCAAGGGTGGTATGAAGACCAAGTTGATGGCCGCGCGTGCGGCTATGGCCGCCGGCTGCGATATGGCTATCACTCAAGGCGACGTAATGCACCCGCTGACAGCGCTCGAAAATGGCGCGCCGTCGACGTGGTTTACCGCCCAAGGTACTCCGCAGCAGCGGCGCAAGGCGTGGATTGGCGGGATGAAGGCTAAGGGCCGCGTGACCATCGATGCGGGCGCCGTGCGCGCGATCCAGCAGGGCGGCAGCCTGCTTCCCGCCGGTGTTGCACAAGTTTCGGGTATATTCGGGCGTGGTGATGCGATTGAAATCATAAATGAAAGTGGTGCATTGCTCGGATTGGGCCTGACGCGCTATGACGCGACAGATGCAGGCCGCGTAAAGGGTTTGCGCTCGGATGCCATTGGTGCTGTTCTGGGCTATCCTCCGCGCGCTGCGCTGATTCACCGCGACGATATGGCGTTTTGAGGTCGCTCGATCCTACCACTCTGCCCGAACATGCCTTGCAGGAGCCGACATGATGACCGAAGCCCCCGAGATTCCCGCATTGATGGCCCGCATGGGGGCCTGCGCGCGCGCCGCCGCGACCGAACTGGCAGTGACCGAAACTGATCGCAAGGATACGGCGCTGCGCAGTGCGGCCGACGCCGTCTGGGCGCGGCGCGCAGCCATCGTCGAATCCAATGCCAAGGATGTGGTCGCAGCGCGGGCTAAGAATCTATCAAACCCCATGATCGACCGGCTGATGCTGGACGAAGGGCGCGTGCGCGCGATCGCGGACGGCTTGCGCGCCATTGCGGACCTGCCCGATCCCGTGGGCGAGATGCTGGCCGAGTGGAGCCAACCCAGTGGCATCCACATCCGGCGCGTGCGCACGCCTCTTGGCGTCATCGGTGTCATCTACGAGAGTCGGCCAAATGTGACGGCAGACGCCGGCGCGCTCTGCCTCAAGGCGGGCAACGCGGTCATTCTGCGCGGCGGGTCCGAGAGCTATCACAGCAGCCGCGCGATTCATGCCTGCCTGAAACAGGGCTTGCGCGAGGCTGGCCTACCCGAAGAGGCGATCCAGCTTGTTCCAACGCGCGACCGCGCCGCCGTCAGCGAAATGCTGACCATGACCGGCACAATCGACGTGATCGTTCCGCGCGGTGGTAAGGATTTGGTGGGTCTTGTGCAGCGCGAGGCGCGCGTGCCGGTATTCGCCCATCTGGAGGGGATCGTACATATCTATGTTGACGCTGCCGCCGACGCCGAAAAGGCGATGCGCATCGTGTTGAACGCCAAGACGCGGCGCACCGGTATTTGCGGCGCTGCCGAATGTTTGCTGATTCATCGCGATCTGGTGGGCGGTTTGGGCAGTGATCTGGTGCGCGCTTTGCTAAAGGCCGGCGTTGAAGTGCGCGCTGATGAGGCGCTGAGCGCCATAGACGGCACTGTGCCCGCCACCAGCGCGGACTGGGGGCACGAATATCTGGACAGTATCATCGCGGCCCGTGTCGTGGGTGATCTGGGGCTGGCCATTGGCCATATCGAACAATACGGCTCGCATCAGACTGATTGCATCATCAGTGAGGATCCAGCGGCGGTAAAGGCCTTCTTTGCTCAGGTCGATAGCGCGATTTTGATGCACAATACGTCGACCCAGTTCGCTGACGGTGGCGAATTCGGCATGGGCGCCGAGATCGGGATCGCCACTGGAAAGCTGCATGCGCGCGGCCCCGTGGGCGTAGCGCAACTGACCAGCTTTAAGTATCTGGTCGAAAGCAACGGGACAGTGCGCAACTGAGTAGGTGTGCGCCCGTTGTCAAAAGCTGAGCGTCACCGGACGGACAAGGCTGGTTTCCGCCCACCGCCCCATTTCGGCCAGCACTGTGGGCAGCAGCGCGAATTGTACTTGTGCGGCTGGCAAATCGTCCAGATCGCCGGCCTCGGGCCGTGTCAACCGCGCCCAATGTGCGGGCTTTGGGTCCAGCCGCTCGCCGATGACCGACAGACGCAATCCGTCCTCGCCACCCGTTACCTGAAGCGTGCCGCCGAAGGGCGCCGCCTGCTCGCCGCACAGAATTGCTAGGAATGCCGCCTGCGCCATCCGGCGTGGCAGCGGGCCATTCACTGCCCAGTCGCACGCGATTCGCGCTGTGTAGACGTCTGAAACGATGCCACGCATCTCGCGCTCTGATAGGCTCTGGGCGTCGGATGACAGGCCAAACGCGACGCGAAAAAACTGCAGCCGTGCGTTGGCGTGGGCAGCACTACCCACGACCAGCGCCATTTCTGGCCCGTCCGGCACGCCCGCCAGCTCCATCAACTCTAGCCCGTTGGCAATTGCGCCGACTGGGCTTATCAGGTCATGGCAAATACGCGCCCCTATCAGCGCACCCAGATTGCGGCTAGATTGGGTCATGTAGAGCATCCTTTTGAGCGAGGCGGGTAGATGAGTGATTTCGCGACATTTCTGGAACCGGGTATGCGCGTCGAGGCGCCCAGCCAGCCTGAATGGGGCGTTGGGCAGGTCCAGTCGAGCGTTGCGGGCAAGGTCACGGTGAATTTCCCCGATGCCGGTAAGGTGGTCATAGATACCAGCCGCGTCATGCTGCTGCCTGTCATTGATCCCTGATCTAAGTTACCAAATCATTAACCCGGCTGATGAACCCTGATGATTGACCGTCTGGCGCGCCCGCGCAAGCGCGGTGATGGGCTGGGGACATAAATGATCCTGCGGCGTCGCCATGTTGCCTTTGGGCGGTGCGGGCCATAGAACCTCAGC